>Ga0102591_1000824_pt1 | contig 50590 bp, 47 predicted proteins | sample AraplaCol_mCL_r2_2_FD_76860 | JGI IMG/M metagenome (GOLD analysis project Ga0102591, IMG submission 76860) | Arabidopsis root microbial communities from North Carolina, USA - plate scrape MF_Col_mCL_r2 (SPADES assembly) (version 2) | ecosystem: Host-associated > Plants > Roots > Endosphere... | reverse complement strand
TGATGAAGCAGGCCGGCTATGGCCGGATCGTCATGATCAGTTCGGGCGCCGGCCTCAGGCCCAGCCTCACCGGCATCCAGGCCTATGCCAGCGCCAAGCACGCACTGGTCGGGCTGACGAAACAGCTCGCCTGGGAGTTCGGCCCGCATGGCATCACCGTCAACTCGGTGGCGCCGGGCTTCGTACGCTCCAACCCCGCGACCGAGCGGCAATGGGAGGCCTACGGACCGGAGGGGCAGAAGCGCCTCGTCGAGGGCATCCATACCCGCCGCCTCGGCACGCCGCGCGACATCGCGCATGCGACGCTGTTCTTCCTCAGCGAGCAGGCCGAATGGATCAGCGGGCAGGTGCTATCGGTGGATGGCGGGCGGTCTTAGGGGCGCGCCGATTTCGCGCGGAATCACGCCGTCATTCCGGGGCGGGCCGCAGCCCGAGCCCGGAACCCATGAACACTGCGGCCTGTCGCGAAGACATGAGAGGCCGTCGCACTCTGTCCTCCGGTCTCGTGTTCATGGGTTCCGGGCTCTTCGCTGGCGCGAAGCCCCGGAATGACGGCGTGTTTCCTCAGACAACCGGCAAGATCAGCCGCAATTCGCCTGATCGGCCGGCATCTCGGCGCCGACCATCCAGTTGGTGCCGAAGCGATCGACCAGCATGCCGAAGCGCGGCGACCAGAAGGTCTCGGCCATCGGCATCGTAATCTTGGCGGCACCCTCGGAAAGGCCGGCAAAGATGCGCTCGGCCTCCTCCGGGGTCTTCACGCCGACGCTCACCGAGACCGAGCGCATCGGGCCGTCGCTGCGATCCGGCGGCGCGTCGGAGGCCATCAGCAGCTGCCCGTCGATTTCCAGGCAGGCATGCAGGATCTTGTCATGCCATTCGGGCGCGACATGCTCCTCAGCCGGCGTGCCCTTGTGATCCATCATGGCGAGCATCTTGCCGCCCAGCACCTTCTCGTAATGGCTGAAGGCCTCGCGGCAATTGCCGTCGAACATCAGATAGGTCGAGAGTTTCATCGCTTGCCCTCCTCGTTCCGATCGGAAGCGCTCACGCCTTGCGGCGGTAATGCGCGGTCATGAATGCGGTCCACTGGCCGTCGGCGCCCTGCACTTGCGAGGTCAGGGTGCGATGGTCCCGCGACAGGAAGGTGGTGATGTCCTGATACTTCACCATCGAGCCGTCGCCGCTCATGGCCGGGCCGACGGTGTCCAGCACCAGCCGCTTGCCATCCGCGTCGAGCGATCCCTCGTAGATCCAGAACATCGACATCATCGAGGCGATGAAGCTGCCGACAAAGCGGCCCTTGGTCGGATCGAAGCCGAGCGTTATCAAGCTGTCGACGCGGGTCCCATCAGGGCATTGCCCCTGTCCCTCACCGAGCGTCCAGAGTCCGCCGAGCGAGCGCACGCTCTCGGTGCCCTGGCTCTTCATCGGCGGTTGGCCCGGCGCCATCACCATCGACATCTCGGCCGTCCATTCCCCGACGAGCTGATGGAGCCATTCGTGCTCCTTCTGGGCTTCAGCCTTCATCAATGTCTCCTCCTCTTTTCTGGATGTTGTCGTGGGAGCGGTAGGCGCTCAGGCCGCGCGTTCGGCCTCGGCTTTCATAGCCTTGAGGCCGGATTCGAAATCGCCGCCGACCATGCGGTCCATGTCCATGAAGACGTGCATGATCTTGCCAATGAACGGCGTCGGACCAGTCATGATCCAGGTCACCGTCGTGGTTCCACCCTTTGGCGTCAGGGCGAAGACGACGTCGTTATGCGCCTCAAAAGGCTTGAGGAAATCGAGCTTGAGCGCAACCCGGTTAGGCGCGGCGGCATCGGTGATGCGCATGCTGCCCTCGCCGACATTCTTGTCGCCGGACCAGGCATAGGTCGCGCCCGTGCCGGCTTCCGCGCCGCCGAAGCTGCGCTTCATCGCCGGATCCTTCTTCTCCCAGGGCGACCAGGCGCCCCAGGCCTTGAAGTCGGCGATCAGCGGATAGATGCGCTCCGGCGGGGCATTGATCGTGGCCATGCGCGTGACCTGGAAAGTGTCGGGCTTGCGGGCGGCCAGGATCAGCACGACCGCAATTCCGAGCACGATGACGCCGAGCAGGCTGAGCAGAACGGTCTTGAGCATTGCCGGGAGTCCTTCTGGTGGGACAAAAAGCGCTCAGGCCGTCAAACGCCCGGCTCCTTCGCCGGTTTCGTCCGAGGCCTGCCATATTAGTTAACTTATAGGTTAAGTATTCTCCAGCCTTCGGGCTGTCAAGCGATGCCGGCATCATGACGCGAGCAACTGCCGGTTGTTGTCAGCAGGAGGCGCGGCTAGAACCAGCCGGAGGAGGCCGCATTTGCCCATGAGCTTCGAGACCGCCGCAACCCCTGAAGCCGCCATCGACAGGCTCGAAAGGCTCTATGAGGAGGCGCGCTCGGCGCTGCGCAGCGATTTGCAGCGCTTCTTCGATACGGGCACCGCGCCGAGCATGGAGGAACGGGAGCGCTATCGCTACCCGCTGCTGCGCGTCACCTACGAGCCCTCACGGCTGCCCACAGCGACCCGGCGTGGCTATGCCAAATTCGCCTCGCCCGGCGTCTATTCGACGACCGTCACCCAACCCGGCGAGTTCCGCGCCTATCTGCTCGACCAGCTCCGGCCGCTCGTCTCCGAATATGGCGCGTCGATCGAGACCGGGCTGAGCAACCAGGAAATCCCCTACCCCTACGCGCTCGAAGGCGGCGACGAGCTGGGGCGTGGCAAGGTCACCGCGACCGAGCTCGCCCGGCACTTCCCGACGCCGCTGCTCTCGCTCGTCGGCGACGAGATCGCGGACGGCACCTTCGACATCGTCGAGGGCGAGCCGCGCCCGCTCTCGCTCTTCGATGCGGTGCGCGTCGATTACTCGCTGCGCCGGCTCGTCCACTACACCGGGACCGACTGGCGGGCGGTGCAGCCCTGGGTGCTGCTGACCAACTACCACCGCTATGTCGACCAGTTCGTGCGACTAGGCCTCGCCGAGATCGAGGCCGGGACGGCGGAAGCGCTGGTCGCGCCGGGCGGCATCCGCATCGACCGCGACGGCATCGATGTCTCGGCGGCGGAACGGGTGATGTCGGGACCCTGGCACCGCTTCCAGATGCCGGCCTATCACCTGATCCGGAAGGATGGCGACGGCGTCACGCTGGTCAATATCGGCGTCGGCCCCTCCAACGCGAAGAACATCACCGACCATCTCGCGGTGCTCAGGCCGAATTGCTGGCTGATGGTCGGCCATTGCGGCGGGCTCCGCCAGACGCAGATCATCGGCGACTATGTCCTCGCCCATGCGTATCTGAGGCAGGACGGCATTCTCGACGAGCTGGTGCCGCCCGACATCCCGATCCCGGCGCTGGCTGAGGTGCAGGTTGCGCTTCAGGATGCGGCCGCCGACATCACCGGCGAGAAGGGCGACCGGCTGAAGCAGCGGCTGCGCACCGGCACCGTGGTGACGCAGGACGACCGCAACTGGGAGCTGCGCTGGACCAAGGAGCGGCGGCGGATCAACCTGTCGCGCGCCATCGCCGTCGACATGGAATCCGGCACGATCGCGGCGCAGGGCTATCGTTTGCGCGTGCCCTACGGCACGCTGCTCTGCGTCTCCGACAAGCCGCTCCACGGCGAGATCAAGCTGCCCGGCGCCGCCAACGCCTTCTACGAGCGGGCGGTGGGCGAGCACCTGCGCATCGGGCTCGACGCGCTGAAGAAGCTCAAGGAAGCGGGGTCGGCGATCCACTCGCGCAAGCTCAGAAGCTTCGACGAGCCGCCGTTTAGGTAGACCCGCGCCGTCATTCCGGGGCGGGCCGAAGGCTCGAGCCCGAAACCCAGAGCCGCTGCGGTTCTTCTATGGGGCAGTGCCCGTCGGGCCTCAACGAGCAAGGGCATCGGTTCTGGGTTCCGGGCTCATCGCTCCGCGATGCCCCGGAATGACGGCGGAGCCCCCCCGGCCTCGCTCAGCCGAACACGCCATAGGCGACGAGCGCGGCAATCACCCAGAGCGCAGCCGTGCTCCAGCGGTTGCGCCTGGCTTCCGCCCGGCCGATCGCCTCGACGCTGCGCTCGTCGAGCGCGAAGCCGTGGCGCGAGGCATCTTCCAGCTGGCCCAGCACGCGCTCGGCCCGGACGACCGTATCGGGCAGCGCCACGAGCGAGCCGAGGAGCGAGCGCGCGCCGCGCCCGGCCTCCTCCAGCTTGCCGAGGGGCCCGAGGTTATGGGTGATCCAGCCGCGCACCACCGGATCGGCCGTGCCCCACATGTCGAGATGCGGATCGAGCGAACGCGCCACGCCCTCGACCACCACCATGGTCTTCTGCAGCATGACGAGCTCGGTGCGCGTCGCCATGTCGAACATGCCGGTGATCTCGAAGAGCAGGGTCAAAACCTTGGCCATCGAGATCTGGTCGGCGCGCTTGTCGTGGATCGGCTCGCCGACGGCGCGGATCGCCTGGGCGAAATCCTCGACATCGTGGTGCGCGGGGACATAGCCCGCCTCGAAATGGACCTCCGCCACGCGGCGATAGTCGCGGGTGATGAAGCCGAGCAGAATCTCGGCGAGGAAGCGCCGCTCCTTCAGGCCGAGCCGGCCCATGATGCCGCCATCGACGGCAACGAGCCGGCCCTCCGCATCGACGAAGAGGTTTCCCGGATGCATGTCGGCATGGAAGAAGCCATCCCGGATCGCGTGCTTCAGGAAGGACTGGATGATCTTGCGGGCGAGCTCCGGCAGGTCGTGACCGGCGGCACGCAGAGCCTCGATATCGGAGAGCCGCACCGCATCGATCCACTCGTCGACCAGCATCTCGCGGGCGGTGAGCTGCCAATCCGGCTCCGGCACGCGGAAATCGGCGTCTTCGCGGGTGTTCTCAGCGAATTCGGAGAGGGCGGCGGCTTCGAGCCTCAGATCCATCTCCATCGCGACCGAGCGCGCCAGCGTCTCGACCACGCCGGTGAAGCGCAGCCGGCGCGCCTCGGCGGAGCGCTGCTCGGCCATCTCGGCGCCGAAGCGCATCGCGGCGAGATCGCGGTTGAAGCGGTCTCGGATACCCGGCCGCAGTATCTTCACCGCGACCTCGCGCCCATCCTTGAGGCGTGCGCGATGCACCTGCGCGATCGAGGCGGCCGCGACCGGCTCGCTGAATTCGACGAACAGCGTCTCCAGCGGCGCACCATGAGCCGCCTCGACGATGGCGCGCGCCTCCGCCATCGGAAATGCGGGCATGCGGTCCTGCAGTGCGGAAAGGTCCTGCGCGATCTTCATGCCGACGACGTCCGGCCGCGTCGCCAGGAACTGGCCGAACTTGACATATGACGGCCCGAGACGGGTCAGCGCCGCCGCCAACCGTGTCGCGGAAGAGCCGGCGCCGCGCCGCTCGATCACCCGGCCGAGCCGGATCAGTCCGCGCGCCAGCGGCGGCAGCACGGAAGGGTCGACCAGCGAGAGCGCACCCTCGCGCGCCAGCACGAAGCCGACTCGCGCGCCACGCAGCATGTGGAAGAAGGAGGAGATCATGCGGTTCTAGCCGTCATGCTCGGGCTTGACCCGAGCATCTCTGGAAGGGCGCCTTTTCCGGCACGAGATGCCCGGGTCGAGCCCGGGCATGACGCAGGGAGAACCATCACAGCTTCCAGCCGGAATGCAGCGCCACGACCCCGCCCGTCATGGCTGTGAACTTCGCGCGGCGGAAGCCCGCATCCTCGATCATGCCGGCGAAGGCCTGCGGCTTCGGGAACTTCCGGATCGACTCGACGAGATACTGATAGGGCTCGGCCTCGCCCGTCACCATCCGCCCCATCGGCGGGATGACCTTGAAAGAATAGGTCTCGTAGATCTTGTCGAGCAGCGGCACGTCGACATGGCTGAATTCGAGGCAGAGGAAGCGCCCGCCGCGCTTCAGCACGCGATAGGCCTCCGCCAGCGCCTTGTCGATGCGCGGCACGTTCCGGATGCCGAAGGCGATGGTGTAGCAGTCGAAATGATTGTCCGGCAGGCCGAGCGCCTCGGCATTGCCCTGGACGAAGCGGATGCGGTCGTCTTCGGGGAAGCGCTTGTCGGCGCGCTCGCGCCCGACGCGCAGCATGTCGGCATTGATGTCGAGCACCGTGACGTCGGTCTCAGTGCCGCCAGCCTCCAGCACCGAGAAGGCGACGTCGCCCGTGCCGCCCGCGACGTCGAGATGGTGATGGGGCCGGTCCTTCGGCGGATTGATCGCGGTGAGCAGCGCGCTCTTCCAGGCCCGGTGCAGCCCACCCGACATCAAATCGTTCATCAGGTCGTAGCGGTTCGCGACCTTGTGGAAGACATCGTCGACCTTGGCCTGCTTCTCGGCGAGCTTCACGGTCTCGAAGCCGAAATGGGTGGTGTCGGAAGCTGCTGTCACGGTCGGGCGGGCCTTGTGCAAATCTGTCTTGTATTCGCTTGAGCCGATGAATAGCCAAAGGAAACGGGCTTGTCGCGGCCCGTCTCGACGCAGGCTTTACGAGAGAACGCAGGATGCCCGAGCTACCCGAGGTCGAGACCGTCCGGCGCGGGCTGGAGCCCGCCATGACGGGCGAGCGCTTCGCCCGCGTCGAGCAGCGCCGGCCCGATCTGCGCTTTCCATTCCCTGAGCACTTCGCCGAGCGCCTGACCGGACGGCGCGTCGAGGCGCTGTCGCGGCGTGCGAAATATCTCATCGCCGATCTCGACGACGGCCAGGCGCTCGTCATGCATCTGGGCATGAGCGGGCGCTTCATCGTTGAGGCGCCCGGCACGCCGGCGGTCGAGCCCGGCGCCTATTACAACGAGATCGGCCGGCATCTCATCCACGACCATGTCCTGTTCGAGATGCGGACCGGGGCGCGCGTGACCTATAACGACGTGCGCCGCTTCGGCTTCATGGATCTCGTGCCGCGCGCCGAGCTCGCCTCATCGAAGCATTTCGCCGGAATGGGGATCGAGCCGCTCGGCAACGAGCTCTCCGGCGAGATGCTGGCGAAACTATTTGCCGGCAAGATAGCGCCATTGAAGGCCGCGCTGCTCGACCAGCGCCTCGTGGCGGGGCTGGGCAACATCTATGTCTGCGAGGCGCTGTTTCGCGCCGGCCTGCATCCCGAGGCGGAAGCGGGGACCATCGCCACGCCGACAGGCAAGCCGCGCGACAAGGCGCATGAGCTGGCGCGCATCATCCGCGAGGTGCTGGAGGAGGCGGTCGCGGCCGGCGGCTCGACGCTCCGCGACTTCGCCCATGCCGACGGATCACTCGGCTATTTCCAGCACCGCTTCAAGGTCTATGACCGCGAGGGCGAGATTTGCGTCACGCCGGGCTGCGGCAAGCTGGTGCAGCGGCTGGTGCAGTCGGGGCGGTCCACCTTCTATTGCGAGAGCTGCCAGCCGCGGCGTCTGCGGTGAAGCCTCGGGGCCACGCGACGATGGCCACGGCCGAAAATGGAACCCCACACCCCGCTCGGCCATTGGTCCCGGAATACCAGAAGAGAGGATCTGATCATGTTGCCAAAGTTGGCGTGTCTCGCCGTGATGGGAGTGCTGCTCGTGCCAGCACCGTCAGCAATGGCGCAGCTATACGGCGACCCTTTCGGAGGGTTGCGCGACGGGTATGGCCAGCGCGGAGCACCGCCCGTCTACCGGGACCAACGTCGCTACGACCGGAACTACGAACGCCGAGACTATCGATATGACGACGTCCGCCGCGGTGGCCGAGGCGGACGCTTCAGCGATTTCTGTTCGACCGGACGCGGCCCCTGCCGAACGGCTCCGCAGCCGATCGGGACGCGGTGCCGCTGCGACATCGATGGCCTGACGAAGCGCGGCATTATCCAGTAGACGCGCCGCTGTCAGGCCCGCTCATGAAGGCCTCTACCATCGTGCTCGCCCTTGTGGCGAGCATCCATGCCTAAAACACATTCCATCGGCGAAGACATAGATCGCCGCCACAAGGGCGATCATGACGCGCGGCGACCTCGGCGCTCGCCTTGCGCTCCGACCGAAACTTAATCCCCGCAATTCCGCCCCATGCTTATCCTCATCCCTCCTCATCCCGAGGGGCGGCCATCCGGAGGCATGTCGTGTGGCGGGGTGGGGTCGGCGCCTACGGGCGGTCGACCTTCTACTGCGAGAGCTATCAACCGCGGCGTCTGTGCTGAAGGGTTGCGGTCCGCTCCGGGGTTGCTCGCGTACCGTTAGCTTCGCTTTCTAACTCTTTGGTGGCTCGTCCTCTCCGACACGGTCCGCGATCGCCATAAGCAGCATGGTCAGCGCAAAGCCCAGCATGATCGCGATGAGCCATCCGAGCTTCGTGCTGTCCGCGCTGTTCTCGATGTCCAGGAACCATTCCAGGACATTCACGGCCGCTATGGCCACGATGGATGCAAGCAACCTCTGCTTCAGCCCTGAGAATCCGACGTTGGCCAGACTCACTGGCCAGGCGGGACGCTGCTTCACATTGATCGGCGCCAGGAAATTCTCGTAGCTTGAGCAGATCACGATGACGATCAGGTTCGCCGTGAGGGTGATGTCGACGAGTTTCAGACTGCCGACGATGATTTCGGACGGATTTGAAACCCGTGCATGCATGAAAAAATCGAACAGCTTGAGCGCGAAATTGAAGAGAAGCGCCGCGAGCGTGAGGATCAGGCCAACGAGGAAAGGAGCAAGGAACCAGCGGGAATTCGCAATGATGGCTTCGAGAGCCAGGCGCAAACGATCCATGACGAACTCCCTGCGGCCTCTAGGGTCTGTCCTCATAGTGGACATGGCTCTGACACCGGGCGGACTTTGCGAAGGCTCAAATTGCCAGAATTGCCCGGCCGCGCCAATCACGAGGTGATTGCCGAGGAAGCTAGAACCGTCAGGGTCGTCACGCTCGTCATAGCGCCTTGGGCGGGTCCCATTCGGTGCAAGGATAAGGTCGCGGTTCCCGCGCCACGCAACTGCTTCGTAGCAGATTGGGCGCGGGGAACCCTTCTCCCGGATGGGAGAAGGGCAGGGATGAGGGCCTGCCGCATCCGATGAGGGCGCGACCTATCCGCCGATAGCCCTGCGAATAGCGGCGACGACGCCATCTCTGTCATCCAGAACTTCGGAATTGCTGAAGCGCAAAACCTTGAACCCGTGTCGCTCGATCTCTTTCGTCCGCGCAGCATCGTAGTCGGCGTCCCACCGATGCTGGCGGCCGTCGATCTCGACGATCAGCTTTCGATCGATGCAGACGAAGTCGACGGTGTAGCCGAGCAGGGGGACTTGCCGGCGGAACTTCAGCCCGTCGAACTGGCGGTTTCGCAGCAGCGACCACAGGACATCCTCTGGCTCCGTTGCGCGCTGCCGAAGCTTTCTTGCGAATTGGCGCTGTTCGCTTGTCATCGGGGCGGATGTTGAAGGGGCTCGCTTCCGCAATCAACGGCAGGCCCTCATCCCTGCCCTTCTCCCATCCGGGAGAAGGGTTCCCCGCGCCCAGCGGTTGCGGTCGAGAAAACTAATCCCCGCCCTTGCGCCCCATGCTTATCCTCGGCCCACCTCATCCCCGAGGGGCGGCCATCCGGAGGCATGTCGTGTGGCGGGGTGGGGGCGGCGCCTGCGGGCGGGTTTGCACCCCGCTCCCGGAAGGCTTCGGGGCACCGCCCTGGGGGTACTACGGCCCCTGTGCGAGGAGCTCGCTGGAAGGCTCGGCCGGTGACGGACAGGCACGGCGATGACGCGACAACCCGATGAGGGGAACTGGCGTCCAAGCCCGCAGGTCTTGAACCGCCCAGCCGTATAAGCGCGGCCCGAGGTCCGAAATCGTCGATAAGCGGAGCGCCACGGGGCGTGCGGATGGTGGCTCAATCCATCCGCGCCGTTTCCTGGCTCAATGGAAGCGGCTGACCGACCACCGCGCCTCGCGGCGCTCCGCTGCCCCTCATTCATTCCCGACGCGGCGACGCGGGCGGGCCAAGATGCGCGCGCGGGGAACCGCGGGGAGGCGGCGCGAATGTGCGGATGGGTGCGACGCGCATGGACTTTGCGGCCTTCGCCCCGCTAATGCTTCACCCGACACAATCTGCGGGAGGCCGCCATGGCTTATGAGACCATTCTCGTCGAGACGAAGGGCAAGGTCGGGCTGATCACCCTCAACCGCCCGCAGGCACTGAACGCGCTGAACGGCCAGCTCATCGGCGAGATCAACGCGGCGCTCGACGGATTCGGCAAGGATGACGGCATCGGCTGCATCGTCATCACCGGCTCGGAGAAGGCCTTCGCCGCCGGTGCCGACATCAAGGAGATGCAGAGCCGCACCTTCCCCGGCACCTATCTCGACGACAAGTTCGCGGATTGGGACAGGATCGGCCAGCGAGCCAAGCCGATCATCGCGGCGGTCGCCGGCTTCGCGCTCGGCGGCGGCTGCGAGCTCGCCATGATGTGCGATTTCATCATCGCCGCGGACAACGCCAAGTTCGGCCAGCCCGAGATCAATCTCGGCGTCATCCCCGGCGCCGGCGGCACGCAGCGACTGACCAAGGCGGTCGGCAAGGCCAAGGCCATGGACCTCATCCTCACCGGCCGGATGATGGGCGCCGAAGAGGCCGAGCGCGCCGGCCTCGTCGCCCGCATCGTGCCGCTCGCCGACCTCCAGGCGGAAACGCTCAAGGCTGCCGAGGCGATCGCGGCGAAGTCGCTGCCCTCCTTGCTGATGGCGAAGGAATCGGTCGACCGCGCCTTCGAGGTGACGCTGGCCGAGGGCCTGCGCTTCGAGCGTCGCGTCTTCTCCTCGCTCTTCGCCACCGCCGACCAGAAGGAAGGCATGTCCGCCTTCGCCGAGAAGCGGAAGCCGGATTTCAAGAACGCCTGAACGGCCGGCGCATCCTCCCTTCTCCCCTTGCGGGAGAAGGTGGCGCGCAGCGCCGGATGAGGGGTCGCGCTGCCCCGGATCGTTGGCGTAGAATAAGCGTCGGCATGTGTCGCGCGACCCCTCACCCCGGCCCTCTCCCGCAAGGGGAGAGGGGGGTAGGTCGTGGTTCCGCGCCGATCTGTATCTCGTTCAGCCGATGAGCCTTCCATGACCTCCGCCGCGACCAACCCAGCCCCCGCCCTCCTCCCCACCTATGCCGATGTCGAGGCGGCGGCGGAGCGCCTGAAGGGCATCGCCCATCACACGCCGGCGATGACCTCCGCGACGGCCAACCGGCGCACGGAAGCCAGCCTCGTCTTCAAGCCTGAGAACCTGCAGCGCATGGGCGCCTTCAAGTTCCGCGGCGGCTACAATGCGATCGCCTGCCTCTCGCCCGAGCAGAAGAAGGCCGGCGTCGTCACCTTCTCCTCCGGCAATCATGCCCAGGCCATCGCCTATGCCGGCCAGCTGCTCGGCGTTCCCACCACCATCATCATGCCGAACGACGCCCCCGCCGCGAAGGTCGCGGCGACGGAAGGCTATGGCGGACAGATCGTGCGCTATGACCGCTACAAGGAGAACCGGCTCGAAATCGGCAACCGGCTCTCGGCCGAGCGCGGGCTCGCCATCATCCCCCCTTACGACCATGCCCATGTCATCGCCGGACAGGGCACGGCGACCAAGGAGCTGATCGAGGATGCCGGCCCGCTCGACATCCTGCTCGTGCCGCTGGGCGGCGGCGGGCTGCTTGCGGGCGCCGCGCTGGCGGCGAAGGCGCTGAACCCCGCCTGCCGCATCTTCGGCGTCGAGCCCGAGGCCGGCAATGACGGACAGCAGTCGTACCGCAAGGGCGAGATCGTCACCATCGGCGTGCCGAAGACCATCGCCGATGGCGCCCAGACCGCTTTCCTAGGCGACCTTACCTTCGCGATCATCCAGCGCGAGGTCGAGGATATCGTCACCGTCTCCGACGAGGCGCTCGTCGATGCGATGCGCTTCTTCGCCGAGCGGATGAAGCTGGTGGTCGAGCCGACCGGGTGCCTTGCAGCGGCCGCCGCCTTCAGCGGCGCTGTCCCCGTCACAGGCAAGCGCGTCGGCGTCATCCTGTCGGGCGGCAACGTCGATCTGGCGAGCTTCGCCCGCTTCATCGCGCCCGCCGCGTGAGGGAAGCGCCCGCAAAGCGGATTCCGGCGTTGACGCCGGCTCCGCAAGCGACTATAGCCCCTCCACTCGCGGCGGCCCGCGCAAGCTAGGCCGCCGCTCACGCATTTCCATCAAGGTAGCGGCCAGCCCCGCCGGCAATCACGCCAGGCGCCTGACCGTAGTGAAGACGAGGACGTTTCGATGGCCAATACGACGTCGGCCAAGAAGGCTACGCGCAAGATCGCGCGGCGCACCGAGGTCAACAAGGCGCGCCGCTCGCGGATGCGCACCTTCCTGCGCAAGGTCGAGGAGGCGATCGCCTCCGGCAACAAGGCCGAAGCCGCCGAGGCCCTGAAGGCCGCGCAGCCGGAGATCATGCGGGCCGCGCAGAAGGGCGTGGTTCACAAGAACACCGCCTCGCGCAAGGTCTCGCGCCTCGCTCACCGGATCGGTGCGCTGGCCTCCTGAGGCCGCCCTTCACCACGCGTGAACAGCTTTGAAAACCCGGCTCGCAAGGCCGGGTTTTTTGTTGTCCCGAGCGCCCGCGGGCGACGCCTGCTGCAGCCGCGGATCGCGGTTCGGCCTCCGCGCTCGATAGCCGCCTCCAGACGCCGAAACCTCGCCGCCGCAATCCTGCCACAGCGATCAAAGAACAGAGGTTTCGGGGCGCTTTATCCGGCCTTTGGTGCTTGACTCTTCTGATGAAATTTGGGCCCCGAATCGGCCCTTCGGAGGGGTTGGGACCGCGCAGTAAAAGCGCTTATTTTTCATGCGTTTAGCGGGCAAAGCATTTCTTGCACGGGATTCCACACACGTCCTTCGGGCGGCTTCAGGGGGGTCCTGAAAAAAAGATTCGCGGCTCGGCAAGCCCTCACTCCTGAAGAAAATCTTAAGTTCCACAAACGATTGGCCCCCATGCACCGGGAGTTTGGCGGCCACCCCAGAGCGCCCGCTCCATGAAGCCGGCTGAGAGGGATATTGCCCCGCTCCGAGAGCGCCCTATAAGGTCACTTCATCGCCCGGGGGGCAGAGATGTTCCCCCGGCGGTTTCCAGAGATTGATAGCGTTTTGGCTCGCAACCTAAGGGGGCGGAGGATGCGGCTCTTTGTCTTGTTGTACTAGATGAAGTGCAGCGCCGTCCCGCGGCGAGCTACTCAAGCGTAATCGACATCGTAGCGGTCACTTTAAACCTGACAGGCGCTTGCGTCGGTCGGGCGGGTGATGGGTCGGCCTGTTCATCAGCGCTGGCGAGACTGCCGATCAACTCGGCGGCCATCGGTGAAGCGCGTCAATTCTTATTTTTGAAATGGGGCAAAGAATGTTCGAGCGACAAGAGGCGGTGGATACGATCGAGGCGGCGACGTTGCGGCTTCCCCAGATCGACACCGCAGCTGAGACGACCGTGATCGTCGACGGAGACTCGCTCACAGAAGCTTGGGAACGAGTTCGCCGGCGCCTGAGGGCCGAACTGGGCGAGGACGTGTTTTCGAGCTGGTTCGGCCGGCTCGAGATCGCCAGCTTCATCGAGGGGGTCGCCTATCTGACGGTTCCCACCCGCTTCCTGAAAAGCTGGCTCGAGGCCCATTATGCGGAGCGCCTACGGGTGAACTGCATGGCGGAGCTGCCGGAATGCAACGGCGTGATGCTCTCGGTGCGTCAGGTCGCGCGCGATGCCTCCGCTGCGCCGCGCGTCGACATCACCCCGCGCAGCCGGCCGGCCACGACCGTAAGCCCTGTCCCGGCCGAGGCCGGCAAGCCGGCCGGCGTGCCCGCCGCGCAGGCCAGCGAGAGCGAGGCGGTCGATGCCTGTGGCGCGACGCTGGATCGGCGCATGAGCTTCCAGAGCTTCGTCGTCGGCAAGTCGAACCAGCTTGCCTTCGCGGCGGCCGAGCGCATCGCCGCCGCTCCGGCTGGCCAGAGCCCCTATAACCCGCTCTATCTCCATGCCGGGGTCGGGCTCGGCAAGACGCATCTCCTGCAGGCGATCGCCCAGGAGGCGCGGAACCAAGGCAAGCGCGTCGCCTATTTCACGGCCGATCGCTTCATGTACGGCTTCGTCGCCGCGCTGAAGTCGCAGACCGCGCTCGCCTTCAAGGAGAAGCTGCGCGGCATCGACCTGCTCATCGTCGACGACGTCCAGTTCATCCAGGGCAAGTCGATCCAGCAGGAGTTCGGCCACACGATCAACGCGCTGCTCGACGCCGGCAAGCAGATCGTCGTCGCCGGCGACCGGCTGGCCGGTGAGCTGGAGGCGCTCGACGAGCGCATCCGTTCGCGCCTCGGTGGTGGACTCGTCGTCGAAGTGGGCGAGCTCGATGAAGCCTTGCGCGCCAAGATCCTGGCGAGCCGGCTGGAGGCGCTGCAGAGCGCTCACCCGGCCTTCCAGGTCAGCCCCGATGTCGTGGCTTACGTCTCCCGTGTCGTCACGACCAATGGCCGCGATCTCGACGGCGCCGCCAACCGGCTGCTCGCCCATGCGACGCTGTCCGGCCAGCTCGTGACGCTGGAGACGGCGGAAGCCGCGATCCGCGATCTCGTGCGGACGCGTGAGCCGCGGCGGGTCAAGATCGAGGACATCCAGAAGCTCGTCGCCACGCGCTACAATGTCAGCCGCGCCGACATCCTCTCGGAGCGTCGCACGGCCGCGGTGGTCAAGCCGCGCCAGATCGCGATGTATCTCTCGAAGGCGCTGACGCCGCGCTCGCTGCCCGAGATCGGCCGTCGCTTCGGCGGGCGCGATCACACCACGGTGCTGCACGCCGTGCGCAAGATCGAGAAGGCGATCAGCGAGGACCGCTCGCTGCATGAGGAAGTCGATCTCCTGAAGCGCATGCTGCAGGAGTAATCGGACCACGGAATGGGGTGAAGCCGCGCGCTTCGCCCCTTTCGCGCCGAAATGGCTGTGATTGCCGCAGGGTGGCGGACTTGCGTGTCCGCCCGGCCTCCTGCAATGTCGCTGGCCCATTCAACGGCCCGCGCGCTTTCCGAGCGCGGGCGGCAAGCGCCAGAAGACTAGACAATCATGAAGGTCACGGTCGAACGTTCCACGCTGCTCAAGTCGCTCGGCCACGTGCATCGCGTGGTGGAACGCCGCAACACCATTCCGATCTTGTCGAACCTGCTGCTGAGCGGCTCGGATGACGGCCTCAAGCTCAAGGCGACCGACCTCGACATCGAGGTGGTGGAGACGATTCCCGCCGATGTGCCGGAATCCGGCGCGACCACCGTGCCGGCGCATACGCTCTACGACATCGTCCGCAAGCTGCCGGACGGCGCCCAAGTTTCGCTGGAGACGACCGGGGATACCGGCCTCGTGCTGCGCTCGGGCCGCTCGCGCTTCCAGCTCCAGACCCTGCCGGAGAGCGATTTCCCGGATATCACCGCCGGCGAGATGGCGCATCGCTTCATCCTGCCTGCCGGCGAGCTGAAGCGGCTGATCGACAAGACCCAGTTCGCGATCTCGACCGAAGAGACGCGCTACTACCTGAACGGCATCTATCTCCACACCATCGACGTCGAAGGCCGGCCGGTGCTGCGCGCCGTCGCGACGGACGGGCATCGCCTCGCCCGTGTCGACACGGCCGCTCCCCAGGGCTCGGTCGGCATGCCGGGCGTGATCGTGCCGCGCAAGGCCGTCTCCGAGATCCAGAAGCTGCTGGAGGATGGCGAGAGCGAAGTCGCGGTCGAGCTTTCCGGCGCCAAGATCCGCGTCGCCACCGGCAATGTCGTGCTGACCTCGAAGCTGATCGACGGCACCTTCCCGGACTATCAGCGGGTCATCCCGGCCGGGAACGACAAGCGGCTGACCGTCGACAAGGGCGATTTCGCCGCTTCCGTCGACCGCGTCTCGACGATTTCCTCCGAGCGTGGCCGCGCCGTGAAGCTCTCCATGGCCGACGGGCGCATGACGCTCTCGGTGACCAATCCGGATTCCGGCTCGGCGACCGAGGAAATCGAGGTCGATTACGAGGCGAGCCCGCTCGATATCGGCTTCAACGCCCGCTACCTGATGGACATCGCCGCACAGCTCGACGGCGACACCGCGCTGCTCAAGCTCGCCGATCCGGGCTCGCCCACCGTGATCCAGGACCGTGAAGGCGCTTCCGCGCTCTATGTGCTGATGCCGATGCGCGTCTGATCCTTTGGACATGGCCGCCGTCGCGCGCCTGATCCTGCAGGATTTCCGTTCCTACGAGGCCCTCGATCTTCCGGTCGAGGGCCAACTCGTTGCGCTGATCGGCGAGAACGGAGCCGGCAAGACCAATATCCTCGAAGCGCTCTCGCTCTTCGCGCCGGGCCGCGGCCTGCGCCGCGCAGAACTGACCGCCATGGCACGCCAGGGCGGCGACGGCTCCTTCGCGGCCTCGGTAACGCTCGCCGACGAGGCGGGCCGGCTCGGCATCGGCCTGGGGCCTGCCGACACCGAGGGGCGACACCCGCGGCTCGCCCGCATCGACGGCGCGAATGTCGGATCTGCGCTCGCCTTCAGCGATTATTTGCGGCTCGTCTGGCTGACGCCCGATCTCGACGGGCTGTTTCGTGGCGCTGCCGGCGACCGGCGCCGCTTCCTTGACCGGCTGGTGCTGGCGATCGACCCCGGTCACGCCACACGCTCCAATGCGCTGGAGCGGGCACTGCGCTCGCGCAACCGCATCCTCGAAGAGAGTCCCGGTCAGGGCCAGTGGCTCGATGCGGTGGAACGCGAAGTTGCCGAGCTCGGCGTCGCGGTCGCCGCCGCCCGCGCCGAAACGGTGGCGCGGCTCTCCGCCATCATCGCGGAGACACGCGACGAGGCCTCGCCCTTCCCCTATGCCGATATCGCGCTCTCCGGCGAGATCGACTCTCTCGTCGCGAGCCTGCCAGCCGTCGATGCGGAAGACGCCTATCGCGATCTGCTGCGCCAGGGCCGCCATCGCGACCGCGCCGCCGGCCGCACGCTCGCCGGACCGCAGGCTTCCGATCTCGAGGTCCGGCACGGCCCGAAGGACATTCCCGCCGGCCAGGGCTCGACCGGCGAGCAGAAGGCGCTCTTGATTGGCCTCGTGCTCGCCCATGCCAGGCTGGTGGCGGCGATGAGCGGCATCGCGCCGCTCGTCCTGCTCGACGAGATTGCCGCCCATCTCGATCCGCGCCGGCGCGCCGCGCTCTATGAGGGGCTGACGGGCCTCGGCTGCCAGGTCTGGATGACCGGAGCGGATGTGGCGTTGTTCGGCGACCTGCCGGCCGGCGCACAGCGCCTTTCCGTGACACCGGGACGGATCGAGCCACTGCCGTAGCGGCAGCGGAATTGAGCTGGCATTAACCACTCTGCCGGAGGATGCGCCATGCATCTTTCGCAGCAGAGCTTTTCCGACGCGGAGCGCCAGATCGCGCAACGCCTGCTCACGCTCCTCGCCCCACATTTCGAGGAGGCTATCCGCGCGCTCTATCGGAAGACATTCCAGAGCGACCTTTCAGAGCTGGAACGTCAGCTCCAGCAGGATGAGATCACGAAGTACAATCTGCTGTTCTCGCTGAATCACGACGAGGCCTATTTCGCGGCCAAGTGGCGGATCGTCGGCCATGCCAACCGCCGCAACATCCTGCTCGCCGACTATCCCCTCTTCTTTCTGGAGGACATGTCGAGGTTCCTCGGCATCCTGACACGAAGCTGGAAGCGCCGTTGGGGGCCCATCGAGGATGCGCTACGCGTCTTCTGCAAGCTGATGCTGGTCGACATCTCCTATTCGCTGTCCTGTTTCGACGAGGCGATCCAGGGCGCGGTGGAACAGCGTATCGGCGGCATCGAGGGCGCGTTTCGTGACGGCATCGCCGAACGCATCGGCGCCATTGAGCGGAGCATCGACCGCCTCTCCGGCCTCTCGCACGACCTTTCCGGCAAGGCCGGAGAGACGCTGTCGGCGGTCGCCGGCACCCAGAGCCGACCGGAACAGGTGTCCGCCGCCGTCGCCGAGATCGTCGCGGCGACGCGGGCCTTCGGCTCGTCCTGCTCCGAGATCATGTATGAGACCGCCAATTCCAGCCGAGCCGTCGACGAAGCGGAAGCCGGGTGCCAGGGCATAACCGGCAGCGTCGCCGATCTGCAGCACGCCAACCAGCGCATCGGCAGCGTCGTCGATCTGATCCGCAGCCTGGCGGCCCAGACCAATCTCCTCGCGCTGAACGCCACGATCGAGGCGGCGCGGGCCGGTGAGGCGGGCCGCGGCTTCGCGGTCGTCGCGGCGGAGGTGAAATCGCTCGCCACTGCGACGAACAGCGCAACCGAGACCATTCGCGAGGGCATCGAGGAGGTGGTTGGCGCAAGCCGCACCATCGAGAACGCCGTCGCCAAGCTCGCGCAGACCATGAAGGTGCTGCAGGAGAGTGCCCGCATCGTCGCGGAATCCGCGGCCGGTCAGGCCGGGCGAATCCAGGACATTACGCTGCAGGCGGAGGCATCCTCGGTCGGCGTCGACGCGATCGCCCGCCACGCCGCGATGGTGGAGGGGCTCGCGGCGGAGGCTGCGACCCTGGCGCGCGATATGGATGGGCACGTGAAGGCCGCTTCCAGCCTCGCGCAGCAGCTCGATCAATCGATCGGCGGTTTCCTCGGCGAAGTCGCCTCCGCACGCGCCGAAAGGCATGGCCGCATCATTGCGGCCCAGGCCGGCTGATCCACCGCCTTTCTTGCTTAAGTCTGGTCAAGCAAGCCTGGCTGCGGCACACCGCTTAGCCATGTCGCAATCCCGCGAATCAGAAGCCCGCGCGATCCTGAAATCGGTGTGGGGCTATGACGATTTCCGCCCCGGCCAGTGGGAGGTGATCGAAGCCGCGCTCACCGGGCGCGACGTCTTCGCGGTGATGCCGACCGGCTCCGGCAAATCGATGTGCTACCAGCTGCCGGCGCTGGTGACGGGCGGGCTCACCCTCGTCGTCTCGCCGCTGATCGCGCTGATGCGCGATCAAGTCGGCCAGCTCGTCCGCGCTGGCGTAGCGGCGGCCTCGCTCAACTCAATGAACAGCGAGGAGGAGGCCGCGCAAGCCTGGGACCGGCTGAACAGCGGGGAACTCAGGCTGCTCTTCGTCTCGCCGGAGCGATTGGCGGGCGAGGGGCTGGTCGGGCGGCTGAAGCGCCTCGGCGTGACGCGGCTCGCCATCGACGAGGCGCATTGCGTCTCGCAATGGGGCCATGACTTCCGGCCCGAATACCGGCTGCTCGCCAAGACGCGCGAGGCGCTGGGCGGCGTGCCGGTGACGGCGCTGACCGCGACCGCCGACCGGCAGACCCAGGCCGACATCGCCCAGCAGCTCTTTCCCGAGCCGCCGCAGATGGTGGTGCATTCCTTCGACCGGCCGAACCTGAAGCTCGCCTTCGCGCCGAAGGAGCAACCGCGCCGGCAGATCGACGATTTCCTGCGCCGTCACCGCGGCGGCTCCGGCATCGTCTACTGCTCCTCGCGGGGACGCACCGAGCGCCTCGCCGAGGGACTGCGCGAGAAGGGCTGGAATGCGCTCGCCTACCATGCCGGCATGGAGCAGACGCAGCGCAACCGCAACCAGGACGTGTTTCTGCAGGAGGACGGCGTCGTCGTCTGCGCCACCGTCGCCTTCGGCATGGGCATCAACAAGCCGGATGTGCGCTTCGTCGTCCATGCCGACATGCCGGGCTCGATCGAGGGCTATTACCAGGAGATTGGTCGCGCCGGGCGCGACGGGCTGCCGGCCGATACGCTCACGCTTTACGGCGTCGACGACATGGCGTTGCGTCGCCGCCAGATCGACGAGAAGCCAGTCGACGAGGAGCGCAAGCGCATCGAGCACAAGCGCCTCAATGCGATGATCGACCTCTGCGAGAACGCGCTCTGCCGCCGCAGCGCGCTGCTCGCCTATTTCGGCGAGGAGACGCCGACCTGCCGCCATGGGCAGGCGCCGTTCCGCTGCGATCTCTGCGGGGCCGAGGCGCCGGCGCTCTCGGATGCGACACTCGATGCGCGGAAGCTCCTTTCGGCCGTGATCCGCTCGGGCGAGCGCTTCGGCGCCGGACACCTCGCCGATATCCTGACCGGCACGACGACCGAGGCGATCCGCCGCCAGAACCATGATGGGCTGAAGACCTTCGGCGTCGGCGCCGACAAGCCCAAGACGGCCTGGGTGGGGCTGACGCGCAAGCTCTTCGCCGCAGGCGCGCTGGCCGAGGCGAGCGCCGAGCATGGCGGCTTCCGGCTGACGCCCAAGGGCGAGGACATCCTGTTCGGGCGCGAGGCCATCGCGCTCCGGGCCGATCCCTTCGCCGAGCGACGCTCCCGACGCTCCGAGCGCGAAGCGGCGCGCGCCGACGGGCTCGACGAGGGCACCGCCGCGCTGTTCGAGCATCTGCGCAAGCTCAGGCTGGAGCTGGCGCGGGCCGAGGGCGTGGCGGCCTACATCATCTTCACCGACCGGACGCTGATCGCCATGGCACGCGAACGCCCGCTCGGGCTGGAGGAGATGCGCGCCATCGAGGGCGTCGGCGAGCGCAAGCTGACGCAATATGGCGAGACCTTCCTGGAAGCGATCACGAGCTTTCCCGGCTGAGCGGGGACGCCTTTTTGTGCACAGCAGCTGCGAGCGAAGCGGGGTTGGATCGCAACTCCGGATGGGGCATTGTTGCATTGCAGGGCGCTGCGGCGGCGTTCCGGCGAAGTCGAACGGTCAATGGACAGCATCTACGAACAGTTCGCCGATCTGGCCGAACATTCGGACGTCCTCCTCGCCGTCTATGACGAGACCGATCGCCTGCGCCTGGCCAACGCGGCCTTCCGCCGCGCCTTCCATCTCGCGCCCGACGAGACCCCGAGCTGGACCGAACTCATGCGCCGCAACCATGCGGCCTTCAAAGGCACGGCCATCCGATCCGCCGATCTCGAAGCCTGGCTGACCTCGACCCAGTCGCGGCGGGGCAAGACGCCGTTTAGGGCTTATGAGACCGATATGGTCGACGGACGCTGGTTCTGGATGACCGAGACCGTCCGGCCCAATGGCTGGATGCTGTGCGTCGCGAGCGAGATCACGCCGTTGCGCCGCGAGGAAAGGCTGCTCAGGCAGGATCTCGACCTGGCGATGCGGGCGGCCCAGACCGACGAGCTGACCAGCACCGCCAATCGCCGCTTCGTCTTCGGCCGGCTGGAAGCGCTGATCAATGCCGCCGCGCTCGTCCCCGGCAGCGCGCTCAGCGTGTGCCTGTTCGATATCGACCTGTTCAAGAGCATCAACGACCGCTTCGGCCATCAGGGCGGCGACATGGTGCTGCGCCATTTCACCAATCTGGTGCATCGCGTGATCCGGCGGACCGATTGCTTCGGGCGGATCGGCGGCGAGGAGTTCATGCTCGTCATGCCGGGATCGCCGGCCGAGAGCTCGCTGGTCTTCGTCGAGCATCTGCTGGCGGAGGCGCGGATCGCGCAGCCCCTGCCCGACCGGCCGGCCGTGACCTATACCTGTTCCGCCGGCATCGCCATCCATCAGCCGGGCGACACGGCCGCGGATCTCTACAGCCGCGCCGACCACGCCCTCTACCGCGCCAAGGTCGAAGGCCGCGACACGGTGCGGCTCAGCGCGGAGGCGCTGCGCCTGTCCGAGCGCCCCTGAAAGCGCGATCGGAGGCTCTGCTTTCGCGCGCACGCGTATGCGCGTGAAAAAGCCATCGTCTCACCCTATATTATCGTTTCGAATCAGGATCATCGCGGGCGTTCGCTCGCCCGTTCAAGGACGACTTCATGACCGACGCCGCGCCCAACGCTCAGCCCGATGACTATGGCGCCGATTCCATCAAAGTTCTCAAGGGTTTGGATGCGGTCCGCAAGCGGCCGGGCATGTATATCGGTGATACCGATGACGGCTCGGGCCTGCACCACATGGTCTATGAGGTCGTCGACAACGCGATCGACGAGGCGCTCGCCGGGCATGCCAACCTCGTCACGGTGACGCTGAATGCGGACGGGTCGGTGACGGTCAGCGACAATGGCCGCGGTATCCCCACCGATATCCACAGCGAGGAAGGCATCTCGGCGGCCGAGGTCATCATGACCCAGCTCCATGCCGGCGGTAAGTTCGACCAGAATTCCTACAAGGTCTCGGGCGGCCTGCACGGCGTCGGCGTCTCTGTCGTCAACGCGCTCTCGGTCTCGCTCAAGCTGCGCATCTGGCGCGGCGGGCACGAGCATTTCATGGAGTTCCGACATGGCGAGGCGGTCGAGCCTCTGAAGGCGGTCGGCCCGCAGGGCGACAAGCGCGGCACGGAGGTGACCTTCCTGCCGTCGCAGGAAACCTTCACCATGGTCGAGTTCGACTACAAGACGCTGGAGCACCGGCTGCGCGAGCTCGCCTTCCTGAACTCGGGCGTGCGCATCGTGCTGACCGATGCGCGCCATGCCGAGGTGGTGCGCGAAGAGCTGATGTACGAGGGCGGCGTCGAGGCCTTCGTGCGCTATCTCGACCGTGCCAAGACGGCGGTGATCGAGAAGCCGATCATGCTGACCTCGGAGAAGGACGGCATCACCGTCGACGTCGCGCTGTGGTGGAACGATAGCTACCACGAGAACGTGCTCTGCTTCACCAACAACATCCCGCAGCGTGACGGCGGCACCCATCTCGCCGGCTTCCGCGCCGCGCTGACGCGGCAGGTCACCGGCTACGCCGAAAGCTCCGGCATCGCCAAGAAGGAGAAGGTCTCGCTCACCGGCGACGATTGCCGCGAAGGCCTGACCGCGATCGTCTCGGTCAAGGTGCCGGACCCGAAATTCTCGTCGCAGACCAAGGACAAGCTGGTCTCCTCGGAGGTCCGCCCGGTCGTCGAGAACGTCGTCAACCAAGCGCTGTCTGAGTGGCTCGAGGAGCATCCGAACGAGGCCAAGACCATCGTCGGCAAGGTGGCGGAAGCTGCCGCCGCCCGCGAGGCCGCCCGCAAGGCCCGCGACCTCACCCGCCGCAAGGGCGCGCTCGACATCGCCTCGCTGCCCGGCAAGCTGGCGGATTGCCAGGAGCGCGATCCGGCCAAGTCCGAACTCTTCATCGTCGAGGGTGACTCGGCCGGTGGCTCTGCCAAGCAGGGGCGTGCACGCGAATATCAGGCGGTGCTGCCGCTGCGCGGCAAGATCCTGAACGTCGAGCGGGCGCGCTTCGACAAGATGCTCTCTTCGGAGCAGGTCGGCACGCTGATCACGGCGCTGGGCGCAGGCATCGGCCGCGCCGAGGCCGAGCAGGGCGGCTTCAATCTCGAGAAGCTGCGCTACCACAAGATCATCATCATGACCGACGCCGACGTCGACGGCGCCCATATCCGTACGCTGCTGCTGACCTTCTTCTACCGGCAGATGCCGGAGCTGATCGAGGCCGGGCACCTCTTCATCGCCCAGCCGCCGCTCTACAAGGCGGCGCGCGGCAAGAGCCATGTCTATCTCAAGGACGAGCGGGCGCTGGAACAATACCTGGTCGATTCTGCCGTCGACGGCGCGACCTTCCGCACCAGCGATGGCGCCGAGCGTGGCGGCGCCGATCTGCGTGCGCTGATCGAGGAGGCGCGCAATGTCCGCAGCGCGCTGCAGCAGCTCCATTCGCGCTACGACAGGCGCGTGGTCGAGCAGATGGCGATCGCCGGTGTGCTGCATCCGCTCAGCGAGGAGAACGAAGCACAGGCCAATGCCGCAGCCGCCGATGTCGCGCGCCGGCTCGACGCGATCTCGGACGAGCTGGAGCGCGGCTGGGAAGGCCATGTCGCGGAGGGCGGCTTCGTCTTCACCCGCATGGTTCGCGGCGTGAAGCAAGCTGCGACGATTGATGCCGGCCTGCTCGCCAGCGCCGAGGCGCGCAAGCTGCATGCGGCGGCCACTTCGCTGCAGGAAGCCTATTCCCGGCCGGGCACGCTCAGCCGCAAGGGCGACAGCTTCACCGTCAACGGCCCGAGCGACCTGTTCGAGGCGGTCTCGGCCATCGGCAAGAAGGGCGTCGCCCTGCAGCGCTACAAAGGGCTGGGCGAGATGAACCCCGATCAGCTCTGGGAAACGACGCTGGATCGCGACGTGCGCTCGCTGCTGCGCGTCAAGAACGACCAGAACGACGAGGCCGACGACCTCTTCGTCAAGCTGATGGGCGATGTCGTCGAGCCGCGGCGCGAGTTCATCCAGACCAACGCGCTCAACGCGACAGTCGACATCTGATCGCGACGCCATGGCCCAGACCACGCCCGCGACGCTCTCGCTGAAAAAGCTCGGCGTCGCCTTCGAGTTGCGGGCCTATGTCTACGACCCCAATGCCGAGCGTGTGGGTCTGCAGGCGGCCGAGGCGCTGGGCGAGCCGCCGCAGCGGGTGCTCAAGACGTTGATCGCGCAGGTCGACGGCAAGCCCGTCTGCATCGTGCTGGCCTCCGACAAGGAGGCGAGCATGAAGAAGGTCGCGGCGGCCTTCGGCGGCAAGTCGGCGGCGATGATGCCGGTGCCGGATGCCGAGCGCATGACCGGCTACAAGGTCGGCGGCGTCAGCCCTTTCGGCCAGAAGCGCAAGCTGCCGACCGTGGTGGACGAGGCGGCTTCAGGCGAAACACTCGTCTATGTGAATGGTGGGCAGCGCGGCCTGCAGATCGCGCTCGCTCCGGCCGAGCTGTTGCGGGCGGCCGAGGCGCGCAGTGCCTCGATCACGGCCTGAAACTCCGCTGTCATTCTCGGGCCTGACCCGAAATCTCATGACCAGAGGGCACTGGTTTCCGAGATGCTCGGGTCGAGCCCGAGCATGACGCCTTAAGTTCAAGGCGCGAAGACCGACCAGCCCGTCGCATCCGCCAGCCGCTCCAGCGCGAAGGTACCGAGCATCGAGTTGCCATTCGCGTTGAGCCCCGGCGACCAGACCGCGATCGAGGCCTGGCCCGGCGCGATGGCAAGGATGCCGCCGCCGACGCCGGACTTGCCGGGAAGACCGACGCGGAAGGCGAAATCGCCCGAGGCGTCGTAATGCCCGCAGGTCAGCATCAGCGCATTGATGCGCCGTGCGCGCTGGGCCGAAACGACACGCGGCCCACCCGGTTCATAGAGCCCGCCATGCATCAGGAAGCGCCCGGCCATCGCCAGTTGCCGGCAGCTCATGGCGATGGCGCATTGGTGGAAGTAGACGCCAAGCGTCAGCGCGGGCGGGTGGGTGATGTTGCCGAAGGCTTTCATGTAATTGGCGAGCGCCACATTGCGAAAGCCGGTCTCCTGCTCGGCCCGCGCCACCGCCTCGTCGACGATGATGGTGTCGTCGTCGGCGAGATAGCGCATGAAGCGTAGGAGCTCACCGATCGCGACGCGCGGCTCATGGCCGGCGAGGTTGACGTCGGCGACGACGAGCGCACCGGCATTGATGAAGGGATTGCGCGGCACGCCCTGCTCGCGCTCGAGCTGCACGATGGAGTTGAACGGCGTGCCGGAGGGCTCGCGCCCGACCCGGCGCCAGAGCGTGTCGCCGACCTTGCCGAGCGCCTGGGTCAGGGCGAAGACCTTGGAGACGCTCTGGATCGAGAAGGCTTCCTCGGCATCGCCAGCGGCATGGACCTCGCCATCCGCCGTCACCACGCAGAGCCCGAACCGGCCCGGATCGACATGGGCGAGTGGCGGAATATAGGTCGCGACCTCGCCGCGCTCCTCGGCGGTGCGCATCTCCGCAGCAATGTCGCGGACGAGCCGCGCGATGTCCGTCACCTTTTTTCTCCCGCTGCCGGATGCGGGACGCCAGCCAAGCCGGAGCCGCGAGCGAGGTCAAGCACGCGACGAATGCCGGAGCCGAATGGGCGCCGCTACTGTTAGTGCAGCCGGGGCGGCTCGCCGCCAGCGGGACGACCTTCCAGCGCGATCTGCTGCGAGGCGATGACGCAAAGCGACTTGCCACGCGACTTTGCCTGGTAGAGCGCGGCATCGGCCGCCGTCATCAGGCTGGTCATGTCCCGGCCGTGCTCCGGCGCGAGCGCGATGCCGACCGAGGCGCCGATGTGGAGCGTATCGCCGCTGTCGAGCTCATAGGGCTGCGAGATCTCGCGCACGAGGCGCTCCCCGAAGCGCTGGAGCTGGGTCGGCTCCGTCTGCTCGGAGAGCACGACGAATTCGTCGCCGCCGATCCGGGCGGCAATATCCGAGCTGCGAACGAGGCCACGCAGGCGCTCCGCGACGAGCTGCAGCAACGCATCGCCCGCCATATGGCCATAGCTGTCGTTGACCGCCTTGAAGCCATCGAGGTCGAGATAGATCAGCGCAAGTGCCCGGGGCGACGTTTCCTCGCCGAGACGCGTCGCGAAGGCCTTGGCGAGCCCGGCGCGGTTCGAGAGGCCGGTGAGCATGTCATGGCGCGCGTGGAAGGCGTTCTCGCGCTCAGCGCGCATGGTCGAGATCAGCATGGCGTTGAGCTTGTAGGCAGCGACCGTCATGCTGACGAGATAGAAGGGGATCTGCATCAGGCTGATCAGCATGATCGGCTCGCCGACGAAGGGAGCGGCGACGCAGACCGGCCCCAGCGTGAGCACGATCATCACCGCGGCCATGCGCGGCGCCCCGAAATTGCGGAAGCAGATGCCACCGACCATCGCGGCAGCAGACAGGCAGGCCAAGGCTGCGACGACCCAGTCGCCGCTCATCAGGCTGAGGAAGGTGCCGCCGCCGATGCCGGCAGCCCAGGCCACACCGAGCAGGAGGTAGATGTCCGTCGCTGTCGGGTCACCGGCTGCCGCGCGGCGGCGCGCCCGTACCAGAACAGCCAGGCGGACGATGCAGCAAACGACCTCGAAGGCGCACCAGAGCTGGAACGGCAGGGTCGGGATACGCCAGGCGATCAGGAAGGAAACGGCCAGTGAATTGACCACGCCGCCGGCGAAGATCGGCAGTGTGCCGAAGAGGCTACCGATCAGCGCGACGCGAATTTCCGGCGGCACATCCGGCCCGGCATCGGCCAGCCAACGCGTCAGACGCCAGCGCGGCAAGCTGAAACGGAGGACGGGGGCGGTCATCGGCTGGTCCGACTCCTTAGGCATGCGAGCAGGAAGCAGGATACCTGCTCGCGCCCGCTGGGTAGCAACCAGACGTTACCAATCCGTGTGAGGGGGCTGCTTTTGCGTGGCTGAGCCCCGCCAGCCCGGCCTCAGCGCGCCTGCCGATAGACCCAGACGCGAGCCGGCGGGATATTGCGCAGCACCCAGTCCGAGGCAAAGGCCTTGAGGCCCGAACCCTTGCGCGGAACCGGGGAGATCACCGAATAGGTGAATTGAATGAAGGGCGCCCCCTCGACGAGCAGCTTGAAAGCGTCGCGCGCCAGAGCCGAGCGCATGGCCGGCGGGCGATTGAACAGCGGCAGGCTCGAGACGAGCGCGATCGCCTTGCCCTGGAGATGGCCGGCGAGCGTCTTCGTGAGGTCGTAGGCATCACCCTGGACCACCGTGGCGCGCGGAAAGCGCTCGCGCAGCAGCGCGCAGAATTCCGGGCTGTACTCGACCAGGATCAGGCGCTCCTCGGCGATGCCACGCTCGATCAGCGCTTCGGTGACGGGACCGGTGCCGGGGCCGATCTCGATCACCGGGCCGGGCTGCTCGGGATCGACATAGGAGGCCATACGCCGCGCCAGAGCGGGGCTCGACGGCGTCACCGAGCCGGTGCGCAGCGGATCGTCGATCCAGGATTTGATGAAGCGGGCTTCGTCGCCGAGCTTGACCTTCGCCTCGCTGAAGCGGGTACGGACCTTCTCCGCGGTGTTGCGGACTTCGCTCTCGACCTTGTAGCGGACCGCCACGACCTTCAGCCGGGCCTCAGCAACGCTATCCGCGAGATCCGCAGCGGTGACCCGCATCTCGCCTTCGAGCCGGGCTGCTACGCGGGATTGGCCGAGGCGGGCCGCCAGCGACGCAGAGCGCGGAGGCCGATGACGAACCGTCGAAGACATGACACCCCTTGATCGCCGAGCGTGCGTCTGACGCGGCCGAACGTTACCTGTGCGCCATATGGCGTCAAGTGCATGCGCCCGCCAAGCCCTTTTCGCTTCTCGCGAGAGCCGAGCCGCCACGCCCCGACGTCATATATCTACTCTTCCGCAGGAACCGAGTGATCCTCCGCACGTTTTTCCGGGGTGAAAGCGGCCATATTGGGCCGAAACGTAACAGGGAACAGAACATGCCGAGGAGCAGCTTTGCCCCGGCCGCGCGAGCCGCCCTCTTTTTCAGCTTCATGGGGACAGCGATCGCGGGCCTGACGCTCGGAGCCGACCTGCAAGCGCCGGGCGACCAGAGTTCAACCACCGTCGCCCTCGCAAAGGGCGCCCGCGACGAAACCGCGGACCTTCGTTTCGCAGCCGCTCCCATCGACCGGACGCAGCTTGCGGCGCGACGCGCGGTTGCTTCGCCGTCGCAACAGGCGATGGCGGCTGCCATCGGCGCCGGCGTGCTGCGCTAGCACGCGCCGCCACCGCATCGTCATGCTCATCCGCATCCGGCACGCGACGACCTATCGATACGCCGCGCCGGTTTCCTTCGGGCCGCATCGGCTGATGCTTCGGCCGCGCGACAGCTTCGACATGCGCGTCGTCGACACGGCCCTGTCGATCTCTCCGGCAGCCGGCCTGCGCTGGATGCACGACGTCTACGGCAACTCCGTCGCCATCGCCAATTTCGAGGCCGAGGCGGACACGCTCGACATCGTCAGCGTGCTGACGCTGCAGCGCTTCGGCCCTGCCCTGCCGCAGGCCGCGATCGAGGCCGGAACGCCGCTGACGGGCGTCGTCTACACAGAGAATGAGCGGGCTGTGCTGCAGCCCTTCCTAGCCCTCGCCACAGCCGATCCCGAGGGCCATCTCGACCGCTGGCTCGAGGATTTTCGTGCGCGCATCGGTCAGGGCTCGGGGCATCTCCTGCGGGACCTCGCCCATGCGATCCATGACGCGCTGAGCTATGCCGTGCGCTATGATGAAGGAACCCAGCACCCGCTCGACACGCTGGAATGCGGAAGCGGCTCATGCCGCGACTATGCCTGGCTCTTCATCGAGCTCGCCCGGCGCATGGGCTTTGCGGCGCGTTTCGTCACCGGCTACATCCACGAACGCCCGGCAGAGGGCTCGGACCTCGTCAGCGCCATCGGACTGACCCATGCCTGGGCTGAGATCTTCATTCCCGGAGACGGCTGGGTCGAGTTCGACCCGACCAACGACCTCGTCGCCGATCACCAGCTGCTGCGGGTGGCGGTCGCGCGTGTGCCGGAGGACGCCTCGCCGGTCACCGGCAGCTTCACCGGTCCACAGGGCTCGTTCCTGGAACTGAGCGTCGGCGTCGTGATCGAGCCTGTAGAGGTCGCAGCCTAGAGCCGTGCGGGCTCAGGAGCTGTGCTGCACCTGCCAGCGGCCGAGCAGCATGCCATCCGGCTCTGCAGTCTGCTCGGCCTCGATCTGGGCCAGGAGGCCGCCGAAAAGTCGAGGCGGCGCAGCGTGGAGCACTGGGCGGTCGGCCTCGAGCGCGACTTCGATGGTGCTGTCATCCAGATCCTGGACGGTCACCGTGATCTCGACGCCAGGCGAAGAGCGCAGAGCGCGCGAGGCGACATCCGCCACCAAGAAGCCGAGCGGAATGATGCGGTCGACCGAGAGCGTCGCAGCCGTGTCGATCCGGCCGATCACGTGCTGGTCGCGGCCGCGGATCAGATTGGTGATCATGGTGACGACGTCGGCGAGGAAGAGATCGACGCGCACCGGCTGCATCTCGCCATCGGCGAGGGTGAAGCGATAGGCGGCCGAGAGCACATGCACGCGGCATTCGGCATCGGCGAGGGCGAGCCTGGCTTCGTCGCGATAGTCGCGCTTGCTCAGGCCGATATAGCTCTGGACGACCTGCAGGCTGTTCTTCACGCGGTGATGCAGCTCGCGCACCAGGAAACGATTGTCGTCGAGAGCGGTCTGCAGCCGGCGCTGGCGCACCTCCTGCTCCTCGACCATGGCGTTGAAGGCCTCGGCGACGCTGCGGATGTCGTTCGGCATGTCGGCGGCGATCGCCGCCCGCGCCGAGGCGGAAGTGGAGCGCGCCCGCGCTGCCGTCTCGATGCCACGCAGCCAGCGGATGCAATGCTTGTCGATGGCACGCAGATAGACGAGGCAGAGCAGGCCGAGCATGACGAGCGGCGCCAGCAGCAGGACGTAAAACTGCAGGCGCGCAGCCTGCTCCGGCCCCTGGTCGAAGCTCGCCACAACGTAGAAATCAGGCTCCGCCACCATGCGTGCCGCATAGACACGCTCGACACCCGCCCGGCTGAGCGCGGTCCAGCGCTCGCGTCCCTCCGGAATGCGGTCGCGTCCAGGCAGCCACGAGACGTCGTCCGAATCCGAGCCACGGCTGACGACGACACCGGTGTTACGGCCGATCAGGGCGACATCCATCCCCTGCCCGTCGTCACCCAGGTCGAATACATTCTCGAGCAGATCGGGATCGGCCAGCAACAGAGCGTGCTGCAGCGCTGCTCCGGTCGCGGACGGGCTCGCTACCATGGTGGCAAGATAGCGCCGCGCCCCGAGGGTCACCTGATCATAGCGGATATTGCCCAGATCGGCGCCATTCCAGGTCGGGGCCGAAGGCCGAGCCGCGAGCTGGGCGGCGATGGCAGCCAATTCGCTCTCGGGAGGCCCACCTTCGATCGAACCCACGCAGAGGCGCCCGTCCGCGCTGCGCAGCAGGAACGCCCGGAAACCGACCACACGGGCCATCGCCGCGCGGCCGAGTTCGGAACACACGGCCGGTTCCACGCGAGGATCGTTCGCAACGGTCCCGAAGGCGAGCAGGGCGCGCAGCGAGCCGCGATACCAGACGCGCGTGCGCACGGCGAAATCGTCGATCGCCCGGGCCTGGGAAACTTCGATGGCGGCGACGGCGGCGCGATAGGTCGCGAAAGCCGCCAGCGCCGTCACGCAGGCGACGGGAACGGCGATCGCCACCAGCAGGGCCAGAAGCCGCCCCCTGACCGTCGTGAACCGCGCCAGCCGCATCGACGTCAAGAGCCGATGGTTTCGGAACTGACCCTTTGCATGGCGGCCGCACTGGTCCGATCCGGCCCGAGATCGTCGACGCTACCGATAGAGAGCAGCTCGGCGAGCTTGGTGCGCGCACGGTTGACGCGGCTCTTGATCGTGCCGATCGCCACGCCGCAGATGTCGGCGGCTTCCTCATAGGAGAGCCCCGTCGCCCCGACCATGATCAGAACCTCGCGCTGCTCTTCCGGCAGCTTCGCCAACGCCTTGCGGAAGTCGGCGAGGTCGAGATGGCTTTCCTGGTTGCCGTGGGTCGCCATGCGCTCGGCATAGGTGCCCTCGCTGTCCTGCACCTCGCGCCCACGCTTGCGATAGAGCGAGTAATAGGTGTTGCGCAGGATGGTGAAGAGCCAGGCGCGCAGGCTGGTGCCGGGCTCGAACTTGTCGGAATTGCCCCAGGCCTTCAGCAGCGTGTCCTGAACGAGATCGTCGGCGAGCTGCATGGAGCCCGAGAGCGACGCGGCGAAGGCCCGCAGATTCGGAATCTCGCGGATCAGGCCTTCCTTGAAGTCCCTGGCCTCCGCTTCGGTCCGTTCCGCCCGGGGATGAGAGTCACTTGCACTCATCGGTCGACGCTCCGGCTGCGCGCTGCTCCGTCGCTTCGAGCTGCGCGAGCAGCACGAGAAACTTGTCCGGCACGGGGGCGTTGACGATGTCGTCGTAATGGGCCTTCAGCGAACGGCCGATCGATTCCTGCACCTTCGGATCCAGCACGAGTTCGAAGTCGTCATCATAACTCTCACCAGGATCCGACATCGCTGTATCCAGACGGCTCATTTCAGCCCTCGCGCACTACGGCCAGGCCAGCTTTTCCAGCGGTTCCCGGCATTTGTTTTTGTAACGGCGAAACCAGGGCCGTGGGGCGATGGCGACACCAATGCGCCCTAATAACCGATCGGATCCTAAAAGGTTCCATATCGAAGCAAAAATAAATCCCTTTGCCCCTTGCGCTGACTAAGCCATTATTTCAGCACGAAAAAAGGGACGCTTTCAATGTCGATCGCAAAAGAAATTGCGCCTCATCTTCCTTATCTGCGCCGCTTCGCGCGTGCACTCTGCGGCACGCAACCGAGCGGCGACGCCTATGTCGTAGCCATGCTGGAAGCGCTCGTCGCAGACCCTTCAGGCTTCCCGCGCGAAATCGATCCGCGCATCGGCCTTTACCAGACCTTCCTGAAGCTCTGGTCGTCGGCCAGCGTCGCGTCTTCCGATGCAGTGGTGGAGCTCTCGCGCGCGCCGGCGGAGCGCAATCTCGAAGCTCTAACGCCGCGGCCCCGTCAGGCGTTCCTGCTGCGCACGGTAGAAGGATTTTCCATCGACGAGGTCGCCGCCATCATGCTCGTGTCGACGGCCGAGGCCGCTCAGCTGGTGCAGACCGCCGGCCAGGAGATCGCCGAGCAGGTCGCGACCGATGTGCTGATCATCGAGGACGAACCGATCATCGCGCTCGACATCGAGACGATGGTCGAGGAGCTCGGCCATAGCGTCACCGGCGTCGCCCGCACGCAGCGGGAGGCCATCGCGCTCGTCGGGAAGAAACGCCCCGGCCTTGTGCTCGCGGATATCCAGCTCGCCGATGGCAGCTCCGGCCTCGACGCCGTCAACGAGATTCTCACCTCGATCGACGTGCCGGTGATCTTCATCACAGCCTACCCGGAACGCTTGCTGACCGGCGATCGGCCGGAGCCGGCCTTCCTGATCACCAAGCCGTTCCAGCCCGAGGCGGTGAAAGCGGCCATCAGCCAGGCGCTGTTTTTCGACCGCCGCGCGAGCCGGAAAGCGGCGTGAGAAACGACCCCCAAAAAAATGTGAAGCCCGCGGCAAACGCGGGCTTTTCTTTATCCAGCCATTAGGCTTTTTTCTTGCATAGGCTCGTCCCGCACGATCTCGGGAACAAGCTCTGTCGTTTGGCGTTGCGCGAGTCAGGTCGGGGCTTGTTTTGTGGCGGGAGGCGTGGACATGGCGATGACCTGCATTTCGGCAGCAATCGCGGCGACTTCGATTGCGACGGCGCTCTTCTCGGGGATTGTGCAACCCGGAGCGCCGGGCGCGGAGTTTCTCTTCCTGGCGCTCGCCGGACTGACCGGCATCACCATCGCCGGCGCCTCGGCCCTCGACGGCTGAGACAGCCTTCCGGGACGGCGCCACGCCTCAGGCGACGCCGAACGGACTCATCACCTCGAAAATCGGTTAGCTCTTGGAATCGGAATCGGCGGGGCGAGGCTCGAACCGCAGCCGAAACGCTTCCTCGGGTGCGGGCTCGCCGACAAGACGCGGTCCGGCGCGCCGCGCAGCCATGACGATCAGCGCCACCTCGCGATCGAGACCCGACGCGATCAGGTCCTCCAGCTCCCAGAACGGCGGGAGCGTCGCCTCCGGCTCTGCGACCGGGCTGACGAATGTTGGGGTTTCCCCAAGGAGACGACTCACGGACATCGAGCTTCCCATGGCAGAGTGAAACGCTAACGCGGCAAGCTTCCTTATGGTTCCCTTAACCTGGAACTATGGGCATCTTGAGGCGTTCCGTCCGGCCGCTTGCCGGAGCCTGCAGGCTTGAGGAGCCCAAAGATGAGCATTGGCCGTTCCCGCCCCCACCTCACCGCCTTCATCGCCCTGGCGGGCCTGCTGGCGCTACCGGCCGCCGCCGCGGCCCAGAGCAACGAGCCACCGGCTGGGCGGCTCTCCTGCACCGTCGGCAGCGCGCTCACGCCAGTGACCACGGCTCAGAAGCCGATGGAATGCCGGTTCCGCCCGCGGCGGGGGCCCGTCCAGCTCTACAACGGGGTCGTCCACGGGTTTGGGCTCGATCTCGGCTCGATCAAGAACGCGACCATGGCCTGGCGCGTCTACGGCCCCTATGCGCGTGCCTCGCTCGGCGTGCTGAGCGGCTCCTATAAGAGCACGCCCGGCTCGGGCAGCGGCAACGCCCTGACCGGCGGCAGCGACAATGCCGTGACGCTCAGGCCTCTACCCTTTCAGGGCCACCGCGGTATCAACGCCGCCGTCGGCGTGAACAGCCTCGAATTGACGCTGGTTCCGCCCAGCCGCAGGCGCTGACTTCCCCAAAGCCACGAAATTACCTTTTGCTAACCGGCCTCTGGCAAGCTCGGTCAGAGATCGGTGCTCGTGGCCTTGGAAAGGTCCGGGCAGGAACATCACCAATCCTGTCACGTTGGGATGGCGTGTCAGTGTTGTTGTGAGATGAGAAGCCGCTGGAATGGCTATAAGTGTTCTGATCGTCGAGGATGACCCGTTCATCGCCATGGACATCGAGTCCGCGGTGGCGGAGGAGTTCGGCTCCGATGCCGAGCTGGTCGTCGTCGATTCCGTCGCGGACGCGAATCGCGCGACCGCAAAGAAATTCTCCTGCGCCCTGCTCGACATCGATGTCGTCGGCGGCAAGACCTTCGACGTCGCGAGCACCCTGCAGCGGCGCGGGACGCCCTTCGCCTTCGTTTCCGGCTCGGCGCCCCATGAGGTTCCGCCCCAGCTGCGCACGGCCCGCTTCCTGCGCAAGCCGTTCTCGACGCGCGAGATCGTGGCCTTCGTGATGAGCGCGATCAGCGGGACGCACGCCAAGACGGCCTGATGCCGCGGGCAGCCTAAGGTCCGGCAGGTCAGGCCGATTTCAACTCTCGACCTGCTGCGGCTGGATTTCCCGCTTCGGGAAAATCACGATCACCCGCGTGCCGGGCCGTTTGCCGCCGGGCTGCATCGGCTCCGACTTCATCGTCGCCCGCATGCTGCGCAGCAGGCTCGCGATCACCGTTTGACCCAGCCCCTTGTTTTCGACCTCCGTCGACATGCCGACACCGTCATCCTCGATCGACAGAGCGAGCGCGGGCGCGCCTTCGAGCTCGCTCCAGGCAAGTCGGATATTGATCTGCCCCGACATGCCATCGGGGAAGGCGTGCTTGATGGCGTTGGTCACGAGCTCGTTGACGATGACGACGAAGGACACTGCATCGCGGCCGGGCAGGCGGATCGCCTCCATGTCCAGCTCGATCCGGATCGGCCGGCCCTCAGCCGTCTTGCCGATCTCGGCCAGCAGGTCCTCCATATAGGCGCGGGCTTCGATCTCGTCGGTCTCGATATCGAGGCGCAGGCGGCGCTGGCCGGCCGCGATCGCCTGGATGCGGGATTGTGCCTGGGCGAGCGCGGCCTTGACCGCGGGTTCCCGCGTTTGCCGGCTCTGCACGCTGAGCAGGGCCGAGACCATGGCGAGGTTGTTGCCGACGCGGTGATTGACATCGCGCAGCAGTGCTTCGATCCGCAGCCGCTCGCTCTCGAGCTGCTGCGTCCGCTCGGTGACGATCTGTTCCAGCTCGGCATTGGTCACAGCGAGCGCGGCGCTGCGGCGCTGGCGGCGCCGCAGTTGCTGCCAGGCGGCAAAGGCGAGCCCGGCCAGCGCCACGACGATGATGCTCGAGCCCCAGAGGCGACGGCGCTCCTCGCGCCGGTAGAGCGACATGAGCCGGATGTTCTCGCCCTGCTGAATCTCCTGGACCGTATCACGCAGCTGGCTCATCGCCACATTGCCGCTTTCGTTGCGCACGAGGCCGAGCGCCTCGTCGCGGCGCCCGGCTCGCGCCAGCGCGATGGTGCGGTCGAGTTCCTCGAACTTGGCCCGCATCGCGTCGCGCAGTCTCGCCACGCGGTCCTTCTGGATGGGATCGGCGTCGACCAAAGAGCCCAGAATGTCGAGCTCGGGCCCGGCGGCGGCACGCCCTTCCGTGAAGGGGTCGAGGTAGTCTGCCTCGCCGGTCAGCAGATAGCCGCGCTGGCCGGTCTCGGCGTCGCGGATGCGGCCGAGGAACCGCTCGGCCCGCTCGCGTGTTTCGATGGCGTGTGAGACGCGATCGGCCGTCTGCCGCGCCTGATGGTTGATCCAGGCGGCGAGCACGATCGCCACCGCCACGACGCCGATCGCGATGATCGTGGTCGTCGCAGATCGGAGTCGCGTGCCAAAAGCCGGCGCTGCCGGGAGCAAAAGGCGACTTCGAGGCCTCACCTGCGCAGACATGCCAGCTTTGTTAACGGACGCATGCCGACATCCAAAGCAGAAATAAGCGGCGTGCAGATGGCAAGATAAGCAGGCGCATCAGGCCTCGTCGTCCTCGCCATTGCCGCCCGTGACGATCTGGCGCCCCAATATCGCACCGAGAACGACGACCGCGCCGGCCGCCGCCAGACGCCAGCCGCGCCGCGAGCCGAGGAGCTTGGCCGCCAGCGGAGCGCCCGCGAGAGCCGCCATCGCGACCGGCCGAGGCGGCCTGCGGCGGCTCTTGACGATAGCAGCGGCGATGACGGCGATGAGCGCCGCCACGACAAGACCACCGGCGATCCAGAGACTCGCAGCGATTGCGCCGTAACGCTGCTCCAGAACGATGTGGAGCGCGTGCAAGGCGTAGCCGCCGGCGCAGAAGAGCAGCAGCGCGGCGAAACCATAGAGGCCGTAGACGACGAGGTTGCGCCTCACCGTGCCGGAGACCTCCGAGGTGATGAAGGACCCGATTCCCCCCAGCATCGGTCAGCGCGCCGACAGATAGCCGATGAAGAGGCCCACCGCCGCGGCGAGGCCCAGCGCCCGCAAGGGCCGCTCGCGGATCTCGTCCTCGATCAGCTGCTGCAGGTCGCTCGCCTGCTCGCGAGCGACGTTCGCCATCTTGTCCGTATCGACGCCGACGGCGCGCAACCGTTCCGTCACCGTCGCGGCGATGTCCTCGGCGCTGCGGGTGAGGGTGTCTTCCAGGGCACTGGCCTGGCGCTTGGCGCGCGCACCGGCCTGCCGCGCCTGCGCCGCGACATCCTCGGCGCCCGCCTCGACCTCTGCCTTGGCGCGCTTTGCGGCGGCAGCCGCCTGTCGTTTCGCGGATGTCGTGGTTGCCATGACGATCGGTTCCTGTCGCTGAATGGGATGGCAATGCTGCCGGGGTGATGTCGTCGCCGCAAGTGGGCTCCGTTCGTGTCGAAACGCCCCGGCCGTTGCTCTGTTCCGGCGGCGAGGCTTAAGCCGCCTGGACTTGGGCCGTTTCCTCGGCCTCGGCCTTGGCTTTTTCGCGCCGATAGCGGGCGAATTCCTCCTGCGCCACCATGCCGACGATCACGATCGGCGTCGACAGCACGGCGCCGATCGGCCCCCAGAGCCAAAGCCAGAAGATGAAGGCGATGAAGACGAGGAAGGGCGAGATCGTCAGCCGGTTGCCGACGAAGACCGGCGTGACCGCATTGCCCTCGATCAGATGCAGCCCGTAATAGGCCGCCGCCGGCCAGAACGCGGCAAGCAAGGTCGGCGCGTCGAGCAACGCACCGGCGAGCAACAGCACCGCGACAATGATCGGCCCGATGAAGGCGAGGTAGTTGAGCAGGAAGGCGAGCGCGCCCCAGAACAGCGGGAAGGGCAGGCCGGCCAACCAGGCGATCGCCATGGTCAGGCAGCCCATGCCGAAATTGATCACCGTCACCAGACCGAAATAGCGCGCGACGCGGGCCTCGATCTCCTCGAAGAAGGAGCCTGCGGACCGACGCGCGCCGCGGCCCAGGCACAGCCTCAGAATGCGCGCCTTGAGATGCCGGCGAGTGGCCAGCCAGAAATACACCGTGGCGAAGAAGACGAGCAGGCCGCCGGCGGCGGTGGACGAGGTCATGGCGATGTCGAAGAGCGGATTGCCCTGCGAGACACTGAGCTCCGCCCCCTTGCCAGTGATCGACGCGATGCCGCGCTTGAATTCGTCCATGAAGGCGAAGACGCGGGCGAGCTTGGTCTGAAGCGCCTGCATCATGGCGGGCGCCTGATCGGTCCAGCCCGCGACGGGAACGGCGAGGATCGCGATCGCACCGAGCAGCAGGCCGATGAAAAGCAGGACGACGAGCGCCGACGCCGCATGCTGCGGCGCGCCATAGCGCACGAGCCAGTCGACGAGCGGACCGAGCACGAGCCCGAAGATAACGCCGGCCACGACTGGCATGGCGACGGCCTTGGTCAGGGCGAGCGAGGCCGTCGCCAGAATGACGAAGATGCCGACGATCGCGTAACGGACGATGAGATCATGCTCATAGGGCGTGACGTCATCGGTCTCGTCCACCGGTTCCGGCTCCGCCATGTATCGCGGAAAGGGTTTCCAGGCCGATGAGCTGAGCATGATCCTTCCGGCGCGTTGCGCACGTCCCCCGAAGCGCGCTCGCGACGCGCCGGAAAGCTCAACGCTGGAAGGACTTGTCCAGTTCCGGAACGGGCGCGCTTGGAGCCGGATCCGATCAGGTTGAATCAACCTGATCGGTGAATCCGTCTCCAACACATTGATGGAGAACGCGTGGTCCGATCGGATTGCTCCGCAATCTGATCGGCGCGTGCTCTAGTGCGCCTCGTCCCAGTTGCCGGCCGCGCGCGCCTCGACCGCCAGCGGCACCTTGAGCTGCACGGCCGGATGGGGCGCCTCGACCATCACTTTCTCGATGATCGGCAAGGTCTTTTCGACCTCCGCCTCCGGCACCTCGAAGACCAGCTCGTCATGGACCTGCAGCAGCATGCGGGCGTTGAGGCGGTTGGCCGCAAGCGCGGAATCCATGCGGATCATGGCGCGGCGGATGATGTCGGCGGCTGAGCCTTGGATCGGCGCGTTGATCGCCTGCCGCTCGACGAAGGCGCGCTCGGATGGGTTCTTCGATGACACCGCCGGGAAATGGCAGACCCGGCCGAAGATCGTGGTGACCTGGCCATGGGCGCGGACATAGGTCTTGGTCTGGTCCATGTAGTCGCGGATGCCCGGGAAACGCTCGAAATACTTGCGGATATAGGCGCCCGCTTCCTCACGGCCGATGCCGAGCTGGTTGGCGAGGCCGAACGCCGAGATGCCGTAGATGATGCCGAAATTGATCGCCTTGGCGCGGCGGCGCACCTCGCTCGGCATGCCCTGCACCGGCACGCCGAACATCTCGGAAGCCGTCATCGCGTGGATATCGATGCCGTCGGCGAAGGCCTGCCGGAGCTGCGGAATCTCCGCGATATGGGCGAGGATGCGCAGCTCGATCTGGCTGTAGTCGGCCGAGACGAGCTTGAAGCCCTTCTCGGGCACGAAGGCCGTCCTGATCTTGCGCCCGGCCTCGGTGCGGATCGGGATGTTCTGCAGGTTCGGCTCGGAGGAGGAGAGCCGGCCCGTGGTCGTCGCCGCCAGGGCGTAGGAGGTGTGGACCCGGTTAGTCTGCGGGTTCACATAGCCCGGCAGCGAGTCGGTATAGGTCGATTTCAGCTTGGCGAGCTGGCGCCATTCAAGGATCTTCGAGGGTAGCGCGTGGCCCTGCTCCGCGAGGTCTTCCAGCACGCCGGCGCCGGTCGCCCATTGGCCGGTCGCGGTCTTCTTGGCGCCTTCCAGACCCATCTTGCCGAAGAGAATGTCGCCGAGCTGCTTGGGGCTGCCGATCGTGAACTTCTCGCCGGCGAGCTCGTAGATCTCGTCCTCCAGCCGGGCCAACCCTTGAGCGAAATCGCCCGAGAGGCGCGAGAGGATCTGCTTGTCGATGGCGATGCCGCGCTTCTCCATATTGGCCAGCACGGCGACCAGCGGCCGCTCCAGAAGCTCATAGACCGTCGTCTTCTTCTCGGCGGCGAGGCGCGGCTTCAATGCCAGCCAGAGCCGGAGCGTGACGTCGGCATCCTCAGCGGCGTAGTCCGTCGCCTTGTCGAGCGGCACCTTGTCGAAGGTGACCTGCGATTTGCCGGTTCCGGCGACCTGCGAATACGGAATCGTCTCGTGGTCGAGATGCAGCTCCGAGAGCTTGTCCATGCCGTGGCTGTTGGTGCCGGCATCGAGCGCATAGGAGATCAGCATCGTGTCCTCGATCGGGAACACGTCCAGCCCGTGGCGATTCAGCACCAGCAGGTCGTATTTCAGGTTTTGGCCGATCTTGAGCACGCCTTGATCCGCCAGCAGCGGTTTCAGCGCTGCGACCGCCTGGGCAAGCGGGATCTGGTCCGCCAGCAAGCCCTCGTCGAAGAGCCCACCATCGCCGGCGCGATGCTGGAGCGGGATATAGCAGGCGCGACCGGGCGCGACAGCGAGCGAGACCCCGACGAGATCGGCCTGCATCGCATCGAGCGAATTCGTCTCGGTGTCGAGCGCGACATGGCCGACCTCGTAGGCCCAGCCGATCCAGCGTTCGAGATCGGCGAGCGTGCGCACGCATTCATAGGCCGAGCGGTCGATCTTGGCCGCGATCGCCTCGTTCTTCCGTGACGCGGCGAGATCGGCCGGCTTCATCCAACCGTCTGCGGCAGCCGCCGCTTCGGACGGCGCAGAGGTCGGTGCAGCGGCCGACGGCGCGATACCCGAAACGGCATCCTCGATCGCATCGGCACCGACATAGAGCGCCTTGAGCTCGGCCGCGCGTGAACCGCCGGGCGCCAGGGCCGGATCGGCGTCGATCGCCGCGACATCAGCCTCATACGCTTCCGCGACGCGCTTGGTGATGGTGGTGAATTCCATCGCCTTGAGGAAGGCGACGAGCTTCGCCGGATCAGGCTGTTCCAGCGTCAGGTTTTCAAGCGGCGTCTCGACCTTCACATCGTCGACCAGCGTGACGAGCTTGTGCGAGATGCGGACCTTCTCGATCACCTCGGGATTGGTCAGCGTCTCGCGGCGCTTGGGCTGCTTGATCTCGCCGGCGCGTGCCAGCAGGGCTTCGAGATCGCCATATTCGCCGATGAGCTGGGCGGCCGTCTTGATGCCGATGCCCGGCGCGCCGGGCACATTGTCGGTGGCGTCGCCAGCGAGCGCCTGCACATCCGTGACTTTGTCCGGCGTGACGCCGAAATACTCGACGACCTCGGGCTCGCCGATGCGGCGCTCGGCGCGGAAGCCCGCGCCCTTCTTCTGGTCGCCGGAGGCGGGGTCGTACATGGCGACGCCAGGCCGGACGAGCTGCATCAGGTCCTTGTCGGCGGAGACGATGAGGACCTCGGCGCCGGCCTCGCGCGCCTGCTTCGCATAGGTCGCGATCAGGTCGTCGGCCTCGTAGACATCCTGCTCGACCGGGATGAGGCCGAAGGCGCGCACGGCTTCGCGCATCAGCGGGAATTGTGGAATGAGGTCGGCCGGCGGCTCCGAGCGGTTGCCCTTGTAGGCGGGGTAGATCGCCTTGCGGAAGGAGTTCTCCGACTTGTCGAAGACGATGGCGAGATGGGTCGGCCTGACGCCGAGCACGCCCTCGCGGACGAACTGGAAGAGCTTGGTGGCGAAGAGCCTGACCGCGCCGGAGGGCAAGCCGTCCGAGCGGGCATTGTATTTCCGGTCCTGATTGATCGACTGGAAATAGGCCCGGAAGATGAAGTTCGATCCGTCGACCAGGAAGAGGTGGTCGCCGGGCTTCAGGGCGGGGGCGGTGGAGGCTGCATCGCTCATGGCGCGGACCATAAGCGGGCGCGCGCGGCCGGTCCATGGCGGCGGCACGCGGTTGTGCACGAAGCTGTCAGGAATGACGGGGTAGGTTAGTCGTCATGCTCGGGCTTGACCCGAGCATCTTAGGACAGGGAGGCCCGCGAACCTGTTCCGGCAGGAGATTCTCGGGTCCGCGCGAGGCGCGGCCCGAGAATGACGGCTGGCCTACTTCACGATCCCGTCGATCTCGGCCAGCTCCTCGGCCGTCAAAGCCCAATCGGCGGCCTTGACGTTGGCGGCGATCTGCTCGGGCTTGGTCGCACCGGCGATGACGCTCGACACAACGGGCTGAGCCGCCAGCCAGGAGAAGGCGAGCTCGACCAGCGTCTTGCCGCGCGCCTCGACGAAGGCGGTCAGCCCCTCGATCCTGCGCCAGTTGTCCTCGCTGAAGATCTGGCCGGCGCGCTCGGGCAGCTTGGTGAGCCGCGCGCCTTCCGGCATCGGGGCGTTGCGCTTGTACTTGCCGGTGAGCGCGCCGTTGGCGAGCGGGAAATAGGGCAGGAGCCCCATGCCGTAATGGGCGATGGCCGGGATCAGGTCGGCCTCCGCGCCGCGCTTCAGCAGGCTGTATTCGTCCTGCGCCGAAGCGAAGCCACCGATCCCGAGGTCGCGCGCCGTCCATTGCGCATCGGCCACCTGCCAGCCCGGCATGTTGGAGCAGCCGATATAGCGGACCTTGCCCTGCCTCACGAGATCCTCGAAGGCGCGCAGCGTCTCGTCGATCGGGGTCAGCGGATCGGGCTTGTGGAACTGGTAGAGGTCAATCCAGTCGGTCTTGAGCCGGGTCAGCGATTCCTCGACCGCGTTCATGATGTAGCGGCGCGAGCCACCCTCCCCGCCATGGAACATCTTCATGCCGAACTTGGTGGCGAGCACGATGTCCTTGCGCCGCGCGCCCAGCACCTGGCCTAGGCAGGTCTCCGAGCCGCCCTCGACGCCGTAGATGTCGGCCGTGTCGAACAGCGTGATGCCGTGCTCGATGGCGGCATCGACGACCTTGCGGGTGGCTTCGAGGTCGATGCGCCCGCCGAAATTATTGCAGCCGAGGCCAACGAGCGAGACGCGCAGGCCCGAGCGGCCGAGATTGCGGAATTGCATGGTAGTGATCCCCTTGAAGATGCGCACACAGGATCAGAGCCGGGGCGGGGCGGCAAGCGCGCCTGCGATCAACGGGGCACTGCGCAGCGCGCAAGGCGGACTCAGGTCCCATTTGACCCAGCGCAAGGCAATGGCAGGATGATCTGCCAAGATTGTTCCAGACACGAGAGGACAACCGGAGATGTCCATGCCCCCGTCGATCAGGAGCGTTTTCACCGCCTATACCGAGGAAGGCCAGGGCGAACATGAATCCGCACTCGGCTATGCGCTATCGTTGGCACAGCAGGCGAAAGCGCATCTGACCATCCAGGCCGCGGCGATGCGCTATGCCGTACCCGCCTCGATGATCGGCGATTTCGGCTCCGCCTTCATCAGCAGCGAGAACCGTCGCATCGGCAAGCTGGCGGACCGCTTCGCGGCGCTCGCCAGGACCAGCGCGGATCTCGCCGGGGTGAGCAGCACGATCGAGACGCCACAGCTCGTCTATTCCGAACTCAGCGAGCGCCTCGTCGCCCTGGCCCGGGTCCACGACCTCAGCGTGCTCGATCTCGAGAAGGACGCCGTGGAGCGCGACAGGGGGCTGATCGAGGCCGCCCTCTTCGACAGCGGCCGGCCGGTGATCATCGTGCCGCCGGGCGCGGAAACCTTCTCCGCCAAGCGGCTGCTGATCGCCTGGGACGGCAGTGCCGCCGCTGCCACCGCCGTTGCCGAGGTGCGGCCGTTCCTGCATGGGGCCGAGGTCGAGATCCTCTCGATCACCGGCGAGAAGGACCTCACGCGCACGGTGGCCGGCGCCGAGCTCGCGCCGCATCTGGCCCGGCACGGCGCGTCCGTCACGGTCAGCAATGTCGCGCTGACGGGCGGCAACGACGTGGCCGAGACGATCCGCAGGGCCGCCGTCGCCTTCCGCGCCAATCTGATCGTCTGCGGCGCCTATCAGCATTCGCGGCTGCGCGAATGGCTGCTCGGCGGCGTCACCCAGTCGCTGCTGAAATCGACGCCGCTGCCGATCCTGATGAGCCGCTGAGACCTGAGTCCGCGGCCAGCGCTAGCTGCCGCGGCCTTCCGCTTCCGACAGGGCGGCTCGCAGGACGGCTCGCGCCGTCCAGCGGCAGAGATCGCGCGTGCCCGCATCGTCCAGCCCGCAGATGTCCTTCGCCACGATCACCGGCTCGATGCCTGAGACCAGCGCGAGGGCATGCAGCAAGCGCTGCCGGGCTGGGCCTTTCAGCGCGGCCGGCGCAACCTTGTCCAGCCAGTTCAGGCGGCGTGCGCCCCGCTCCCGCGGCCCCTCGGCGCTGGCCGCCACACGCAGATAGGCGCGAAACAGCGCCTCATGTTCCAGGACGAAGACGAGGATGCGGTCGACGGTGTCGTCGATCGAGAGAGCCGCCCCCCCGCCCGCATCGAACCCATCCAGGCGCAGGGCGATGCCGTCCAGCACAGCCTCCTGCAGCAGGGGCTCGACGTTCGAATAGTAGCGATAGGCAGTCGCGCGCGAGATTCCGGCATGGTCGGCGACGTCCTGGACGGCAGGCTGGCGCCCGGCTTCCAGAAGCTCGCGGGCGGCAGCCAGCAGCGCGCGCCGCGTCCGCAGCTTCTGCTGCTCTCGCCCGCCCTCTTGACTCATATCGGCCTTCCTTTTATGCGACAAAAATCTCATTAAGAGACGATTGTCTAATTAATAGGAGAGCTTCCGTGATTGATCAAGCTTCGCATGCCGCCTTGCCGGCGGCGGTCCAACTGTTGGGAAATCTGGTGAAATTCCGCCTGCGCGGCTCGGACACCGGCAATGCCTATTCCCTCGTGGAGGTGGTTTCGGCGCCGGGCGCGGGCACGCCGCTGCACGTGCAGGCCGATGACGACGAGACCTTCGTCGTGCTGGAAGGGGAATATGAGTTCGCCCATGCCGGGCGGACCGTGGCCGGCAAGCCCGGCACGGTGCTCTTTATCCGCCGCGGCGAGCCGCACGCCTTCCGCAATACGGGGACAGTGCCGGCGCGGATGCTGCTGATCAATTCGCCCGGCGGCTTCCACGAGAAGTTCTTCCTGGAAGCGGGCGATCCCGCCGCGGAGGACGCAGAGCTGCTGCCGCCGGGCGTTCCCGACATGCCGCGGCTGATGGCGGCCTCCGCACGCTACGGAATCGCCTATATCAAGTGACGTCGGCTGATTGAGGCGGGGGTTACCCCGCCTCAGCCCAGATCCTCAGGCCACTTCGGCCTTCTGCTTCTGCGAGCGCTTGCGCTCGTTCGGGTCGAGGATGCCCTTGCGCAGGCGGATCGACTTCGGCGTCACCTCGACGAGCTCGTCATCATCGATCCAGGCCAGCGACCGCTCCAGCGTCATGCGGATCGGCGGGGTCAGGCGAACCGCTTCGTCCTTCGAGGTGGTGCGGATGTTGGTGAGCTTCTTGCCCTTGAGCACGTTCACCTCGAGATCGTTCTCGCGGGTGTGCTCGCCGACGATCATGCCCTGATAGACCTTCCAGCCCGGCTCGATCATCATCGGGCCGCGGTCTTCCAGGTTCCAGAGCGCGTAGGCCACGGCCTCGCCGGTCTCCATCGCGATCAGCACGCCGTTGCGACGGCCGGAGATCTCGCCCTTGTAGGGCATGTACTCGTGGAAGACGCGGTTCATGATGGCCGTGCCGCGCGTGTCGGTCAGCAGCTCGCCCTGATAGCCGATCAGGCCGCGGGTCGGAGCGTGGAAGACGAGGCGCAGGCGGTTGCCGCCGGACGGACGCATCTCCAGCATGTCGGCCTTGCGCTCGGCCATCTTCTGCACGACGACGCCGGAATGCTCCTCGTCGACGTCGATGAGGACTTCCTCGATCGGCTCGAGCAGCTGACCGTTGTCGTCGCGCTTCATGACGACGCGCGGGCGCGAGACGCCGAGCTCGAAGCCCTCGCGGCGCATGGTCTCGATCAGGATGGCGAGCTGCAGTTCGCCGCGGCCGGAGACGATATAGCTGTCCTTGTCGGAGGCTTCCTCGATCTTCAGCGCGACATTGCCCTCGGCCTCCTTGAACAGGCGGTCGCGGATCACGCGGGTGGTGACCTTGTCGCCCTCGGTGCCGGCGAGCGGGGAGTCGTTGACCGAGAAGGTCATCGAAACGGTCGGCGGGTCGATCGGCTGGGCCTTGATCGCCTCAGTGATGGAAGGATCGCAGAAGGTGTCGGCGACGGTGCCCTTCACCAGGCCAGCGATGGAGACGATATCACCGGCGACGGCTTCCTCGATCGGCTGGCGCTCGATGCCGCGGAAGGCAAGGATCTTCGAGATACGACCCGTCTCGACGGTGGAGCCGTCACCCGAGAGCACCTTGATCGTCTGGTTCGGCTTGGCGGTGCCGGAGGTGACGCGGCCGGTGATGATGCGGCCGAGATAGGGGTTGGCCTCGAGCAGCGTGCCGATCATGCGGAACGGGCCTTCCTCGACCTTCGGCTCCGGCACATGCTTGAGGATGAGGTCGTACATGGGCGCGAGGCCCTGGTCCTGCGGGCCTTCCGGCGAGTCGGCCATCCAGCCCTGCTTGCCCGAACCGTAGAGGATCGGGAAATCGAGCTGTTCGTCGGTGGCGTCGAGCGCGGCGAAGAGATCGAAGACCTCGTTGATGACTTCCTGGGTACGGGCGTCCGGCTTGTCGACCTTGTTGATCGCGACGATCGGCTTCAGGCCGAGCTTCAGCGCCTTGGAGACCACGAACTTGGTCTGCGGCATCGGGCCTTCGGCGGCATCGACCAGCACGATCGCCGAGTCGACCATATTCAGGATGCGCTCGACCTCGCCGCCGAAATCGGCGTGGCCGGGGGTGTCGACGATGTTGATGCGCGTGTCCTTCCAGACAACCGAGGTCGCCTTGGCCAGGATGGTGATGCCGCGCTCCTTCTCCAGGTCGTTGGAGTCCATCACGCGCTCAGCGACGCGCTGGTTCTCGCGGAAAGCGCCGGACTGCTGCAGCAGCTTGTCGACGAGCGTGGTCTTGCCGTGGTCGACGTGGGCGATGATGGCGATATTGCGCATGGACATGCGTGGATAGCCTTGTGTCATGACCGCAAGCCGGCGAGGTCATCAAGCCCTGCCGGCGCAGCCGAATTCATGAAGTCGGAATTTCGCTGCGCTGCACATAGACCTTTGCCGTCGTTTCGGCAACCTCGGCACCGCCTGGGACGCCGCCGGCCTGGTCTTCCCCTGCGAGACCGAAGGCGATCGGCAGCCAGAGGAACAAGTAGTGCATGTTCGCGAAGGCGAACGGGTTCGGAAGGTCCGATCCCATGTAGCCGAACGAAAAGACGAAAGCGCCGGCGCAGAACAGAGCGAGCAGCCCGCTGCGTTTCGTCAACAGCCGGGAATAAAGCCAGGCCAGCACGAGCAGCAGCGCCAGCATGGGCAATCCATAGAACATCGCCACGCCGAAGACGCCATTGTGGGGATGACGCAGGACCATATCGTCGAAGCGGTATGCCGGGCCCAAGCCGAAGAGCGGACGACGCTGCAGATTGTCCAGCACCCAACCCCAGATCTGGATGCGCGCAGATGGTCGGCAAAAATTCGACGCGTCGTGGCAGAGCAGGCCGCGAATCCAGGGATCGAGCAGAACGAGCCCGGTAACGATCGCCCAGGCGAGCAGCCCGATGAGGAACAGGCGCCAGCCCGAGAGACGAGGCAGCGCAATCATGGCACCGATGGCCAGCGCGCCAGCGAGCAACGGCCCGCGACTCTGCGTCATCAGCAGCACGATCAGAATTGGCAGGCAGGCCAATATGATGAGCCAGGCCTGCCGGCCCCGCGGCCGTGGCTCGCTCCGGAGCAGGGCGACGGCTACCAGCAGCGCCGTGCACAACCCACCCGCGCCGGGTATGGGGTTGGCCGCCCGCCCGAGAGGCGTGACCCTCTCCAGGAGGGGGAAGCCGGCGGCGAAATGCAGCACGAGCGTTGCAGCCGCGCTGGCGCTGGCTACGGCGAGCAGGAGCCTGCAGACGAGCGGCAGGCCCAGCACAGAGATCAGGCGCGCACCTGCGAGCACTAGCAGTGCCAGCAAGACAAAATTGGTCAGAACCTCTGCGTCCGATCCGAACGAGACGTGATTCGCAGCGAGGCTGATCGCCGTGCATGCGGCGATGCCGGCCAGGGCGGCGAGGCCCGCACGCACCGGCTGCGAACGCCAAAGGTGTGGCAGCCGCGGCTCGCTCGCCACGATCGCCACCAGCCCCAGGACCATCAGCTTGGCGGATGTGTTCTTGGCAATGAAATAGGCCGAAACGAGCAAAAGGAGATAGCCGGCGAGACACAGCGCCTCGCGGCGCCCTCCCGCGATGCCGAAGCGCCCGCGCACAAGGTCCGGAACCCGATCCGTCACGACCTTAAACCCCGCTTTGCGTCTGCGCTTGTTCAGCTGCCGCGATCACCGCCCTGGCCATCTCGGCTGGATCGATCGAGAAAGATTGCTTCTTGCCTTCGGGAGAGCCCAGCAGCGGCACGTAGCGGGCTCCTGATTCCGCCGCCCAATGAAGCCCGACCGTCTTGCGAGCGTCGCTGGCCATGATCTCGACGAGCGTCGTGTCCGGCCGGCTGAAGACGATGTTGCAAAGTGCGGCACCATGCATGGCGACGATCACATCGGCTGCCGCGCAGGATTTTATTTGTTCGGCGTGGTTCGACCATTCGGGAACAAGGATGGTGAAGCCTGCTGCCTCCAGCCGTGCCACCAGTTCGTCTTCGCCCGCCACGACGCGCTGACGGTGGCCAACCCGCTTCATATAGAGCCGCTTTGCCGTTCCGCCGGACGCTCTGTCGCCATAGGCGTTGCGGAATATCTTCAAAGCGGTTTCGTGAGCATCGGGTGGCCCGAGCAGGCGTTCAACGCTGAGGCTGTGCGTCCGGGCATAGAGATACCGATCGGCGCGTACCTGTTCGCCCGGTCTGAGCTGAAGCTGACGCGCACGGATGCCGAAACCGGACAGCCCGTCGATGAATGCATCAACGATCGGCGGATGCGAGCCCGTAACCACCACGAGTTCCTCGCCCGGCGGAATCGCTCCGATCCGGACCGCCTCCGCGATCGGCATCAGGACATCGGTCAGCACGTGGCTGTAGTGCAAAAAGGGCGGGATCGCCAGACACAGCTCGCGAATCGGGATCGTCTTGCGGGCGAGCGCCGGATAGGCGAAGGCCCAGCGCGCCTTGCAGCGCTGCGTGAGCGCGATCTGCTGGCCGGTCTCGGGGTCTGCGGGCGTCAATGTATGCCCGGGGATGATGGCGTCTTCGATCAAGGCAACGGTCATGCGCGTTTCGTCCGGCCCGCATCCTGACTCGAACGGATTCATGACATCGACGCTGTACTGCGAGACGATTTCGCGCGCCTGCGCATAGCGAGCATCGAGCAGGCGATTCCGTCGCGTCTCGTCGGAGATGATCCGCGCCCGCGCCGCCGGCCAGCCGAAGTCCGGAAAGAAACCGCTGGCGCGCCGCAAGGCCGGATGCCAGCCGAGCAGGGCATCGCAGGCGGCAAACGCGCGCGGTTTTAGATCGAGCAATCGATCGAAGGCCGTATGATGCCGAGCCAAGGAATTCTCCGGAAGCGGTCGTTGTCAGGCGTCCTGACGCTGCGCCCGCATCTCTTCTTCCATGATCGCGCGGCCGACCTGATCGAAGACCAGTCGGTATGCGGTTATGGCCGACGAATCAAGCGCACCGAGCGAGAAGTCGGCCATGACCCCAGCCAGGATGGCGTCCGCCGCAACCTGGCAGGACTTCAACTCCTCGGTCGTCCGCGCCGCCCGAATGACCGGAAGCAGCCCAAGCAGTTCGTCGAGGCCCGACATGGCGCGCCGGCGGCGATTGGCGCTCTCGCGGCTGAGCAGTGCGGCGCCGCCCGTGCCGAGCGCCGAGAGCGCCATGGCTCCGATATAGAACCAGTCGCCATAGCGATCGAAGAAGCTCTCCTGCTCGCCGTCGATATAGGCGGCGGCACCCGAATGGACCGGCAGCGGCGCGTCCTTGTCGGTGGAGGGCGTCTCCAGCGCCTGGATCGCCGGCAGTTCCGTCGCGAGCGTCAGCCTCAGGCCCAATATGTCCTTGGTCAGGTCCCCGACCAGGCTGTCGTCGAGATTCTGGGAGGCGAAGAGCCGGGAAGTGATCGAGATGGTCTGCAGACTCTCGGCCGGCCGGGGCGGATCGCCGCCGAGCGCGCCGCGCACGATCTCGCCGGATTCGATGGCGCGATGATGCGCCGCCAGCGCATCCGCCTCGCGGATCGGGATCAATACGGGGTCCTCACCCCAGGCGGAGCGCAACCGGCGCACACCGTCATTGCTGGTGCGGGAGCCAATCGCGTTGATCGCGAAGAAGGCGTCGATGCGCTTGTCCTTCGAGGCAGCCACGACCTCGTCCGGGCCGAGGCCTACGATCTCGACCTCCTCTTCGCGGACCTCGTATTGTGCCAGCACGCGCTTCAACAGGGTGATATTGCCGCTCGGCGTGCGGACGACGCCGACCTTGTGGCCGCGCAGATCGGCGATGCGGCCGATGGCGCTCTCCTTCGTGGTGATGAAGAAGGGATAGCTGCGGCGCGTGACCAGGACGGTATCGGCCGTCGAAGGGGTGGCGATGTCCGGCCGCAATATGGCGAGATCGGCCTCACCGGCGTCGATCTTGCGGGCGCTGTCGGCGGAACCCTCGGTCAGCACGAGGCGCAGGCGAACCGAGGCCTTGTCGCGGTTGAGGCCCTGGACGAAGGCCGCCGCCAGACGCGCATCCTCCGAGCCGAGCGGGCCGACGGCCAGCCGCAGGGTGCGCGGCTGGTTCAGATAGTAGAAGGTCGCCGCGACGAGGCCGCCCATGGCGATGAACCCCGCCAAGAACGCCAGACCGCGCCTGCCGATTCCGAGCCGGTGCAACCCTCAACCCCTTTTCTTGCCCATTCTCACCATGGCTTCCTTCGCCATCATGTCGCAAGTGCGGCAGGCAATAGCGGACGACGCGGCAAAACAGGATTTCCCTTTCCGGTC
>Ga0102591_1000820_pt1 | contig 50928 bp, 51 predicted proteins | sample AraplaCol_mCL_r2_2_FD_76860 | JGI IMG/M metagenome (GOLD analysis project Ga0102591, IMG submission 76860) | Arabidopsis root microbial communities from North Carolina, USA - plate scrape MF_Col_mCL_r2 (SPADES assembly) (version 2) | ecosystem: Host-associated > Plants > Roots > Endosphere... | reverse complement strand
TCATGGCGGGCGACGAATACTCGATTGCGGATATCGCAATTTGGCCCTGGTACGGGAACCTCGCGCAAGGAAAGGCATACGGCGACTCCGCAACCTTCCTTGATGTTGAGAACTATAAGAATCTGCAGCGCTGGACTGCTGAGATCGCAAGCCGGCCGGCGGTCAAGCGCGGCCGCATGGTCAACCGGATCAATGGCGATCCTTCAGAACAACTCCATGAACGACACGATGCCTCCGACTTCGAAACGCAAACACAGGATAAGGTAGGCTAGAGGCAGAAGGACCCTCTTACTCGGTTGGTTGCGAAGGTTTCGGCTGCAGGCGCACGTCAATGCTGCCGATCTTGTTCCTGCGCTTCCAGCCGTGCCCTTCGAAGTCGCTCGCTTTTTTCTTCCCTCTTTCGGCGCTCTTCCTCCGCATTCTCGCGAGCGAAGCGCGTCGTTTCTTCGAAAGCATCGAGCCGATGCTGCCTGCTCGACCTCGAGGATTTTCTGTTGCCGTGCTCTGTCATTTCCATTCTCCTCGCGAGGGTCGTCGTGTCATCCGCGCTCCTGAGCCGCATGCCCGGCGTCTAATCATGCGGTACAGCAGTTGCAGCGCAGGATGCTCGCGTGCCGATGAATAGATTTTCACCTGCTCTTGTCTGCGCGAGAAAAAGAGAAACGTTCTGCTTCACAAACCGTTCAGTGCGGCACCGTACGAGCGGTGTGACTGCGCGATCGGACGATGCCATCTCGAGAAAATGGCCGCTGTCGAAATTTTGATGAGGCAGCTATGTTCCACGTTCTGATGAGAAGATTGCGGCATTCAGATCGTCGGTGCCGAATGTCATTCGCATATCTCTAGGATCCAGCTAATAGCCACATGCTCGTTGACGCTGCCAATCATGTCCCGCGCCATCAACGTTTTCCGGGATGATGCAGCAAGTACTGTCAATGACGCAGAACGCCGGTCGGCAACCACGCAGCGCAGCGAGATGATCTAAGACGCCAAAAAGGCTCGCCACGAGATACCTGAGGCGAGCCCTTGGCATGCAATGTTGCGCCACGATAACCTACCCGCGACAAATGAAAATCTGACGCATAAAGATTAAGTATTTGCTAAAATTCAAGTGAAGCAAAGTGTTTATGCTCCGTGGCTGAGACCGTCCATCATCCTTAAAAGACCTTCGCAGGGTCCTCATGGCTTCAGGCTTTTCGGCGACAACACCCTTCAGCCTGGAGGTAGATCTATGGGCGGCCTGCGGGCCGCTGCCTCACTGCGGCCGTCACCAGACACCACCCGGCGCTTGGGTTTCATTTCCGCTGACCCCGCTGATCTGGACCGCATTATGCGACGCGGTATGCCAACCCGAGGCGGTGTCTGCAATCTCCTTCTTTCCGAACGTCAGTGGAACGGCCAGTAGAGCGGGGTAACGATGACCGTCACAATGAGTGTCCAAATTAGCACGACCATGCCAAGGGGCCAGAAGTCACCGAACTTGTAGCCACCCGGCCCGTAAACCATCAGGCTCACACCGTTGGCGAACGGGGTCAGGAAGGACGCGCTGGCTCCCATTGCCACACTCATCACCATCGGCAGTGCCGACACATGCATGTCGCTCGCCGCCGCGAATGCGATCGGCATCGTCACCAGGGCCGTTGACGTGTTGGAGATGAACTGCGTGATCAGGGTCGCCGCAAGGAAGAGCCCGACGAGAACGGCAATCGGACCGAAGTCGCCAAGCAAGTCGACGATGTAGTTGCCGATCATCGCGGCGGCGCCGCTCTTCTCCATGGCACGCGCAGGCGCGATCATCGCACCGATCAGAAGGACGGTGTTCCAGTCGAGGCCGCGCAAGATCTGCGGCAGGCGCACGACACCAGTGATCACCACGAGGCATGCACAGAGCAGACATGCGATCGGCGCCGGCACGATATTGAAAACCAGGAGCACGACGAGCAACGCCATGATCGCGAAGACGCGCTTTGCGCCGCGGCCGAGCGCCACTGCCTGCACACGAACCTCGTCAGGCGAGTCGATGACCAAGAGCTCGGCGCTGGACAGGTAGCGCTCCAGGGCCGGCCAGCTACCCTGCAGCAGCAGGTGGTCGCCTGAGCGCAGGGTGAGCCGCGGGCGGACCAACTCGGCCCCGCCGCGCTGCACCGCCAGCACCATCACCTCATGGTCCTGGCTGGTCATGCCGGGGAAGACCATACTGCCAATCAACGCGGACCGTTCGGGGACAACAACCTCGGCCAACCCGGAATCGCGCGAGAGGAGGACGTCGCCCAGAGCCGCCTTGTCGCCGTGCTCGCGCACCTCCAGCTGCAGGTCGGCAGCCAGCCGGTCGACTTCGCGGCCATCGCCGCGAACGAGGATCAGATCGCCGACCTCGAGCCGATCACGCTCCAGCGGTCGACCGTCCTCGTGGTCGAGGAAGGCAACGGCGCGCACGCCGGCGTACGCGCTGAAGTCGACGGCGTTGCGTGACGTGCTGACGAGGCGCGAGGCGGCGGGCACCGCCAGCTGGTGCAGCCCATGCTCGAGGTTGTAGTGCTGCACAAGCTTGTGGGCGTGACCGCTGAGGTCGGCCGGGATCGACTCGCTCCGCCGCTCGGGCAGTAACCGCTTGCCGAGCCAGATGACGATGAGAATCGACCCGACAAGCTGCGGTATGCCGAGCACGGACCACTCGAAAAAGCCGATATGGCCGGCACTCATTTCCTCGACCTGTGTGGCGGCGATGACGTTGACCGGTGAGCCCAGTAGCGTGAGCTTGGCTCCCTTCAGGCATGCCAGTGCGAGCGGGATCATCAGGTGCGACGGCGCCATCCCCGTCCGGACCGCGATGATGACGCTCACCGGCAGCATGGCTGCGACGGCCCCGTTCATGCCGATCAGTGCGCTGAAGATCGCGGCGGCGACCATGAGGGCGACTAGCAGCGTGGTCTGGCTGCCGCCGGTGCGACGAAGAAGGAGTTGCCCCGCCCAGGTGCCGACCCCGGTCGCCTCGACAGCCACCGCGATGGCAAGCAGTGCGGCGATCAGGATCACCACCGGGTCACCGAAGCCGGTCAGGGCTTCCGGCATGGTGAGGACACCGGTAAGGAAGAGTGCCAACGAGGCCCCGATCGCGACGACGACCGCAGGCACCGGGTTCCAGGCAAACAGCACCAGCGCCAAGCCAATGATCGACAGCGTGATCGCGATGCCGTTCATGGGATCACCTCGTCCAGCAGTAGGGCGCCTCGAGGGCCTGCAGGATGTCACTGTCGAAGTGCAACGAGTTCGGCGCGCCCGGCAAAAACGTTCCCATGGTGCGCTCCTTCCGCTCCCGTATCATCTTTCCAGCGTTTCAATATCCGAGCGCAGCGCCGTCACCTCTGGGATCGGCTCCACCCTCGTAGAGGCCTTGCTGCCGATCGACGCGGATCGCATGGGCATGGCCCATGTTGTCGTTCCAATCGGTGACCATCTGGACTGGCTGGCCCCGCTGTTTCAGCTCACGGACAACCTCGTCAGAAATGCGCCCCTCGAGCGACATGTTGCGCGAGCGCGTGCCCCAGGTGCGTCCCATCAGCCAACGCGGCGCTTCGATCGCCTGCTGAACGTCGTATCCGAAGTCGACGAGCCGGGTTAAGATTGCCGCCTGCGACTGCGGCTGGCCTTCGCCGCCCATCGATCCGAAAGCAAGGTAGGGTTGCCCGTCACGCAACACCATCGCCGGGATCAGCGTGTGGAAGGTGCGCTTTGCGGGCTGCAGGCAATTCGGATGCTTTTCGTCCAGCGAGAAGAAGGCGCCGCGGTTCTGCAGGAGAATCCCTGTATCGCCGGCGATCACCGCGCTGCCGAAGTCGTGGTAGATGGACTGGATGATGGAAACTACCATCCCGTCCTTGTCCGCAGCGCAGAAATAGCAGGTGTCCCCGTCAGGCGCGCGACGCTCATGCACGCTACTATAGGGAATGCCGGCCGGTACCTTCTCGATATCCTGGGCGCGCGCGGAATCGATGAGGCTACGGCGCTTCTCGGCATAGGCCTTGTCGATCAGCTGCGCGATCGGAATATCCACGAATTTGGGATCCGTCAGCCATTCCTCGCGATCAGCGAAGGCAAGTTTCACGGCTTCCGCCATGTGATGATAGTAGTCCGCCGAGCCGTCACCCCATGCGGCGACGTCGTAGCCCTCAAGCATATTGAGGATCTGCAGCACGGTGAAACCTTGCGTATTCGGCGGCAGTTCATAGATGTCGTAACCGCGATAGGTCCCGGTGATTGGCTCAACCCACTCGGCCTTGAAGCTTGCGAAGTCTCCTGGCTGCAACGGCGAGCCCTGAGGCTGCAAGGCCTTGCAAATGCGCTCCGCCAAGCTCCCTTCGTAAAAAGCGGCGCGCGCGCCCTGGGATGCCAGCTCCTCCAGCGCGGAAGCGAGAGCTGTCTGAACCAGGCGCTCGCCTTCGGCCGGCGCGCGACTGTTCGGCAGAAAGATCGCCGCGGTTGCCGGATACTGCGTCAGAATTGGCACGTCCTGGACGAGCCAATCCCGGAGCGAGCGGCTGACCGGCACGCCGTTCTTCGCGTATCCGATGGCGGCATCGAACAATTCCTTCCACGCAAGGCGCCCATAGCGTTCGTGGGCGGCTCGCCACCCGTCGATCGCGCCCGGAACAGTCAGGATGCTGAGGGGGCCGCGCCCCGGGATCTCGCCGTCCTTACTGCGCGAGCGGTAGTAATCGAGGGTGGCGGCGCGTGCCGCCGGTCCACTCGCATTAAGGCCACGCACCGCATTGGTGCCGGGCTCGGCAATCAACCAGAACCCGTCTCCCCCCAAACCGGCCATGTGCGGATAGGCGACACATAGCACGGCGTTTGCTGCAATCGAGGCATCCACCGCACTTCCACCGCGCTGCAGGGCGTCCAATCCCGCGGCGCTTGCGAGATAGTGTGGGGTGGAAACGATGCCATGAGGCGCACGTGTCGACGGGCGACCGGTGCGCGGACCGCTGGAAGACGTCATCATAGCCTCCTTAGAACTTTCATCTTATTGCGACATACGGCGGCACCAATGCTTTCAATGCCCGGAGCAGCTCCGTTTCCGGAGAGGGAAAACGCTTCACCCCTTTCCTGGCGTAGGGCTACGATGTCCGGTCATCATACTCCATTCCGACCTCCCTAACTCTATCGGCGGAGTGGTCCATGTAGCGCGTGGCAACCGGCAAGAGGCCGCCGGCGATGAGGCACAACAGTCCAACAAACCAGATCAACGCGTTGGTGCCAGTTGCGCCCCAACTCGTGATCGGGAACGCGGCAAACAGCAATAGCAGGGCAAGTGTTTCAGCCTTCAGCTTCTTATCCATCATCCCCTCCTCAGCCGATGAGCACCAGGACAATCGTTGCCAGGCCCGTCAAGACAGCGACGACGACAGTCCAAGGCATGGTGATGCGCAGCACCGCTCCTTCCTGGCCGCTTGCACCGGCAATGCTCGTCCCCAGGACGATGTTGGCCGGCGCGATTGCATTGCCATAGGCACTGCCCGCGGCTTGCGCTGCAATGATGGTCTCCCTGGACATTCCGTGGAGCTGAGCCACACTGCTCTGCACACCACCGAAAAGCACGCAGGATGCAGTGCTGCTCGAAGTCATGAAGGCGCCCAGAGCGCCGATGACGCTGGCGACGCCGGCGTAGACCAACGGCGGCGAGACAGCGGCGATGCCGTAGGCCAGAGTGAGGATCTGACCACTATGATCCAGAATGCGGCTCGTCACCAGGAACGCGATCACCGGGACCGATGCGGGCACCGCATCGACGAGCAGGGCAGACCAGATGCTTTCGGGTACATGACGCTCTCCCCACGCGCGATAGTACCCCCCTGCCCGGTACACGATCCAGACGATCACGGAGGTGATCAGCACCATCATCCCGGGATGCGTAAAGACAGTAATGGGCGCGTAGCGTTCCACGGCGGCATTTTGGACGCCAAAGCCGGTTTCAACGGCGGGGAACGGCAACCCGACCTGAAGCTGCCGCATTAATTGGTTGATCGCTGGAACGAGGAGGACACCGAGGGTCACGGCCGTAAGCACAAAATAAGGCAGGAACGACATCGCAAGGCCCATGACCGGCGCCGCCTCGCTCTGTTCGCCCGCCCGCCTTTCCACCATGGCCGGCCTGATGGTGATGCCCTTGACCGGATCTCCGTATCGCTTCCAACGCGACAACGGATAGAGCGCCAGGAGCGCCACGGCGCCAGCCAGGAACGTCGACAACTCGGGGCTGAACAACGAAACCAAAAGCTGTCCGACGCCGAGGATGGTGCCGAGGATCAGCACCAGGGGCCAGGCGTGGCGCACCGCCGGTCCCTTGCCGTAGAGCCACACGACGAGGAAGCCGGCCAGATAGGTCGGGATGAGGATCAGCAGTGACGACTCAAAGGCGGCTCTGACGGTGTCTTCCACATTGGAGACCCGCAGCAGTGCCAGCCACCCCACTCCAAGCGTGCCGAAGAACCTCGCCCACGCGTGCGCGAGCACTCCCATGGCGACGGCATAGACCGGCTTCACGCCAACCGTGATCAGCAGCGGCACGACCACTGCGACCGGGGCGCCGAAGCCGACAATGCCCTGCAGAAAAGAAGCAAATACCCAGCACAGTGCCAAAATGATGAACAGCTCATTGCGACTGAATCTGGCGATGCCTTGACGCAAAGCGTCGTAGGCTCCAGCCTGCTTAGTGATTTGGTAAAGGAGCAGCGCCGGCCAGATCACATACAAGATGAAGATGGCATCCCATACGCCTTTCGCGCTTGCAACCGCCAACGTGTCCCACGGCGTTCGAAAAGCAAGCAGCGCTACAATGCCCGCGGTGAACATTGCCATCGGCCCGGCTTCTGGAGCGCGCCATCGCAACGGCACGAGAAAGATCAGAAGCGCGATGATCGGTAAAATTGCCAGGAACCAATGCAAAACGTCGACTGGCACCTGCACATTGCTCATCGTCCCCTCCTCCTACAACCAAATCCGGATTGTTTTGGATCGCCGGGACGCGATTAGTCCCCGGACTGCAGCAAAATCATACAGCCCAAGGTTGGGCTCTCTCAGGGAAGCCTACTAGCCAGGAAATTATCCCCTATTCCGAATAAACTTTCAATAGAACTTTTCCTTGGGTTCCCCCTCATGCGTGTCTATCGCTACCATTTGTAGCGAAGATTGAGATTACCTTTGACGCCGTCGCGCTCCGGCGGTGCTCCGGTGTAGGCGAAATCGATTTCATCTGCGCTCCCGCATTGACTGACGATCCGACGACAACGATCTCTGTGCGGGGCGTGTCGGTGGCTCTCGAAACACCTGCCGAAATCGTCGCAAGAAAAATCTACCATCGCGGCTCATCTATGCAACCGCGCGACATGTTCGACAAAGCCTGTGTCGTCGAGGCGTTCGGCGAGCAGTATCTTGTCGACGCGCTCGCGCCGTTCAAGGATCGCGCTGCCGTTGCTCTGGAAGTTTCGGAAAAGATGGAGCCACGGTTCGCGGAAACGCTGATGGGTCATCTTGTTTTTCGTGAGAAGTTCTCCCACATCCCAAGCCAAGGTCGCGCGATCACGATCAAGGTCCTTGAGGCGGTCTGCGCTTACGATCCGGCAGTGACCAACAAGGTTGGAACGACGCCGTCCCCAAAGTGACCGTGTGTTGCGCCACGAGGCAGCCGTTCTTTTGCACTAGAGATTCGAGCCGGACCGCAACGCTGCCTCCACGGCCAGGCAGCGCTGCTTAGCCGAATAGAAGGACGCAGGGACGCTCGCCACGTCCTGATCGAACCCCGTATCGAATGGCGCGGCAGCGCGTGAATGGCTCCCGGGAAGAGGTTTGGGGTCTCGTTCAATTGGTGCCCAGGCTCCGCTACCGGCTGCGGCAACCACTGCGATTTTCGTTGGCGCTGAGACGGATCTCAGGACGGGGTGGGAATTGGCGGCAAATCTGGCGCCTCCAGTCCGGAAAATGGATCCCGCCATGCATCGATCTCATCGAGACGGTCCGCCCACCGTTTTATTGCGGGATACCGATCAATCGGGAGGCGCGCAGCGTCGTTGAACGGCAAGAATGTCGCCATCCGAAAATCTGCAAAGGAAATCGTCTCGCCGACCAACCACGCTCGATCAGCAAGCTGGCTTTCGAGAATGGCGGCGGCCTTGTGGAGTTGTCCAAGACCCTCTTCAACCATCCTCTCGTCACAGGTTCCGATGCCATAACGCAACTTCGTGCCTCGCTCCCAATGCACGACGTCACAGGCCTTGACGAAATTCTCCTTCGCCCAGCTGATCCAGCGTATCATTTCCGGCTCATGATCGTCGGTTCTCCAGAAATTCGAGCCGACACGCCGGGAAAACCAGCACGCGATCGCATCGGTCTCCCAAAGGGTGCGACCGCCATGCTCCAAGATAGGCAACAGAAGGTTTGGGTTGAGTAAAGAAAATCGCTCCGACTGCCCTGGGGCCATTGGTGCGGCAAACTCGAATTCCACGTCGATTTTTAAGAACCGCGCCACGGCAACAGCAAGTCGCGGATTGGGGTTCCTGCTGAAATACATCTTCATTAGGTCTTTGCCTCCACTGTCTTCATAGCAAAAGACGAACGACCACCCAGCCTTTCGACATGACAAAGAAAATTCTGCTGGGCGCGCGACATGGCTATCCCACCGAGGGTTAGGAGTGCGCGAAGCACGTTTTCTGCTCCGCCCGCCCCGGGGAGCCGATGGCAAAAGGGTTGTGTCCTCGACTGGCGAGGCGCGGCCAGGTTAGGGTTTGGCGCGCCAGGCGGCGTAGATATAATAGCTTGGCCTTCCAAATCCGATTGGGGCTAGATCGGGTGCGGCGAACAGGTCTTCGTGATATCGTCTGGCCGAAGTGGAACGAGAACATGCGCTGCTTGTTCGGCAATCGCAAATCATGTCTTTCGCCACTCCAACTGAACATACCGTGGCAGGCCAGGTGCCCAGACAGCTTGACGGCTCCTATGGCGGGAACGGCTTTCTGCCGTATCTGCGCACAACAATGATTGGTCGCCCCAACAAGACAAACGATCATTCTTTTGAACGCTTGCGATGAAATTATCTGTCAGAACCTTTTTGTATTCGACGGTGTAGCGGATTGGCTAATTTGTACATTTGCGGTTATAGAACCCCCAGTTTGTGATGACCAACATCTGAGAGTATAGCATGACAAGCCAACATGCGGGCCGCGCAGGCGCTACATACGCCGCGCCGGACGGCAAGCCCGGAAGCGATCCGGTCGCCGTGGCACATTCGGTACCGATGGTAACCTTTCAGGGCGCCGCGAAGCGTTACGGGCCCGTCGGCGAAGGTGGTTTCACCGCCGTCGAAAGTGTCGATCTGACAGTTGAACGCGGCGCCATCACCGGGATAATCGGTCGCTCTGGCGCCGGCAAATCGACGCTCATCCGCATGGTCAACGGGCTCGAGAGCGTGACGTCGGGCAAGGTGCTCGTCGATGGTGTCGACGTCGGCGCGCTTGGTGAGGACGGTCTGCGTGGCCTGCGCCGCCAGATCGGCATGATTTTCCAGCATTTCAATCTGCTGTCGTCGCGCACCGCCTTCGACAATGCGGCGCTGCCGCTGGAAATTGCGGGCGTCGACAAGAAGGCGATCCGTGCCAAGGTCGGGCCGCTACTCGACCTCGTCGGCCTCGGCGATAAGGCCGGCAGCTATCCTTCCGAACTCTCGGGCGGCCAGAAGCAGCGCGTCGGGATTGCCCGCGCGCTGGCGACGGACCCCAAGCTGCTGCTCTCCGATGAGGCGACTTCGGCGCTCGACCCGGAGACAACGCAGTCCATCCTCGAACTCTTGAAGCGGATCAATGCCGATTTCGGTCTCACCGTTCTCCTGATTACCCACGAGATGGAAGTGGTGAAAACCATCGCAAGCCATGTGGCTGTCATCGATGCCGGCCGCATCGTCGAATCCGGCCGTACCTTCGATGTCTATACCAACCCGCAGCACGAGACGACGCGCACGCTGCTCGCCTCGGCCCTGAAACTGCCGAACTGGCTGCGCTCCGCCGTCAGGCCGCAGCCATCGGCCGGCGACCGTGTGCTCGTCCGGCTGGTGTTCTTCGGCGACACGGCCTTTCAACCTCTGACCGGCCGGCTTGTCGCCGAGCTCGGTTCCGACGTCAATATTCTCGCTGGCGCGATCGAGGAGATATCGGGCGAACCCTTTGGTTCACTTGTCGTTTCCTATTCGGCGGAGCCGGATGTCGTCGCGCGGGCTAATCGCTTCTATGCCGAAACCGGCCTTACCACGGAGGTGCTCGGTTATGTCGCCTGATATGATTTTCGGCCTCCTCTCCAAGGCGCTGATGCAGACCCTGCAAATGGTCCTCGTTGCCGGCATCGTCGGCTCGATCATCGGCCTGCCGATTGGTGTCTTTCTCGCCACATCAGGCAAGGGTGAGCTGTTTCCGGCACCGAAAACCAATCGCCTGCTTGGCCTCGTCGTCAACGCCGCTCGTTCGACGCCGTTCATCATCCTAGTCGTTGCCATCGTGCCGCTGACGCGTCTTTTGACGGGTACCTCTATCGGCACTTGGGCAGCGATCGTGCCGCTGACCATCGCCACCATTCCGTTCTTCGCGCGCCTCGTTGAATCTGCCATTCGCGAGGTCGACAAGGGCCTGATCGAGGCCGCCCGCGCCATGGGAGCGACGCCATCCCAAATCGTCTACAAAGTGCTGCTTCCAGAGGCGCGACCCAGCATCCTGATGGCGCTGACGATGACCATCGTAAGTCTCATCGGCTACTCGGCTATGGTCGGAGCCGTCGGCGGCGGAGGCCTGGGCGACCTCGGCATCCGCTTTGGCTACCAGCGTTTCAATCCGGAGATGATGGTACTCGTCGTCGCGGTGCTGATCGTGCTCGTGCAGGTCGTGCAAAGCGCCGGCGACGGGCTCGCCCGCCGCTTCGACAAGCGTAACCGGAAGAACTGATCTCTAATTCGCATATCCGATAAACATACCAAGGAGACTCCCGTGAAAAAGTTCATCATCGCCGCCGCGATTGCGGCCTTTGCAGCCGGCTCGGCCTTCGCCGAGGATATCAAGGTCGGCGTCACGCCAGGCGAGCACGCCCAGATCATGGAAAAGGTCGCCGAAGTCGCCAAGACCAAGGGTCTGAATATCGAGATCGTCGAGTTCTCCGACTATGTCGTGCCGAACCAGGCGCTGGCCGACGGCGACATCCAGGCCAACTCGTTCCAGCACCAGCCCTATCTCGACAACCAGATTGCCGACCGTAAGTTCGATCTCGTCAGCATCGGCACGACCATTACCACGCCGATGGGCGTCTACTCCAAGAAGGTGAAGAGCCTCGACGAACTGAAGGAAGGTGCTACCGTTGCAATCCCGAACGACCCGACCAACGGCGGTCGCGCGCTCCTGGTTCTGGCTAGCAAGGGCCTGATCAAGTTCAAGGAAAACCCGGGCATCAAGGTGACGGTTGCCGATATTGTCGAGAACCCGAAGAACATCGAGTTCGCCGAAATCGATGCCGCCCAGCTGCCGCGTTCGCTTGAAGACGTCGATGCCGCCGTCATCAACACCAACTACGCTATGGAAGCCGGCCTGCATCCGAAGACCGACGCCATCGCGATCGAAGGCGAAAAGTCTCCCTATGCCAACGTCATCGTCGTTCGCGCCGCCGACAAGGACGCGCCCTGGGCAAAGACGCTGGTCGAGTCCTACCATGATGAGAGCATCCGCAAATTCATCAACGAGCAGTTCAAGGGCGCCCTGATCCCGTCCTGGTAAGATCCTGCTCTATCGGGCCAACACGGTGAAACGGCCCGGCTCCGCCGGGCCGTTTTTGCCTTCGCCAAATCGGACAGCGTTCACCGAAGGCTGTTTTACCGTGACGAAGATCGATGTTGGGCGGCAAACCCGATCATATAACAGCAGTTGACCTACCCTCCGGTGATCGGGCTCACTCTACCACTGGACCAAGCGGCGCAAGCTCATATCGCTTTGGAGCGGGGAACTATTGTTGGGGAGGTCATCATCCAACTGGGGTAGAGGGCGATACGTATCCGAGCCGCAGGCTTGGCCGAGTCGTTGAATGGGTTTGTCCGCGATAACGGGCATTGCGAGCGGAAGAATACCGCTCTCCCCACTCCTGCCGGTTCCGTCTCATTAGATCTGCTAAACCTGGAAACGGTCCCCATAGTTGCCGGTTTGCTAGCTGAGCAGATCGCCACCCACCCCGATTGGTTATCGGGCCGATCTTCGCTAGAGCTCAGGTATCGTGAGACGGAAATGTCGTGTTTCACGGTTTATTAACACACTTGTACTGAAGCTTCGGCGGGATTGGCAGCGGATTTTTGTGCAATGGTGAATGGAGCGGTTTTCTTCCTTGTGGTGAATTTCATCATCGCAATCTGCTTTGCACTGGTGTTCGCCGTCGTGGCGGTCCGCAGCCAGTCACGCCAGGCTGCGCTGTGGTTCTCGGCAGGTTTTGCTGTCGCCTCTCTTTCCGCCATCAGTGAACTCTGTGTCGCATATACAGATTTGTCGAAGCTCTTCGCGGTCCTGGCGTTTGCAAGTGTGCTTGGTGGTATGATTCTTCTGCGCGTCGGCATTGGCGAGCTTTATGGCGTCCGGATAAAGCCATTCTGGGCCATATCTTTCTTTGCGGTTTGTATCTTAATCGATCTCTTCATTTATGACCTGCCCCGTAGCACCCTTCGGCACGCCATATCTTATCAAACACCTTTTGCGCTGGTCATTCTTACCAGCGCTGCTGCGGTCCTCGCGTCACGGCGCCGCGCAAGGATCGATCGGGTCCTCGGCTACCTGCTTGCCGCAACCGGTCTACATTTCTTTGCAAAGGCTGGTCTGGCAGTGACCGCCGGTGCCGGCGCCGTGGCAACCGACTATATTCGCACAAACTACGCATTGATTTCACAGGGATTGACTGCCGTATTGATCGTGGCAGTTGGTCTGACACTGCTTTCGGTCCTCGTCCTCGACATCATGGCCGACGAACGCAGCAATTCCGAAAGGGATTTACTTTCGGATCTTGCCAACCGTCGCGGTTTCGAGAACGGTGTCGCCGCTGCCCGCCTTGTTGCCCCCAGCGTCCGCCATTCCGTCATGACCTGCGATATCGATCGCTTCAAAAGCATCAACGACACGTTCGGTCACCATGCCGGAGACAAGGTAATCCGCGCCTTTGCTGGCCTCCTGAAATCCAATGCTGCGCCCAATTTCATCGTCGGGCGCATTGGCGGCGAAGAGTTTGCCGTGTTCATGCCGAACACAACGGTCGAAACGGCCATGCTGTTTGCCAGCTCTGTACGACGCGGAGCGACGGGGATCACTGTGGAGGGGTTGCCTCCAACACTGACGGTCAGCGCGAGCTTCGGTGTTGCCGAAGTTCCCGTCGGAGAATGCCTTGACGACGCAATGCGCCGCGCCGACATGGCGCTTTACGAAGCAAAGCGCGCCGGGAGAAATTGCGTTAGACAGGCCCGACAAATCAGGCTGGTGACATGAGAACGGGCCGATGGACTCATTTTCCGCTTTACCTGAACTCCCACGGAATGCCTGCTTTTCTGGCCCGCCTTAGACCATAACGCAAAGCCTCCATTCTGTTTTCACGCTGCCACGGACTTATAATCCATACTGTCTAGATCGGCGATAAGGCCAGGACCCATCGGCTTCCATCCGAGTACTTGTTGCGTCGTTTTGCTGGAAGCAGGAAAGTCCAGTCCAGCAAATATCGCCATCCAGCCGAAATGATCGGCGGCTTCCGTCGGTGCGACCGATACGACCGGAAGGCTCAGGCCACGGCCGAGCGCCTTTGCGATCTCGCGGGTTTCGATCCCTTCTTCTCCGACCGCGTGATACCGAGCTCCGGCTTCGGCTCTCTCGACAACCAGGCGATAAAGCAATGCCACATCGCGCAGATGACCCGCCGGGAACCGGTTGAGACCCTCGCTCACATAAGCACAGACGCCCGTCGCCCTGGCAATTTCGATAAGTGGCGAGACAAGGCCCTGCTTGATCGTATTGTGTACCTGCGGAAGTCGCACGACCGATACATTGACGCCCGCATCGAGCAGGGCATTCCCGGCGAGTTCGGAAGCAACACGCGGGTTGGGATGAGCCGTGTTGCAGATATTCTCGCTTGCAGGTTTGCCGAACTCGGCATTGCCCAGTCCCGTGCCGGAGGTGATTACAAGAGGACGTTTCGACCCCTTGAGCGCCTCGCCGAGCGCACGAATTGCGCGGCTGTCTTTCTTGCAATTGTCGACAAAGCGCGAAAAATCATGGTCGAAAGCAGTATGTATGACGCCATCGGCTTTTTCCGCTCCTGCCCGAAGTGTGTCGGGTTCCTCGAGCGTGCCACGATGAGCTTCAACGCCCGCGGCTTCGAGTGCCTTTGCGCCGGCATCCGAACGTGTCATGCCGATAACATGATGACCTGCGTTCTGAAGTTCAGGCAAGATGGCCGAGCCGATGAAGCCGGTCGCCCCGGTAAGGAAAATGCGCATGGGATGTCTCCGTATTGCTGGAGAAGCTACTATGGGCTATTGCTTATGCTGTTAAAGTAGTGACCTTATCCTATTATAATGGCCAACAGATACCATGGGCACTGAAAACAATCCGCTTGGCGTGTTCCTCAGAGACCGCCGCACGCGACTTGACCCGGCGACATTCGGCTTTTCGGGGCGGAGGCGCACGCCGGGTTTGCGTCGGGAAGAGGTTGCGCAACGGGCCAACATCAGCCCGACATGGTATACCTGGTTGGAACAAGGCCGTGGTGGCGCCCCATCGGCAGATGTTCTTAACCGCATCGCGAGCGGCTTGATGCTCACTGAACCGGAGCGGGAACATCTCTTCATGCTTGGTCTCGGCCGTCCGCCCGAGGTTTGTTATCGTATCGCTGCGGGCGTCAGCCCCCGCCTCCAACGTCTCATCGACACGCTCGACGCAAGCCCCGCCCTCGTGCGGACCGCCGCGTGGGACATCGTCGCCTGGAACCGGGCTGCCACTATCGTCATGACTGACTACGACAGGCTCGCTCCGGACGAGCGAAATATCCTGCGGCTACTGTTCTGCAATCCGACGATCAGGACTTTTCAGCACGACTGGGAGGCGATGGCACGATTTGTGGTCGGTTCGTTCCGAGCGGACGCTGTGCGCGCCGGGGCCACGTCGGAGATTGCGGATTTGGTCGACGAACTTTGCCGGGCCAGTGCAGATTTCGACAGGCTCTGGCGTGAAAACGAAGTGATCTCTCACGGAGAAGGAACCAAGCGACTGAAGCATCCCGAGTTGGGTGATATCGAGCTGGAATATTCGGCGTTTGCGGTCGATGGAAGACCGGACCTGAACCTGGTCGTTTATCATCCTATTGATCCAGCCGTAGCCGAACGAATTCGGCGACAAGTTAAAGAAAAGCAATGAACCCGCGCGGCCAACGGGCTGCCGCAGTTGCTGGGCGCGTCTTACGCGGCTTCCATGTGAAGCTTTGCCCGCCTGCGCTTCACGCCCGCGCCGAGGTTGCTTCCCCCAGCTCTTGAGTGCGAGCGGCCGCCCTCAGAGTCGGCTGCCACTGCCTCAAGTTTTAGCTATTTCCAAAGATATCCCTTCACTCTTTGTGCAACTTCCACTTGAGGCCGCACCTAGAATTCGCTTTTCCTAAAGCATGCCGACACACCGCTCATTTCCGCCACCGCGGTATCAGACGAAGAAGCAGGCTCCACCCCTGTCCACCATGCAGACATTCTACATGGCGATTATCGTGGCGGGCCTGGCTGGCTACGTCGGAACAGACCTACTGGCGTCTTCGACGTGGTATGCGGCTTTCTCGAGTGCATGCAACATTAAAGGGAACATCAGCATAGACACTGGTGAGCGCATCTATCACGTCCCCGGTCAAGAGTACTACAGCGACACCAGGATATCCTGGCGCTACGGCGAGCGATGGTTCTGTAGCGAAGCAGATGCGCAAGCTGCTGGATGGCGAAAGGCAATGCATTAAGGCGCACTGGCAATGCGGCTACGTCTTCGCACCAGCCGATAGCATCCGTTGTGTTGCATCGTCGAGCGCATGGCTTGTTTGGACGCCATCCTGTTTCAAGCCGTACGCGGTATTAGCGCACCCGGGCAGAACGAGTAAGGCAATGCAGATTGCAATAGTCCACTTCATACTGTTTGCTCCACGTTGAACCTCCGGCGTAGATGAGACAGCAATTGGCGATTTCAATCGCGGTGCCAGTGGGGCCAGTTCTGGGACCAAATCGAAGTGTCTTGCCGAGGCAACCGCTTGGGCCGAAGTGGTCACCATCCTAATCTCTAAGTCTGACGGGTGGCCGAAAAACATTCGCTTCTGAGCGATCTTGGTCTAGCTGTCGGCAGCCTCCCGCTTTGCCCTCAAAATGGCTGCACCGTCGCAATACTGAAGCAAACGTTCTTAGCGCTTGAACCGTAGCAATCTCGGCAACAGATATCTGCCGCTGCGACAGAAGGTATAGCTTCGAAGAGGCTGATCAGGCATTGCACGTCTTGATCGAGGACGATTTGGAGAGATTGTCGTCGAATTTTAATGCGAGCCCCAAGGTTCTGGAGATGCCATCAAAATCCGGATTGCGCAGCTCATAGGCGTGAAGCGTCACGAACTTGGAAGTCAGTCATCCCAGTTTGGACTCGCATTATCTCAATGTAGGAAAAAGCCGGTTTTAAAGCCCCTGCTTTTTGCCTGAACTCTTCCCGTCTGAACTTCGTGCGCGTTCCTCGAACCGTTCGGCGCCTTTCTTCAAATCAGACCCCTTCTCGGCTTCGATCTTCTGCTCTTCTCTGGCCGTGTTCCTCTTGAGCCCTCGGGCCGATTCCTTGCCTTCTTCAGTAGGGGCCTGTTCGATACCCATAGTCGTTCCTCCATCGCAATCATCAATCTGATCGAACGCTCATGGCTTTCATTCGTTCCAGACCGACCTTCGGGATCGATAGCCGCTTGGCCATTGTGTGGGAAGCGATGCGTCCAGTGGTGTCCACCGCGCGTCAGGATGCGAACGTTACCTTTATCGAGGCCGCGATCCGATACCCATCCCACTTTACTTCATGCACCATTCGTCGCCGACCGGCGGGCGCGGCTTGAAGAGCGCCAGGCACGGCTCGATCCGGTCAGGCATTGGGTCGAATGGCAGCTGAGGCTGCTTGGGGTCACGCGGCTCTCGTGGACGGGAACGGATTGGCTGATCGTCGGCAAGCAATGGCCGTGCACGAGGAGCCTTCACCATTAGCTAGCCTTTTTCATCTCTGCGATGTCGTCGGGAAGAACGTGCATGCCTGCCTCGTGGGCAGCATCGACAAACGCGGCCCTGGCGGTATCGGCATCGGTATAGAATTCCAAGGCCTCCACCGATCGCATCAACGCGCTGTGAAATTTTTCGCCGCCGCGATGATGCCATTTGCCGCTGAGCAGCATGGCCGCCAGTTGGTCGACGGTCTCCGCTTTTCGATATCGTCCCATACCATCGATTTCGACCTGCAGGGGCTTAATAAACACGGGAAGTTCGACGGCCATGGCGAAACTCCTTGACATATCTATATCCACTAAAATGCCAAGTGATTCGTTTGTCTAGGGGAGTCAAAATATATAAGTCCGGCGGAACAAAAGCATCGCGTGTGAGTTTGTTTTGCCCGTAAATGACAGCAGTTTCCATAAAACACTTCTCTGGGTCTGCTCTGGCTTTTGACGGATTGGTCAACTCCTAACTTTAGTCATCCCTAAATCAAAGGGCGTTGTGTCATTGCCCAGCGAGGCAAGGTGCCTCAATCTCGCGTTGGATCCCGCACCTCCACGGGGTCAAATCTTCACTTCGCTTGACACGCACCAACTGATAGGTCCTTGCTCAAGCCCGGCCCTGCCACTTTTTGCGCTCAGTTCCGACAGTTGATCATCGCTCAGATCTTGGCTCCCAACCCCGCGTTAGACCGCTGCTCATCCACTTCCGAGCGGTATCGAGCTGGTTTCTGAGCAAGCGGCAGTCGTCGATCAGTGTGGCAATCGTGGCACGCAGATCGCCATCGTGCCACTTCGGGCAAAACTGTCGGTGTCGGTTTCCGTCGGGAGCTCGCCTTCGCCGACTGCGCGATCGAAGCGCGCCTTCATCAAGCGGATCGAAGCGTCCCGTCGTGCTGCTACTTCGCGGGCGACAGCCTCGTTCTCCTCGGCATGCTGGAGGACAGCGGTTGAGACCATGCAGCCACGCGGCTTATCGGGATCGGAGACACCCTCGGCGACGTCATACAGGTAGAATGCAAGTGCGTCATAGGCTGACATCGGCCCTTGCAGCGCCTCGACGCGGCGTTTGGTTTCATGCTCGATATTGTAGTCGAGGGCCTGCCGATAGAGTTCTTCCTTTGAGCCAAACGCGGCGTACAGCGAGGGCGGAGTGATCCCCATCGCTCGGGTCAGGTCGGCGATCGAGGTTCCTTCGTAACCATGCTCCCAGAAGAGCCGCGATGCGACACCCAACCCGACGTCGCGATCGAGCGCGGCCGCCATCCAAGCGGACCTCGCCAAGGGCAAGGACGCGGTTGACAGCCTTTGGGAACAGTTCAGCGCCGCCGCAATTGCCGCTACCGGCAAAGAACCCCACGATGATCGCGGCGAGCCAGCCAACCTCTCCTTCGGTCATGCATGTTATCTCCCCTTGCATTTAGATTACTTTACTCGATCCTTTTGCCCAAGTCAGCGATCCAATAGACCCATTTGGTTTGGGGCAATGCGGCTTCTTTCGGAGCAATGGAACATAAGCCTAAACTGATCGTTTTAATGCCTTGAAGCCGCTTGGGGGTGCCGTTCAAATGCCTATATCGGAATTGAGCAACGTGAATAGGAGTACGGAAATACAGATTGCCCTGCAAACGCTTCTGTCAAGGCAGCGGCAGGGTGTCTTTACACTCTACGACGTTGGACAGGGAATGATGGCTCAGGGGTTTACCGAAACCGAAATTATGGATGGGCTGATCAAACTAACACATGATAGGACTATCGAACTTCTCCCCGGTAATCAGTTGCGGGTTCTCACCCGGCGCACAGCCGAAGTCTCGTTCATGCGGACGGCGCGGTAACGAACGGAAACACGTTAAATTCCGGTCGCGTTAGGCATCAGCGGAACTGGAAGCTGTTCGGTTGCGCAATTCCTATACTGACCCAAATTCCACCCCGCTTTCCTTCCTTCGGCGAGTTTCTTTTAGACTGACCGTACGATTTCATACCAAAACCTTGCTAGCGGATTGATTGGAACGAATAGAACGCCAACGCTTGGTTCGTTTTTTCCGGATGTCGCCCAATTGGGCCCGCTTCGTACCCGCGATGACGAAGCGGCTAGCCGTGAGGACGTTGAGAGTGTTACTGAGCGCGACCTTTCGGACTGCTTCCTAATTAAGCCACTACGACACGAAGACTGGCCCGAAGGGCAAATCGACTTGGTCGGGTGTCTCTTTTGACGGGGCTCCTCGCGACATTGCTCAAGCCGTATGAACGTCGTCCCGTTCCAATGAGCTAAATATGCGCGAGCCCGCGCCAAGTGCCATTGAAATGCAACATGTTCGGCAATTGGACGGCCCGGCAAACAGTTACGACCCTCCAATCTATCCTAGGATGCGGGCTGCGCCACGGCCTCGGCAATCGGAGCGGGTCGTCGTTCCAATTCAGGTGGAATCCGGAACCACAGGACATAAAGCGCCGGCAGGAAGATCAACGTCAGTGCGGCAGCGACCACCAGGCCGCCCACCACGGTAAAGGCGAGCGGCGACCAGAACGGGTCGCGGATGATCGGGAGCATGCCGAGGATTGTCGAACCGGCGGTCAGGAAAACCGGCCGCAGACGCTGCGCGGTGACATCGATGACGCCTTGCCAACTCCTGCCTTCCTCCTCCATCCGTCTATCGATCTGGTCGATGAGCACCACTGAGTTTCGGGTGATCATGCCGATGAGCGCGATCATGCCGAGGACGGCGATGAAACCGACCGGCACTCGTGTGATGAGCATGATCAGCACGACGCCGATCAGCCCGAGCGGCACGACGCTGACGACCAGGATGAGGCGCTGCACACTCTGCAGCTGAAACATCAGGACGATGAGGATGATGACGGCCATGACCGGCAGCATTGCTACGACTGCTGCGAGCCCATCTTCCGCACCTTCAACGGAGCCACCAACCTCGATGAGATAATTGGGATTGTCGCGAATGAGTGCGGCGATCTGCGGCGTGGCGGCGTCGACGATGTCAGTCGCCAACACGCCTTTTTCCGCGTCGGCCTGCACGGTGATCGTAGTCGAGCGATCATGCCGCCAGATTAACGGTTGCGTTGTCTGGTATTCCACCGTCGCGATGCTTGAAAGCGGCACGGTGTGATTGGGACCGACTGGTATCTGCAGCGAACGCAGCGTATTGATGTCGACGCGTTGATCCTCAGTCGCGCGTGCGACAACGTTGACCAGATAGATGGAATCACGCACCTGCGTGATCGGCAGGCCCGAGGAGGTCGCAAATAGGGTCTGCGCGATAACGGACGAGTTCAACCCGACCAGCCTGGCGCGGTCTTGGTCGACGTTGATGACGACCTTCCGGATAGGTTCGTTCCAGTCGAGGTGCGGTTGAACGGCGCCCGGGACGGTATGGAGAACGTCAGCAACCTTCCAGGCGAGATCGCGCACACCGACGATATCAGGACCGCTGACGCGATATTGAACGGGCCAGCCGACTGGTGGGCCCATTTCCAACGGAGAGACACGGGCGATGATATCTGGAAACTGCTCGTCGAGGAGTTTTTGAAGCCTCTGCTGCAGGGCATCCCGCTCAGAAACGCTTTTGCTGATAACGACCGCCTGCGCCCGGAAGGGGGCGGGTGGATTAAGGTCCATCGAGAGATAGAACCGGATCGGGTCGGAGCCAACGTAGAAGCTCCAGTTGGCAACACCTTCGTCGGCGGCGAGGATTTCCTCCACTCGCTTCACCTGGGCAGCAGTCGCCTCTTGGGAGGCATCTTGTGGCAGGACGAGCGACAGAAGTAGTTCCGGACGATCTGAGGATGGGAAAAATTGCCGGCGCATATACTGTGAGCCGAAAAGCGACGCGGCAAACAGGGCGACGGTCGCCAGAATGACGAGAACGCGCATGCGGACGCAGGCGCCGAGCAGCCTCTTGAAACCGCGAATAAGCTTGCTCTCGGTCTTTTTTTCGCCGGCTTTTTCGCTCGGCTTCAGGACGGCGAGGCCAACGATCGGTGTCAGAAGCATCGCCACCAGCCAAGATACGATCAGGGAAAAGCCGATCACGAAGAACAGCGAGCGCGCGTATTCGCCCGAGGAACTTTGGGCAAAGCCAACCGGAATGAAGCCTGCAATGGTGACAAGCGTTCCCGCAAGCATCGGAAAGGCGGTGGATGTATAGGCGTACGCTGCCGCCTTTACGCGGGCCATTCCTTCCTCGAGCTTCGCCATGGTGATCTCAACCGTCACCATCGTGTCGTCGATCATCAGCGTCAGCGCGATGATCAGCGCACCGAGCGAGACACGTTGCAATGCAATGCCGGTGATGTCCATGAAGAGGAAGGTCAGCGCCATCACCAGCGGGATCGAGACTGCAACGGCAAGGCCGGCGCGGACGCCGAGTGCCAGGAAACTGACACAAAGGACGATGATGACAGCCTGCGCCAGCGAAGTCGTGAAGCCGCGAATGGCGGTTTGCACTACCGTCGGCTGGCTCGCGACCCGCGTCAGGTCAATGCCGATCGGCAGGTCGTGCTCGAAATGGTCCATGACAGTATCGATGTTTCGGCCAAGCTGCAGAATGTCGCCGCCGGAGGCCATCGAGACGGCAAGCCCGATCGCCGGCTTGCCGTCGACGCGAAAGCGCGGTTGCGGCGGATCGACGGTGCCGCGCACGATATCGGCTATGTCGCCGAGGCGAACGAAGCCGGAGGCGGTCGGAATATTGAGCTCACGCAGATCCTTTTCGCTGGCGAGACTGCCGGAAACCTCCAAGACCGTGCGATCGCGCTCGGTCGTCAGCTGGCCGGTGGGAAGAACGGCGTTCTGCGCCTGAATTGTCGAGATCACGCTCGGCATGCTGAGGCCGAGGCTGGCGAGCCGATTGGTCGAGAACTCGATGAAGATCGTCTCGTCCTGCGTGCCAATAAGCTGAACCTTGCCGATATCGTCGAGCTTGAGCAGGCGGTTGCGCGCCTCGTAGACCCAGTCACGCACCTCCCGGTCACTGAAGCCATCGGCAGTGAAGCCGTAGATGATACCAAAGGTATCGCCGAAATCGTCATTGAAGAACGGCCCGCGGACGCCAGCCGGAAGCGTCGAGATGATATCCCCTACCCTGGTTCGGGCCTGATACCAGGATTCACCGACCTGGTCGGGCGGCGTTGCGTCGTCCAGCACCACGTAGATCACCGACTGGCCGGCGCTGGTCAGGCTCCTCAGGTGATCGAGATGCGGCACCTCCTCGAGTGTCCGCTCCAGCCGATCCGTAATCTGGTCCGTCGTCTGCTCGATTGTGCCACCCGGCCACGCGGCAGACACGATCATCGTCTTGAAGGTGAATTCCGGGTCCTCGTCGCGGCCGAGATTGAAATAGGCGAGGATGCCGCCGACCGCGCTCAGAAATGCGAGGAAGACGATCAGGCTTTTGCGCTGAATGGCCCATTCGGAGAGATTGAATCCTCCGCTCATTGGACGCTTCCTTCAAGCAGGCGAACCGCCATGCCGGGACGCAACTGCTGGACGCCGGCGACGACGACCTGATCGCCGCTCGACAGTCCCTTGCTCACGAGGAAATCCTGTGTATCGAATCGATGGACCTCTACCGGCACGAGCTTGGTGGTGTTGCTCGCCGGATCAACGACCCAGACGGCCGGCTGGTTGTTCTGGCTGAACAGCGCCGTCATCGGCAGTCGCGCGACGGGCGCACCTGCGATCTGGATTGTACCCCGCACCGAACTGCCGAAACGGAACTCTTCAGGCGCGTTGTCGAGGCCGACGCGGACAGTGAAATTGCGCGTAACCGGATTGGCGGTCGGCGATATTTCCCTGACGGATCCACTCGCCTTCACATTTGGATTGCTTAGCAGCCGAACGTCGACGTGGGCATTGCTGTTGGCGGTCTGGATCGTCGCCTCCGGCACCTGGAACACCGCATCCCGCGGACCAACCTGCGCCACGCGGACGACCATCTGGCCCCCGCCGACCACCTGGCCCACTTCGCCGCCAATGCCGGTGACGACGCCGGCATTATTGGCTTTCAGCGTACGGTTGTCTAGGTTGGTCTGGGCAATCCGCAGCGCCGCCTCAGCGGCATCGACACCGGCCTGTGCGACATTGGCCTGCGCTATGGCCGCGTCTAACTGCTGACGGGTCGAGGTCCTCGGAAAGAGCTGCTGCTGGCGATTGCGCTCGATCTCGGCGTTCTGGGAAGTCGACTGCGCGGAAAACAGATTGGCTTCCGCCTTGCGGAGCGCATCCTGAGCATCTTCTGAATCGAGCCGGGCGATCACCATTCCGACCTCGACCCGATCACCGACCTCGACGTCGCGCTCCCGGATTTCCCCGCCCTGGCGGAAGCCGAAGCTTGTCTCGACCCGTGGCTGGATTTCGCCGACGAGGGAGCCGAACGTATCCTCGGGATTGAACGAGACAGCCTGCGTCTTGACTGGCCGCGTCGGTAGCTCGTCCTTTTCCTCGCTTCTCTGGCAGCCGGAAAGGACAAGGGCGGCGAGCCCCGCGTATACGAAAATCGCCTTGTGTCTCGACATCGGGGAATGCGACGGCATGGCGGCCTCTCACTTCTCGAACACACCCATAAGTTGGCGCGGCTTACGCTGAAATACCACGAATATGCGATGCCTGCAATTTGTTGCGACCACTGGCTGTAAATGAGCAACCATTCATCGCGATCAACTAAATGCTATACGTCCCGTCGCGATGCCGAGAATCGCGACAACTGCGCCGACCGCCGCAACCATAAATATGGCGGTCTCTGCCGGAGTAAAGGCGCGCTAATTCTGTTCGCGTCTCGCCATGAAGTAAAGGATCGTTCCAGGTCCATAGATGGCGGCCGACAATAGCAGGTGCTTGGCGCCCGCAGCATAGATCAAGCCGGCGGTATAGAGAAGCGCGATACTGGCCCGGACGAAGTCGCCACGATGACCGGACGAACCCGCTCGTATGTCTCGCCGGGTGGCCACGCCTGTATTGGGTGCCGATAATCAACCACGTGCATAAGTCCCGAAAAGGTAAAGGACGATAATGTAACAGAGTATCTGCAGTGAGTAAGTCTGGCCATTGCCGGTATAGGCCTGGCGAACCCACTGCGCCGCTCCAATGACCGTCGCGCTAGTTCCGTTCCAGACGGCCCTGGCCAAGGGTTCGGTGACCGCTGCCAACGCCGGTTTATAAAAGCGATAGAAGGCGTCGATGCCCGTTCTCGAAAAGCGGCCGAGATTGCCCCGGTAAATAAGCCAGGCGACGAGAAAGATCGCAGCCGACAGCATAAGTGCGACCGTCATCGCTGGCAGCGGATTCCAGTGCGCATAAACCTCTTCGAGCGACATTCCCTGCCAGACGAGCCTTGAGGAAAATTGCGGGTCGATTGCTGCCGAAATCGGACCCATCACGAGTTTCGGGAAAAATGAGAGTGCCAGAATGCCGACAGCAAGCAGCGCCTGCGGCGCAAGCAGGCTGATCGGGGCTTCACGCAGATATAGCCGGTCTCCTTTCGGTGGGCTTAGGAAGATGGCGTAGGCGAAGCGGAACATGTAAAGCAGACCGAGCAAGGTCGCAGCCACCCCAAGCGCGGCCAGCCCGTACCACCCACGATCGATCATGGCACTGAGGAGCAGCCATTTGGCGCCGAAGCCGACGAGTGGCGGCAGTCCCGACATTGACAGCAGCGCGACGACGGCAAGCAAGAACGTGAGCGGCATTGCCGTCATAAGTCCGCTGATCTCGTCGAAGCGGCGCGTGCCAGTTCGGAAAATGACGGCAGCCGCCACGAGAAAAAGAATGCCCTTGACCATCAGATGGTTGGCGATGAGATACATCGCCGTCACCCAGCCAAGATGGCTCATCATGGCGATGGCCGTCATGATATAGCCGATCTGGCTCATGCTCGAATAAGCGAGCATGAGCTTTACGTCATCCTGCTTGAGCGCCATCGCTGCACCGCCAAGCGTGGTCAGAAGGCCGATCCAGGCCATCACATGTGCAAGCTCCAACCCCATGTTTGCCCTTATCGCCAGATAGGTGACAAGAAACAGGCCGACGATCGCGACCTTGCTGACCACGGCCGACAGCATCGCCGACATGTCGTCATCGGCTTCCGCATAGGCGCCGGGAAGCCAAACATGCAGGCCGATCGCGCCGGCCTTGATGAGAAAGCCAATCCCCAAGAGGGTGAATGCCATCGACGCCATGCTGGACGAAACGAGCGCGTTCAGGGAGATGGTGCCGCTGGCTGCAGCCGCAAGCCCGAAACCGGAAAGAATGCAGAAGGCCGAAATCAGGGAAAACATCAGGAAGGGCAAGGCATGTGGATGCGCACTTCGCCCTTGCATGATGAGGAAATAGGTCGACAGTGTGATCAGTTCCCAGTTGAAGAAGAACTCGAGACTGGTGGGCGCCCAAAACAGTCCGACGATCGCAAGCAGCAGAACCGTCATGAATGGATAGTAGCCGGGACGCGGATCGGTGCGATAAAGCCCCGCCATGGCAACGACGAGCCCGCCCCCAAGCAGAAGGGCCGCGAACAGCTGATTGAGCCCGGGCATCAAAGAGACTTGTGCCGTGCCGAGAAAGGACACGAGCGCGAGCATCAGCACGCATTTGATCCGGCCGGGAAGAAAGTCCAAGCAGAAGACGACGAGACCAGCCAGGAGCGGCAGGAAAAGCTGGAGCGATGCAACTCCCGCCAGGCGTGATGCGATCCAGCCTCCCGCGGTCAGTAGCATCACGCAGACAAGCGACGGCGCGAGTGTAGCAATCCTGGGCCAGGCTTCGGCAATCTCGGCAGACGCCCGTGTCGACTGCTTGAACCAGCGAAACATATAGGCAGCTTCGAGAAGCGACCCAGCCAGAATGAGGATCACCCAGCCGTAGCGCTGGCCCGCGGCAAGCCGCACCACGAGTTCCCACTTTGCCCAGAAGCCGGGGAAAGGTGGCAGACCGGAGATTGCAACCAGCAACATGGCAAAGACGAGGAGCGTCAGCGGTCGGTTGGCGATGGCAGGCCATGCCGCGGTGCGTGGGAGCCCAACCGCACCGGCCAGCCAGAACAGGCCGGCCTTCGCGAAAAGATGGTTGAAGAACAGTCCGCCGACCACAAGCGGCATCGCTGCATCGGCGTCGAGTTCTTTCAGCAAGGCAAGCGACAGCATCAGCAGGCCCATCTGCGCAATCGACGAATAGCCGAGCAGGCGCTGCACCTTCGTCTGCGGCAAACCGGCGAGATTGGAGAAGAGAAAGGTCAGGCCACCCGCCCAGGCAATGAGGTCGTAATGGCTCGCAAACAGCGGCAACAGCTTGAACAGCGCAAAGAAGACGCCTGCCGACACGCCTCCGGAGATGAGGGCTGCAATCCCGGGGGGCGCGGTTTCGTAAACGTCGAGACCCCAGCCATTGGCGGGAAAGGGTTTCAGTTCGAGGATCAGCGCCGATAGGACAAAGAGAAGCGCCGTCGTGCCGATCGGGCCTGATATCAGCGCTCTGTGTTCGATCATGTCGTCGATGTTGAGGGTTCCGGTGACATGGTAGAGCAGCACCGCGCCCAACAGGAAGCATGACGAGGCGAGAACCGTCGCCATGATATACTTGAAGCTTGCCGAAAGTGCCGCAGGGCTGCCCGCCGTCCCTAGCAGGCCGTAGGTGGCGATCGACATGATCTCCAGAAAGACGAACTGGTTGAAGAGATCGCGGGTCATCACCATGCCGTTGATGCCCATGACCAGTATGAGATAGAGCAGCAGTGCCGCATAGGAGTTACGCAGCCGGCCCCACAGCTGCCAGACGCCGAGCATTGCGGCGAGATTGACGCTAACGGCGAAAAGGCCCTCCCAAAGCCCGAAGCGCAGATTAATGGAAAAGGGTGGAATCGCCCCGGCGGTATAGATCTCGTTTGTCGACCCGCCATGGAGCAGCCACCACAACTGGACTACCGAGACCAGCGTCATGCCGGCAAGGGCGGTGAAGAAGACGATGGCCGGGAGCGGCTTGGCAATGCGATAGACAAGGGGGATCAGAAAGCCGCCGCCAAGGCCGAGCAGGAAGATCGTCAGCGGTTGCAGCACGCCGCCTACCATTTCGATTCCGTCAGCGCGTCGATGGAAAGGGTTTTCCTGGCATCATGGATACGGATTGCAAAGGCAAGCATCACGGCGGTCACGGAAAAGCCGATGACGATCGCCGTGACCACCAGCGCGGCGGGAATGGGATCAACCGAACGCACCGTTGCCTCGGAGATTGAAAGCGCCTTGTCGATGATCGGAGCCGTTCCCCCGGTTACATAGCCTGTCGCGACCATCACCAGATGCAGGCCGGTATTGATCAACGAAAAGCCGATGATGATGCGCAGTATGTTGCGATGGCCAAGCATCCCCCAGAAGCCAATGAGGACGAGCGCGAAGCCCGTTACCATGAGAATGTGCGACACTGGCAGCCCCATGTTTCCTCCTTCAGCTTCTGAAGCGATCGATGACGACGCTGAGCTCCGCCCCTACCTTGATGCCCAACAGCGCCGAAATCACCGGGATCGCCCCGGCGCTGGCGAGTGAGCCAAACTCTCCCTTAGGCAGGATGTGGCTGTCGAGAAACCCGCCTGCGAACCAAAGCCCACAAATCCCGAGCACGACGTAAATGACGCCGGCCAGCGATTCCGTTACGCTTAGAAAACCTTGATGGAGGCCCGTGCCGGGGCGGGCGAGCACTAGCAGCATCACACCCGACGCCACCACAGCCCCTCCCTGGAAGCCGCCGCCGGCCGAAAGGTGACCGTTCATGATCACATAGGCGCCGAACAGGAAGATCAGCGGCAGGATGATCTTCGCGCCGTTTTCCACGAGCTCGCTTGGCCGCGGGGCTTGGTTCGTGCGGTTTTGCGTCGGCGATCCGCCAAGCAGGATGCCGACGCTCGCAGCCACCATGAAAAGGACGGCCACTTCGCCGAGTGTATCGAAGCCGCGAAAGGTGATCAGGATGCCGGTGACGACGTTCGCTCCGCCGAGATCCTGTGGCACCGCGGTGAGATAGTGCCGGGCAAGCGGCGAGAGCGTCTGGCGTTCGCTATATCCGCCTGCGACGCCGGCGAAGATGAACGCGAAGACGAGGATGGCAAGAAGGCTGAAGACGCGTTTTGTCATGCCCTGCCCTCCTTGGTCGCCTCATCTGCATCGCGAAGCGCATCCACAACCGTCGTCTCCGCCATCGGCGTGCGTACTGCATGGGCCGCGCGCGACAGCGCGTGCGACGACAGGGGGTTGGTTATCAGAACGAAAACGGCGACAATCAAGAGCTTGAGCGACCAATCGGGATGGTAGATGCCAAGCCCGGCGAGGACAAGAATGTTGCCGAGCGTCGAGGCCTTGGTCCCCGCCTGGATGCGGGTAAAGACATCGGGCATGCGCAAAAGCCCGAGGCCGGCGGAAAAGAGAAAGAACGCGCCGACGAGAATGACGATGCTGCCGACTAGCTCCTGCACATCTCACTCCTTCTCTCTACCGGCGTCTGCGCCGCCGGTTCTGCGAATGGCATAGAGAAAGATCAGCGTCGCGAGCCCGGAACCGATTGCTGCTTCCGCCATGGCGACATCGGGCGCGGCAAGCAGCACGTAGGAGACGGCCGCAAGCAGGCTCGCGAGCCCCGAACTCACCATCGCCGTCATGAGATTGGGAAGGCGCACAGCAAGAACCCCGCTGATCAGGATGCAGCCGCACACCAGCATGACGAGAAGCTCTAGCATCGTGTCACGGCCCCTTTTCCAGGAAACGAGCGATAGCAAGCACGGCAAGGAAGCTGAGCAGCCCGTAGACGAGCGCCACATCGATATACACGAACCGGCCGGAAAGATGCGCATAAAGCGTCACCAGCGCGATCGAGACCACGGTCAGCATGTCGATTGCCACGACGCGGTCCATGAGGGTTTTGCCGATGATCAGACGCAGCGCCCCGAAAACGATGCTGAAGAAGATGAGAACGGCGGCAATGCGAACGATGAAATCAGCCAAACGCCGCCCCCAGGTGCTTTTCGAAGGCGCCGGCGATCATCGCGGCGGCTTGCTCCGGGTCTGTCGTCTTCACATCGAGCCAATGAATGAAAAGGGCGTCGTCCCTGATGTCCATGACCAGCGATCCGGGGGTCAGCGCGATCGCATTGGCAAGGGCAAGGCGACCAATTGGCGATTTCAGCCGCATCGGGATCCTCACGATGCCGGGATGAATGTCGATACGCGGCGAATAAACGTAGCGCAGCATGTTGACGTTCGCCTTCACCAGTTCGATGAAGAATGCCGATGCAAAGGCAAGGAAATGGTATGCGGCGCGCGGTGTTAGCGCGGTCTGCTGCCACAGCCAATCGCGACGCGAAAAGATCGCGGCGATGGCAAGGGAGATGAGGGCGCCCGTGATCACGACCGGCAGTGCGAGAGAGGCGTTCACGATCAGCCAGAGCGCGAACAGCAAAACCCAAAGGCCGATCAATCCCTTGAGGGATTCAGGCAAGCCGCGTTCGGTAGTTTCGCTCTCCGCCGGCATAGCATCGACCTTCGTCGCCACTCCTCTAACAATCAAGCAGGGTTGCCCGTCGAAATCAAGAGGGGCCGCCCTCCCCGAGGTACCCTGTCACAAATAGGCGACGTCAGGATTGATGATTACTGCTTGGGTGGTAGTTGGTGGCACGTCACGCCAAGGCATCCCGAAGTACGGGTTGTCACCTTCTCCGAAGGAATGAGGGCGGCAACGGCCCTGCTATCTGCCTCACAGGGAAATATGCCCTCGGTGATGGAGACCAGCGCCGGTTCCGTCAGCACGACCTGCCAGCCATTGCCGCGCCCCGGTAGCGCGTGGCGCGGCGTCAGAGGTGCGGCGATACGGCGAAGGCGTAGGGGCACATCCCATGCCGCAGGCGACGGCAGCCTCGATCTCGCCGGGGTGCACCGCCTTGAAGGCGCCGCGGAAGATTTCGGTGGAGTGCGCGCCGGAGGTCACTTCGACTGCGAGCGAGCCGGCGAGGAAGCCGGGAAAGCCGATGAACTGCCGGCACCCAAGATTTGCCCGACAGCGGTCACGAGCGAACTTCCATCGATGTAGCGAGATAGATGACCAGAAGGTCGGGGATGCCGCGCAGCACCGTGGCGTAGGTGTTAGCCGCCATCGAAGCCCATCTCGATAGTGGCAATTCTTTCGATCAGTCCCATTTCGAGCGCCTCGCGCCCCACAAACGGTGCAATTCGCCTTAAACGGGCGCGAAAAGCGGGCGAGAAACCACAGCGCGTTTTGGGCCCTCGGGGTTTGATCTTTTCCATAAATGCAACTTGCGCTAGGATCTCAAAAGAAATCTAGCCACAGGGGAAGAGTCATGACGCTTTCTGATTTCCTGTCGCCTCGAAAGATTGCACTATTTGGGATCGTTTCCCTTCTGCCTGGCTGCACTGCCGACGTTGGCCCCAGTTATTGGCGTCCGCCACCTAGCCCATCCAGGCCGCCGCAGATGTGCACTCTGGATAACACTCCGGTTTGCGGCCAACGCGGCCCCCGTGTCCAGACCTTCTCCAACGCGTGCGACGCTCAAGCAGCCAACTTCACGGTTATCAGCCGCGGCCAGTGCCGCCGCCAGCCCGGCATAACAGTACGCCCGCGCTAAGCCATTTTCGGTGGAAGCTGCATAGTGCAACAGTCATCGGCGCCTTGACGTCGAGCTTGCGCTTGAGGCTCTCTAAATGAACGCGCGGGTGCTCGATGGCGATCCCGCAGCGACAAAACTGAGCGCCCTGACAATGGCCAGGAGCGCATCGAGCGCAATGTGCGTGACGATCTTCGGGCTGCCAGCGAAGAAGGCATGGAATCCGCCAAGGATTTGCGTGATGAGGTCACAAAAAGTGTTGCCGCACTCGCCGAGACATTGAGACGGCGAAAACATCAAAAGGAAAACCTGAACCAGGCTATGCGACGGGTCCTGCCCGGATTATCCGGCGGTGCCGGGGTTTTGGAGAGCGCGTTCGATCATCACAGCCCCATTGCGGTCCCGCCTCGTGCTCGCGCTCGCACGGGCGCAAACCCCTTTGATCGCATCAACTATCTTCGGGCGATCCATTGAGACACTCGCGGGAGCGGCACCGCACGCCCGCTCCCACTTTGATGACAATGTCTCTGGCTCAAGTCGCCAAACGAACGAACACATTCTCGGCGTGAACACGATTAACGTCGACTTGTTCCCTGCGCGCATTTCGGTAGGTTGTATTTTTTCACGAATTACCACTATGATGACGACGTCTGCATTTCCGTCGATGGAGGACATAGCCATGTCAACGTTGATTGCGATTGTTTATCCCAACGAAGCCAAGGCCGAGGAAGTGCGCCAGCGCTTGCTCGAGCTGCAGAAGGAATACTTGGTAAAGGTCGGAGACGCTGTCATCGCGACCAAGGCCGAAGACGGCAAGATCAAATTGAACCAGCTGGTCAACACCACGATTGCCGGTGCCGCGTCGGGCAGCTTCTGGGGACTGCTGATCGGTGTTCTATTTCTTAATCCGCTATTGGGTGTGGCAGTGGGTGCCGCTTCCGGTGCCATAGGCGGCGCTCTAACTGATGTCGGCATCAACGATGCTTTCATGAAGGATCTTGCAGCCAATCTCCAGCCGGGCAATGGGGCGTTGTTCGTGCTGATCCAAGAGATGACGGCGGATAAGGTCCTCAAGGAGATCTCCGCCTTTGGCGGCGTGGTGCTCAAAACTTCGCTCGATGAAACGAAGGAGCAGGTTTTACGTGACGCATTACAAAAAGCATCTGCGACCAGCTAGACCTCTGGGCGACGGACCGAAGAGTTACCACTCGGCGCGTTACCCTTCTGAAAGCACTCTCAGTTTGATCCTAACCTTCGCTACCTCAGGCGGAGCCTTTGTCGCTTCAGGAAGCGGAGCGGGCTCAGCGGGATTTTGCGACGCGGCGGCCGGAAGGTTCAAACGCAGACGTGGATCAAGGAAACATAAGCGCAAATCTAGGGCTCCAATATCAAAAGTCAGCGCAACGATCGTTGAAGGTGCCAATCCCTGATTAGCCGGCCGGTTAATCCCTTGTTTCTGGATTTTTGATCACCGTGCGTTAGCTTTTGCAGTGCGGTTTTAATTGGAGGTCGGTAAATGCTGAGGAAGATTGCAGTAGTAACTGCGGCAATTGGCGCATTGGCGTCTTGCACACCCACCGAGCGGGGAACCGCAATTGGCGCGGGAACAGGTGCCATTATCGGCGGAGCTGTCACTAATGACGTGGGCGGTGCGGCCGTGGGTGCGGTCGCAGGCGGTGTCGCTGGTGCCTTGATTGGCCGTTCAACCGAGCGACGCGGATACTGCCTTTACCGCGACCGATTTGGTCGCACCTTCGAAGCCCGCTGCCGCTGATCAACTATCAGAGACGCGCCGAAGAACTGGTCGGCGTGGAAAGAAAACTTGGGTTAGCAGCCACTTTACTCCCCGACAGCTTCATTGAAGCAATCAATGATCGACGAGTGGTGATCAAGATGTTTGCGAGGCTATTGGTATTAAGCCGTTATATCATGATCCTGCCAGTGGTCGTGACGTTGCTTGGAGCCATATCGCTGATAATTTACGAAACTGCGGTCATGGCACTAAGTATCCGCGATACAGTGGAGGACATTGCTATCTCGACGCAAGCAGTCAAAATGTTTGCGATCGGAGTGGTCGAGGGCATTGATGTCTTCCTAATCGCCGTAGCCGCCTACATTATCAGTCTCGGCCTTTATACGCTTTTCATTGACGAGAATCTGGATCGCCCCCGATGGCTCATGCTGAAAGATCTCGAAGACCTGAAAGCAAATTTGGTCAGCGTGGTGATTGCCGTGCTTGCCGTACTATTTCTTCGAGAGGCTGTTGGGTGGGACGGGTCGCAGAGAATTGTGTATCTGGGCGTGGCGACAGCCCTTATCATCTTTGCGCTTGCTTTCTACCTTTCTAAGCACAAAGGCTCCCCGCCGTAATGGCGTCACGCAGATACTCCCGTTTTCACCGCTTCCTGGTCCGGGCCTGCGCACCATTTCGGGCCCGGCAAATTGCCCGGAGAGCACGAATACCATCTATTGCGCCGGAGCCGTTTCCTCTATCCGCTCGCTTCCGCCGAGCGCCCATCGGGTGACTGGACGAGCGAGAAGAACGAGGACGATCCCGAAGCCGGCGCTGACAAGGAAGATGCGGGTAAACGCGTCCGGCAGTCCGGCGGCATGTTCGGTGTCCATACCTGCGGCCAGCAATCCCGCCATCAAGTTGCCGAGCGACGCCGCGACAAACCAGAACCCCATGATCTGGCTGGTGAAGCGCTCTGGCGCAAGGCGGGAGAAGGTTGAAAGCCCGACCGGACTGAGCATCAGTTCGCCCACTGTGTGCAGCAGGTAGGTACAGACGAGGAAGAGCCCGGTAACCTTTACGCCCGTTGCCGCCGTGTGGGCCGCCGGAACTAGGATCAGGTAGCCCAGGCCCATCGCGACGAGCGCCAATCCAAACTTCACGAAAACGGGAATGGTCCAGCGTTTTTCGGCGTAGATCCAGAACGCGGCAAAAGCCGGGGTGAGCAGGATGATGAACAGGGAGTTCAGGTTCTGGAACCATGAGGCAGGCACGGTGAAACTGCCAAGCTGGCGCTGTGTAAGGTCGTTTGCGAAGAGGTTGAGCGAGGAGCCGGCCTGTTCAAAACCGGACCAGAAGAGCGCGGCAGCCACGAAAAGGAGGGCTAGGACGATCATGCGCCGCTTCTCAGAGCCACTAAGGTCCCCTGCCAAATAGATGTTGAGGAAGAAGCCGATAGCCACTGTCACGATGATCAGGCCCATGGCCTGTGCCAGCCCTTGCGCGCTGGTCAGATTGATCTGACCGGTGACCGCTGCTGCGGCGACCAGGACGACGACGAGGCCACTGATGGCACCGGTGAAGAGGTGGTCACGACGGCCGGTCGCCGCGTCGGGGTGATGGTGCATGGCAGGCGCACCACCCCTGTCGCGAAGCGAGGTGCGGCTCGCCCGTAGGAAGTTTATAAGCCCGAAGAACATGGCAGCGGCAGCCGCGCCGAAACCCCAATGCCAGCCCCAGTTCTCGCCAAGATAGCCGGCAATAAGTCCTCCGAGGATCGCGCCGATGTTGATGCCCATGTAGAAGAATGAGAACCCTGCGTCGCGGCCGCCGATATCGTTCTTGTCGTAGAGTTGGCCGACCATGGTCGAGATGTTTGGCTTGAGAAGCCCGGTGCCAATCGCGATGCAGAGGAGGCCGAGGAAGAACACCGTTGCGGCGGAGCCGGAGACCGCGAGCAGGACATGCCCGATCATGATAACGACACCGCCAACGACGATCGCGCGCTTGCAACCCCAGAAGCGGTCGGCGATCCAACCACCTGGCAGCGCCAAGATATAGGCCGATGCGGTGTACAGGCCATAGATCGCTGCGGCGTCGGCCGTGGCGAGGCCAAGGCCACTATTCTCGACCCGATCCACGAGGTAGAGGATGAGGATCGCCCGCATGCCGTAGTAGCTGAAGCGTTCCCACATCTCGACGAGAAAAAGCGCAACCAGTCCTGGTGGATACTTGACAGACGTCGTCATCGGCTCCCCCCAACTTATGCATCTGCGCGAGTATAGCGCCAATCACCGCGGAAAGCGCGCGCTACTGACCGTGGCGTCAGCAGCATATTGGATGAGATTGATTGCAGCTTTGAGCGATCGCAAAGGTGATATCAGGTTAGGTCTATGAGGACAAAGCGTGGCTAAACCGGACTTACGGCGGCGCACTGGCGGACTTCGAGTGTGCAACTTTGCCTAGGCGATGGGGCTGGATTGCAAGGGCGGTACATAGAGCCGGCCGGGTGCTTCCTGCGAGGAGGTTTTTTCGTATCAATGCTGCTTGACGCGAATACGGCCCACCTCCGGAAACGAATTTGCTAGATACGCGATTGATACTCGTGGTTGGCGCACCATTATCCTCCGTAGGAAATCTTTCTCGAGCAAACATAGTTGGTGGAAGACACGATCATGTTACGCTCTTTGCTCCTAGTCATCTGCTTGACCATTGCAGGAGCCTCGCTTTTAGCGTGCGCTCCTCTTACCGAGCCCATCGATGTTAACAGCAATGCCGCGCTCAGCACGAAGTCAGCAAATAGGAACCCAGGCCCTAGGCGCGTCAAAAGCAAGACTGACTGCAAGGCAAAGCCCAATTACGCAGGGATGCTCCGCACACTCTGCTATTGACCACTTAGAGCCCCTTTCAACGGAGTTGGGTGGCTAAGCCGCGGGAACACTGGCATAGTCGTCAACGGGTGCGTTTCTGTTTGAAGCTTCTTCACTCGCAAAAACAAGCTATCCTATTGAGGTTGCGTGGGTATTCGAAACAAATGACGTCAATCCTGATCCCGTCGCCATAGGGAACGCTGCCGCCGATGACGACGTCGCAGAGATTGATCCAGATGCGTAACATGATACCTCTGTTCCCCCCGGGCAGGGCAGCGTTTGCGTCCGCCATTTCCCGCGGCGACTCGCTTGCTCCCGATGGGGCATTGACCGCGCTTGCGAACTCTAGGAGGACCCGTCTCCCATCATTTTGACAACGTGGCCGCGGTGCGCTCGCACGATAGGCTCGACAATGGTTGTTCGGCACACCTTCAACAATGTCAGCGTCGTGGCCTCAATCCCGCTCCAACCGAGAGTAACCAACGACGTCCGCGTCGAGGATTGCTGCAAGGGGGACTTATGCCAGCCCACAAGACTAAGGCCCAATGGGATGTTCGCTGAGAGCGAAGCGCTCCGCCTTGAAATGCCGGCGAAGTTCACGATGGGTGACTTCGGTATTGGCGGATAATCCGGTCTTCCATCTAACGTCGAACACGAGAAGTTGCTGCTCGTCGTGACGCGTGCGGCTTGAGACGAAGCGGACTCGCAATCAAGGGTATCGAGCACGCGTCGCAGTTCCTCGGCTTCAAGCGATGACCAATCCGCGAAGATTTCGACGCGAGTACGTTGCCGCCTTGAATCGATTCGTCAAAGGCCCGCATTGGTGACAGAAAGAAAAAGGCAACTGCAGTACCGACAAGGCCACTACCCAACTGTCCGCCGCCGCAAAAATCAAGCAAGGGAAATCTGTCGATCCGCCATATCGATTGTTGATTGCCGGTGCGCGACGATGACCCGAGTAATCCTCAAGGCCCCGACTGCGTTGTTTATCGTCGCTTCATTCTTGGAATCTAGATGACTGGTTGCTTCATCGAGAAAGAGGATCGAAGGCCGCCGGTACAAAGCCCGCGCCAGAAACAATCGTTGTATTTGGCCGCGCGACAAAGCACTCCCCATATCCCCCACGAGTGTCTCGAAGCCCATGGGCATCTTAAGGATGTCTTCGTCAATGGCTGCGATTCTGGCACACTCCTCAACCCATTTGTCATCGAACTGCGGATCAAACACAGCAATGTTCTCTGCAATTGACCCCGCAAACAACCGGTCCTCCTGCAACACGCAGGCTATCTGACTCCGGTAGTAACTTAGACCCATCTGCCGGATATCTTGCCCGCCGAGGCTGACGGTTCCGCTCGTCGGCGTAATCAACCCAGCCATGATTCTCAGGACCGTTGTCTTTCCGGAACCGGACGCACCGGTTATCGCCAAACTCTCTCCTGGTGAAACAGAGAGGCTCAACCCGTTTAAGACGAAGGGTTCGCTGTCGCCGTAGCGGAAACATATGTCTGTCGCGCACAATGCTCCAAGCCTCACTGGATTCACGAGAGTGGCAAAGTCACGGCGGGTCATTTCTTCTGGTTCAGCCAGGGCAATGTCGGCTACACGCTCCGTGTGGAGGTTCAACATTCGCAGTTTTATCACAAACCCAATTAAGCTTTGAGATCGCACGATGAACATCCCTTTGTATGAAATGAACGCGATTAGCATGCCGGTCGTCATATTGCCGCCGATCACCGCTCTGGCACCCATCCAGAGCGTCACGATGCCTTCCACACCTGCCACAAAGGTCGCAACTGTTCCAAAAAGTAGATCCAACTTCTTGATCCGGAGTCCAGCATTGATGGTGTCAACAAGCAGGTTGAGCCAGGCGTTTTGGCGGCGCTCGCAAATACCCAACGCCTTGATGCTTGCAATGCCGCGTATCGTCTCCATGAAGTGTGTGTCTTCTTTGGCGTTATGGACGATTGCCGCCTCATTCGCCTCCCTGTAGGGGACGTATGCGAGAAGTCGAAGGATCAGATCGAGACCGAGGCTAACGAGCGCGACAGCTGCAAGCTGACCGCCGAAGAGTACCATCATCGCCGCTGAAGCGAAGATGACGATGACGTCAAGCATGGTGACAACGAGTTCGGCGGTTAGTGTCGTTTGAATTGGGGTGAGCGACCCAAACCGCGAAACGATATCCCCTATGTGCCGCTTTTCGAAGAAATCCAACGGCAGTCGCAACAAATGATCGAAAAGGCCAATTTGCCAATGAACACTCAGCGATGTACCTAGCATCAAGCTGGCCCATGACTGGGCAACGCTGACCATCGTTTGGAGGAAGAGGAACAATCCGAGCCCAATGGCAATAAGGCTGAGGAGGTCGAGGTCGCCCGCTACGATCGCCTGATCCACAATGATCTACGTCCCTATTTGGTATTATCAGCCCTAAGATTTCCAGAGCGAGGGACAGGATCACAATTTGAACAAGTGCTCGCTTCAGTCCGACTATACGACCAAACAGACAAATAAGAGGGAGCCGCTGACGCTTGCTTTGCCTTTCAAAATTGCTCCCGGGCCAGGCTTCTAGGGCAACTCCAGTGAAGCTGCTTGAAAATTCGCTTAGCGGCACACGTCTGCGGCCGCGGGCAGGATCGACGATCGTAGCGTGGTTTGTTGCAACACGCTCGAGCACCACGAAATGCCGGAGATTCCAATGCAATACGCAAGGCAGTCGCAGATTGCGCAATTCATGTAGGTCAAGCCGAAGCGCCCGAGTTGTCAGTCCTAACGACGAAGCAATTCGAACCATATTGTCTAGCGTGATGCCCTTCAAGGAAGCGCTGAATCGCCGGCGAAGGCTTGCAAGATCAACCTCGTATCCGTGATGTCTGGCCACCATTGCCAGGCATGCCAGACCACATTCCGCGACCTCCGTTTGCAGGATGACAGGGATCGTCCGTCCGAAACCGAAGGACAAGCGACGCAATACGCTCATTTCGTTCGGTCTTCGAAAACGTCGGCGGCACGGCCGTGCAAGCTGTACAAAGGCTCTAAAACCCATTTCCACAATGGCCAACGGTCAAGAAGAATATCGGTTTCAACCTGCATCCCCGCCTGAATGGGTTGGGCTTGGCCGTAAGCCGTAACGAATTGCGTCTTCGGTACGACGGTCACACGATATGAACCGGCCGTGGACGGGTCTCCGGCAAGCGCCAACTCCGCATCGCCCGGCTGAATGGTCACCTGCGATACCTTTGTCACCGATCCCTTATACTGGCCGACCCTCTGATAGGGAAAGGCAGCGTAGCGAAGCAACACTTGGGCCCCCACTTTCACAAAGCCGATCGCACTGCTGGGAACGGAAAAATAGATCTCCTGCTCTGATCCGGACGGCAAGAGGAACAGAAGCGGTGCGCCCGCGAGCACAAACTGTCCACGTTGGGCGAGTATAGCTGTGACTACACCTTCGCGTGGCGCGTTCACGAAAACGCGTCGCCTCGCCTCGCCCTGCGCGACTTGAACCTCGATGTCGGACAATCGACATTTCAGATCGCCAATGAGTGACGCGGTGCGCGCTGGCCTGCTTGCCAGTCTAGCGTGGACTTCAATCAGTCGCTGATCCAACTGCGTACGCTGCCGTTGCAACGTGGCCAGGCTGGCTCTGGTTTGCATGAAATCCTGTTGGCGAGTTTCGAATTCCCTTTGAACTGTAATGCCCTGCCCCGCCAAAAGACGATGCTTCATCATCAGGGTTCGCAGGACATCCACATAATCGGAGGTGCCATTAATCTGGTTTCCGACCACTTCCACTTCGCGAACCAAAGCTTGTTCTTGATCTTGGAGCTCTCTTTTTTCGATCTCATCGAGATCGTTGCGACGGTGTATCTCTGCAAGAATTTCCTGGCGCTGAATCTCCAGTTGTAACAGCACTATCGCCTCTGTTTCCCCCAAACTGGTCAGCGTAGAAAGCGTCGCACCCTGACGCACGGCGACACCTTCCGCAACCCCGATGTTTATCACGCTACCAGCCTGCGGAGCGACGACTCGCACAACGCCGGCGCTCGGCGTCACAATGCCCACAACACGGACTCTGCGCGTGTATTCGCCAAAGATTATGAAAAGCGCCACCAGGCAGATAGCTATCGTTGCCATGCCCGCCACCATCAAGATCGGAAGGGGCTGCAATAATTTCGGCCTACCCAACCAGTTGACGCGTTGTGTGGCGATGACTTCGGGGCGAAGAAAAGAGGACGCAGTTATTTGCGATAAAAGATGACCCGAGTTTTCTGGCGGCGAGTTGACCATCGTCGACGTCATTTTAGAATAGCGACGCGCAACCTGTCGCACATGAACTCAACAGAATAGCCCGTTGGCGAAGCACTCCAAAAGGGCAATGACAATGCAATGACCGCTCTCGTCGTACCTCGCACTAGGAGCGTAGTTTGAATTTACGGACGCACGAGTACGCCTTCTAGGTATTTCGACATCTCATCGACGGAAAAGGCACCGGAATAGCGCTTTGCGTTGATAAAGAACGTGGGCGTCCCATGCACGTCAAAAAGTTGCTCAGCTTTCTTTCGCCCGTCAATGATTTGATCCAACAAGGTCTGGTTTGATAGGCATTTGAGAAACGCAACTTCAGACAATCCTGCAAGTCTTGAAATGCGCAAAAGAGCTGCCTTAGCATTTGCGCCCCGAGCCCATTCATTCTGCTGCTCGAAAAGCACATCAAGCAACGGCTGCCTAGCTTTCGCCGGAACGCATCGCCCCAACATGGCGGCGCCAGCTGATGCCGTATCGAGCGGAAAGTCCCGCATAACGAAATTTGCCTTACCGGTGTCGATAAATCTCTCCCGCAGCGCTGGAAAAACCTGGGTGGCGAACGCTGCACAGTGTGGACAACCCATCGACGCATACTCAACTATGGACACGGGCGCATTCGCGTTGCCGATGATTACATCGTCAATGGGCTCGTTGCTTACTAGAACCGCCTGTCGCGTGAATTCGCTGGATTGTGGCGCTCGTGAAAGCAACCAAAGCCAAGCGCCACCTGCCAAGAGTATAACGAATGACAAGAGAATTAGGCGCCGAACGCTCATGATTGATTGTTTATACAACTAACACCTCGTTTTCGGCACCTAAGTCTCGTGCGGCAATGCGGTCCGCTACGAGGTCGGCGCACCCCCTGGCGCGCAACGATCCTTTCCGTTAGAGCCTGTGGAAGGACGCCCATTCAGGCCCTTGCCATCAGATCCAAATACTCCGCCGGTTGGGGACCTGCTGGAACCCTTCGAAGTCGACTTCCCAGGGTTGCCACTTCCACCACCCCTGCCCCCGCTGATGAGACTTAGTTCGTGACTGTTCAGTTCGCGCATTCGATCTACCTCCTAGCGTTAAGCATTTCAGACAGGCAACACTACTTATAAGGGCCTATCTTGGGGACGCTATCCGTAGATGTACCTAGGAAATATCATCGGCTTTGCCTTTTACTTATCGATTTCAAACGGACAAATGTCATATGCCCATTAGGGTTAGCCACCAGATTCCGGACGCCCCACCCGCTCGACGTCTCCCAGATCGACAATGCCTCCACGGACATTCATTTCCTGGAGGTGGTCGACGGAGCGGTTGTGGTCGTCGGCCGTTCGTATTTGGCCGTCGTCACCCGATATGGCGACACTGGCCATCGACTTCTGCCTCACCTGGAAAAGCCATCGGTCTTGTCGGTCGCGCTTTGTCTTACCCAGGCCATCCGCGAAAAATGGCTTGCGGCGCGAAATCTCAGTCACCCCTGGCCAATGTTCGGCCGGCCGCGTCTGTTCGCGGATCTGGAGCGCTGCGTGCCGTTGGCCATTGTCAATCACAACCTTCAGGAAAACCCCAAGATGCTGAAGGTGCCGTTCATCGAATGGCAATACAACACTGCGGCTCCGACTACTTGCGGCGACGAACCCAGCGGGTGCTGTTGTCGTTTCTGCCGGGTACGGCAATTGTCGCCATAAGGGATCAGCATGTTTGCCTTGCACTAGTCGTTTCACAGCCCTACCGGCTTCGCAAAGCTGGAGGTCAGATACAATCCCCGCGAGTCGTAGGTGGATTTAACAGATCGCCCAAAATGCCAAGCCACGGGCGTCCCGGGATGCGGCGATTTCTCGCCGCACCCAACGCATCTGGCTTTAAGCTTTGATGAAGGCCAGCAGATCGGCGTTCAGGACATCGGCGTTAACCGTCAGCATCCCGTGCGAAAAGCCTGGATAGGTTTTGAGCGAACCGTTTTTCAAAAGCTTGGTCGACTTGAGTGCCGAATCCGCGATCGGCACAATCTGATCGTCCTCACCGTGTAGGACAAGCGTCGGCACGGTGATTTCCTTCAGGTCTTCCGTTTGATCGGTTTCGGAGAACGCTTTGATGCCATCATAGTGGGCCTTGGCGCCGCCCATCATGCCCTGACGCCACCAATTCTGTATCACGCCTTCCTGGATCTTCGCACCGTCGCGGTTGAAGCCATAGAATGGGCCGGCCGGAACATCGCGGAAGAACTGCGCGCGGTTTGCGGCAAGTGCCGAACGGAAGCCGTCAAAAACTTCGATCGGCAGGCCCTCGGGGTTCGAGGCCGTCTTGACCATGAGCGGTGGAACGGCGGAGACGAGAACCGCCTTGGCGACCCTGCCGGCCTTTTGACCATGCTTGGCGACATAGCGAGCGACTTCACCGCCGCCTGTCGAGTGACCGATATGCACGACATTCTTTAGGTTCAGGTGCTCGACGACGGCAAACGCATCGGAGGCGTAATGGTCCATGTCGTGACCTTCGGAGACCTGGGCCGAACGGCCGTGACCGCGGCGGTCATGGGCGACGACGCGATATCCATTGGCGAGGAAGTACAACATCTGTGCGTCCCAATCGTCGGACGACAGCGGCCAGCCGTGGTGGAACATGATCGGCTGTGCGTCCTTCGGACCCCAGTCCTTGTAGAAGATCTCAACGCCGTCCTTGGTGGTTACAGTGCTCATGCTTTTGCTTCCTTCAGTGGAGTGCTTCGTGGATGCAGCGTTGGCTGCAACGCTGAAAGTGGTTGGAATTGCAAGGGACGCAGCGGCGGCAGCTCCAGTGACGAGGGCAGCGCGGCGTGTAAGAGGGAAGAGGTTATCGGTCATTTCGGCTCCGGTTGCAGTCGGGTGTGGTGCGCGCGACGGGTGTCTGATGGATTGAAATTATTGGCGAGCAACCCTCCCGCCACCCATGGCGAGAATCAGGCAGCCCCAGGACGGTTGATCGTCAGGAAATGTCTGACGACTGGTCTTTCCGAGCCTGAATGATATGTCAAAACCTTGCTCTGCAGGTCCGCATCGGCTTGCGACACACGCTTGTGCTGGCGCAGATGCTCGGCCCAGGACTCCACCATGAACCATTCGACAATCTTTTGAGGATCGGCCGAATCCTCGGTGATGCCCCAGCCGTAGGCGCCATCGCGGCGACGTTCCTCGGAGAGTTCGTCGATTGCACGAAGGAAGGCAGTGCGGTGATGTTTTTCCACCTGGTACTCGATGAGGATCAGGACTGGGCCACGGTCATGGGCGACCGGTTCTGCGACCAGCGGTTCTGGCCAATGGTTTGAGGCCACGAGATCAGCATCGCCGGCCGGCAGTTTGATGCGATGCATGATGATACCAGCGACCAACAGGCCCGCAGCGCCGATCAGCAATGTACCGGGTACGCCGGCAACTTCACCGACTGTGCCCCAGCCGATGCTGCCGGCCGTCATCGCGCCGTTGAAGACGGTCAGGTAGACGGCAAGGCCACGGCCTCGCACCCAGTTGGGCAGGATTGCCTGGGCCGCGCCGTTGAGAGTCGTCAGCGCGGTGATCCATGCGCCCCCGAGGAAAAGCAGGACGATGATGGCGACCCATTGCGGCGGGGCGAGCGAGAGCGCTGCCATAACGAGAGCAGTAACGACTGCGGCGCCGAGAAGCAGTCGATCGGCGTCGAAGCGTTCACGCAACTTCGGCATGACGAGCGCACCGCCGATGGCACCAGCACCGACCGCACCAAGCAGGATTCCGTAGAAGCCGGCATCTCCTCCAAGCAATTGCCTGGCGACGAGCGGCAGTAGTGCCCAGACGGCGCTGGCGAAGGCGAAGAAGATTGCCGCGCGCAGAAGCACGACATGCAGCGGACGGCTGGCGCGGGTATAACGAAGACCGGCACGGAATGCGCCAAGGAAGCCCTCGGCGAGCGCGTCATCGGCATTCTTGGCTCGTGGCCACCAGACGAGGGCAGCGATGACAACGAAATAGCTTGCGACATCGGCGCCATAAGTAATGCCGGCCCCAAAAGCCGCCAGAAGCAGGCCACCAGCAGCAGGTCCTATCGAGCGGGCAATGTTAATGCCGAGCGAATTGAGGGCGACGGCGCTCTTTACATCCTCCCGCTTTACCAGTTCCGGCACGATCGCCTGCCAGGTGGGGCCCATCAGCGCAGCACCAATGCCGCCGAGGAAGGTAAGTCCGATCAGGGCGCTGACAGAAAGCATTCCGGTGTGTGCCAGAACCATCAGCGTGATGCTGACTGAGGCGAGCAGGAATTGCACGGCGATCAGGAACTTGCGGCGATCGAGGATGTCGGTCAGGACGCCGGCCGGAATGGCGAGAAGGAAGATCGGCAATGTGCCGGCCGCCTGAACCAGCGCCACGGCAGCAGGCGAGGCCGAGAGGTCCGTCATCAGCCAGGAGCTTGCGACATCGCGCATGAAACTGCCTGTGTTGCCAAGCACCGTGGCTGCCCAAAGAACTGCGAAGACAGGTTGAGCGAGTGGGGCGAAACTGCCCCCTGAGGACCGTGCGGGGCTCATTTGGCTGCTCCTTTGGTGAGATCAACGGCGGCGACGAGGACGAAGGCGCCAGTCAGGCCCAGATGTTCGAAGAAGGCATTCGTTGCCATCATCCTCTCCGTGCCAGGGGCGAGTTCCCAGAAACGCAGCGCCACGAGGGTGGCGAGAAGTGTAAACCCGGACAATGCCAACGCCCCTGCCCAACGCAGCAGGCCCGAGACCACCATTGCGGAAGCGGTGAGCTCAAAAGCGATCACAGCCACGGCAAAGAAACGAGCCGGATGCAGGCCGAAATGGTCCATCTCGGCGATCGCGCCATTGAAATCTGCGATCTTGAAAAGCGGCCCCTGGATATAGGCCGCGCAAAGAGCCAGAAGTGCAACCGTGCGCGTGGTGGGAGCGGTGACGACTGCTGCGAGCGCGCTCCGCTCTTTTTTGAATGATGCTTTGTCAGTCATGTCTGCTCCTTTGAATGTGGCCGGTCGTAAGAAACGGCGCTCTTTATGGCTGTTGGAGCGATATTGGCTGGAATTATTGCCGCCAACAATTGCATCAATAATTTCGTATTAATTGCGAAATTTGCAATTAAGTGGAAGGTGGGAACGGGGCAGCGGTGATACGCTGCCCGCGCTCGACGCCTATGGTCGTGACGGGTTTTAGACGGCCCAGCAGGAGCAACCAAGCGCGCCAAAGAAGCCCTTCAGGTCGGCGATCGGCAGTTTCGAAGTCCAGGCGCCGGCATGGTCATGACCATGGACGCTGCAGTCGCTGGCGCAGCCGCAGGTCGAGATTGCTGTTCGGCGCAGCGAGCGGGCGCCCGCACCTTCGGGCTCGCCCCAAGCGGCGTAACCGCCGAACTTGCGCACCGGAGACCAGTCCGGCATGGCAGGCGGGATGTTGCTTTCGTCGTATTTGGCGAAGTCACCCGAGCCGTAGACGATCTTGCCGCCGACCATGGTGAGATCCGATGTCAGGAACGAGATCTCGTCTTCGGCGCAGGAGAAGAAGTCCTTGTCCGGCACCACGAGATCGGCGAACTGGCCCTTCTCGATACGGCCCTTCTTGCCTTCCTCATTCGAGAACCAGGTCACCTTTTCCGTCCACATCCTGAGCGCCGTTTCGCGGTCGAGGCAGTTGGCACGTGGATAAAGCTGCATGCCGCCGACCGTCTTGCCCGTCACCATCCAGGAGAGCGACACCCACGGATTATAGGAGGCAACGCGGGTGGCGTCGGTTCCGGCCGAGACATTGACGCCCTTGTCGAGCATGCGCTTGATCGGCGGCGTAGCTTCGGCGACGCCGTGGCCATACCGCTCGACGAAATATTCGCCCTGATAGGCCATGCGATGCTGCGTGGCGATGCCGCCCCCGAGCGCCGCGATACGGTCGATCGAGCGCTCCGAGATGGTCTCGGCATGGTCGAAGAACCAGTTGAGGCCTTCAAGCGGAATGTCCTTGTTGACCTTCTCGAAGACGTCAAGCGAGCGCGAGATGGTTTCGTCATAGGTGGCGTGCAGACGCCAGGGCCAGCGGTTCTGAGCCAGGACCCGAACGACCTCTTCAAGCTCGCCTTCCATTTCCGGTGCCATCTCTGGTCGCGGCTGGCGAAAATCCTCAAAATCGGCTGCCGAGAAAACCAGCATCTCGCCGGCACCATTATGGCGGAAGTAGTCGTTGCCCTGCTTGTATTTGACCGAGGACGTCCAGTTGAGGAAGTCCTCCTTTTCCTGCTTGGGCTTCTGGGTGAAGAGGTTATAGGCGAGGCGAACGGTGAGCTGGTTTTCGTCCGACAGTTTCTGGATGACTTCGTAGTCATCGGGATAGTTCTGGAAACCGCCGCCAGCATCGATGACGCCGGTGATGCCGAGCCGGTTCAGTTCGCGCATGAAGTGGCGGGTGGAATTGACCTGGTAGTCGAAGGGCAGTTTCGGGCCCTTGGCCAACGTCGCATAGAGAATGCCGGCATTCGGCTTGGCCAGAAGCATGCCGGTGGGGTTGCCATTGGCGTCGCGGGTAATCTCGCCGCCAGGCGGGTTCGGTGTGTCCTTGGTGTAGCCGACAGCACGAAGGGCTGCACCATTCAGCAGTGCCCGGTCATAAAGATGCAGCAGAAAGACAGGCGTGTCGGGCGCAACCGCATTGATCTCCTCGATCGTTGGCAGGCGCTTTTCGACGAACTGGTGTTCGGTAAAGCCGCCGACAACGCGCACCCATTGCGGGGCGGGTGTCACGGCCACCTGGCGCTTCAGCATGTCCATGGCATCGGCAAGCGAGCGAACGCCATCCCAGCGCAGTTCCATGTTGAAGTTCAGGCCGCCACGCACGACGTGGGTGTGGTTATCGATCAGGCCCGGCAGGACACGCTTGCCCTTGAGGTCGACGATCCTGGTGTCGGGGCCGGCGAAAGCCATGATTTCGGCATCGGTGCCAACCTCCAGAAAGGTACCGTCCTTGATCGCGACGGCAGTGGCATTCGGTTTCGAACGGTCGAGCGTGGTGATCAAACCGTGGTGGAGGATGAGGTCGGCGAACATGAGATATGCTCCTGGCTTCACTATTAAGATTGATTTCAACGCTTTGCGCCGGGGCAACTGGGCATCGGCCCCATCGCAAGCGAATCTCCTCTCTTGCGGCGTCAGCTATCAGACTTCGTCTGAGCTTGGCGAGACACGACAATGTCATTGCGGGCGTCGCCTTTCGGCATATGGCCGAACATGTGCGGCTTGATCTGGTTGATCCACGACACTGCCGCGGGCTCCTTGGCGATCAGCGTTCTTGCGAAGGGAATGAGCTGTTCGCCAACCAGAATGCCAAGCAGGCCGACCAGCGCGACCACCGGGGGAGCCGGAGAGCGAACATTGAGCAGGCTGTAGACAATGCCGACCAGAAGACCGGCGCCCAGGGAAAGAAGATAGAGTTTCATCGCAGCGTCCTCGACGATGGAGGCACCGCTTCGGCAAGACATGCTTTCATGCTGCCGAAGCGGGCCGAATTGGTTGGATGGCGGACTTACTTGGCCGGGTTCGGGCCGATGCGCTTGCCGTGGGTGACCCGTTCGTCTACGTCGTGGACCATCGTGTAGGCATAGTCGATGCCCATGCCGTAGGCGCCGGAATGCTCCTTGGCCAGCGAGGTCACCCCGTCATAGGTCTCGCGGTGAGCCCAGTCACGCTGCCATTCGAGCAAGACCTGCTGCCAGGTCACCGGAACCACGCCGGCCTGGACCATTCGGTCCATCGCGTATTTGTGGGCCTCGGAAGACGTGCCGCCGGAGGCGTCGGCCACCATGTAGATCTCGTAGTCGGGCATGTCGTGCATCGCAGATAGCGCGAAGGTGGTGTTGCAGACTTCTGTCCACAGGCCGGAAACGACGATCTTCTTGCGTCCTTCGGCGGCGTTCTTGGCCAACGCATCGCGAACGTTCTGGTCATCCCAGGAGTTCATAGAGGTACGTTCGAGGATGTCGTTTTCAGGGAAGACGGCGAGGAGTTCAGGGAAGGTGTGGCCGGAAAAGGACAGCGTCTCGACGGTGGTGATGGTCGTCGGGATGTTGAAGATCTTGGCAGCCTTGGCGAGGCCGACAACATTGTTCTTCAGTACCTGGCGATCCATCGACTGGACGCCGAACGCCATCTGCGGCTGCTGGTCGATGAAGATGAGCTGGCTGTTCTTCGGGGTCAGGACTTCGAGCTTCTTGGACATTTCAGGTTCCTCTTCCGTCTGCTTGAACCGCTGATGCGGCGGGTTGAACTGTGAAGTACTCTTCTGGTCGGCGCGGGGTGGCCTTCGGAGTGCTCTTGGGTGGCCGGAGCCGGTTAATCGGGTGTTAGCGGCCGATCTCTTTAGTTCGTCTTGGCTGCTGAAATGAAATCTAGATCGATTTGGTGGGTGGTGGAATTGCAATATTAATTCCGATTGAATTGCTCCACATGCAATAATCTATACGATGAAAGCCCTTTCCAAATTGCGGGCGCTCACCGAAAAACCCTGGTTTTAACGGGTGACAAATCGCTCAATTATCGAGGCGGGTCTTGTCCAAAAGTCAGGTCGATTGGACGAAATGCACGTGCGCTCGATCAAAACCTGGAAATCGCCGCTGTCCCAGGCATGGTCCTCAGCAACTGCGCCGCCAGCTTCCAGGCGCCTTGCCGACAAGATTGGTGAAAACACGCGTGAAATGGCCCTGGTCGGCAAACCCGCATGAGATTGCGACTTCCGACAGCGGTATATCGGGCGTGCGCAGGAGTTCTCGAGCACGCGAAACCCGTTCGTTGAGAAGCCACTGGTAAGGCGTCATGCCCGTCGTCTCGCGGAAGGCTTGAATGAAGTAGCCGCGCGAAAGGTTGCATGCTTTGGCGACGTTGAGGACAGATATCCCCCCATCGAGGTTGTCGAGGAGAAGGCTCTTGGCCCGCTTCTCCTGAACGCGCGACAGCCTTCTGGTGCGGGGCGCCAGGGGGCTCGATCTCTTGCCATAGCGCTGCACGAGGTAGCTGCCGATTGCGGTCGCCATCTGGTCGACAAATAATTGCGGCGCTTTTGCGGGGCTTTCCAGCGCGGGTATCAGCACGCGGGCAAGGTTGGAAAGCACGACGTCCTTCGACGCCGTTTCCGCAGTGAGCGAATTCACTCCAGCTAGCTCGGCCTCCTCTGCTATCCGTTCGAGCGAAGCCGGTGAAATTTGAAGGAGCAGAAAGTCAAAAGCGCCGCCAAGGTCAGCCCTGTAATGGTCGGACAGGTCTCGGATGTAGATTGCGTCCCGGTCGAAGGCATGATTGGTCGCGTGGTGCTCATGGAAGATGCGCCGGGTATGCCTTCCGGTGGTGGATACGCCTACGACAAAACCGCGATTGCTGGCCTCGGCCTCGATCTGCTGCAGATGGCCGTCGTGACTACCTTTGCGAAAAAAGGCGATATCGGCCCCCACAATCGACTGGTCCTTGTAGAGCTTGTCGAACGGGCAGCCAAAACTGTCCGTTGGCTTTGACTGGGCGGGTTTGATGTGATCGATAGAGACGGGTCCCAAGTCAGCAACCTTTCGTTCGAAGCATTCGGCACGGCATCTCGATGCCGCGGCTCACAACAGTGATCGCCTGGTGAGCCGAAAGTTCGTTTACGGGCGGCGCCTTGCCTCTTCAAGACCGGTTTGCGGCAATCCGAAGAACATAAAATCGTGAAGCGCCGCAGGAGGTTAGTCCTGCGGCGCGGGAAATTGTGGGTGTCTGCCAGCAAGGGTTGCGTCAGGCAGCCAACGGCTGCAGATTGGCTTCAATCCTATCCCGGAACGGTTCGTAGCGGGTCGGCAATTTCAGTACTTCGCCGAGATGCGCGGTGTCCTCATCACGATTAAAGCCAGGTTCATTGGTGGCAATCTCGAACAAGACCCCACCCGGCGTACGAAAATAGATGGCCCAGAAGTAGTCGCGGTCGATGACGGGGGTTACCTGATAGCCCGTATCCATTAGCGCCTTGCGCACGTCGATCTGCTTTTGGCGATTTTCGACGGCAAACGCTATATGATGGACGGATCCGGCGCCCTGGCGAGCAAAGGGCGTTTCTGGCAAGGCGGCGAGATCGATTGTGTTGGCACCATTGCCGCCGGGCATGATAAAGCGGGTAACATTCCCTTCCTTGCCGGTGCGCTCGTAGCCCATGAAGCTCAGCAGTTCTTCCGTTGCAGCCGTGTCACGCAGGTTGAGGCGAGCCCCGGAAAAACCTCGGATCGCAGCCTCCTGGGAGACATCGGCGCCAGTCCAGGCCGGTCTGGCGTCATCGGCAGTCTCGATGAGCGCAAAACCGTCGCCGTCCGGGCCGTTGAAGCACAGACGCCTGGCGCCGAAGACCGTGTCTTCCTGCAGGCCGCCAACATTTTGTGCGGCAAGGCGCCCGCGCCAGAAGGCAAGCGAGCCCCTCGGTACGGAGAACTGGGTTTCGCCAACTTCGCCGACACCGGCCCGACCGCGCATCATGTGCTCGAAGGGGAAGTAAGTCATGACTGTTCCGGCCGAACCGTTCTCATCGCCATAATAGAGGTGGTAAACACCCGGGTCGTCAAAATTCACGGTCTGCTTGACCCGGCGAAGGCCGAGCGTGTCGGTGAAGAATTGGTTGTTCTGGCGGGCATCCGACGCCATCGATGTGACGTGATGCAGTCCCGTGATATCCTTGATCATGTTCCTGGCCTTTCTCTCGGGCGTTGTCTGCTTGATGCCCAAGATGTATGTCGGTTGATCAATCCCCGGAATTGCAATATTACTTTCGATTGAATTGATATTTTTGAAATAATCGAGATGAACGACTATAAAGCACTGAAAACATTCCTCTTGGCGGCCGAGAAGCGCAACTTCGCCCAGGTCGCACGCGAACTCGACATGACCCCCGCGGCGGTGACGCGAGCGATTGCCGCACTGGAGGCCGATCTCGGCCTCCAACTTTTCGTGCGTACCACGCGGCAGGTGTCGCTGACGACTGACGGTGCTGTGTTTGCCGCCCAGATACAGCCGGCGATCGCGATGCTGGAAGATGCGCGCAAGGAGGTGATGAATGCTCACAAGGCCGATGAAGGGCGGTTGCGGATCAGCGCGCCGACTTGGTTCGGCAAAACTGTGCTGC
>Ga0102591_1000815_pt1 | contig 51142 bp, 47 predicted proteins | sample AraplaCol_mCL_r2_2_FD_76860 | JGI IMG/M metagenome (GOLD analysis project Ga0102591, IMG submission 76860) | Arabidopsis root microbial communities from North Carolina, USA - plate scrape MF_Col_mCL_r2 (SPADES assembly) (version 2) | ecosystem: Host-associated > Plants > Roots > Endosphere... | reverse complement strand
CGGCATGACACGTATGCCCAAGGTGCAGGAGCAGGTGCGCGACTTCTTCGGCAAGGAAGCCCGCAAGGACGTGAACCCGGACGAAGCCGTGGCCGTGGGCGCTGCTATCCAGGGTTCGGTGCTGTCGGGTGACCGTACCGACGTGCTGCTGCTGGACGTGACGCCGCTGTCGCTGGGTATCGAGACGCTTGGTGGCGTGATGACCAAGATGATCACCAAGAACACGACCATCCCGACCAAGCACGCCCAGGTCTTCTCCACCGCCGACGACAACCAGCCGGCCGTGACGATCAAGGTGTTCCAGGGCGAGCGCGAGATGGCCAGCGGCAACAAGCTGCTGGGCGAGTTCAACCTGGAAGGCATTCCGCCGTCGCCGCGCGGCACGCCCCAGATCGAGGTCGCGTTCGACATCGACGCCAACGGCATCTTGCACGTGGGCGCCAAGGACAAGGCCACCGGCAAGGAAAACCGCATCACGATCAAGGCGAACTCGGGTCTGTCGGAAGACGAGATCCAGCGCATGGTCAAGGACGCCGAAGCCAACGCCGAGGAAGACAAGAAGGCCCGCGAGCTGGCTGACGCTCGCAACCAGGCCGATGGTCTGATCCACTCGACCCGCAAGGCGCTGACCGAGCATGGCGACAAGCTCGAAGCCGGCGAGAAGGAAAAGATCGAAGCTGCGATCAAGGAACTGGAAGACGCCGCACGCGGCGGCGACAAGGCCGAGATCGATGCCAAGGTCGCTGCGCTGTCGGAAGTCAGCCAGAAGCTGGGCGAGAAGGTCTACGCCGACATGCAGGCGCAGGCGGGTGAAGCCGGTGCCGCAGGCGCTGCCGGTGCAGCCGGCGCCCAGCAACAGGCGCAGCCGCAGGACGATAACGTCGTGGACGCCGAGTTCAAGGAAGTGAACGACAAGAAGTAAGCGGGAGGGGGCGGCGGCGCGGGTGATGCCGGCGCCGCTGCCCGTCCCGACGCCGGGCGACGGTGGTCTGACTTGCGGTGAAAACCACGGTCGGACACCGCGCTCGGCTTTTTTGCTTATCGCGCGGCGGGGTTTCAAGGCCCGCCGGGCCCATCAGGTATGAGCCACCATGGCAAAACGTGACTACTACGAAGTGCTCGGGGTAGGCAAGGACGCGAGCGACGACGAGTTCAAGAAGGCTTATCGCAAGCTCGCGATGAAGTACCACCCGGACCGTAATCCGGACAACAAGGAAGCCGAAGAGAAATTCAAGGAGGTCAAAGAGGCCTACGAGATGCTCTCGGACCCCGAGAAGAAGGCGGCCTACGACCAGTACGGCCATGCCGGCGTGGACCCGAACATGGCCGGCGGCTTCGGCGCGGGCGGTTTCGGCAACGGCGGCTTTGCCGAGGCATTCGGCGATATCTTCGGCGACATCTTCGGTCAGCAGGCTGGCGGTGGACGTCGCGGCAACGGTCCGCAAGCCTATCGCGGCGCCGATCTGCGCTACAGCATGGAAATCTCGCTGGAGCAGGCCGCACACGGCCACGAGGCGCAGATCCGCGTGCCGCACTGGGACGACTGCGAACACTGCCACGGCAACGGCGCCGAGCCGGGTTCGTCGGTGGAGACCTGCCCGACGTGTAATGGCGTGGGTCAGGTACGCGTGTCGCAGGGCTTCTTCACGATGCAGCAGACCTGCCCGAAGTGCCACGGCAGCGGCAAGTTCATTCCCAAGCCGTGTACCAAGTGCCATGGTCAGGGCAAGCTGAAGTCGCAGAAGACCCTTGAGGTCAAGATCCCGGCTGGTATCGATGAAGGCATGCGCATCCGCTCGTCGGGCAACGGCGAGCCGGGTATCAACGGCGGCCCTCCCGGCGATCTGTACGTCGAAGTCCACATCAAGCAGCACGAGGTCTTCGAGCGCGATGGCGACGACCTGCACTGCCAGATGCCGATCTCCTTCGCATCCGCGGCACTGGGCGGCGACATCGAGGTGCCCACGCTGAACGGACGGGTCAGCTTCCCGGTGCCGGAAGGCACCCAGGCCGGCAAGACGTTCCGCCTGCGCGGCAAGGGCATCAAGGGCGTACGCTCGGGCTATCCGGGCGACCTGTACGTGCATGTGAACGTGGAAACGCCGATCAAGCTGACCGACGCGCAGAAGGAACTGCTGCGCCAGTTCGATCGCTCGGTACACGATGGCGGCTCGCGCCACAGCCCGCAAGAGCAATCCTGGCTGGACAAGGTGAAGGGGTTCTTCAGCTGATCGCGCACTGCTGCGAACGATGAAACCGGCTACGTGATAAACGTGGCCGGTTTTTTTATGTATTGTGGGTGTTTGAAAGGCTGGCCCTCTCCCCCGCCCCTCTCCCGCTAGCGGGAGAGGGGAGAAAACCGATGGCATTCGAATCGCCGTGGGTTCGCTCCCCTCTCCCGCTGTGCGGGAGAGGGGCTGGGGGGAGGGCCAGCGTTCGAATCACCAACCACGCCTGAACCCGTTTGCAAACGACCCCCTTCGTCCTCCTCGACGACGCCCACGCCCCCGGCGTAGCCGCCTCGCGCCTCTACACCGACTTCGTTCGCGAGGATCGCGTCCAGCCCGGTGCCGACACCGCCACACTCGACATCCTGCTCGATGCAGGCTGGCGTGCGGGCCTCCACGTCACGCTGTTCGCCCCTTATGAATTTGGCGGCGCGCTGGTCGGTGCGCCGGTGCATGTCGGTGATGACCTGCCGTTCCACGATGGCGCGCTGCGCCTGCTGTGGTTCCGCAACCTGTCGATGCTCGACGCGAGCCAGGCGGCCCAGTGGGTCGACGAACGTGCGGCGTCCGGCCCCGCTGGCGCCATCGACATCGCCGGCAACTTGACCTCGCAGCAATACGCCGATGCCATCGCCCGCATCCACGCCTACATCGAGGCCGGCGATACCTATCAGGTCAATTTCACGCAGCGTCTTCGATTCGGCACATTCGGTGATCCGGTGGCGTTCTATGCGGCGCTGCGTGCCGCGCAGCCGGTCCCGTTCGGTGTGCTGGCGCAGTTGCCCGGTGACGAATGGGTGCTGTCGCTATCGCCCGAGTTGTTCGTGGCGCACGATGGCGAAGGACATCTCGTCGCGCGTCCGATGAAAGGCACCGCGCCACGTTCGGGCGACGCGCAGCAGGATGGGCAGGCCGCGAAGGCGCTGGCCGCCGACGCCAAGAATCGCGCCGAGAACGTGATGATCGTCGATCTGCTGCGCAACGACCTGGGCCGTGTCGCTGTCCCGGGGAGCGTGGCCGTGCCCGATCGGTTCGTCGTAGAGCCATTCGGCCGCGTGTTGCAGATGACCTCGACGGTGACGGCCACCGCGCGCCCGGCCACGACGTTCGGCGAACTGATGCAGGCACTGTTCCCCTGCGGCTCGATCACGGGTGCGCCGAAGCGTCGCACCATGCAGATCATCGCCGAGTTGGAAGACTCGCCGCGTGGCCTCTATACCGGTTCGATTGGCTGGCTTGATGCGCCATCGGACAGCATGCCGCTTGGTGCCTTCGGCATGTCCGTTGCCATCCGCACGCTGGTGCTGGGTGCAGCGAATCCCGAGGGTTTGCGTCGCGCCGAGATGGGCGTCGGCGGCGGCATCGTCCATGACAGCGTGGCCGATGACGAGTTTGCCGAGTGCGGCTGGAAGGCACGCTTCCTGACCTTGCACGACCCCGGCTTCACGCTGTTCGAGACGATGCATGCATGCGATGGCGACGTGCGACATGCCGAGCGGCATCTGCAGCGGATCGCGACATCGGCGCGCGCATTCGGGTTTGCACTCGACCTCTCCGCCACGCGCGCCGCATTGCAAGCCGAAGCGGCACGTCTCGGCAATGGCGACTGGCGCCTGCGGATGAGCGTCGACAAACGCGGCACGCTCACCTTCGCACATGGCGCGTTGGTAGCCTTGCTCGATGGCGTCGTAGCGGTGGAACTCGCAACGCAACGACTGCCGGTCTCAGATGTCCTGCGCCGACACAAACTCAGCGCACGCGCCACCTACGACGCCGGCTGGCAGACCGCCGAGCAACACGGCGCGTTCGACGCGCTGTTCTTCAACACACGCGACGAACTGCTCGAAGGCGGCCGCTCATCGGTATTCGTCCAGGTGGATGGGCAGTGGATGACGCCACCGTTGTCGGCGGACATCCTGCCCGGCGTCATGCGCGCGGTGGTGCTGGAAGAGGGCGATGCGCTGATCGATGGGCCGGTGGTTGAGGCGACGATCACGCGGGAGATGGTGCTGCGGGCAGGACAGATCGTCCTGGTGAATGCGTTGCGAGGGGTGATGCGGGCGGTATTGCGCCCCGTATCGCACTAACCTGTTCCCCTCTCCCGCGGTGCGGGAGAGGGGAGACAACCAGTGGGATGGAGGCGCGCTCACGCCGCAAACGTATGCTCCACCGCCGGAAAACTTCCGTCCTTCACCGCTGCCACATACGCGCGCACTGCCGCTTCGATTGACGTCTGCCCGTCCATGAAGTTGCGTACGAACTTGGCCTTGCGGCCAGGGTAGATGTTCAGCATGTCCTGCAGCACCAGCACCTGGCCCGTGCAGTCCACACCGGCACCGATGCCGATGGTCGGCACGGTCAGCAACTCGGTCACTTCGCCTGCCACCTTGGCTGGCACGGCTTCCATCAGCACCACCTGGGCACCGGCCTGTTGCAGCGCCAGTGCATCGCGCTTGAGTTGCGCGGCACCGGCCTCGGTCTTGCCCTGCACCTTGAAGCCGCCAAACGCGTGCACCGACTGCGGCGTCAGGCCGATGTGTGCGCACACCGGAATGCTGCGCTCGACGAGGAACTTCACGATGGGCGCAGCCCATTCCCCGCCTTCGATCTTCACCATCTGCGCGCCCGCGCGCATCAGTGCGGCGGCACTCTCGAACGCCTTCTCGGGCGTGGGGTACGTGCCGAAGGGCAGGTCCGATACCAGCAGCGCGGTCTGGTTGCCGCGCGCCACGCACTCGGTGTGATAGACCATGTGATCGAGCGTGACCGGCAGCGTGGTCTGCTGGCCCTGCATCACGTTGCCGAGCGAGTCGCCGACCAGGATCATTTCAACGCCACAGTAGTCGAGCAATGCGGCGAAGCTGGAGTCGTACGCGGTCAGCATGACGATCTTTTCGCCGGCGTCGCGCATGGCCTGCAGTTTCGGGGCGGTGATGGTCTTGCGGGAGGGTTCGAGGAGGTAACTCATGGCAGTGCCCGTAGGAGTGGCGGCCAGGTTGTACGCCGGAATGTGCGGAAGGTGCGCACCGGCGGCGGCCGTTGTCGTTATCGTATGGTGCTGCAGCGACTCAGGACGCAGCGAGATTCAGGAAGGCTCTGCGGCCCCGCATGTTCTCGATGCGCGACAGTAGTGTACGGAAATCACCGTCGTTGTCCACCGGATTGAAGTGCGCGGTATCGACGATCATGACGGGCGCGTCATCGTATGTGTGGAACATCTCGCCGTAGGCATCGGTGAGCCGTTGCAGATACTGTTCCTCGATGCCGGTTTCGCCTGGCAGGCCCCGGCGCGCAATGCGCTCGCGCAGCAGCGACGGCGTGGCCTGCAACATGATGACAAGGTCCACGCGCTGCGTCGGCACTTGCAGCCGTGCCGCCAGCGTGTCGTAGAGCGCCAACTCGTCGGCTTCGAGCGTCAGCGACGCATAAAGACGGTCTCGCGGATACAGGAAATTGCCGATCATCCGATGGCCGGCGAGCATTGCCGCATGCCACTGCTGAAGCTGGGTGGCGCGCTGATTCAGGCAGGACAGTTGCATGGCCAGCGCATAGCGCTGCGGCTCGCGATAGTAGCGTTCCAGGAATGGATTATGGCGCGCACCATCGGGCAGTTCGCCGGCGCGCAGCGTTTGCGCCAGGCGCTGGGCCAGCGCTGTCTTGCCCGATCCGATCGGGCCTTCCACGACGATGCGGCGCAGATGGTCGAGCATGGTTCAGATGCTCCGTGGCGTAGCGCGTGTGAGGCGTCTCACGACGCCGTGCCGCCTTCCTGCAGCCGCGTGCATTTGCATGAGGAAAGCTTCTCGATGCGCTGATTGCTGACGTTAGCGACAAAATCGGCGGCGCGGCCACGGCCTGGAATTTCGAGCGCGGCATCGAGTTCCAGCAGCGGCACGAGCACGAAGGCGCGCTCGGTGATGCGAGGGTGCGGCACAGTCAGTGTCTCGGTATCGATCGAGACATCGCCGAACAGCAACAGGTCGAGGTCCAGCGTGCGGGGCGCGTTATGAAACGGGCGCTCGCGGCCGAACTGGTCCTCGATGTGGTGACAGATGCGCAGCAGTTGCGCCGCCGTGAACGTCGTCTCGACCTTCACTACGGCATTGCAGTAGTCGTTGCCCGTGGCATCGACCGGCGCGGTCCGATAGAACGAGGACCGGGCGGCCACCGTGATGCCGACCTGCTGGGCCAGGCACACGATGGCGTCTTTCAGCGCCTGGCGCGTATCGCCCATATTGGCGCCAATGCCGATGAAGGCAAGCGTCATGTTATTCCTCCGGCTGGGCGCGGCGTGACCCCTCCGCGGCCTGGTCGCCGTCGGCAGAATCCGCCCCGCTGCGGGAAGACACTGTATCTGATTTCCGGGGACTCCGCCGACGGCGCCGTTTGCGTGCCGGCGCTTCGCCTTCCACCTCGTCCGCCACCTCCGGACCCCCTGCGTCCACGGCCTTGTTGCCCTTGCCACGTGCAGGCTTCACCGACTGGATCAGCGCCTCGCGCTCGTCCGGCGGCGAGTTCTGGAAATCGGTCCACCACTGGCCCAGTTCAGCCGGCTGTTCGCCAGCCTCGCAGCGCAGTTGCAGGAAGTCGTAGCCGGCACGGAAGCGCGGCGATTCGAGCAGGCGGAAGGGCATGCGGCCCACGCGCTTCTCGAAGCGCGGCTGCATGCCCCAGATGTCGCGCATGTCGGTCACGAAGCGGCGCTGGATGGCCAGTTGGCCGGTCTGCTTTTCCAGCACCATGTCCATGGCCGTGTTCAGCGCGGCGATCGGATGCTCGCCACCTTCGCGCAGCTTGGTCCAGCGCTGCAGCACGTGGTGCCACAGCAGCGACGCAAAGAGGAAGCCCGGCGAAACCGGCTTGCCAGCCTGTACGCGACGGTCGGTGTTGTCCAGGGCAAGCTGCACGAAGCGCTGGCCCATCGGTTGCTCGATCGCTACATCCAGCAGCGGCAGCAGGCCCTTGTGCAGGCCAGCCTTGCGCAGCTCCTGCAGCGATGCCCAGGCGTGGCCGGACATCAGCAGCTTCAGCATCTCGTCGAACAGGCGCGCGCTCGGCACGTTATGGATCAGCGGCGCCAGTTCGGCGATGGGCACGCGCGTATCTTCATCGATGCCGAAACCGGTCTTGGCCGCAAAGCGCACCACGCGCAGCATGCGCACGGGATCTTCGCGATAGCGCGTGACCGGATCACCGATCATGCGCAGCGTCTTCGCGCGGATGTCTTCCATGCCGTGATGGTAGTCATGCACGGTCTGCGCGGCCGGATCGTAGTACATCGCGTTGATCGTGAAATCGCGGCGTTCGGCGTCCTCGGCCTGCGAGCCCCAGACGTTGTCGCGCAGCACACGGCCGCTGGCGTCGATCGCATGCGTCTTGGTGTCGAGCTCGGCGCGCTTCAGGCGGCGGCCTTCGGGCAGCGTCTCGCTGGCCACGGCATCCACAAGGGCGCGGAACGTCGAGACTTCGATGATTTCCTGCTCGCGTCCGCCGTAGAACGTCACGTGCACGATCTGGAAGCGGCGGCCGATGATGCGCGAGCGGCGGAACAGCGCCTGTACCTGATCGGGCGTGGCGTTGGTCGCCACGTCGAAATCCTTGGGCTTGATGCCGAGCAGCAGATCGCGGACGGCGCCGCCCACGATGAAGGCCTGGTAGCCGGCCTGCTGGAGCGTGGACGTAACCTTGACCGCGTTGCGCGAGATCAGCGTGGGGTCGATGCGATGTTCGTCCACACCGACCACGCGCGGCGTATGGGCGCGGCCGATGCGGCGCTGCTTGGGGCCCGGCTTGCCGAGCAGCCGGTTGATGAGCTTCTTGATCACGTCAGAACAGGTCCATGATGCGCCAGCCGGCCTCGGCTGCGCGGTTGCGCAGGCGATCGTCAGGGTTGGCGGCCACCGGCTCGCTGACGATTTCCAGCAGCGGGAGGTCGTTGGCCGAATCGCTGTAGAACGTAGTGGTGCCGAAGTCTTCCCACTTGGCGCCCAAACTCTTCAGCCAGCTGTTGACGCGCGTGATCTTGCCTTCGCGGAAGCTCGGTACGCCGAACACTTCGCCCGTGAAGGGGCTCTCCGGCTTGCCGTCGAGCGTGGCGGGTTCGGTGGCGATCAGGTGCTTGATACCGAACGCCTGGGCGATCGGGGCGGTGACGAAGCTGTTGGTGGCAGTCACCACGGCGCACAGGTCGCCCGCTTCCAGGTGCTTGTACACCAGGGCCTTGGCCTGCGGCGTGATGACGGGCTCGATGACCTCGTGCATGAAGCGCACACGCCACTGGTCCAGGCGATCGCGCGGATTGGCGGCCAGCGGGGCCAGCGCAAAACGCAGGAATTCCTGGATATTGAGCGTGCCAGCCTTGTATTGGCTATAGAACTCGTCGTTCTTGCGACGATAGGATTCCTCGTCGACGACGCCCATGCGGACCAGGAAGCGGCCCCATTCATGGTCGCTATCGGTCGGGATCAGGGTGTGGTCGAGGTCAAACAGTGCCAGATTCATGGGGCGCGATTTTACATTAAGGTGCAACAGGCGGGCGGGTTGTCCCGGCGCAGGTTGGGAGCGGGTTTCGTGCCAGCGCGCCGGGATGGCAGCGCTGGCGGACATCTACTCGCGAAATTCGGCAAACATCTCCCGAAGCAGCGGCAGTGTCACGGCGCGCTTGCGCTCCAGCGCGTACATGTCGAGGGCGTCCAGCAGGGCCATCAGGCTGGGCATGTCGCGATAGTGGCGCGTGACGAGCCAGTGCGGAATTTCCGGCGCAAGCTGGAGCCCGCGCTCGCGTGCCGCCTGGACGAGGGCGGCCATCTTGTCATCGTCGGACAACGATTCGAGTTGGTACACCAAGCCCCAGCCCAGCCGTGTGCGCAGATCTTCACGCACGGGCATGGCGCGGGGCGCCAGGTTCCCCGCCACCACGATCGCACAGCGCACATGCGCCCGTACTTCGTTGTAGAGCGAGAACACGGCGATCTGGCGTGCTTCGTCCAGCAATTCCACATCGTCCACCGTATACAACTGGCATGACGGGTCGAAGATGAAATCGGACAGCGCGTGGTGCGGACTCAGGTAGCGGCAGTTCAGGCCCCCATGCAGCGCGGCGTCGCACACGGCATGCAGCAGGTGCGTGCGGCCCGAACCCGCCTCGCCCCACAGGTAGAACAGGCGGTCATGGGCCTGCTCGCGCGCCACGAGGCCGGGCAGCTCGCGAAGCCGCTGCACGGGTTCCCGGTTGGCGGCCACGAAGAAGTTCTCGAACGTGGACGGCGGAGGGCTGCCCAGTTCGAGTGACAACTGCTTGTGGGAGGGTCGCAAAGACATGGCGCGCGTGACTGGGGCGAATTAAGTCAAAAACTTCAAATAGGGCGAAAAGTTGGCTTCAGCCGTGACTTTGGCGTACGCGGGGCAGGGCTGGCAGTGTGGCACTGGTCGCCGGGAGCCTGTATCCGTTAAAATCGCGATTTTACTGGAGTCGCGCCCTCGATCCGCGCCCGATTCGCCTCAATGGCATCGGAGTGTGATTAATAGGTGATGATTTCAGCACTTCACCCTCCTCAAAGACAAGCAGGTTCTCATGAGCGCATCCCCGACCGCCGGCCAGGCAGGCCTTTCCTACCGCGATGCCGGTGTTGACATCGAAGCCGGCGACGCCCTGGTCGACCGTATCAAGCCGTTTGCCAAGCGCACCATGCGCGAAGGCGTGATGGCCGGCATCGGCGGGTTCGGCGCGCTGTTCGAACTGTCGAAGAAGTTCCAGGAGCCGGTGCTGGTCTCGGGCACCGACGGCGTGGGCACCAAGCTCAAGCTGGCGTTCCAACTGAACCGCCACGACACCGTGGGCCAGGATCTCGTGGCGATGAGCGTCAACGACATCCTCGTGCAGGGCGCCGAGCCGCTGTTCTTCCTGGACTACTTTGCCTGTGGCAAGTTGGACGTGGACACCGCCGCCACCGTGATCCAGGGCATCGCCCATGGTTGCGAACTGGCCGGCTGCGCGCTGATCGGCGGCGAAACCGCTGAAATGCCGAGCATGTATCCGGACGGCGAATACGACCTGGCCGGTTTCGCGGTCGGCGCCGTGGAAAAGAAGAAGATCATCGACGGTTCGACGATCCAGCCGGGCGACGTGGTGCTGGGCCTGGCCTCGTCGGGTGCGCATTCGAACGGTTACTCGCTGGTGCGCAAGATCCTCGACGTGGCCAAGCCGGACCTGAACGCCGACTTCCACGGTCAGCGCCTGCAGGACGCCATCATGGCGCCGACGCGCATCTACGTGAAGCCGCTGCTGTCGCTGATCGAAACCCTGCCGGTCAAGGGCATGGCCCACATCACCGGCGGCGGCCTGACCGAAAACGTGCCGCGCGTGCTGGCCGACAACCTGACCGCTGTCATCAAGAAGGACGCCTGGACGCTGCCGCCGCTGTTCCAGTGGCTCCAGCAACAAGGCAACGTGGCCGACGCCGAAATGCACCGCGTGTTCAACTGCGGCATCGGCATGGTCGTGATCGTCGCCAAGGAAGACGCCGAACGCGCGATTCGCCATCTGCAAGCCGCTGGTGAAGCGGTATGGCAGATCGGTGCGATCGAGGCTCGCGCCGAAGGGCAAGCACAGACCGTCGTAGTCTGATTGTGTTTTTCCCCTCTCCCTCTGGGAGAGGGGCAGGGGAGAGGGCAGGCGGTTACGCTACGAGAAAGCTCGTCAAGCACGACGCGCTGGCCCTCTTCCCCAACCCCTCTCCCGCCGTGCGGGAGAGGGGAGCACACCCAGGGGTCGATTTAACTCACCACCCCGCCGCCCGCCCCACCTCCGCAACATAGTCCCCCCGCAGACAATCCACGCTGACGCGCTCCGGCGTGCTCCGCAACCACGTCAGTTGACGCTTGCACAGTTGCCGCGTGGCCGCGATGCCGCGTTCGCGCATCGTCGCATAGTCGCAATCCCCATCGAGATATTCCCAGACCTGCCGGTAGCCGACGCAACGCATCGACGGTAGCCCGAGGTGCAGGTCGCCCCGTGCGCGCAGACGTTCCACTTCGGCGATCAAGCCACCGGAGAGCATTGCGTCGAAACGTTCGGCAATCCGCGCGTGTAGCACGGCGCGGTCCGAGGGTTCGAGGGCGATGACGCGGAAGCGTGAATCGGCGGCGCCCGTGAAGGTGCGCGCATCAGCCTGGCGCGCGAGCAGCGCCGACATCGGTTGCCCGCTCAGGCGATGGATCTCCAGCGCGCGCTGGATGCGCTGCGCATCGTTGGGTGCGAGCCGCGCGGCGGTGACCGGATCTACCTCGGCCAGCATCGCATGCAGCGCTGGCCAGCCACGCTCGGCAGCCAGCGCATCGAGTTCGGCGCGCACGGTGGGGTCAGCTTGCGGCAGGTCGTTCAGGCCCTGCGTCAGCGCCTTGTAGTAGAGCATCGTCCCGCCGACGATCAACGGCGTGCGGCCACGCGCGCGAATCTCGACAATCAGGCGCTCGGCATCGGTCACGAATTGCGCGGCCGAGTAGCTCTCCAGCGGATCAATGATGTCGATCAGGTGGTGCGGCGCGCTGGCGAGTTCGGCAGGTGTGGGCTTGGCGGTGCCGATATCCATCTCACGATAGACCAGCGCCGAATCCAGGCTGATGATTTCGACCGGCGTGCGCGCGGCCAGCGCCAGCGCGGCGGCCGTCTTGCCGGAGGCCGTCGGCCCGAGCAGGCAGACGACGGGCGGGAATTCAGAAGACTGCGATGACATGGAGGATTACTGGCCGCGCAGGAACAGGCGGTCCAGTTCGGTGACCGTGAGTTGTACCCAGGTGGGACGTCCGTGATTGCACTGGTCGGCGCGCTCGGTCTGTTCCATCTGGCGCAGCAGCGCGTTCATTTCTTCGACGGTCAGCTTGCGATTGGCGCGCACGGCGCTGTGGCAGGCCAGCGTGGCCAGCAGTTCGTTCTGGCGCTCGGCCAGCACGCGCGAGCCACCGAATGACTGCAAGTCACGCAGCACATCGCGCGCGAGCGCTTCGGCATCGGCCTGCTTGAGCAGCGCCGGAATGGCCCGCACGGCCAATGTCGTGGGTGACACCGGTGCGATGTCGAAGCCGAGCAACTGCAGCGTTTCCTGATGTTCCTCGGCGGCGCCGATTTCCACCGGGTTGGCGGGCAGCGTGACCGGAATCAGCAGTGGCTGCACGGCGAGCTCGCGCGCATCGAGACCGGCCTTGATCTGTTCGTAGAGGATGCGTTCGTGCGCGGCGTGCATGTCCACCAGTACCAGTCCGCGCGCATTCTGCGCCAGCACGTAGATGCCGTGCAGCTGGGCGATGGCATAGCCGAGCGGGTGGTCGCCTTCTTCCCCATCTTCATCGACGGGCAATCCCGACGGACGCTCGGGCAGACGGTCGAGCAGGCTGGGCGGCGCATCGGCACGGGCTGCCTCGGCATCTGCCAGCCACGCTGGCCGTTGCGAGGAAGGTTCCCATGAGCGGGCGACTGGTGATCCATCACCCGAGGTGGCGTCACGCACCATGCCCAGGTAGGCCTGGCGTGGCTGGGCAATGCCAAGTTCGCTCTGCCGGCCAGCGGAGTAGTTGATCCATTGTGGCGCGGCGCCCGGCACGCCACCCGCTGGCTTGGTCGTTGGCGACAGCCCAGCACCATCGCCAGTATCCGAATGCAGGCTGTCGCCAACTTCGCCAGCCTGGCGCGCCAGGCTGCGCTGCACGGCGTGGTAGACAAACTGGTGGACGGCGCGCGATTCGCGGAAGCGGACCTCGATCTTCGACGGGTGCACGTTCACATCGACCAGTTCGGGTGGCAGGTCCAGGCAGAGCACGTACGAGGGAAAGCGGTCTCCGTGGAGCACGTCCTGATAGGCGCTGCGCACGGCGTGGTTCAGCAGCTTGTCGCGCACGAACCGGCCGTTGACGAAGAAATACTGCTGGTCCGGCCTGCCGCGCGAAGCGGTAGGCAGCCCGGCGAAACCATAGATGTGCAGCGCGTCGGCCAATTCATCGAGCGGCAAACGGGCACGCGCAAAATCGGCGCCCAGCACCTGCGCGGTACGCGTTGCCACATCGCCGGCATTCCAGTGTTCGAGCGGCTTGCCGTTGTGGTGAACGGAGATCGTGACATCGGGCCTGGCAAGCGCCACGCGTCGGATCATCTCCAGGCAATGCCCGACCTCGGTCTGTTCCGTTTTCAGAAACTTCCTACGCGCGGGCGTATTGAAGTACAGGTGCTGCACATCGATCATCGTCCCGACACCACCAGAAGCCGGTTGCAGATGGCCGGTATCGGCGCTGATCTGCGTGGCGTGTGCGGCATCGGCCGTGCGGCTGGTCAGGACGAGGTGCGAGACCGAGGCGATCGACGCCAACGCCTCACCACGGAAACCGAGTGTCAACACCGATTCGAGTTCGTCGAGCGAGGCGATCTTGCTGGTGGCGTGCCGCATCAGCGCAACGGGCAGTTCATCGGCAGGAATGCCGCAGCCGTTGTCGGTGATGACGATGCGCCGCACGCCGCCTTCTTCCAGCCGGATGCCGAGCTGGGTGGCGCCTGCGTCGAGTGCGTTTTCAAGCAGTTCCTTCACCACCGAGGCCGGACGTTCCACCACTTCGCCGGCGGCGATCTGGCTGATCAGCTGATCGGGCAGGGGACGGATAGGCCGGCCGGGTTGCGCGGTGCGCAAGGCGTTACTGGAGGTGGGGGTGGCGGCGGAAAGCTCGGGGCGGGCGGCGTCGGCAGGCATGCGGGCGATTATACGTGCGGCCGGACACGTTTTCGGCACACTCATTACGGTTCCGTAACGGCAGCCAAATTTGGCTCTTGTATGATGTCAGCCATTCATTGAAGGGGACACACCGTTGGATACTGTATTGCACCTGATGGACATGATTCTTCATGTCGACAAGTTTCTGGGCCAGTTCGTGTTGGACTACGGCGTATGGGTGTACGGCATTCTGTTTGCCATCGTTTTCGCCGAAACCGGCCTCGTGGTGCTGCCGTTCCTGCCAGGTGATTCGCTGCTGTTCATCGCGGGAGCCATGTGCGCGACGGGCGCGATGAACGAGTGGGCACTTTCCGGACTGCTCTTCGCTGCAGCTGTCATCGGCAACACGGTCAACTATTTTGTGGGCAGCTGGATCGGGCCGAAGGTGTTCGACCAGCACTGGCGCTTCCTGGATCAGCGTGCGCTGCGCAAGACACATGATTTCTACGAACGTCACGGCGGAAAGACGCTGGTGATGGCGCGTTTCCTCCCGATCGTGCGGACCTTTGCGCCGTTCGTGGCCGGGGTATCGCAAATGACCTTCGCACGCTTCCAGCTGTTCAACGTGATCGGCGCGGCGGCCTGGGTGTTCGGCCTGGTGTTCGCCGGCTACTTCTTCGGCAACCTGCCGTTCATCAAGCAGTATCTCAACCTGATCGTGCTGGCCGGTATCGGCGCGGCCGTCGTGCCGCTGGTGCTCGGCGGCCTGTGGAAGCTCGTGCGCGGCACGCGCCGCCCGGCGGACCGCAAGCCCTGATCCCGATGTATCCCGCAGCCTCGGTGAATCAGCTGAGGCTGCGGCTCATCAGGCGCAGGGCCGGCATGCGGTCGCGGATCTGCGTGGTGTCGGCGGCATCGGGACGGGCCTGGACATAAGCTTCCAGGTCTTCCAGCGCCGGCCGGAAGCACTCCAGGTTGGCATAGGCCAGGCCCCGGTCGCGCACTTCCTCGATCGAATCTGGCAGCAGGATCACCAGACGGTTCTGCACCGCCAGCAACCGCTGCCAGCGCGATTCCTGCAGATAGATTGCCTTAAGGTTGCGCAACATGCGCGCGATGATCTCCCGATGGCCGGCCACATGCAGGAACAGGCCCAGCGGCACCTCGGTCGAGTCCGAAATCCCCTCCCGTTCGAGGTAGGGATCAAGCATTTCCTGCAGTTGTTCCTTCGACAGCGTTTCGCCGGTCAGCGGATCGAGCACGACCTCGCCGGCCGGAATCGTCATGCGCACCAGGAAATGGTTCGGGAACGACACCCCCTTGAGCGGCAGGCCAATCTGCTGGCCTAGCTCCATGTAGAGCACGGCCAGCGAGATGGGAATACCCCGGCGCTGCTTGAGCACCATGTTCAGGTACGAGTTGTCGGGGTCGTAGTAGTCGTTCGCGTTGGGGCCGAAGCCGAGGTCGCGATAGAAGAAATGGTTCAGCAGGCGCAGGCGCTGGATGGCGGGCGTGCCTTCGGCAATGCGCCGCTTGAGCCGGACGGCCAACACATCCATGGCCGCCAGTTCCGCCTGCAGGTCGAGGTCCGGGTAGGCATCCTGGGCGATGGCGAGGGCGGTTTCCGTCAGCGGGATCGCATCGTCGTCGGCCACGAGGCTGGCAAAGTAATCCAGGACTTTCGTGGAAGTCATGTACGGTGTTTCCTGACTAGCCGGCGCGGCGCCGGAAGGCCGCATAGCGCAGGCCCATGAGCCACAGTGTACCGAAGTAGACCGCCGCCGCAAGTACTAGGCAGGCCGCCAGCAGCGCGATCCGCAGCCATGGCGTGGCGCCCAGCGCCACCCAGTCGAAATTGCGCGCGAACCACAGCAGCATGCCCGACAGGATCAGCATGGCGGCCACCAGCCTGAGCAGGAACATGCCCCAGCCGGCCGACGGATGATAGAAGCCCCGGCGGCGCAGTCCAAAGAACAGCAGCAGCGCGTTGACGATGGCGCCGAAGCTGATCGACAGCGGTAGGCCCGCATGGCCCAGCAGCGGCACGAACACGAAGTTCGACAACTGCGTGATGATCAGTACAAGGATCGCGATCTTGACCGGGGTGCGGATGTCCTGCCGGGCATAGAAGCCCGGCGTCAGGATTTTGATCAGGATAAGCGCGAGCAGGCCCACGCCGTAGGTAGCCAGCGCCTGACGCGTCATCTCGACGGCATGGGCGTCGAAGCGGCCATAGTTGAACAGGACCGAGGTCAGTGGCGTGCCGAACAGCATCAGCCCCGCCGCGCAAGGCAGGGCCAGCAGGAAGGTCAGGCGCAGGCCCCAGTCGAGCAGGCCGGAGTACTCCTCGCGGTTGTCGTTGGCGTTGGCCTTGGAGAGGCTCGGCAGCAGGATCGTGCCCAGCGCCACGCCCAGCAGCGCCGTCGGGAATTCCATCAGGCGGTCGGCATAGGTGATGTACGACACGGCCCCCGCGCCCAGGCGCGAAGCGATATTGGTATTGATGATCAGGCTGATCTGGGCCACGGAAACGGCCAGCAGCGCCGGCGCCATCTGCTTGACCACGCGCCGCACTCCGGGGTTGGCCCACGCCGCGCGCAGGTTCAGCGAGACGCGCGGCAACACGCCGAGCTTGCGCATTGCCGGCACCTGGATCAGCAACTGGAGCACGCCGCCCACCAGCACGCCCCACGCCTGGGCATAGATCGGCTGGGCCATGTGAGGACCGACAAACAGCGCGGCGATGATCAGGCAGAGATTGAGCAGTACCGGCGTGAACGCGGGCACCGCGAAGTTGCGCCACGTGTTCAGTACGCCCGAAGCCAGCGCTACCATCGAGATCAGGCCGATATATGGGAACATCACCCGTGTCATGAACACGGCGGCGTCGTAGGTCTCGGCACTGCCCCGGAAGCCGGTGGCCACTACCGTCATGACGATTGGCGCGCCGATCACGCCCAGCAGCGATACCGCGGCCAGCGCCCAGGCCATGACCGTGGCCACGGCATCGATCAGGAGATGGGTTTCCTCGTCGCCGCGCTTGCCGTGGTACTCGTTCAGGATGGGGACGAAGGCTTGCGAGAACGCGCCTTCGCCAAAGATCCGGCGCAGCAGGTTGGGGATGCGGAATGCCACGTTGAAGGCATCGGTCATGTCCGAGGCCCCGAAGGCGCGGGCAATCAGGATTTCGCGCAGCAGGCCGGTGATGCGCGATAGCATCGTCAGGCCGCTGATCGTGGCAAGTGCTTTGAGCAGGTTCAAGATCGGAAACCAGGGAGCAGGGCCGTGTGACGGCGCCGAGCGGGTGGCAGACGCGTTTCAGACGCCTGCACGGTCATTTGGTTGCGGCGGCGCCACGCTTATGCGGGCATTCCGCTCGCCAGATGTGGCGCATATTATACGGACGGCCGCTGCCCGGCGGCCCTGGTGCCCGATTCTGTTCGGAACCTGTCGGGAGGCTTGCCTGCGGCGCGGGGCTGTGTGTATAATCGCCGATTCGCAAGGACAGTCGCGTCCAAGGATTCGTTTGTCGAACATCCCGGGTCGCAAGATGTGACTTAATTGTTGCGTCCCAAATTATTGCGTCGCCCCGGGCGCGCACTCTGAATTCAGGAAGAGATACATGGCAAATTCCGCACAAGCTCGCAAGCGCGCGCGCCAAGCCGTGGCCGCGAACGGTCACAACTCCAGCCTGCGCTCGCGTCTGCGCACCGCCGTCAAGGCAGTTCGCAAGGCAATCGACGCCGGCGACAAGGCAGCCGCTGCTGAGATCTTCAAGCAGTCGCAAACGATCATCGACAGCATCGCTGACAAGAAGATCGTGCACAAGAACAAGGCTGCACGTCACAAGTCGCGCCTGTCGGCCGCCATCAAGTCGATGGCTGCCTGATAGCTGCCCCGGTCGCCCCTATGGCGGCCGAGCAGTCGCAAAGCCCGTCTTCGGACGGGCTTTTGTTTTTTGCGCCACCACTTTCCAGTGCTCGGCCAACAAAAAACCCGGCACCTGGCCGGGTTCTCTTGAGAAGCAGGGCGTGCTCAGTCGCCGACCGAACAGGCTTCCACTACCTGCAAATCATTGTCGCGCGCGAAGTTCAGCACGAAGTCGAGTGCCTTCGGCTCGATGTCCCGCAGCCGCGAATCCACCACCACGTTCTTGATGCCCGCCACGATCACAGGTCGCACGTACGGCGAGTAGGTCAGGCGGGGGTCGCCGGTATCGCCTTCCGGCCGGAACTGCGCCATCACGCCGCACAACCGCTCGGCCCAGTCGCTTGGGCGAAAGGTCCTGCCTTCCTTGGTAACGCCTTGGATGAAGTATTCGCGAACTTGGGGGGTTGTCATGGGACTGCGGGGATCTGCTCTGTGACTCGACGGTAAACCCGCTCAAGACGGGCGCCCGTTTGACGCGTCCGGCAGGCGATTGGTTCGCATGCTGCCGGCATGAGGAAAGCGGGGCGTATTGTCGGCGGGGGCACTTTTGATGCCGTGCGGCGGGCCGTGGCAAGGTATGCCGGGCCCCGCGTGAATCAGCGGGTATTATATCTTATATAAGACTTGCGCATACGTAGAATTCCTGTCGGGAACCTGTCAGCGGGCCGCGTCACCCGCCTCTGCGGGGGACTCCCGCTATAACGGCGCGGACTCGCCAAAGCTGGAATAATCCCTTATGATCGTTGCCACTACATTGCGTAAGCGACGCGAAAGGCGGCCCATGCGAGCCGCCTTCTTTGTTTTATGAGCCAAACCCCGATCAAGCATTACCTCCAGTTCAGCGACCTCAATGCCGAGGAGTACGAGTACCTGCTGGACCGCGCGAGGATCCTGAAGGCGAAGTTCAAGAACTACGAGACGTGGCACCCGCTGCACGACCGCACGCTGGCCATGATCTTCGAGAAGAATTCCACGCGTACGCGCCTGTCGTTCGAAGCTGGCGTGCACCAGCTTGGCGGTCATGCGGTGTTCCTGAACACGCGTGACTCACAACTGGGTCGTGGTGAGCCCATCGAGGATGCGGCGCAGGTGATCTCGCGCATGGTCGACATCATCATGATCCGTACGTACGGCCAGGACATCCTTGAACGATTCGCCGCGCACTCGCGCGTGCCAGTCATCAATGGCCTGACCAACGAATACCACCCGTGCCAGGTGCTGGCCGATGTCTTCACGTACATCGAGCAGCGCGGCAGCATTGCCGGCAAGACGGTGGCGTGGATCGGCGACGCCAACAACATGGCCTATACCTGGATCCAGGCTGCCGAGCGCCTGGATTTCACGTTCCATTTCTCCGCGCCTCCGGGCTACCAGCTCGATCCGGCCATGGTGCCGCAGACAGCCGCGTCGCGCGTCAAGGTGTTCGACAACCCGCTCGACGCGTGTCAGGGTGCGCATCTGGTGACCACCGATGTGTGGACCAGCATGGGTTTCGAGGCTGAGAACGAGGCACGCAAGCGCGCGTTCAAGGACTGGATGGTGACCACGGCCATGATGGACCGCGCTACCGATGATGCGCTGTTCATGCACTGCCTGCCTGCCCATCGCGGTGAGGAAGTAGAAGCCGCCGTGATTGACGGCCCGCGCAGCGTGGTCTGGGAAGAGGCTGAAAACCGCCTGCATGTGCAGAAGGCATTGATGGAATACCTGCTCTGCGGCCGCTACTGAGCGACCGATCGAGCCAGCGAAAGGGGGCCACGGCGGCTCCCTTTTTTGCGTCTACCGTTTCGTGTTTCGATTCGAGGAGAGAGAGATGAGCCAATTCGACAACGTATCCGTCGTCAAGAAAGCCAACCTGTATTTCGATGGCAAGTGCGTGAGCCACACGGTGCTGTTCGCCGACGGCACGCGCAAGACGCTGGGTGTGATTTTCCCGGCCTCGCTGACGTTCAACACGGGCGCGCCCGAAATCATGGAAGTCAACGCGGGTAGTTGCCGCGTGCGCCTGGCTGGCTCGGAAGAGTGGAAGACCTATGGCGCAGGCCAGCAGTTCAACGTGCCGGGCAACAGCAGTTTCGACATCGAAGTGACCGAGACGCTGGACTACGTCTGCCACTTCGAATAAGTCTCAGGGCGAAGAAGCCTCAGAGTACGACCGGCTCTGGCTCGATCCGCACGCCAAACCGTCCCTCGACGGTGTCGGCGATGCGGTTCGCCAGGGCCAGAAGGGCCGCGCCGGTGCCACCGCCGTGGTTCACCAGTACCAGCGCCTGCTTGTCATAGACGCCCACCGGGCCGTCATTGATGCCCTTGAAGCCGCACTGGTCGATCAGCCAGCCGGCGGCCAGCTTGTAGCGCCCGTCGGGCTGCGGATAGCTGACCAGCGCCGAATTCTCCGCCAGCAGCGCATCGCGTTGCACGGCCTCTACCACCGGGTTCTTGAAGAACGAGCCTGCGTTGCCAATCTTTGCCGGGTCCGGCAGCTTGCGCGAGCGGATCGCGATCACTGCGTCGCGGATCTGCGCGGCATCGGGTGGATTCACCGATTCGAGTTCGCGCGACAGTTCGCCGTAGTTCAACACGGGCTGCCAGGCTACCGGTAGCCGCAGCGTCACGGCGGTGATGATGTAGCGGTCGCGGCCCTCACGCTTGAACAGGCTGTCCCGATATCCGAAGGCGCATGTATCAAGATCGAGCGTCACGAAAGCGCCGCCCTGGCGGTCGTAGGCGCGCACGCTGTTGAAGCGCTCGCGCAGCTCCACGCCATAGGCGCCGATGTTCTGGATCGGGGCAGCGCCGGCCGTGCCAGGGATCAACGACAGGTTTTCCAGGCCGGGCATGCCATCGGCGATGGTGCGGCCCACCAGCGCGTGCCAGTTCTCGCCGGCGCCCACGGTCACCAGCCAGTTCTCTCCGCGCCGTGCAACTTCGTAGCCGGGAATCTCCATCAGCAACACGCAGGCGTCGAGGTCTCCAGTCAACACCACGTTGCTGCCACCGCCCAGCACCACTATCGGAAGACTGGCGGCGCGCGGATCGGATAGTGCCGAAAGCAGGTCCGATTCGCTGCGGATATGTGCCGCCAGACGCGCACGGACATCGAAGCCGAATGTATTGTGGGCGCGCAGGGGATAAAATTCGTGGAAATCTGCCATGCAAGGTCGGGGGAGGCACCCCGGGCCGGGGCAGGCCAAGATTATACGTAACCGTTACGAAAGCTCCGCCGTGTGCCGGGTGGGGCCGTGGAATACCAGGAGAAACAGGATGCCGTCGTTTGACGTAGTGAGCGAAGCCAACATGGTGGAAGTGAAGAACGCCGTGGAGCAAGCCAACAAGGAAATCACCAACCGCTTCGACTTCAAGGGTTCCGATTCCCGCGTGGAGCAGAAGGAGGGCGAACTGACTGTCTTCGCCGATGACAATTTCAAGCTGGACCAGGTCAAGGACGTGCTGATCAACAAGATGGCCAAGCGCAATGTGGACGTGCGCTTCCTGGACTACGGCAAGGTCGACAAGATCAGCGGCGACAAGGTCAAGCAGGTCATCACGATCAAGAAGGGCGTGACGGGCGACCTGGCCAAGAAGGTCGTGCGCATGATCAAGGACAGCAAGATCAAGGTGCAGGCCAGCATCCAGGGCGATGCCGTGCGCGTGACGGGCACCAAGCGCGACGACCTGCAATCGGTCATCGCACTGCTGCGCAAGGATGTCAGCGAAGCCCCGCTGGACTTCAACAATTTCCGGGACTAGGCAGCGCGCGCTGCAGTCCTGCTGCGGTGCTACTGCGCCTGCCGCGGCTGCGGCAGGCCGCCGATTTTCGCGCCGGGTTTGATGCCCTTCTGCGCGAACCATCCCTTGTTCATCTCCAGCGCATAGCGCACCGCTGCACGCGGACAGTGGTTGTCCTCGGTTTGCGGCGCCATGTCCTCGATATTGACGATGCTGCCGTCATCCGCCAGGAACGCAATCGACAGCGGCAGATTGGTGTTCTTCATCCAGAAGCAGTGCCCGGCCTTGTCCTCGAAGACGAACAGCATGCCGGTGTTGGCGGGCATCGTCTTGCGGTACATCAGCCCGCGCTCGCGCGCTTCGGGTGACGCGGCCACTTCGGCCTGGATGGCGTACATGCCTGCGGTCAGCGGAATCACGGGCAGTGCGGTCTGTGCATGCGCCGTGGCGGACAGCGCGGCGGCACCCATCGCACCAACGATCAGCAGGGTCTTGAACACTTGAGGCATGGCGGAATCGATGTGGAGGAAGTTCGACGGCAGGCGGAAGCATAGCGCAGCCAACCGATCCGCGCCCGTAGCCACGCCATGAAAAAAGGCAGGCCGCCGGAGCGTGCCTGCCTTTCGATGGCAGTCTGGAAGATCAGGCTGCCGGGGTCGAAGCTGCCGCCTTCTTGGAGGTGTGCTTCTTGGTGTGCTTCTTCTTCGTGGTCTTCGCGGGCTTCGCCGAATCGGTTGCAGCCGGTGCGGTGCCAGCAGCAGGAGCCGCCGGGGCTTGCGCGAAGGCGCCAGTGGCAAACAGGCCAACTACCAGGGCGGCGATCAGTTTTTTCATTGCGAGTACCTCTAGGATTTGTGTCCGGATTTTGGAGGGTTTGACGCGTTTATCGACGTGTCATTCGCAACAACGGCGCGGAATCTTCGCGCGTTGACGATCCGGGTGCCGGCATGTGTAACCAGCGATTACCGCCGCTTTTTCGCCTGTATGGGCGGTCTGACAGGTAGGCGCGGCGCTAAAAGTCCTAATGCACGGACATCTGCCTCGCACCATTGGCCAGGCGCCAGACCGAGTTGGGCGAGCGAAAGATTGCCGATTGCCGCGCGCACCAGACGCAGGGTGGGAAATCCTACGGCAGCCGTCATGCGTCGCACCTGCCGGTTCTTGCCTTCGCGGATCTTCACTTCGACCCATGTCGTGGGAATGGCTGCGCGATAGCGGATCGGTGGATGGCGCTCCCATAGCCACGCCGGTTCGTCGACGATCCGGGCCTGGGCCGGGAGCGTCTCGAAATCGCCCAAGTCTACGCCGCCGCGCAGACGCGCAAGCGCTGCCGCATCGGGCACGCCTTCCACCTGCGCGAGATAGGTTTTTTCGAGTTTGTGGCGCGGATCGGCAATGCGTGTCTGAAGCGGGCCATCGTCGGTCAACAGCAGCAGTCCCTCGCTATCGGCATCGAGACGCCCGGCCGGATACACGCCGGCCAGGTCGATGCAGTCGGCCAGCGTTGGTCGCGATGGATGCGCCGAGAACTGGCTCATCATCTGGAAGGGCTTGTTGAGGGCGATCAGGGTCATGGGCGCGCATTATCCACCAGTCGAAGAGGGCCGTTACAATGACTCGCACAACACAATCGCGTCGCCGGGCCGTGCTGGCCGGGCGCCAGTCACTTCCCCAAGCGGCAGTTGGAGACGAACATGTATCAGCACATCAAGGTGCCAGCAGGCGAGAAGATCACGGTGAACGCCGATTTTTCGCTGAATGTGCCCAATAACCCGATTGTCCCTTACATCGAGGGCGATGGTACGGGTGTCGACATTACCCCCGTCATGCTCAAGGTGGTGGATGCCGCCGTGGCCAAGGCGTATGGCGGACAGCGCAAGATATCCTGGATGGAAATCTTCGCGGGCGAGAAATCCACGCGCGTGTATGGCCCCGATGTCTGGCTGCCCGACGAGACCCTGGAGGCGGTGAAGGAATACGTGGTGTCGATCAAGGGGCCGCTGACCACCCCGGTAGGCGGCGGTATCCGCTCGCTGAATGTGGCGCTGCGCCAGCAGCTCGATCTCTACGTCTGCCTGCGTCCGGTGCGCTATTTCAAGGGCGTGCCATCGCCGGTGCGCGAGCCTGAAAAGACCAATATGGTGATCTTCCGCGAGAACTCGGAGGACATCTATGCCGGCATCGAGTGGGAAGCCGGCAGCGAAGGCGCAAAGAAACTGATCGCCTTCCTGCAGAACGAGATGGGCGTGAAGAAGATCCGCTTCCCGGAGACCTCGGGCGTGGGGGTCAAGCCGGTATCGAAGCAGGGTACGCAGCGCCTGGTGCGCAAGGCGATCCAGTACGCGATCGACAACGACAAGCCGTCGGTCACGCTGGTCCACAAGGGCAACATCATGAAGTACACCGAGGGCGGGTTCCGTGACTGGGGCTACGACCTCGCGCTCACCGAGTTTGGTGCCGAACTGGTGGATGGCGGCCCGTGGTGCAAGATCAGGAACCCCAAGACCGGGCGCGATATCGTCGTCAAGGACGCCATCGCCGATGCGTTCCTGCAGCAAGTGCTACTGCGTCCGGCCGAATACTCTGTCATCGCCACGCTGAACCTGAACGGCGACTATATTTCCGACGCGCTGGCGGCCCAGGTGGGCGGCATCGGCATTGCGCCGGGTGCCAATATGTCGGACTCCGTGGCGATGTTCGAAGCCACTCACGGCACGGCGCCGAAGTACGCCGGCAAGGACTATGTGAATCCGGGTTCGGAGATCTTGTCTGCCGAAATGATGCTGCGCCACATGGGCTGGACCGAGGCGGCCGACCTGATCATCGCGTCGATGGAAAAATCGATCCAGTCGAAGAAGGTGACCTATGACTTCGCCCGGTTGCTGGAAGGCGCCACGCAGGTGTCGTGTTCCGGCTTCGGTCAGGTGATGATCGACAATATGTAAAGACAGAGACGTCCCGGGATCGCCCGGACGGAAAACCCCGGTTGCGCGCAGGCGCACCGGGGTTTTTTATCACTGACGAAATATCAGTTGTTGGACGTGAGCACGCGATCGTGCATCGGTTGCACCGGCCGGGCATTCATCGGATACAGCTTCCTGAATGCCTGGATCTGCGCGGCCGACACCTGCACCGGCGTCTTCAGGACGTGCCAATGCACGCCTTCGCTGCACGGTGGCGTGGTCAGGCTGCCGTCGAACGCCACGTATGAAAGGTCCTCTGGCAACAGGTCTGCCGGGCTGAACGTCTCGTTCAGTGGCACCGGCGCGGCACCTTTCTCAGGCATGACCTGGAAGATTGACTCAAGCGCCTTGTTCTCTGCGCCTTCCTCGAACAGCACGCCAACCACGGCAAGGCGACCGGCCGCATCGCGATGCACCAGGTGTGCGCTCAGTGGATAGGCGCGGCCATCCACTGTCATTTCGCTCGGGGTATGGAAGTGAAAATTCAGTAACTGGTAGACGCCGGAGGGCAGCTTGGCATTGCCGCCGGCATGCGGACCCACCTGGATCGTATGGCCGTTGTTGATGACGGTGGCGGCGGACGCCGGATAATGAAAGGCCAGCGGTGGAAGCTTGCCGGGCCTGGCGTTCTGGATATCGATGGGCGACTGGGCCTTGCCATCCTTGCACGCCTTGAAGGACGGCGACAGGTCACCCCAGTGCTCGGCGCCCTGGTCGCCGGTGTATGACCACTTGGTACCATGTTCTGCGGCAGTGGCGGACAGCGCTGTGGCCAGCAGCAACGTACCGGCGAAGGCGGCAAGCGGGTTGGTCTTGAAAGGAAACATCGTGAACACTCCAAACTGGGCGGTAGTGCGCGGAGTGTAGAAGTTACCAATTGTCCGGAAAATCGCAGAATCTCTAATTCTGATGCCGGTGATGGCGACGCCCCATGAAAAAGCGCCCGGCACATGGTGAACATGTGCCGGGCGCTTTCCCGGATGCCTGGCGTACCGCTTTTCAGCGCACCACGCCTATCATTGCCCGGCGTGGCGCTGGATCCCGTCCCGAGGGGAGTGAACCCCTTCGCATCCGCATGGGCCGACGCCGCTCTGTGGCAGCATTCGGCCGCGGCGCACTTAGTGGGCTTCCTGAATGTTCGTGGCTTGCTTGCCCTTCGGGCCTTGCACGACCTCGAACTCCACCCGTTGGCCTTCCTTCAGCGTCTTGAAACCGGACATCTGAATTGCCGAAAAGTGCGCAAACAGTTCTTCCTCGCCGTCATCCGGCTTGATAAAGCCGAAACCCTTGGCGTCATTGAACCATTTGACGATACCGCTAGCCATAAACTCCCCCAACGAAAAAGCTGATTACAAGCGGGGAAACCAATGGCCAGCCGAAAGCGGTTCGACGGGCACTGCGCGGCCTCTTCTGGTGGAATAGTTGCGCAAATGCACGGCAAATACGGTTTCTCGCGAGTCATCCATTTTCGTTCATCGGAAAATGGACGAAAGTGTCGGACCTGCGCCAGTCGTGGGCCTCCCTGCTCACGGATGCACCCCGCCGGGTCTGTATGCTTGGCTCGCGAGCCCGGACCGGATGTGCGATCGATTCTTTCGGTAAAGGCAATGGCTGTCAATCCGGCAGATTCCCCACTGAGCGTGGGGTGTGGCGAGATTGAAACGGCTGCAGATGGTACGCTTTGCCAGCGTGGTGCATGGTTTTTGCGTAGGTTGGCGGCGCGCCCCGGAGCGGGGTACGCCAATTCGCCACCTGCACCCCGGAAGTGCATGCCCGACGTGCCCGCCGCGCCTCTGTACGTTGGCGCACGCCGGGAATTTTCGTAGGTGCGGGGCTTGAATAAGAGTCCTGTTCCCCAAATTGCAGACTTGTGAGTAAGGGTTAGAATAAACGCCATGGCGACACGGCTGGCGAACACCCCCCAACGCGAAGCAGGCACTGTCATCGAACGGAAGGAGCAGCAGCTCAAGCCGCCAGCGATGTACAAAGTGGTCCTGCTCAATGACGACTACACTCCGATGGAGTTTGTCGTGATGATCCTGCAGCAGTATTTCAGCAGGGACCGGGAAACGGCTACGCAGATCATGCTGACCGTCCACCGGGAAGGCAAGGGCGTTTGCGGTATCTACACCAGGGATATCGCGGCGACCAAAGTCGAGCTTGTATCAACCCATGCGCGGCAGGCGGGCCACCCGCTGCAGTGCGTGATGGAGGAAGCATGATTGCGCAAGAATTGGAAGTCAGTCTGCACATGGCCTTTGTCGAGGCACGTCAGGCGCGCCACGAGTTCATCACCGTGGAACACTTGCTGCTGGCGTTGCTCGACAACCCCACTGCGGCGGAAGTGCTGCGCGCCTGTGCGGCCAATATCGAGGACTTGCGCACAAGCCTGAAGAATTTCATTGCCGACAACACACCGGTCGTACCCGGCACGGACGAGGTGGACACGCAACCCACGCTGGGTTTCCAGCGTGTGATCCAGCGCGCCATCATGCACGTGCAGTCGACCTCGAACGGCAAGAAGGAAGTCACCGGCGCCAACGTGCTGGTGGCCATCTTCGGCGAGAAGGACTCTCACGCCGTGTACTACCTGCAGCAGCAGGGCGTCACGCGGCTGGACGTCGTCAATTTCATCAGCCACGGCATCCGCAAGGACCAGTCCGAGCCGGCCAAGCACGGCGAGGGCAACCCCGAGGGCGAAGGTGGTGACGGCAAGGAAAGTCCGCTCGAGCAGTACACCCAGAACCTGAACACCCTGGCCAAGGCCGGCAAGATCGATCCCCTGATCGGCCGTGACAGCGAGGTGGAGCGCGTGGTGCAGGTACTGTGCCGCCGCCGCAAGAACAACCCGCTGCTGGTGGGCGAAGCAGGCGTGGGCAAGACCGCCATCGCCGAGGGCCTGGCGTGGCGCATCACCAAGAACGAAGTGCCCGATATCCTCGAGAAGGCCGTGGTCTACTCGCTGGACATGGGTGCGCTGCTGGCCGGCACCAAGTATCGCGGCGATTTCGAGCAGCGGCTGAAGGGCGTGCTGAAGTCCCTCAAGGACAATCCGAACGCGATCCTGTTCATCGACGAGATCCACACGCTGATCGGCGCGGGTGCTGCGTCGGGCGGAACGCTGGACGCCAGCAACCTGCTGAAGCCGGCGCTGTCTTCGGGCCAGCTCAAGTGCGTGGGTGCGACGACCTTCACCGAGTATCGGGGCATCTTCGAGAAGGACGCGGCACTGTCGCGCCGGTTCCAGAAGATCGACATCGTGGAGCCGACCGTAGACCAGACCGTGCAGATCCTGCGCGGGTTGAAGTCGCGCTTTGAAGAGCACCACGGCGTGAAGTACGCGGCATCGGCCCTGACTGCTGCGGCGGAATTGTCTGCGCGCTTCATCACCGACCGTCATCTGCCGGACAAGGCGATCGACGTGATCGATGAAGCGGGCGCGGCGCAACGTATCCTGCCGAAGTCCAAGCAGAAGAAGACGATTGGCAAGAACGAGATCGAGGACATCGTCTCGCGCATCGCACGCATCCCGCCGCAGAGCGTGAACCAGGACGACCGCAGCAAGCTGCAGACGCTGGAACGCGATCTGAAGTCGGTGGTATTCGGCCAGGACCCTGCCATCGAGGCGCTGTCGTCGGCGATCAAGATGTCGCGTGCCGGTCTGGGCAAGACGGACAAGCCGATCGGCTCGTTCCTGTTCTCGGGACCCACGGGCGTTGGCAAGACCGAAGTGGCCAAGCAACTCGCCTTCATCATGGGCATCGAGCTGCTGCGCTTCGACATGTCCGAATACATGGAGCGGCATGCCGTCAGCCGCCTGATTGGCGCGCCGCCGGGGTATGTCGGTTTCGACCAGGGCGGCCTGCTGACCGAGGCTGTTACCAAGAAGCCGCACTGCGTGCTGCTGCTGGACGAGATCGAAAAGGCGCATCCGGACATTTTCAACATCCTGCTGCAGGTCATGGACCATGGTTCGCTGACCGATAACAACGGCCGGCGCGCGGATTTCCGCAACGTGATCATCATCATGACCACGAATGCGGGCGCGGAGACCATGAACCGCGCGACGATCGGCTTTACCACGGCGCGCGAGCAGGGCGACGAGATGGCCGACATCAAGCGGATGTTTACGCCGGAATTCCGCAACCGCCTGGATGCGACGATCAGCTTCCGTGCGCTGGACGAGGAAATCATCCTGCGCGTGGTCGACAAGTTCCTGATGCAACTGGAAGAGCAGTTGCACGAGAAGAAGGTGGAAGCCAGCTTCTCGGACAAGCTGCGCAAGTATCTGGCAAAGAAGGGCTTCGATCCGCTGATGGGCGCGCGGCCAATGCAACGCCTGATCCAGGACATGATCCGCAAGGCGCTGGCCGACGAACTGCTGTTCGGCAAGCTGGTGACCGGTGGCCGGGTGGCCGTGGACCTCGACGCCGAGGATCACATCAAGCTGACCTTCTCCGAAGGCGATCCGGAACCGCCGGATACTGGCGAGAGCGAGGAACGCGCCGAAGTCTGACGCAGGGTAGGTACCAAACAAACGGCCGGGTATGTCCCGGCCGTTTTTCCGTCATGTGGGGACTCCTGCGCGATCGTTGTATGGTCATTGTTCCAATAACTGGGCGATCAGCGATAGTGATCGGACAAGTTGAGCGATCATCGGGCAAAATACGGGGTGGCGGCATGCCGCCCCTTTTCATTTGTCCCGCGGCCTTCTGGTCGTACAGCCCGAGTTTCCGATGTCTTCTCACGACCGCCTGCGGTTGCGCCGCCTGCTGCTGAAAACCTTGCCGATGAGCGCCATGCCCATGGCCTCGCTGTCTGGCCTCGCCCATGCCGCCGATTCAGGCGCGAACTCCCGACCGATCTCGCTGGTGCTGCCATTCCCACCGGGCGGTAGCGTGGACATCGTCGCGCGGCAATTGCAGCCTGGCCTCAAGACGGCGCTCGGTCAGACGGTGGTCGTCGACAACAAGCCGGGTGCCGGCGGACTGATCGCCAGCAGCAACGTGGCGCGTGCCAAGCCAGATGGCAATACGCTGCTGATGGCCTTCGATACCCACGCGATCAATCCGTTCGCGTACAAGAACCTGCCGTACGACACCTTCAAGGACTTCACGCCGATTACCCAATTGGTACGCTTCCCGCTGGTGATTGCTGCGAATCCGGCGCTATCGGCGTCGAACGTGCGCGAACTGGTGGAGTTGGCGAAGTCGAATCCGAATGGCGTGCGCTACGCCTCGTCGGGAATCGGCAGCCTGAACCAGCTCGCGGCGGAAGCACTCGGCACCGAGGCCGGCGTGAAATTCCTCCACGTACCCTACAAGGGTGGTGGCCCGGCCGTGCAGGCCGTGCTGTCGGGCGAAGTCGATGTGTTTTTCAGCAGCTATGCGGCGGTGCAGGCGCATGTGGCGGCCAAGACGATCAAGGTACTTGGCGTGACCGGGACGAGCCGCATCAAGCAGTTGCCGCAAGTTCCGACCGTGGCCGAGCAGGGCTACAAGGGTTTCGAGGCGTATTCGTGGATCGGCGTGTTCGGCCCGGCGCATATGCAGTCTGATTCGGTAACGCGTCTGCACGACGCCTTCGCCGCTTCGATCAAGCAGCAGAAGGTGGTGGATGCGCTGACTGCGCAGGGGTTCGAGATCGCCGTGGGATCGCCGGCCGAACTGGGCCAACTGGTGCGCCATGAGCACGACAAGTGGCAGGCTGTGGCCCGCAAGGCCAACATCCAGTTCGAATGACCGAAGCCGTCATGCACGCATTGCCTGAGCCGTTCGACCATGCGGTCATCGTCTGCAACGATCTCGATGCCGCTGTGACGCGCTGGCGCGCGCTGGGCTTCACGCTCACGCCGCGCGGTTTTCACACGCTGGGTTCGCAGAACCATTGCATCATGCTGGCGCGCGATTACCTGGAGCTGCTGCATGTGACGGCGCCCAGCCCGAGTCGTCAGTACTACTGGGATGCCCAGCAGCGCGGCGATGGCTGTGCGGCGATGTCGTGCAAAAGCCGCGATGCGTTTGCCACGGCCGACCGGCTGCGCGCCGCAGGCTTCCAGCCTTCCGCTCCCATCGAATTCTCGCGTCCGGTGCGTCTGGACGATGGCTCCGAACACCCGGCCACGTTTCGCGTGACGGCGCTCGATAGCGCGCCCGGCGCTCGCTACTTCGTCTGCGAACATCGCACGCCAGAATTGCTGTGGCGTCCGGAGTGGATCGCGCATGCCAACAGGGCTACTGCGATTGCGGCGACGTATCTGGTAGTGGATGCGGGGCAGGTCGCTGTGACTGCTGAAGCCTATGCCACGCTGACTGGGGCGCCGATCACTCGCGCGACCGGCGAGATGGCGATGCTGGATATCGCTGGCGCGTCGTTTGTTGTGACGGCGCCGCAGGAATTGGCCGATGTGGCTGACGTGCCGGGGCTACGCGCTACGCCCGGGTATGCGGCAATTCGCCTGGTGACGGACGATCTGGAAAAGGCGCGGGCGCACTGGCGTGCGAACGGTGTACGTGCGGAGGATACGTCGGCGACTGTGTCGGTGATTCCGGCGGCCGAGGCGAATGGGGTGACGCTGGTTTTCGAGCAGGGTTGAGTTTCACAACCTCTCTCGGTTTATTCCCCTCTCCCGCACGGCGGGAGAGGGGTTAGGGGAGAGGGCAGGAGGTTCTGCTTGCCGATTGTCGCAATTGGAACCGCTGGCCCTCTCCCCCCGCCCCTCTCCCACTGCGCGGGAGAGGGGAGAAAACAAGTAGCAAGCCGGAAGCCTCAACCCGCCTTGGCGTGCGCAACCCCCGTGGACCCAAACCCACCGGCCCCACGCTCCGAATCCTCAGAAAACTCTTCAACCGTCGTGAACACCGGGCGCAGCACGGGCACGAACATCATTTGAGCGATGCGCTCGCCGGGCTGGATGACGATCGGCTCGGTGCCGGGTGCATTGCGGTTCCAGACGCTGACCATGATCTGGCCCTGGTAGTCGGCATCGATCACGCCGATGGAATTGCCGAGCACCAGACCTTTCTTGTGGCCCAAGCCCGAGCGCGGCACGATGGTCGCGCACATGAACGGGTTGCCCATATGCACGGCGATGCCGGCGGGGACGAGTTGCGCGGGCGAGCCGGGTGCAATCGTCACGGGGCCGTTGACGCAGGCGTGCAGGTCGATGGCGGCGGCCATGTCGCTCTGGTAGGCGGGCAGGCCCCAGTCGTTGAGGCGGGCGTCGAGGACCTTGATTTCGACGGTGGGATTCGCGGCTACGGTCATGGATTCGGATAGTGGTCAGAGCAAGGCGGCATGATACCGCGCCGCCCATGCTTATCCGCCACCCGGGAACATCAACCGCGCAGGTCGAACGCTTCGGCCAGCAGTTCGTAAGTGCGCCGGCGCGCGGCATAGGACGCCGCCACGCTGAGCACCACCAGTTCATCGGCGGCGAAACGGTCGCGGATTGCCAGCATGCGCTCGGCCACCTGGTGTGGCGTGCCGCAGATCGTGCGTGGGCGCTCGCGCTCGATGATGACCCGGTCGCGTTCGGTGGGCGTGTAGGTTTCCGCCTGTGCCAGCGAGGGAATCGGCGCGTTGACGCCATAGGCCATCTGCAGGCGGCGGATATCCACGGCCTGCTCCAGCGCAGTGGCTTCCGCCTCCGTATCGGCGCAGATCACGAAGATCGCGGCGGCGCTGTACGCGTGGTCGTGATAACCGGTCTCGAAATCGTCGCGATACTGCTGCGCCACGGCGTGGCCGCCATGGGCGCTGATGAAGTGCGCAAACGCAAAGCGCAGCCCCATGCGCGCCGCCAGTGCACCACCGAAATCGCTCGATCCCAGAACCCAGAGTTCAGGCCTTGTGTCGATGTCAGGCTGCAGCAGGACGCCTTCGGCCAGATGGTCGGGCGGCACCTCGCCACGCAGCAGGAAGGACAGGTCCTGCACCTGCTGCGGGAACTGGTCGCCACGGTTGTACTGGCCCATGGCGACGGCCTGCGCCGTGCGCATGTCGCCACCGGGCGCGCGGCCCACGCCGAGGTCGATCCGGTTCGGAAACAGCGCTTCGAGCATGCGGAACTGCTCGGCCACCTTGAACGGGCTGTAGTAGGGCAGCATCACGCCGCCCGAACCCAGCCGAATCCGCTTGGTGACGCTGCCGAGGCGCGCCAGCATGACTTCGGGCGCCGGATTGCAGACGCCGTGCAGCCCGTGGTGCTCGGCGCACCAGTAGCGCGTGTAGCCGAGATCGTCGGCCATCTGGGCCAGTTCGACCGTGGCGGCGATGGCGTCGCGCGCAGTGTGACCATGGATGACCGGGCTCTGGTCGAGCACGGACAGGCGCAGCTTGGGGCGGGTATCGCTCATGATGGGCGGTCTCGGGCAGTCTCAGACAGGCTTGCGCGGCAGGCGTTGGCCGATGGCGCCGATCAGTTCGCGGGCCAGTGACAGCTTGTCGGCGCGCGGCAGGCGCGTCATGCCGTTGGCGTCGAACAGGACGATCTCGTTGTCGTCGAGGCCGAACGTGTGATGGCCGATGTTGCCAACGAGTAGCGGCACGCCCTTGCGCTGGCGCTTCTGCTCGCCGTACTGTTCCAGGTTCTCGCTTTCGGCGGCGAATCCCACGCAGTAAGGCGCATCGGCGCGAGAGGCCACGGCAGCCAGGATGTCGGGGTTCTGCACGAACTGAAGGGCTGGCGTATCGGAATCGTTGGCTTTCTTGAGCTTCTGCTGCGACACCTCGGCAGGCCGCCAGTCGGCCACGGCGGCCACGGCCACGAACACATCGACATCGCGCAGTTGCGCCATCACGGCGTCGTGCATCTGCAGTGCGCTGCGCACGTCGGTGCGCACCACGCCACGCGGCGTCGGCAGTGCGGTCGGGCCGGAAACGAGCAGCACGTCGGCGCCGGCTTCATGCGCGGCACGCGCAATCGAGAAGCCCATCTTGCCCGATGACAGATTGGTGATGCCACGTACCGGATCGATGGCCTCGAAGGTTGGCCCGGCTGTAATCAGTACGCGCTTGCCGGCCAGCGGCTTGGGCTGGAAGAACGCGATCAGGTCTTCGACGAGTTCTTCGGGTTCGAGCATCCGCCCATCGCCGATCTCGCCGCAAGCCTGGTCGCCGGAGCCCGGGCCGAGGATCGTCACGCCGTCCGCACGCAGTTGCGCCGCGTTGCGTTGAGTGGGCGCCGCGGCCCACATCTGGCGATTCATTGCCGGTGCCACGAGCAGCGGACATTCCCGCGCGATGCAGAGCGTGCTCAGCAGGTCGTCGCAGAGGCCATGGGCCAGCTTGGCCAGAAAGTCCGTGGAAGCGGGCGCGATCAGGATGGCATCGGCTTCGCGGGAGAGGTCAATGTGCGCCATGTTGTTGCCAACGCGCGCGTCCCATTGCGAGAGAAACACCGGGCGCCCGGACAGCGCCTGCATCGTGACCGGCGTGATGAAGTGCGTCGCCGCCTCGGTCATGGCCACCTGCACGGTGGCGCCGGCCTTGGTCAACAGCCGAACCAGCTCGGCCGACTTGTAGCACGCAATGCCACCGGTCAGGCCAAGGACGATGTGCTTGCCGCGCAGATCCATGGGGAAGGACTCTTCAGAATTCGGAGGTTCCGCATGATACCGCTGGCGGGGGAGGTGTGTCTTTGCTCCCCTCTCCCGCGAGCGGGAGAGGGGAGAAAACAAGCAGGAGAGCAAAGGCTCAGTGCCGCCGCACCCTTCTCAACTCATCCACGATCAACAGCACCGCACCCACCGTGATCGCGCAATCCGCCACGTTGAACGCCGGGAAGTGCATGTTGCGCAGGTGGAAGTCCAGGAAGTCGATCACGTGACCGTGGAGGATACGGTCGATCACGTTGCCGATGGCGCCGCCGAGGATCAGCGACACCGCCAGGCAAAACATCTTCTGTCCCGTGTGGCGATACAGCAGCCAGATGATGAAGCCGCCCACCACGACGGCCAGCAGCGTGAAGAACCAGCGTTGCCAGCCGCCCGCGTCAGCCAGGAAGCTGAACGCGGCGCCCTTGTTGTAGACCAGCACAAGGTTGAAAAAGCTGGTAACCGGGCGCGACTCGCCGTAGGTGAACGACCGCGAGATCACCACCTTGAAGAACTGGTCGAGCAGCACGACCAGCGCGGCAAAGGCCATCCACAGCAGTGGCGTGACGTTGGTGCTGCCTTTCTTCTTGCTGCGGGCCGGAGTGGTGCGCGTGGGACGCGTGGAGGACGATGCCATCAGGCGTGGCTCCTGTGTTCACCGGCGCCGAACAGGTTGCTGTCGCAGCGGCCGCAGAGGGTGGGATGGGCGGGGTTGTGGCCCACGTCGGCGCGGTAGTGCCAGCAGCGCTCGCACTTGGCGTGCTGCGACGGCGTGACCGTCACCAGCAGGTCACCGCCTTCGGGAGCCGGCGTGACCTTGGCGGCCGACGTCAGCAACACGAAGCGCAGGTCGTCGTCCAGGCTCTGCAGCGCAGCCAGCACAGGGCCACCGGCCGCGATCGTGACTTCGGCCTGCAGCGACGAACCGATCTCGCCTTCCACGCGCACAGCTTCGAGCTGGCGCGTGACCTCGGCGCGGACCGTACGGATGTCGTGCCACTTCTGCAGCAGGTTGTCCGCATCGTCCACACTCGGCACGTCGTAGTACGTGCTCGTGAAGATGGTGTCCGTGTGCTCGGTGCCGTGGGCAAAGATCTGCCACGCTTCCTCGGCCGTGAACGAGAGGAACGGGGCCATCCAGTGCAGCATGGCCTGCGTGATGTGGTAGATCGCGTTCTGCGCCGCGCGGCGGTCCTTCGAATCAGGCGCCGAGGTGTACAGACGATCCTTGAGCACGTCGAGGTAGAAGCCGCCGAGGTCTTCGGAGCAGAACGTCTGCAGCTTGGCGACCACCGGGTGGAACTCGTACTGCTGGTAATGCGACAGCACTTCCTTTTGCAGCCGCTCGGTCAGCGCCACGGCGTAGCGGTCGATTTCCAGCCACTCCGATGCCGGCAGGGCATGCTTGCCGTGGTCGTAGTCGGTCAGGTTGGCCAGCAGGAAGCGCAGCGTGTTGCGGATGCGGCGATAGCCTTCCACCACGCGCTTCAGGATCTCGTCGGAGATCGACAGCTCGCCCGAATAGTCGGTCGAGGCCACCCACAGGCGGATGATCTCGGCGCCCATCTTGTTCGAGATGTCCTGCGGCGCCACCGTGTTGCCCACCGACTTCGACATCTTGCGGCCTTCGCCATCGACCGTGAAGCCGTGCGTCAGCAGTGCCTTGTACGGCGGCTTGCCATACAGCATCGACGCGGTCAGCAGGGACGAGTGGAACCAGCCGCGGTGCTGGTCCGAACCTTCGAGGTACAGGTCAGCCAGGCGGCCATCGGGCTGGTCGGCCGACGGATCGTACAGTTCGTCACGATGCGAGCCGCGGATCACGGTCCAGTGCGTGGTGCCGGAGTCGAACCACACGTCGAGCGTGTCGCGGTTCTTCTCGTACAGGGCGGCTTCCTCGCCGAGCAGTTCCTTCGGGTCGAGCGATTGCCACGCCTCGATGCCGCTCTTTTCCACGCGCTTGGCCACTTCTTCCAGCAGCGCGGGCGTGTTCGGGTGCAGCGCGCCGGTTTCCTTGTGGATGAAGAATGCCATCGGCACGCCCCACTGGCGCTGGCGCGAGAGCGTCCAGTCCGGGCGGTTGGCGATCATGTTGTGCAGGCGCTGCTTGCCCCAGGCCGGGAAGAACTCGGTGTTGTCGATGCCGGCCAGCGCGGTCTCACGCAGCGTTGCCGAATTGTCCACCGGGGTCACGTCCATGCCCGCGAACCACTGCGACGTGGCGCGGTAGATGATCGGCGTCTTGTGACGCCAGCAGTGCATGTAGCTGTGCTCGTACTTGTGCGAGTTGAACAGGTTGCCCGATTCGCGCAGCACTTCCACGATCTTCGGGTTCGCGGCCCAGATCGACAGCCCGCCGAACAGCGGCAGCGTGCTGGCGTAGACGCCATCGCCCATCACAGGGCTGATGATGTCGGCGTCGGCCATGCCATGCGCCTTGCACGACTGGAAGTCTTCCACGCCGTAGGCCGGTGCCGAGTGGACGATGCCGGTGCCGGTATCGGTGGTCACGTAGTCGCCCAGGTACACGGGCGAGGTGCGTGCGTAGCCGGCATCCATCTTTGCAAGCGGATGGTGGAAGCGCACTTCGGTCAGCGCATCGCCGCGTGCGGTGGCAACGATCGAACCTTCCAGCGCGTACGTCTTCAGTTGTTCTTCGACACGATCCTTCGCCAGGATCAGGAAGCCGCGCGGCGTATCCACCAGCGCGTACTCCACTTCCGGGTGCATGTTCAGCGCCTGGTTGGACGGGATGGTCCACGGCGTGGTGGTCCAGATCACCACCCAGCCTGGCTTGCCTTCGAGCGTGGCCAGCGGCACGTGGAATGCGTGGGCGATCTTGTCGGCTTCGGCAAACGGGAAGCCCACGTCGATCGACAGGTCGACCTTGTCCTTGTATTCCACTTCAGCCTCGGCCAGCGCCGAGCCGCAGTCGAAGCACCAGTTCACGGGCTTGAGGCCGCGGAACACGTAGCCTTTCTCCATGATCTTGCCCAGCGCACGCAGCTCGTCCGCTTCGTTGCTGAAGTTCATGGTCAGGTACGGATTGTCCCAGTCGCCCAGCACGCCCAGGCGCTCGAAATCCTTCTTCTGGCGGGCGATCTGCTCGGTGGCCTAGGCGCGCGCCTTGGCCTGGACTTCCTGCACGGGCAGGCCCTTGCCGAACTGCTTCTCGATCTGGATTTCGATCGGCATGCCGTGGCAGTCCCAGCCCGGCACGTAGACCGCGTCGAGCCCGGTCAGCCCGCGCGCCTTGATGATCATGTCCTTGAGGACCTTGTTCACGGCGTGGCCGATGTGGATGTCGCCGTTGGCATACGGAGGGCCGTCATGCAGCACAAATTTCTTCGCGCCTTTACGGGCGGCACGGATCTTCTTGTAGAGCTGCTTGTCCTGCCACTGCTTGACCCACAGCGGCTCGCGCTTGGGCAGATCGCCGCGCATCGGGAACGGGGTATCCAGCAGGTTGACCGGATACTTGCTTTTTTCAGGCTTGGCGCGTTTGTCGTCGGACATGTTCGATTCTCGGGGCAATTCGTGAGGCGCGGCGCAGGGAAGCGCGCCGCGCGCGTGTCATTTCGGATGAGGCAGGGCGGGTCCGGCGGCGATGCATCAGGTGCACACGCGCTGCCGGCCGCTAGCTAATTCGGTCGGTGGCGGACGTGGCGAAGTCGCGCCGGCCACCCCCTGCCTCGGGCGCGCTCAGGCCGAAGAACGCACGCGCGTCCTCGGCGTCCTTGGCGATGGCGGCGGTCAGTGCGTCCAGCGAATGGAAACGCTCCTCGTCGCGTAGCTTCTTCATGAACTCCACGCGCACAAGCTTGCCGTACAGGTTCTGGTTCACGTCGAACAGATGCACTTCCAGCAGCACGCGGCCCGCATCCTCGACGGTCGGCCGCACGCCGATGCTGGCCACGCCGGGCAGCGGGTGGTCGGCAATGCCATGCACCTGCACCACGAAGATGCCGTTCACGGCAGGCCGCTTGTGCGAGATCTTGAGGTTCAGCGTGGGGAAGCCGAGGTTGCGCCCCAGCTTGCGGCCGTGAATCACGTGCCCGCTGATGGCGTAGCCGTGGCCCAGCAGCCGGCGTGCGTGTTCGAGATCGCCGTCGGCCAGCGCCTGGCGTACGGCGGAGCTGGAGATGCGGATGCCGCCTTCGGACACCGAACCCATCTGCTCGACATCGAAGCCGAATTCGCGACCGGCTTCCTTCAGGTAGCTGAAGTCACCGGCACGACGGGCGCCAAAGCGGAAATCGTCGCCCACCAGCACCCAGCGCGCGTGCAGGCCGTTCCACAGCACGTTCTCGACGAACTGTTGCGGCGACTGCGCGGCGAAATGGGCGTTGAAGTGCTCCACGACCACCCGATCCACGCCATTGCTACGCAGAGCGTCGAGCTTGTCGCGCAGCAGGGCGATGCGGGTAGGGGCGTGCTCCGGCGCGAAAAATTCGCGCGGATGCGGCTCGAATGTCATCACGCACAGCGGCAGGCCACGCGCATCGGCGGCCGCACGGGCGCGCGCGAGCAACGACTGGTGGCCGCGATGCACACCGTCGAAATTACCGATGGTGAGCGCGCAGGGCGCCCGGCTTTCGGCGTTGGGCAGGCCGCGGAAGACTTTCACGAGGACGGCGGACGAGCGTTTTAGGGAAAGCGAGCATTATAAGGCGAATGGCCCGCGTTGCCCCCTGCTTGGCCGAATTGCCGACTCGACGCCGATGGGGGTGTGGGCAAGCTGCCAAAAATGGCGAATTTATGGCGAATTGCACCGCCGGGCGATGGCGTGAGGCGGAGAAAGGCGGCATGATATGCGCCATTCGGAACATGAACCGCACGATTCCTGCAACGGTCAGCCCCGTCCAACCCTGTTCGCGGGAAGCTTTTTGCAGTGGGCTGTCGTCGCCACGATACCGGGCCACTCCACTCTTGAACGCGCTGCTCAACAAGCTCCTGCCGCCCCCCGGACCGCAACTGGACACCGAGACCCGGGCCAAGCTGCTGGTCACCGTCCATCGGGTTTCGCCCACGGCCATTGCGTCCTCGGTGCTGCTCCCCGGCCTGACCGCCTGGACGTTCTGGTACGAAGCCAACCAGGTGGCGCTGCTGCTCTGGTGCGCCATCATGCTGGTGCTGACCGTCGCCGGTAGCTGGTTTTACGTAGGCTTCAAACGCGACAGCGGCAAGATGAGCCGCTCGGCGCACACGCGCAAGTGGTGGAACAACATGCGCGCCATCGCCTTCCTGACAGGGCTGACCTGGGGAAGCTCCGCGCTGCTGCATCTCTACACCAGTTCGATGGTGTTCTCCGCCGTGCTCTACCTGCTGACGCTCGGTGTGCTGGCGGGGGGCGCCACGTCTCAATCGCCCATTCCGTCGAATCTTGTCTTCGCCGGCGTTCCGATCCTGGTGCCGAATATCCTGCTGGCCGATTTCGCCTTCCCCGGCCATGGCGGGTACGTGCAGATCCTGCTCGTGATCTACGCGCTGATGCTGGCGCGCCACTCGTTGAATCTGCAGCACACGCTGGTGCGCGCCATCCAGCTGGAATCGGAAAGCCGGCGGCTGGCCAAGCAGTTCCAGGAGGAAAAGGAGCGGGCGCTTCATGCGAGCGAGGAGAAATCGCGTTTCCTGGCTGCGGCAAGCCATGACTTGCGCCAACCCGTGCATGCGCTGGTGATGCTGGTGGAGGCACTGCGGGCCCGGAACCAGTCAACTGCGTTACACCCCTTGGTGGAGCAGGTGGCCGCCGGCACGCAGACCATCGATCTGCTGTTCCGATCGCTGCTGGATCTGTCGAAGCTCGAAGGCCGCAAGGTGCTGCCCACGATGGAACCGTGCGAACTCAATGCACTGGTGAACGACGTGATGAGCCAGTTTGCTGCCGATGCGCGCGAGAGCGGCCTGACGCTGACGCCGCGCGTGCCTGACGAACTCTATGCGATGGCCGAGCCGGTACTGCTGCGTCGGGCGCTCTTCAACCTTGTGCAGAACGCGCTGCGGTACACAAAGCGCGGCGGCATCCTGGTGACAGCACGGCAGCGCCGCAAGCACGTGCGCGTGGAGGTGTGGGATACCGGCGCGGGCATCACGCCCGAGCATCTGCCGGAAATCTTCTCGCCGTACTACCAGGTTCACAATCCGCAGCGCGATCCGTCGCAAGGGCTCGGCCTGGGCCTGGCGATCTTCAAGGAATGCGTGCGTCTGATGCGCGGAACCTACGGCGTGCGTTCGGTGCCCGGCAAGGGTTCGGTATTCTGGTTTGCATTGGCGCCCGTGCCGGACGAGACCGTGGCCAGCGTGCGCGCGATGCGCAAGAATGCGCAGGCCGAGGAGGCGCGGCAGGATCGGCTGCGCGGCACGGTACTGGTCGTCGATGACGACAGTCAGATCCGCAAGGCGTGGATTGCGCTGATGGAGGCGTGGGGAATTCGTGTCGCGTGTGCCGCGCACGGGCAGGAGGCCGACGCGTTGTTCGCCAAGGGGCTGAAGCCGGACATCATTTTCTGCGACCTGCGCCTGCCCGGCAACGAAAACGGACTGGATCTGCTGGAACGCTGGCAGACCACGCAACCGCAGGCGCGCAGCGCGCTGCTGACGGGCGACCTGAAATCCGCGGCGCTGTTGGCGGCCGAGGACGCGGGCTACTTCGTGCTGCCCAAGCCCGTGGACCCCGCCAACCTGCGCATGCTGCTGCGCCGCTGGCTGACTGCGGTCTGAGAAGCGCTGGACGAGGAGCCGGCGCTTACTGGCGCAGGCGGAACCGCTCCATTCGCGACATCACCTGCATGCGCGTGCGTACGCCAAGACGTTGCAGGATGGCGGATACGTGTTCCTTCACCGTGTTCTCGGTCAGGCCGAGCTTGCGCGCGATGACCTTGTTCGGCAGTCCTTCCAGCACCAGTGCCAGCACGGAGCCCTGACGCGGCGTCAGGCCCAGTTCGGCGGGCGTGACCGGAATGCCGTGAGCGGGTCCGAAGGCCTGCGAGCGTCCCGACAAGGCTTCATCGGTCGGAAAACTCGTATCGCCAGCCAGAACCTTTCGCACGGCGGCCGTGAAGGCGTTGGCATCGAGGTGTTTGCCAACGAAGCCGCAAGCGGACAGCGCGCGTGCACGGCCCACGATCTCGGGCGTGGCTTCGGCGGACATGAAGATGAAGCGCGCGCCGGGAATCACGGTCTTGAATGCCTGCATGGCGTCGAAGCCAGTGCCGTCATTCAGCCAGATATCCAGCAACACGATATCGGGACGGAGTCCCTGGTTCAGCGAGTGGAGAGCTTCCTTGGCGCTACCGGCAGCATGTACTGCAACGTCGGGCATCACCTCCGCGAGGAACGCGGTGGTGCCGGAAAGAGCCATAGGATGATCATCGACCACCAACAGAGTCGGTGCAGCGTTCGACATGCGTATTCCCGTCTAATTTCCCATTTCGCCCTTGTTGTCACCGTTTTCCTAGAAATCGGCGCGTGGACGTAAAGCCCACTCTAACAGAGCGGGGTGCGCGTCACAATCGGTCGCAACATGGTGTTTCTTGTTGCATACGTCCCCAAAAGCGTTGTCCCGTGCGCGTTTCGCGGTAATTAAGTGCCTAATGTGCATGCTTTACAAGCGTTTGCACCACAGCTTGGTAGAATCGCGGCGATGAAAAATATTGTCATATTGATTTCCGGGCGTGGCTCCAATATGGAAGCGATCGTCCGGGCCTGCGCAGCCGAGCGATGGCCGGCGCGCGTGGCTGCTGTATTGTCGAACCGGCCCGATGCGTCGGGGCTCGCGTTCGCTGCCGATCACGGTATCGCCACAGGCGTGGTGGACCATAAGCTGTTTGCCGACCGTGCTGCATTCGATGCCGCGATGCGCGACGCCATCGAGGCGTACCAGCCCGATATCGTGGTGCTGGCGGGGTTCATGCGCATTCTGACGACGGAGTTCGTCGAGCACTTTGCCGGCCGCATGCTCAACATCCATCCCTCGCTGTTGCCGAGTTTTCCGGGCATGCATACGCATCGCCAGGCGCTGGACGCGGGGGTCAAGTTGCATGGCGCGACCGTGCACTTCGTCACGCCGCAACTCGATCATGGCCCGATCGTGATACAAGCTGCACTCGATGTACTGCCAGGCGACACACCCGAGTCCCTGGCCGATCGTTTGCTCGATAGCGAACATGTCATCTACCCGCGCGCTGTGCGCTGGTTTGTCGAAGACCGCCTGCAGTTGCAGAACGGCGTTGTTCAAGTTCAACCGGCCGAACCCCAATGGTTCATGGCCATCTCGCCCGAAGCGGCAGGAAAACAGCCATGAGTCGTAATCCCTCTTCCACCCCGGACAATCGCCAGCGCCCCCGCACCAACAAGGGCAAGGGCAGCCCGATTCGCATGGCGCGCCAGCCGGGCACCGATGGCCCGCGCAATCCGGGTGGCCTGCAGGCCTTCCACTTGCAGCACATCGAGCGACTGCTCGGCAAGGTGCTGCTGTTCGCACGTCCTTCGGATGCCGTGGTCAGCTACTACTTCCGAGAAAATAACAAACTTGGCCATCGTGACCGCGGAATCATTGCGGAAGCGATTTTTGCAGTGTTGCGTAGACGCGTCGAATTTGGTCAATTTGCGGAAAGCGGCACAGGCTCCGCCACCCGCCGCCTTGGTCTGCTGGGACTGGCCTCGACGCTTGGCCGCGACGTGCTGACGCCGTTCCTGTATCCCGATGAAGCCGAGTGGCTGGATCGCCTGACGACGATCGAACGCTCGAGCCTGGCGCCGCGCGTGCGTGCCAACTTGCCGGAGTGGCTTTACGACGATCTGGTTGCGCATCATGGCGAGCCGTTCACGGCTGCCATCGGCGATGCCTGGCTGCGTCCGGCGCCGCTGGACCTGCGTGTGAACACGGCCAAGCTGTCCCGCGAGGAAGCGCTGGCCGAACTCGAAACCGCCGGGATTGCCGCGGAGCCTGCACCAATGGCGCCGGCCGGTATCCGCCTCAAGGGCAAGCCCGCGCTGAACCAGCTGCCGCTGTTCATCAACGGTGGCGTGGAAGTGCAGGACGAAGGCAGCCAGTTGCTGTGCCATCTGGTGGCACCGAAGCGTGGCGAAATGGTGGTGGACTTCTGCGCAGGCGCGGGCGGAAAGACGCTGGCGCTGGGCATGCAAATGCGTTCGACCGGCCGGCTCTATGCCTTCGACGTTTCCGAAAAGCGACTGACCAACCTGAAGCCGCGTCTGGCACGTAGCGGCCTGTCCAATGTGCATCCCGTGCTGATCGATTCGGAACGCGACGCCAAGGTCAAGCGGCTGGCTGGCAAGATCGATCGCGTGCTGGTGGATGCACCTTGCAGCGGCCTCGGCACCCTGCGTCGCAACCCCGATCTGAAATGGCGCCAGTCGCCAGAGTCGATCATCGAGCTGACCGCCAAGCAGGCAGCCATCCTCGAAGCAGCCGCCAAGCTCGTGAAGGGTGGCGGACGGGTCGTGTACGCCACTTGCAGCGTGCTCGAAGCGGAAAACGAAGGCATCGTCCGCGATTTCCTCGCCAAGAACGAGAATTTCCGACTGGTGCCGGCCGCCGAAATCTTTGCCGAACAGAAGATCGAGGTGCCCAACTTGCCGGCAGAAAGCGGCATGTTGGCGCTTTATCCGCACGTTCACCAGACCGACGGCTTCTTCGCTGCCGTGCTGGAACGCACGCGTTGATATCCCGTTGAACGCTGATCCGTGCCGATGAACCCTACCACGCTGGCCGAGCTGACGAACTCGCATTCCGTTCTGGGCAAGTTGCTCGACGATCTGATCCACGATGCCGGAGGGCCGGGCTTCTTCTGGCAGATCGGCGTGCTGGTCGGCAGCCTTGCCGTGGCATGGCTGCTGGCGCGATTCGTCGTGCGGCGTCTGGAATCGCGCCACGAAGACGCGAGCTTCGCCCTGCGGCTGGCCGCTGTCAGTCTCGAAAAGGCGATGTTCCCGCTGTTCGGCTGGCTGCTGGTGCTGGTGGCGCGTTTTGCGCTGGCGCCGTTCGTTTCGGTCAGCGTGCTGCGCCTCGCCCTGGTACCGCTGTTTGGCATCACGTCGCTCTATATCGCCTTCTACGTCCTGCGCCGCGTGATATCGGCCAACGGCCAGTTGCACGGCATGCTTGTGCTGGTCGAGAAAGTGCTGACGACGCTGGTGTGGGTGGGCATGGCGCTGTACGTCACCGGCGTGCTGTCCGACGTGATCCGCTGGATGGAGGAGATGCGCTTCCCGGTGGGCGGTAAGCACCCGATCAGCGTGGCCGATGCACTGATGGGCGTGGTCTGGATTCTGCTGACCGTGCTGGTGGCGATGTGGTTCGGCTCGTGGCTGGAGGAGCGTCTGATGCGCGCTCGCAGCCTCGATGCCAATCTCAAGGTGGTGCTGACGCGCGTGGCCAAGGCGCTGCTGCTGCTGGTTTCGCTGCTGCTCAGCCTGTCGCTGGTGGGAATCGACCTGACGGTGCTGTCTGTGTTCGGTGGCGCACTGGGTGTCGGTCTTGGCCTGGGTTTGCAGAAGATCGCCAGCAATTACATCTCGGGATTCATTATCCTGCTGGACCGCTCGGTGACGCTGGGTGACCAGATCACCGTAGACAAGTACACAGGCATCGTCTCGCAGATCCGCACGCGCTATACCGTAGTGCGCAACGGCGATGGCGAGACGCTGGTGCCAAACGAGCAACTCGTCGCCCAAGCGGTGCAGAACCATTCGTTCTCGGGCACCAATGTCCGCGTGGCGGTGCGCGTGCAGGCCGACTATGCGACCGACCCGGAGACTGTGATCGGCCTGCTCGAGACTTGCGCGGCCGATATCCCGCGCGTTCTGGCGGAACCGAAGCCGGCGGCGTTCCTCGTCATGTTTGGCGATAGCGGTATCGAGTACGAATTCGCGGTCTACATCGCTGATCCTCAGAACGGCAAGCTGGGCGTCCAATCCGCAATGAATCGTGCAATTTGGCGGACCTTCCAGGCAAATGGCGTGTCTATTCCCTATCCGCAACGTGAGTTGCGTGTGCTTAACGACACTTCTTTGCCCACGGCGGCAGTCATTGCATCCAGCTAGGTAGCCTCTGGGCCACCTTCGGGAACATTTGGCAGATTGGGTTATCGAAGTCGGGGAAATAGCGGATGTCCCCTCCGCGCCAATCCGGTAGAATGCCGGGTTGTCGTGGGTATACGAACTTCGATATCCGCCACCCCCACACCAGACAACCGCCAGATTGCAGCGGTTCGTGCCTCGGCCTGGCGCCCCTCAAGGTTCCGCCCGCGCCAGAAAGCTATCGCAATCGATGATTTTGCAGTCTTTTTTCTGCGCGACAGGTGCGCCGCACAGTGGTGCCGCGCTGCAAACACTCGTTTTACGACGGAGAACATAGTTTGTTCGACACAATTCTTGACTGGGCCGCCAACGGCCTCGCCAACTGGTCCTGGTGGGAGATCGTGATCTACACGCTCGTGATGACCCACATCACGATCGCAGGCGTGACCATTTTCCTGCACCGCTGCATGGCGCACCGGTCGCTGGATCTGCACCCGATTGCCCAGCATTTCTTCCGATTCTGGCTGTGGATGACCACGGGCATGGTGACGAAGGAATGGACCGCCATTCACCGTAAGCACCACGCCAAGTGCGAGACCGAGGACGATCCGCACAGCCCGCAGACGCGCGGTATCCGCAAGGTGCTGCTGGAAGGCGCCGAGCTGTATCGCGCCGAGTCCAAGAACAAGGAAACGATCGCCAAGTTCGGTCATGGCACGCCCAATGACTGGGTCGAGCGCAACGTGTACTCGCGCTTTGGCTGGCAGGGCGTTGGCCTGATGCTGATCATCGACCTCGCGCTGTTCGGCGTGATCGGCATGACCGTGTGGGCCGTGCAGATGCTCTGGATCCCGATCCATGCCGCCGGCATCATCAACGGCCTGGGTCACTGGTGGGGCTATCGCAACTACGATTGCGAGGATGCTTCGACCAACGTGTCGCCGTGGGGCTTCATCATCGGTGGCGAGGAACTGCACAACAACCACCACACGTACCCGACGTCGGCCAAGTTCTCGATCAAGTGGTACGAAATCGATGTGGGCTGGTGGTACATCCGCGCGATGCAGTCGGTTGGCCTGGCCAAGGTCAAGAAGACTCCGCCGAAGGCTCGCCTCGTGGAAGCGCGCGAAGTGGACCACAACACGCTGGAAGCCATCATCGCCAACCGCTACGACGTGATGGCGCGCTATGCCAAGGCGCTGAAGGCCGCGTACCGCGACGAACTGCGCAAGCACAAGGAAGGCGGCTCGCCGGAATACACGCACTACAAGCCGGCGCGCAAGTGGTTCCATCGTGAAGAGATGAAGCTGGGTGTGCCGCAGCGTCAGCAGTTGGCCACCATCACCGAGCAGAACAAGATGCTGCACACGTTCGTGGAAATGCGTCGCGAACTGGCCGTGATCTGGGGCCGCTCGAACATGACGCGCGAGCAGTTGCTGGCGCAGTTGCAGGCCTGGTGCCATCGCGCCGAAGCCAGTGGCATCCAGGCGCTGCAGGAGTTTTCGCTGCGCCTGCGCCGATACGCCTGATACAATCGGCAGCACGCCCGTCATGGCTAGAAAGCCCCGCCCTCGGCGGGGCTTTTTCTTTTTGCTGCACGCCCCATGTTGCTGGCAATAGACCGCGTGATGCAAAGCGCGGCGGCAACTGGGTGCCCCGAGGAGTATGTGAAGAGATGACCCCCCAAACGATCAAGACCGTCGAGTTCGAGAAGCCGAACCTGACGGATGCCGAAAGCGCTGCCAGCGGCAGTTGTGTGGCCCATGCCTGGGCCAAAGTGCCTCCCGCGATCACCCCGGACGAACGTGCCGCGCTGAAGGACCGCATTCGCAGACTGCTCAAGGAGCGCAACGCGGTGCTGGTTGCGCATTATTACGTCGATGCCGACTTGCAGGATCTGGCAGAAGAGACGGGCGGCTGTGTGTCGGACTCGCTGGAGATGGCTCGCTTCGGCCGCGATCACGCCGCGCAGACGCTGGTGGTGGCCGGGGTCCGCTTCATGGGCGAGACCGCCAAGATCCTGAGTCCCGAGAAGACCATCCTGATGCCTGACCTTGATGCGACATGCTCGCTCGATCTCGGCTGTCCGGCGGATGAGTTCACCGCGTTTTGTGACGCTCACCCCGATCGCACCGTGGTGGTCTACGCGAACACCAGTGCCGCGGTGAAAGCTCGCGCGGACTGGATGGTGACGTCGAGCATCGGCCTGAAGATCGTCGAGCACCTGCATGCGCAGGGCAAGAAGATCCTCTGGGCGCCGGACAAGCATCTGGGCAGCTACATCCAGAAGGAAACCGGCGCCGACATGCTGCTGTGGCAGGGCTCTTGCCTGGTGCATGACGAGTTCAAGGGCATCGAACTGGACCTGCTGCGCCGCGAGCATCCGAAGGCGAAGATCCTCGTGCATCCGGAGTCGCCGGCCAACGTGGTGGAACAGGCCGATGTCATCGGCTCGACGAGCCAGTTGATCGCCGCCGCGCAGAATCTCGATGCCAATGAGTTCATCGTGGCCACCGACAACGGCATCCTGCACAAGATGCGGATGGCCGCGCCAGGCAAGGTCTTCATCGAAGCCCCGACAGCGGGCAACAGCGCAACGTGCAAGAGCTGCGCGCACTGCCCGTGGATGGCGATGAATGCCCTCACGAATCTGGCGGAAGTGCTGGAGACGGGGCGCAACGAGATCCACGTCGATCCAGTCATTGGCCGCAAGGCGGTGGTCTGCATCGACCGCATGCTCGATTTCGCCGCCGCGCAGAAGGCCAATGTACGTCCCGCTGCCGACCTCGCCACGGAAGGCGCGCTGTTCCAGGGAGTGGGTCCGGCATGAGCGTGAATCCGATTTTCGATAGTTACGGTCCCGCGCTGGCGTTGGCGCTCGACGCCAATGTGAAAGCGGCCATCGCCGAGGATGTGGGTTCCGGTGACTTGACCGGTCTGCTGGTGCCGGCCGACAAGCTGGTGCAGGCGCGCGTGATCGTGCGTGAATCGGCAGTGCTATGCGGACGGCCATGGTTCGAGGCCAGCATGATGGCCGTGGACGAACGGCTGCGCGTGACGTGGCACAAGGAAGAGGGCGCGCGGATGTCGCCCGACGAACTGGTGTGCGAAATCGCGGGTCCGGCGCGCGCGCTGCTGACCGCCGAACGTCCGTCGCTGAACTTCCTGCAACTGCTCTCCGGTGTCGCCACGGCCACGCGTCGTTATGCAGATCTGATTGCCGGCACGCGCGCACGCGTGCTCGATACCCGCAAGACCCTGCCGGGCCTGCGGCTCGCACAAAAATATGCGGTGAAGGTGGGCGGCGGCGAGAACCAGCGGCTGGCGCTCTATGACGGCATCCTGATCAAGGAAAACCACATTGCCGCTGCAGGCAGCATCACGGCGGCGGTGCAGGCGGCGCTAGCACTGGGCGCCGATGCCTCGATCCAGGTTGAGGTCGAGTCGATTGCCGAATTGCAGGAAGCGCTGGAGGCTGGTGCGAGATCCATCCTGATCGACAACTTCACCGTGGACATGATGCGCGAAGCTGTCGCGGTCAATCGCGAACGTGCATTGCTGGAAGTGTCGGGTGGCGTGAACTACGAATCGATCCGCCAGTTCGCCGAAACCGGCGTGGACCGTATCTCGGTGGGCGCGCTGACGAAGGATGTCAGGGCGACGGACTACTCGTTGCGGGTGGTGGGGTAGGTAGTTTCTTCCCCTCCGTAGTTTTGGCTCCCCTCTCCCGCCGTGCGGGAGAGGGGAGAAAACAATTGGTGGGGCGAAAGGTTAACGCCGGCTCGCCCGTCCCGCTCGCCCACTCAACGGCTGCAACACCGAAGGCAGCGCCTTCGGCAAGGTGTCCGGATAGTCGCGGCTGAAATGCAATCCGCGGCTTTCATGGCGTGAATACGCGCTTTCCACGATCATCGACGCCACTTCCACAAGATTGCGTAGCTCCAGCAGGTCGCGCGTCACGCGGAAGTTCGCGTAGTACTCGGCAATTTCCTCACGCAACAACCCGATGCGATGTTGCGCACGTTCCAGCCGCTTGTCCGTGCGCACGATGCCGACGTAGTTCCACATCATCCGGCGCAGCTCATCCCAGTTGTGCGACACCACTACTTCCTCATCCGCATCGGACACGCGGCTCTCGTCCCAGGCGGGCAAGGCGATGTCCGGCGCGCCTGCCTTGCCATGCGCAGCGATGTCGACGGCCGCAGCCTGGCCGATTACCATGCATTCCAGCAGGGAGTTCGATGCGAGCCGGTTGGCCCCGTGCAGGCCGGTGCAACCGGTTTCGCCCACGGCATACAGGTTGCCGATGTCGGTGCGGCCCGCCGTGTCGGTCACCACGCCGCCGCAGGTGTAGTGCGCAGCCGGTACGACGGGAATGGGCTGTTTCGTGATGTCGATGCCCAGTTCAAGGCAGCGCGCGTGAATCGTCGGGAAGTGTTCCTTCAGGAACGATTCGGGCTGATGTGTGATGTCGAGGTAGACGCAATCGAGGCCGCGCTTTTTCATCTCGAAGTCGATGGCGCGCGCCACCACGTCGCGCGGCGCCAACTCTGCGCGGTCGTCATGGGCAGGCATGAACCGCGTACCGTCAGGCAGCTTGAGCAGGCCGCCTTCGCCGCGCACCGCCTCCGAAATCAGGAAAGACTTCGCGTACGGATGGTAGAGGCAAGTCGGGTGGAACTGGATGAACTCCATGTTCGCCACGCGGCAGCCCGCGCGCCACGCCATGGCGATGCCATCACCGGTAGCGGTATCGGGGTTGGTCGTATAGAGATAGACCTTGCCGGCGCCGCCAGCAGCCAGCACGGTTTGCGTGGCGGTGATCGTGTGGACTTCGTCGGTCGCCGCGTCGAGTACGTAAAGACCGTAGCAGCGGTTGCCGGGCAGGCCCAGTTTTGCCGACGTGATGAGATCGATCGCGAACTGGTCTTCGAGGATCGTGATGTTCGGATGCTTGCGCGCCTGCTCGGTGAGCGTGGAGACCACGGCGTGACCGGTGGCATCGGCGGCGTGGATGATGCGTCGATGGCTGTGGCCGCCTTCGCGCGTCAGGTGGAAACCAAGTTCTGCCTGGGCGTCGCGCGTGAACGGCACGCCTCGGTCGATCAGCCACTGGATCGCATCGCGGCCATGTTCGACGATATAGCGCGTGGCCTCCTCATCGCAGAGTCCTGCGCCAGCGACCAGCGTGTCCTGCGTATGCTCGGCGTGACTGTCGCCGGAGTCCAGTACTGCAGCGATTCCACCCTGCGCCCAGTCGCTCGCCCCGGCTGTCATGCTGCGCTTGCTCAGGATAACTACCTTGTGGGTATCGGCAAGTTGCAGCGCGACGGTAAGGCCGGCCAGACCGCTGCCGACAATCGCGACATCGAAGTTCATGGTGCGGGGGATCGCCTGGGGCGAATGGGCGTGTGGGGACCGGGAAGTCTACACCCGACTGCCACAATCCTGACATCTTTCCCTTGTACGACAAGGGTTGCAGGGTGCGGCAGGCTCGGAAAGCGCATACCCACAATGCAAAAAGCCTCGCGGATGCGAGGCTTTCGGCTGGATACCAGGGATCAATTACTTGATCTTGGTTTCCTTGTAAGGCACGTGCTTACGGGCGACGGGATCGAACTTCGAGATCTCCATCTTTTCCGGCATGGTGCGCTTGTTCTTGGTGGTCGTGTAGAAATGACCCGTACCTGCGGTCGATTCCAGCTTGATCTTGTCGCGTCCGCCTTTGCTGGCCATGATGTACTCCTAATTAGACTTCGCCGCGTGCGCGCAGATCTGCGAGCACGGAGTCGATGCCTTTCTTGTCGATCAGGCGCAGACCGGCGTTCGAGACGCGCAGGCTCACCCAGCGGTTTTCCGATTCAACGAAGAAGCGGCGGTTCTGCAGATTGGGCAGAAAACGGCGCTTGGTCTTGTTGTTTGCGTGGGAAACGTTGTTGCCGACCATCGGCGCTTTCCCA
>Ga0102591_1000808_pt1 | contig 51720 bp, 16 predicted proteins | sample AraplaCol_mCL_r2_2_FD_76860 | JGI IMG/M metagenome (GOLD analysis project Ga0102591, IMG submission 76860) | Arabidopsis root microbial communities from North Carolina, USA - plate scrape MF_Col_mCL_r2 (SPADES assembly) (version 2) | ecosystem: Host-associated > Plants > Roots > Endosphere... | reverse complement strand
GAGGCGATGACGCTGGCCGACCGCATCGTGGTGCTGAGCGCCGGGAAGATCGAGCAGGTCGGCACGCCGCTGGAGCTGTACGAGCATCCGGACAACCTCTTCGTCGCCGGCTTCATCGGCAGCCCGAAGATGAACTTCATCGAGGCCGAGGTCGTCAGCGCCGCGGCCGATCACGCGGTGCTGCGGCTGAGCGACGGTGCGGTGATCCGCGTCCATGTCGACGCCTCGCGCGCCAAGGCCGGTGACAAGGTGACGCTGGGGCTGCGGCCCGAGCACTTCGAGGTCGGCGGCGATGCCAACCTGATCTCCAGCACGGTGACCTTCGTCGAATCGCTGGGCGGCGTCACGCATGCGTACTGCGCCTATCCGGGCGTCGAGGACGCGCTGACCTGCGAATTCGACGGCCGCAAGCGCGTGCGCTCCGGCGATACGCTGCAGCTGCACCTGCCGCCGGACCTCTGCTACCTCTTCGACGCACAGGGCTTGGCGTTCAGGCGCCTCGGGGCCGCGGCATGACGGCGCCTTCGACACGCCTGAAGCTGGCTGCCGCGGCGCTCGCGGCGATCGCGCTGCTCGGCGCAAGCGGGCAGGCCGCCGCGCAGACCGCGCCCAAGCTGCTGGTCTGGATCAACGGCGACAAGGCCTACAACGGGCTGCAGAAGGTCGGCGACGCGTTCGAGCGCGAATCGGGCGTGAAGGTCGTCGTCGAGCATCCGGTCGACGCGCCCGAGAAGTACACGCAGGCGGCCGGCGCCGGCAAGGGGCCCGACGTGTTCTGCTGGCCGCACGATCGCGTCGGCGAATGGGCCAAGGCCGGCCTGCTGACGCCGGTGCAGCCGCGCAAGGCGCTGTTCGACGAGGTCGAGGCCGCGGCCTGGCAGGCCTTCCGCTACCAGGGCCGGTACTGGGGCTATCCGATCGCGATCGAGACCACCGGCCTGATCTACAACAAGGCGCTGGTGAGCAAGCCGCCCGCGACCTGGGACGAGGTCATCGCGCTCGACCAGGAGCTCCGCAAGCGCGGCAAGCACGCGATCCTGTGGGATTACAACAAGAGCTTCTTCAGTTGGCCGATGTTCGCGGGCGCCGGCGGCGTGATCTTCGGGCGTGACGCGCAAGGCGACTTCGACCCGCGCCAGGTCAGCGTCAACAACGAAGGCGCGCTGGCCGCCGGGCGGATGCTCGAGCGCCTGATCAAGGAGGGCGTGATGCCGCGTGGCGCGCGTTACGCCGAGATGGAATCGAGCTTCGCGCGCGGCGAGATCGCGATGATGCTCTCCGGCCCCTGGGCCTGGGACAACGCGCGCAAGGCGGGCATCGAGATCGGCGTCGCGCCGATCCCGGCGGTGATCGCGGGCAAGCCGTCCAGGCCTTTCGTCGGGGTGCTGGGCTGCATGATCTCGGCGCCGTCGAAGAACAAGGACCTCGCGCGCGAATTCATCGAGCGCCACCTGATGCGGCCCGAGGCGCTGCGGGTGCTCGACGCCGACGTGCCCATCGGCGTGCCGGCCAACAAGGCCTTCTACCAGGCGCTGTCGGTGAATCCGCTGATCCGCGCCAGCATGGAGAACGCCCGCGCCGGCCAGGCCATTCCCAACATTCCCGAGGTGGGCCGCTTCTGGACCGCGATGGACGCGGCGCTGGAGGCGATCACCAACGGCCTGCAAAGCCCCAAGGACGCGCTGGATGGCGCCTCCGGCCGGATGCTGCTGAAGCAATGAACGCCACGACCGCATCGACCTCGGCGCTCGCCGCCACCTTGTCCGGATCGCCGCTGTCCCAGGCCTACACCCGCCAGCCGCCCGGCGCGCTGGACCGCCTGGGCCAGGCGCTCTACTGGCCCGCCATCGCGGTGCTCGCCCTGGCGGCGCTGTACCTCGTCTTCATGCTGTACGCGGCGGGGCTGACCGCCTGGGCGCTCGGCGTGCTGCTGCTGGCGGGCGCCGGCTTCGCGGTCTATCTGTCGAAGACGGGCTTCGCGTATCGCTACCTGTTCCCGGGCGTGGCCGGGATGCTGCTGTTCATCGCGTTTCCGCTCGCGTTCACGACGCAGATCGGCTTCACCAACTACTCGTCGGCCCATCTGCTGAGCCAGGAACGCGTGCGCGAGTTCCTGCTCGAGCAGCACGACACGGTGCTCGACGAGGTGCGCGACTACAGCGTGCACGGCGTGGGCAAGGATTTCCGCCTGGTGCTGCGCGATCCGGCGAGCGGCGCGGCGCAGTTCGTGTCGCCGCCGCTGGCGCTGCGCCAGGGCGACAAGCCGGTGGAGGTCGCGATGCAAGCGGCCGGCCCGGCCGACGCGACGCTGGGCACGGCGCTGACGCTCAAGGAGCTGGTCGCGCATCGCCAGGCGCTGGCGCAGCTGCGCCTGCGCCTGCCGGGCGCGTCCGGCGACGCGGCGGTGCTGCGCTACCTGGGCCTGCGCGAGTTCGGCCCGATCCGGCCGCACTTCGAGGAGCAGCCCGATGGCGCGCTCAAGCGCGCCGCCGATGGCGCCCTGTTCCGCCCCGACGCCACCACCGGCTACTACGAGGGTCAGGGCACAGCGGCCGGCACGCATCTGGCGCCGGGCTACAAGGTGATGGTCGGCGCGCAGAACTACCGGCGCATGCTGTTCGACGCGGAGTTCCGCGGCCCCTTCCTGTCGATCTTCGGCTGGACGGTGGTGTTCTCGCTGCTGACGGTGATCTTCGCCACGGCGATCGGGATGATGCTGGCGGTGCTGCTGAACTGGGAGGACCTGCGTTATCGCACGGTCTACCGCACGCTGCTGTTCCTGCCGTACGCGGTGCCGGGTTTCATCTCGATCCTCGTGTTCAAGGGCCTGTTCAACCAGAACTTCGGCGAGATCAACGCGATCCTGGACGCGCTCTTCGGCGTGCGGCCGGCGTGGTTCGCGGACCCGGGGCTGGCGCGGACGATGCTGCTGATCGTCAACGTGTGGCTGGGCTATCCGTACATCATGATCCTGTGCACGGGGCTGCTGAAGGCGATTCCGTCGGACCTGTACGAGGCCTCGGCGCTGGCGGGCGCGGGACCGCTGACCAACTTCTTCAAGATCACCGCGCCGCTGATCATCAAGCCGCTGTCGCCGCTGCTGGTGTCGGCGTTCGCGTTCAACTTCAACAACTTCGTGCTGATCGCGCTGCTGACCGATGGCCGGCCGGACTACCTGTCGACGAAGATTCCGGCCGGGCAGACCGACATCCTGGTCAGCTACACCTATCGCATCGCGTTCCGCGACTCGGGCACGGACTTCGGCCTGGCGGCGGCGATCTCGACGCTGATCTTCATCCTCGTCGCGGGGATGTCGCTGCTGAACCTGCGCCTCATGCGCAAAGCAGACAAATGACCCCCCCTACACGCTCCGCGTGCCCCCCAGGGGGCGAGCCGGGAGGCCCGGCAAAGCCGGTTCCTCCGGCTCCGCTTGGGCAACGCGCGCCGGGTGACAGGCCGCTCAACGCAGACTTCGCAGGGCACATCGCATGGCAATCGTGAGAGGCAAACAGGCGCGCTGGCGCGTCGTCGCGGCGCATGCGCTGCTGTGGGCATTCCTGGCGGTGACGCTGTTCCCGCTGCTGGCGGTGGTGTCGATCTCGCTGCGGCCGGGCAACTTCGCCACGGGCAGCCTGATCCCCACGACGATCAGCCTGGAGCACTGGCAGCTGGCGCTGGGCATTCCGTACCAGGCGGCGGATGGCTCGCTGGTGCAGCCGCCGTTCCCGGTACTGACCTGGCTGTGGAACTCGATCAAGGTGGCGACGATCTCGGCGCTGCTGATCGTGGGCATCTCGACGACGGCGGCCTACGGTTTCGCGCGGCTGCGGTTCCCGTTCAAGGGCGGGATCCTGAACAGCATGCTGCTGCTGCAGATGTTTCCGCCGGTGCTGGCGCTGGTGGCGATCTACGCGATCTTCGAGACCATCGGCAGCTTCGTGCCATGGCTGGGCATCGAGACGCATGCGGGCGTGATCGTGGCCTATCTGGGCGGTGTGGCGACGCACATCTGGACCATCAAGGGCTACTTCGAGACGATCCCGGTGGAGATCGAGGAGAACGCGAAGGTGGATGGCGCGTCGCACTGGCAAGCGTTCCGGCTGGTGCTGCTGCCGATGGCGGTGCCGATCCTGATGGTGGTGTTCGTGCTGGCCTTCATCGGCTGCATCATCGAATACCCGGTCGCGTCGGTACTGCTGCGCGAGGAGGCCAACCTGACCCTGGCGGTGGGCTCGAAGTACTACCTGCACGACCAGCGCTTCCTGTGGGGCGACTTCGCGGCCGCGGCGGTGCTGTCGGGGCTGCCGATCACGGCGGTGTTCCTGCTGGCGCAGCGCTGGATCGTGTCGGGGTTGACGGCGGGCGGGGTGAAGGGCTGAAGCAGCGGCCCTGGCCCGCCCGCGGTGACAGCGCTGGGGCGCGAGGCAATCGCCGCGCCTCCAGCGCGCGCGTTCAGGCCTGAGCGGTGATCATCGGCCGGATCTCTTGCGGCGGCGCCGAGCCCTGCGATGGCACACCGCCGTCGCGCGCCGCCATGCCAGCCATCATCTCGGTCATCTCTGCGACCTGAAGCGTGGTATCCCGAGACGCGACGCGGAGCGGGAACGAGCGGGTCGCATCGGCGTCAGCAAGGGCCAGCCGGTCACGCGATGCGACCGTGATCACCCCGCGAAGTTCGTTCGTGTCCAAGATGAACAACCGGCGAGAGGGCGAAGGCACCCAGCAAGCCAACGAAGGCACCGCAATGGTTTGAACGGTTTCGGCCCCACCCAGTCGCCGAGCCGCATCGACCACCTGCCGATCAATGGTGTCCCCGGTCGAGCGGCGCTCATCCTCGACATGGTGACCGTTGAGGACACGGTTCTCGATAGATTCCATGGCGTTTGCACTCCTTCAAAAAAATGTCGTCGTGAAGCATTCAAGCGATTCAGAGCTGCGAGCTCCGGATCGCAGGACGATCTCCAAGTAGCCAGGGCGGAACTTGTGGCTCTCGACGCCAGCCCGTGGAGAGCGCGTCAGTCCATCACCCTCTGAGGCAAGTTCTGCGCATCGCCTGCGTGTCTGATCGGGACAAGCGCACCACCGCGATCAAGCGGCGCTGCCGCGGTACTGCGCGTGCGCAGAAAACGCTGCTTCGGTCAGCTCGATGTCCGCTGCGGCGATTCGCGCGCGACGGGCCTGGGAGCGCCAGCCATCAACCGCAATGGCGACCTCTTCAACAACCGCCTGCGCGCGCGCCTCGGCCAGCCCATAGAAGGCGGCCGTAGCCAGCACGGTCTTCAGATCCGGCCGGTTGTCGCTGTCGTCGATGTTGAGTACGTGCTCCGCCTTGTCAACATTTGGATTGACGTCGAACGCAGGCGCGAGGCGCCAGCCGAGCTTGTCCAGGACAAAGCCGTGATTGCGCAAGTGATCATCACGATTGCCAATCGCGACGTTGAATGCCACGCGCCGGAAGAGCTGCTCGAGATCGCTCTTCACATGATCTCCTGCCCCACGCTCCCGGATGAATTGAGCCAGCTCCAGATAGCTCGTTCCCTCGCTCTGCTCCTTTCCCAGGAGCGTCATCGCGGAAGCATAGAAACGCCGCTTGCCGTGGACTCGATCGAAGCGCTGTACGCAGAAGGTGTGGAACTCGCTGTTCAGCCGGACGACTCGTGCCGGCGGAACTTCGATGCCTGCCTTCATCGCAAGCACATGCGCCACATGCTCCCATGCTCCGACGTCCCGATCGTCGTCGCGCGCGGGGAACTTGCCGATCCATAGCGCGCCGTCCGTGTCCGAAAAATTGGCCTTGGGCCTTGCACCACCTAGCGAAGCGCCGGGCGCGACCAACACCGCCAGCCATCGGCGCAGTGCATCGAGGTTGTCCAGGCGCCGGCTCGTGAGCGCCATGGCCACGGACTCCAGCTCGCGTAAGGTGGTCACTGGGGGCGCGGCAAGACCTTCATTGCCGAGGAAGTCCTGTGCACCCGCGCGCCGGAATCGCAACGCCCCCTGCCGCGTGAAGTCCTGGACTCCGATCAGGAAGTCCCACGCATAAAGGGTCCTCGCTGGACGCTTCTCGTCCTTCGCTTGAAGCGCTTCCCGGCGCTTCATGAGCGTCTGCCCCCACCGATCCGGCGACGAGTCCAGGAAGATTCCGAAATTCCCCCATTCGGGCTTCGGGAAGAAAGGGTGAGCATCCAGCGAGAGATCGGGATCCAACGCAAACGCTCGAGGATCTTCCAGCCAGACGCGTTCGTAGCGAAATCGCACCTGTCCGCGATCGTGGGTGAGCAGCCCTACCAAGATCGCCGGGCCGAGATCCCCGTCCAGCCAGACCTCCAATACCTCATCCCGATCCGCCATCACTCCTCCTTCCCGGAAGAACCGGAGCGAGGGGCGGATTTGGCGGCAGCCCGCTTGCGAGGCGTCCCTGAGGGCGACTCCAGTGCCAGATCTTGCAGACGCCGCCCCACCCGGTCGTCCGCCGCCACGGCGTCCAGATCACCGGAAAGGCCCAGCGCCGCCAAGACGCGCAGATAGGTGCCCATCGTGACACCGGCGTCGCCGACCTCCACCTTGTAGAGCGTCGTGCGCGAAATGCCTGCTCGTCCGGCCACTGCAACGCTGCTCAGTTGGCGACGCAATCGAGCCAGACGGATGCGCTCGCCCAACTGGGCGAGCATGCGCTGCTCCTGGGGAAACACAATGGGCGGCTTGCTTGGCATGTTCATCATTCTAGCCATCCGACCCATTTTTTGTCCAGAATGATGAACATATCTACACCGCCAAAAGCACGGCCTTGCACCGCCCGTCGAATGAGTGATCTCGCACGACGCAATCCGCCCGCGTCAGCCGGACAGAGTTGGGTCGCCCGCGTTCAGGTGCCCACATCTCCCCCACCGAACGTCTGAACCGTTGGCGCGTGGAAATGGAAGCCCCACTCGCATCGAAGCGATGCGTGTCGATGTAGCCGCGAGGTTGAGCTTCCAGTGATCTGATGAGGTCCGAGATTCGATCCTGGCGGGACCATCCGTGCTCCACGACAGGCCATTGCCAAGGAGCCAAAGGCACCGCAGGCGTCGTGAAGGCGCCAGTTGCCAGCCCCGGCGGGAGTCCCGCACAACAACACGACGGAAACCTGACGTCCGGACCTGGCCTTCACCTGCACGACCTGCGGCGTGAATTCCCAGCAGCCCACCACCAGGCCGACTTCCGCGAACAGCAATTCGGTGCCGTCCGGGCGATGCACCATCAACGACGAGGACCAGCCCTCCATCCGCTCGTCATCGTCGGCATCGCTGCGCAAGACATAGGTCCCCTGCGCCGTGGTGATGCGCTGCTCGCGGTACTGCGCCGACACCGGCGTCATGCTCATGCCGCCCAACAGCGCCATGGCGACAACCCCCACCCGGCGCAACGCGCACAGCAACAACTGCAATCCCACGCCAAGCTCCAACCACGCCCTGAAGAAGGCGCGTCAGTCCGTCGCTCGCAGAGGCGGGTTCCGGCGCCTAGATCTCCGCCTCGCATTGACTCGCGGCGAGCCCCCATGCAAACAGTCCCGCCCGGCTGGCGCCGGACGGGACTGTGTCGCTCGGGTTTCCAGGTGATCAGCTTCGCGGCTTCACGCGCAGCGAGGACAGACCCGGTCGATCAATCTGAGCAGGGCCAAAGCGCTTCGGACGGCTCATAGTCTCGTTCCCTGCTCATTCATCGCCTCCTCGATCCTTGCCCGCGGCGAGCCGCTCATCGATCGTCGTGCGCTTGCGCACCGCGCGCTGCTTCGCGACCCGCACGGCCTGCTCGAGCGCGCCGCGATCATGTTCGGGCGCGGCAAGATCCGGCAGCGCCGAGTCCCGCCCCATGAGCCACAGCGCCGTCGCATAGACGGCCATGGAGACGGTCGGATCGCCCTTCTCCATCCGCATCAGAGTCGGCTCGGACACACCGATCCGCTTCGCCCAGGACTTCAGCGGCTCCTGCCGCCGCTTCCTGGCAAGCGACAGGTTTTCCCCCAGCTCCCGCAGGTGCGCGAGCACCGCGATGGGCATCTGGTCGGCGGCGGCGCTGCGTTTTGGCATGACATATATATTAGTACATCGGCGAATCTGCAGATATATATCTCATCTCAGCAGCCTCGATGACGCCATGCAAACAGCCCCGCCCGGCTCACGCCGGACGGGGCTGCGTCATTCAGGCTCGCGGGCTCGGCCGGCGATCAGAACTTGTAGGTCGCGCCCAGCAGGAAGGTGCGGCCCCACTTGATGTACTCCAGCGGGCGATCCTTGCTCTGCGCGTAGGTGCGGTACGCCTCGTCGGTCAGGTTGTTGACCTGCGCCAGCAGCCCCAGCCCCTTCAGCGGACCATCGTTGAACGTGTAGCCGATCTGCGCATCCACGATGCTCTCGCCCACCACGTAGCGCAGCGTGCGCGAGCCGTTGAAGTTGCCGATCTCGCCGATGAAGTCCGAGCGCCTGCGCTGGCTGATCCGGAACTCGAAGCCATTGGCTTCGTAGTACGCGGTCAGGTTGTACACACGCTTGGACAGGCCCGGCAGCGCGATCGGACCGCTGCCCACGCTGCTCGCGCTGTCCGGATCCTTGATCGAGATGTTGCTGTCGTTGAAGGTCGCGCTGGCCGTGATGCCGAATCCATTCAGCGACGAGCTGATCAAGTTCAGCGGCAGCGACGCCGTCAGCTCCAGGCCCTTGAGCTGGCCACCCTGGCCGTTGTACGGGGCCGTGAAGTCGCCGGTCAGTTGCGCCGGCGGCTGGCCCGGCTGCGGCTTGTAATCGACCACGAAGCGCGAGAAGTCGTAGCCATCCACCGTCTGCTTGTAGATGTAGCTGCGCAGGTCCTTGTAGTACGCGGCCGCGGCCACGTAGGCCTTGTTGCCGAAGTACTTCTCCCACGACAGGTCGACCGCGTTGGCACGCCACGGATTCAGCGTCGGGTTGCCGCCCGTGGCGCCCGGCCTGCCGGTCGTGCCATTGACGCCGAACTCCAGGCCCGCGTTCATCTGCTCCACGCGCGGACGCGCCATCTGTTTGGCCAGCGCGAAGCGCACCGTCTGATCGCCCGGCAGACTCCACGACAGGTTCAGCGACGGCAGGTAGTCCGTGTAGGTCTTGCCGCCCTCGATCGGCTTCACGCCGCCGGTGCCGCTATTGAGCGTCGAGTCCCAGTAGTTGGACTGCGAGGACTGGTCCGTGCGCACCACCTGCAGGCCGACGTTGCCGCGCATCGGGATGCCGAAGGTGGTCGCGTCCAGGTTGCCCTTCAGATAAACCGTCGCCGCCTTCTCCTTGACCTGCCAGGCCTTGGGAATCAGGTAGCTGGCCGTTTCACCCGGATTGAAGGTCATGTAGCGGCCGACCGCGCCCGGCACGTTCCAGGCCGGGATCAGACCCAGGCCGGCGAAGCTCAGGTCCACCGGGCTGTACTGCAGGTCCGAGGCGATCGTCGTCGGGCCTTGCGCGCCGACATTGATGTTGCCTTCAGGCTGACGCTTCTTCTTCGAGCGGTCCGCGTAGTTCAGGCCCGCCTCGAAATCCGAGAACAGCCCCGATGCGAAGTCCGGCGCCGGCAGGTTGGCCACCAGCTTGAAGCCGGTCAGCTCGTCCTTGACGCTGGGCACCTTGCCGTAGCCCGAGCCGTAGATCGTGTCCTGCAGGTACAGCAGCGCCGGGTCCGAGTACTTCTGCGTCGGCACGATCTGCGAGAAGTCGCCCGTCTTGAACGCCAGCGCCACGTTGTCCAGCGGCCAGTTGGTCGCTGAGGCCCGCGCGAGCTGGGTGTTGTTCTCCAGGTTCAGTTCGTTGCGCGTGGCGCGCGAGTAGTTGACGTCCGCCGTCAGCGACAGCCCGCTCTCGAAGCGCAGCTTGTTGTTCCAGCCCGCGGCGACGATCTTGTCGTCGCGCTTGTTGTACATGCCGCGCACCAGCGGATACGCATTCAGCAGCGTGCCGCCGGTCTGCGTGCCGTTCTCGTTGATGACCGGATTCGACCAGTTCAGCCCGGCCGGCGCGTTGTTGCCGTTCCAGCCCAGGTTCATCTCGAACTGGTTGGCGGTGTCCACCTGCTTGGCCTTGGTCCAGAAGCCGTCGATGACGCTGGTCCAGTTCTTGGTCGGGCGGAACTCCACCGTGCCCATCAGCGCATCGCGCTCGGTCTTGCCCGTGCGGCGCAGCGCCTTGATGCCGCCCGAGTTGTAGGTGCCCGCCGGCAGCCCGGTGCGGCTGGTCTGGTCCCACGGCTCGTAGAAACCGACCTGCTCTTCCTGCACCGGCGTCTGCTGGTGCGCGTAGCCCAGCGACACGCCGATCGTCCGGTCGGCGAATTGGTCGATGTAGCTGGCGCTGAGCCGATTGCCGGTGGCGCTCGCGTTGGCCGCCTTGCCCAGCGAGTTGCGCTGCCCGCGCGCGTTCAGCGTCACCACGCGGGTGCTGAAGTTGAGCGGCCGCACCGTCTGCATGTCGATCGTCCCCGACAGACCCTGGCCCACCAGACCGGCATCCGGCGTCTTGTAGATCACCACGCCGCTGAGCAGCTCGGACGGGTACTGGTCGAACTCGACGCTGCGGTTGTCGCCGGTGGAGACCAGCTCACGGCCATTGAGCAGCGTGGTGGCGAAGTCGGGCGACAGACCGCGCACCGAGATCACCTGCGCGCGTCCCGCCACGCGCTGGGCCGACAGGCCGGGCAGGCGGGCGATCGATTCGGCGATCGACACGTCGGGCAGCTTGCCGATGTCCTCGGCCGACACCGCCTCGACGATGAGGTCGGAGTTTTTCTTCACCGAGATCGCGGCCTCGATGCCGCGGCGGATGCCGGTGACGGTCACCGTCTCCAGCGTCTTGTCGGCGGCGGCCTTGGCCGCGGCTTCCTTGTCGGCTTCGGTCTGGGCTTGCTGCGCGTGCGCGGCGCCGGCCATCACGGCCAGCGCCACCAGGCAGCCGGCCGCGACCGGCTGCACGCGGAACAGCTCGCGCGAGGCGTGCGATGTCTTCATTTGTCTGTCTCCTGTAGCTCTTGCTGCTCTGGAACGCCATCCGGCGTCCATCTCTGGCTCGCCCTGCGGGGCACTGCGACCTGAAGGTTCACGCTGCAGGGACCACGGAACCCAACGTTCGAAAAGAATTCTGTACTAAAACTAGATGTCGAACCAAGTTCTCGCAAACCCTGGAAGGCCAGTGAGAACCCTCCAATGGCAGAAAAACGACGCCACCTTTTCGGGTTAACACCAATAAAACAGCAAGTTATGGAGCACAAATGCAAAACGGCGACCCTAGGGGCCGCCGTTATCAGTGGTTTATGTAGCTCGACTACAACTCAGCAATAGCTCGACTACGAGCTCATCGGACCGACTGCTCCAGCGCGAACGCGGCGCCCGCGAGCGCGGTCAGCGTGTCGGTGATCAGGACGCAAGGAACTGCGCCCAGATAGGAGGCGAAGCGCCCCTTGGCCTCGAAGCGAGCACGGAAGGGAGACTCGAAGAACCGGTCACCTAGCCGCGGAACGATGCCGCCGCCGATGTAGACCGTGGTCGCGCCCAGCGCCAGGGCGACGCTGCCGGCGAAGCTGCCGAGGAAGGCGCAAAACTGCTCCACCGTCTTGGCGCAGATCGCGTCGCCCGCCTGGGCGCGTTCCAGGATCTGCTCCGCCGTCAGGCGCTGCGCGGACGGCTGACCCTCGACCGTCGCGACGGCCGCATGCAGCGTCGGCAGTCCGATGCCGGAGAGGAAGCGCTCGGCCGACACATGCGGGAACTCCCGGCGCGCGACGGCGAGCAACTCGCTTTCGTAATCGTTGGTCGGCGCCAGCGTCATGTGGCCGCCTTCGCCGGGCAGCGCGACCCAGCCGCCGGAGGTCTCGATCACGCCGCCGACGCCAAGCCCCGTGCCGGGTCCGATGACCGCCAGCGTGCCGTGCGGCTTGCCGGCAAGCGCGGGGCCGGGCACGGCGGCCGTCTGCTCGGAGGTCAGACCCGGCAGCGACAGTGCGAGCGCCTCGAAGTCATTGAGCAGCCGCAGCTCATCCACGCCCAGATCGGCCTGCAACTTGCTGCGCGAGAAGGTCCAGTGGCTGTTGGTCAGTTCGATGCGGTCGCTCTTGATCGCCGTGGCCAGCGCCAGCGAGGCGCGGCGAGGACGAGCGGAGACACCCAGTCCGGCGAGTTCCGCCAGATAAGCCTCGGCTGCGGCGTGCAGCGATTCATAGCGAGGGACGGGGAGCTTGCGCACATGCTCCACCGGCCGGCCGGGACCATCGACCCAGCCGAAGCGGGCATTGCTGCCGCCAATGTCCGCGACCAGCCACGGATAGCCCGCGGCACCGCCTCGACTGCCGGAGACCCCGGTCCGGCTGATGGTCATACCTGGTTCTGTTTGCACTCTTCTTGCCCTACTTGGTCAGCGCCGGATCGGCGAAGCCGAGCAAGGTAGCAAAACTACACCAATCGCACAAGAGAAGAGACCCGGAGCCGCCCTTTTCCGCCGCCAATCGTGCGTAAGACAGCCGCCTGGCAATCATCCAAGCGTTGTCGCATATCGACTTTTTTCCATTTAGCGCTCAGGACCCTCCGCTGTAGTCTCACTACACACCCAAATCCGGCGCGCTAGGGCGAACCCTTTCGGCAGCACCGGCACCGCGGGACATAATCGCCCGTCCCTCCGCCGCGCGCGTCCGGCCGCGGCCATCCACCCTCTTTCATGCGTGAATTCGACAGTCCCCGGCTGATCGCCGACATCGGCGGCACCTTCGCCCGCTTCGCCCTGGAGACCGCCCCGGGAGAGTTCGAGCACATCGCGCTGCTGCGCTGCTCGGAACACGCCGACTTCCACGCCGCCGTGCGCGCCTACATGGACCGCCTGCCCAAGCAGCTCCAGATCGCGCACGCGGCGATCGCGATCGCCAACCCGGTCGAGGGCGACCTGGTCCGCATGACCAACTACCACTGGCAGTTCTCGATCGAGGAGGCACGTCAGCGCCTGGGCCTGGACACACTGGTGGTCGTCAACGACTTCACCGCGCTGGCGATGGCGCTGCCGCGCCTGCGCGGCGGCGAAATCCGCCAGATCGGCGGCGGCGAGCCGCGCGCCCACAGCGTCATCGGGCTGCTGGGCTCGGGCTCCGGCCTGGGCGTCTCGGGCCTGATCCCGGCCGGCGAAGGCTGGATCTCGCTGGGCTCGGAAGGCGGCCACACCAACTTCGCCCCGCGCGACGAGCGCGAGATCGCGCTGCTGCGCTTCGCCTGGAACGAGTACGAACACGTCTCCTTCGAGCGGCTGCTGTCCGGCCCCGGGCTGGAATTGATGCACCGCGCGATGGCGGACTACCTGAAGCGTCCCTGCGAGCCGCTGAGCGCGCCCGAGATCACCGCCCGCGCGCTCGAGGCCACCGACCCGGTCTGCGAGGAGACGCTGGAGCTGTTCTGCACGCTGCTGGGCACGGCCGCGGCCAACCTGGCCGTGACGCTGGGCGCTCTGGGCGGCATCTACATCGGCGGCGGCATCGTGCCGCGGCTGGGCGAGTACTTCGACCGCTCGCGCTTTCGCGCCCGCTTCGAGGACAAGGGGCGCTTCTCCAGCTACGTCGCCGCGATCCCGACCTACGTGATCACCGCCGAGCACGCCACCTTCAAGGGCGCCTCGGCGATCCTGGAGGCGCAGATGCGCAGCCTGCAGAGCACCGGCGGCGCGTCGGCGATCGTGGGTCAGATCCGGCGCGCGCGCGACGGCCTGTCGCCGGCCGAGCAGCGCGTGGCGGACCACGTGCTCGCCCATTCGCGCAAGGTGCTCAACGACCCGATCGCCGAGATCGCCAAGGCGGCCCATGTCAGCCAGCCGACGGTGATCCGCTTCTGCCGCTCGCTGGGCTGCGAGGGGCTGTCCGACTTCAAGCTGCGGCTGGCCTCGGGCCTGACCGGCACGGTGCCGGTCAGCCACACCCAGGTGACGCAGGATGACTCGATGGTGGAGCTCGGCGAGAAGGTACTGGGCAACACCGCCTCGGCGATCCTGCAGGTGCGCAGCCAGCTCAACCGCGACACCATCGACCGCAGCATCGAACTGCTGCTCAAGGCGCCGCGGATCGAGTTCTTCGCCATCGGCCATTACGGCGTGGTCGCGCAGGACGCGCAGTTCAAGTTCCTGCGCCTGGGCATCGCCTGCAACGCCTACGTCGAGCCGCGTCTGCAGCTGCTGGCCGCGCGCACGCTCAAGGCGGGCGACGTGGCGGTGCTGATCAGCAGCAGCGGCAAGCTGCCGGAGCTGATCGCCGTGGCCGACGCGGCGCGCGAGCGCGGCGCCCACGTGGTGGCGATCACCGCCAGCCAGTCGCCGCTGGCCAAGAAGGCCGACGCGGCGCTGATCGTCGACCACGTCGAGGATGTCGCCACGCACCTGCCCATGATCAGCCGCATCCTGCACCTGCTCGTGATCGACATGCTGGCGGTGGGCGTGGCCATGCGGCGCGACAACGCCGCGCCGGTACTGCGCGCGGCACAGCCGGGACTGGACGAGTCGATCGACAGCGTGCTGTCCAGCGCGCCGGGCGTCACGCTGGCCGCGCCGCTGGCAAAGCTGACCGCGCACAGCCGCTGAACCTCACCGCGGGACGCGGCGCGGCCCTTCGGGGCCGCGATGGATCCGGCACTCAGGGCGCTGGTCCACTTCCGCGCCAGGTGTCGTCATGCATCCCCTTCCCTCCGCGTCCGCCGCGTCGCGCGTGCCGGCGGCCGGCTGGTCGCCGATCACGGCGCTCTCCTCCCTGGAGCGCACGCATGCGGTGATCGACCTGCTGTACGCCGTGCGCGGCGCCGGCCTGACCGACACGACGATCGGCGCGATCCAGGGCATCGCCATCAGGGCACTGGCCGCCGCCCTGCTCACCAGTCCGAGCGATCCGGCGCTGCAAGCCATCGGCGCCGATCTCGCCGCCGGCCTGAACGACGCCGGCCGGCTCAAGCAGGCGCTGGACGGGCTGCATCGCCTGGACATCCGCCCCGGGATCAACTGGCTCGAAGCACCGCCGGGCATCGACGTCACGGATCCCTTCCTGAGCGATGGACGTCCGTCCTCCGCCGGCCGCTCCTCCGCCGCCTCGGCCGACGTCGTCTTCCTGCGGGTGCTCGACGCGCTGGACGGCTTCCTGAGCGCCCACCTCCAGCGCACCAGCCCGGGCCTCCAGACCCAAGGCCTCGGCAGCACGGCGGCGCATCGCCGCGTGCTGACGCGCGCGCTGCGATCAAGCCTGACCGGCCACCCGTTCAGGATCGAACTCGACCCGCCCTCGTCCGCCGACCCGCTCGCGCATCGCCCGTCGGCGGCGCTGCTTGAAGGGTGGCACGCGCAACTGGCCCAGTCGGAGCCCGCCTTGCGACGCATGGCCGCGCTCGATCTCATGCCGCCGCCGGTGGTCACGCGGCGCTCACCGCCATCCTGGCGGGCGGATGCATGGACGGCCACCGAGGACGGTCAGTTCATCTCCACCAGCGCGTCGTTCGCGGACGAACTGCCCTTGCTGCTGATGCTGACCGAGGACCTGGACTTCGATTGGATCGGCCCCGGCGAGTTCACGTCCTGGTTTCTCGAGCAGCAGGCCGATTGGGCGAGGTTGCGGCGCGAGGATCTGCAGCATCTTCAACTCGAGATCGCGCATGGCCGCAGGCTCAGCGCGGACGAAACCCGGGCCTTGGCCCACCTGATGGACGAGCTCGACGACAAGATCGAGTGGGCCGGCCGGGCCGCCGAACTGCAGGGAAGCGGCGGTGCGCTGGCGGAGGCCGGCAACGATGCGATCAACGACCTGGTGCGCTGGAAGCGCCGGGGCCGGATCGCGCCGCTGCTGCCCCTGCTCCAGGACTCCCCGGACATGGCCCCTCTGCTGGAACAGATCAGGGCGACCGACGAGATCCGTTTCGCCGCGGCATCCTCGGCGCTGGCCTGGCCGGCCTCCCTGGAATCCTTCCTGCCCATGCCCGCGCTCAAGTGGGTCACGCCCGGACTGGCGCAAGTGCTGGATCGAGAGGACGGGTCGGTGACCTTCCTGCGCGAGGGACGCGCGCTCGCCCGCATGAAGGTGCCTGCGCTGCGCCACTATCGGAGCCGGAACCCGCGTCTGTCCCGATGGGATGCCGAATGGCGCCAGGACCTGGACCTGTTCACGCTGGAGCTCTTCATCCTGCGCCACCTGCGTCCCAGGGACGGCCGGAGCCCCATCGCCCTGCTGCCCCGGCTCGAACTGCGCGGGCGCGAGATCCGGGCCGGCGATCTGGTGCTCGCGGCCACGAACACGCCCATCGCGGACTACGACAGCTCCACCTCGACCGTGACCTGGCAGCCTGACCGCGACAACGTCGCCACGGCCCTGCGGCTCCTGCGCCCAGGACCGCCACCGGCCGCCGATGCCGCGCATTGGGGCGCGCACGGCTTGAACCTGCCGCTGCCCGACGAGCCGCCGGCCCCGGCCGCGCCCCCGAAGCGGCTGCGGCTGATCTTTCAGCTCGACGACTCCGCGCAGGGCTACACGGCCGCGTGGCTGCAGTACCGCAAGCATGCCGGCGAGGCCGCATGGCTCCAGCGCGGCGGCGAGAACCGGGGTGAGGCCCGGATCCTGCGGGGTCAGGCCTTGCTGAACGCCGCCGGCGACGCCACGCAGGTCAGGATCGCGCTGGTGGGCCGTTCCGGCCGCCTGGACGGCGGCAGCGAGCAGGGCCTGGCCGGATGGCCGTCGTGGCGCCTCGCCGGCCAGCTGGACGTCTGGCTGACGGAGCTGGCGCTGGCCGCCCCGGCGCGCGGCCGCATCAGCGGCATCCAGCTGGTGTCCTGCGATGTCGCGAGCCCCGGGCTGGACCCGAACTTCGCGACCCGTTTCCTGAAGACGCTCGACACCTACGAGTGGGCACGCGGCGTCCCGCTCACCGCGCCGACGGGGGAACTGCACCTCACCGAGTCGCGCGGCGACGGCGGCGGCGCCGGCAAGATCCGCAAGCTGACGATGCACGTGCAGGCCGATGGCACACGCAGGCTCACCCACCATCGGCCCGGCGACCTCGTCGTGATGACCTACGACCGCGACAGCGCCAGCGCGCGGGTCGTCGACCGGCATCCCGCGCCGCCCGGCATCCTGCCGTCGGACGAGCGCTTCACCGCCTCCGACCTCGACTGGTTGCACGACGTCGCGATGGACAGTCCGGGCGCGAAGGCCGTGCGCGAGCTCTTCTCCGACCACCGGGGCACGCCGCTGGAGCGCGTGATGGCGGGCATCGCCGATGACGCCCTCGGGCCGCCCCAGGTGCTGCGGGAGGTGTCGAGGATCTCCGCGGACAACGCGCTGGACCATCTGCGGGCGCTGGGCCTGATCGAGGCTGGCACCCGCGGATCGCCGCGGCTGCGGGCGGACCGCTTGTCCGGGCTGATCGCCGGCAGGCACGAGGCCGCGCTGCTGCGCTCCGCCGCCGCGCTGCTCCAGCTGTCCGACTTCGCCTTCGACCGCCTGGTGTCGACCGTGCAGGGCGCGGCCAGGCGTTTCCTCGACAAGGCCCGCACGCTTCGGACTTCGCTGCGCGAGCAACTGCGCCGCATCGACTGGAACGCCCTGTCCAACCAGGGCCTGGGCGGGATCAACACGATGATCGGCGCCGCCCAACTCGCGCATGGCTGGCAGACGATGGACATGACCATGCGAGGCCTGTCGCTGACGCAGCTCGGCGGTGTCGTGATCACGCCGCTGACGCTGCGGCTGGGGGCCGCGCTCTCGCGGAGCGCCGGCCGCAGCCGCGTGCTGAGCGCCATCTCCTACGCGCTGGCCGGCGGCGTGGCCGACGTCGGGCTGTCCGGGCTGGGGCTGGTCGTACTCGGCCTGCAGTGGAGGGAATTCCACCGCAGCGGCCTGGACACCGACACCCACGCGCATCGCAGCCTCGTCGCCAACACGGTGCTGGCCAGTCTCTTCACGGCCTTCAGCCTGGCCACGAACGGCGTGCAGCTGGCCACCGCGTACGCGGGCGGCGCCAGCGCCGTCGCGGGCACCTCGCTGGGCACCGCCTTCTCCGTGGCCGGCGCGGCGGCGCTGCCGGCCGCGCTGCTGGCGATGGCCACCTTCGGCGCCGTCAACACGGGCCTGTGGCTGGACGAGTACGGCGCCTTCATCCGGCGCGGGACCTCCAGCGGCGATGCCTTCCTCGCGGGCCTGGCGCTGACCTTCGGCTTCCAGACCGATGTCATCCGCCGGGCCGAGGTCGAGAAGCTGGCCATCGGCGAGGCCCGCAAACGGTCCGCCGCGCGCCGCGCCGCGTGGGAGGCCGACCTCGCCTTCCGCGGCGCGTCGCTGGCCAAGGCCGGCTACGGCCGCATCCGCCATCCGGATCTGGCGTTTCCGGTGAAGCACGCGACCTTCAAGATTCCAGGCGCGAACCCGCCCTACACCTTCGTCCTGCAGGACCGCGCTCCGGTGCCGCGCAGCTCCGCGATCGTGACCCGTCCGCATGCGGACGCCCGCGCGGCGGACACGGTTTCGACGGCATGGCTGGACGTGCATGAAATGCGGACCTTCGAACTGCCGGGCGCCTCGACCGCGAAGGCCGACCAGCTGTTCGAGCTCTTCGGCGCGGCCGGCGATTTCAAGGGCGGCGCGGGCCATGACCGCTTCCTGCTCGATGCGCGCAGTCACGCCAGCATCGATGGCGGCCCCGGCACCGACGAACTCGTGTTCGATGCCACCGGCCTCAAGGTCAAGCTGCTCGCCAGACAAGCCGGCGGCTACGCGGGGACAGGGAAGTACCAGTTCTCCGTCGACGACATCGCCACCGGCAAGACCCGGCACAACGATCTGGCCGGCATCGAGCGATGGACGATCCAGAACGCCGCTGAGGTGGACCTGCTCGGCGGCCCCGGCGACGAGCACTTCGACGTGACGGCCGGGCGGGCGCGCATCGAAGGCGGCGGCGGCCGCAACGTCTACCTGCTGCGCGGCGGCAACCGGATCGTGGTCTCGTCGGCGGACACAGCCTTCTGGCCGCGCGGCGTCAGCGCCACCATTGAATTCCTGGGCCGCGCGGCCGCGCTGGAGCTGCGCGTCGACGGGCTCCACGAATCCATCGCCTGGCGCCGCTCCGGCGACGATCTGCTCCTGCGGTGCGCGGGCGACACGCTGACGCTGGCCCGCTACTTCCTCGGCACGGGCGCGCCGCACGATCCACCGGTCGTGATCGTCGACGCGACGCAGGTGCGGATGATGTGGATGAACGCGCAAGAGGCCAGCGATCGGGACCGGCCCTCGGCATCGATGAACAGGCACCTCTTCCTCGATGCGCGCGTCCCCGCCTCGCGCCGGTCGCTGACGGGCGAGAACGCACGGACACGGCATCACCTGATGGCCGGCGGCGGCGACTTTTGCGCGCTGCCACGCACCGCGGTCCCGATGGACATCGCACTGGAAGTGCCCGTCGAGCGCCTGCGCCATCGCCGCGTCGAGGACGACCTCGTCATCGAGGAAGTCGCCCCGGCGGACGCCGCCGCCAGCTACCGGCCGCTGAGGCTCACCCTGCCCCGCCGTGCGCGCGCCGACGCCGGTGAGCAGCCGCCGCTCGCGCTGTGGGCCCGCGCCCAGGGGCGCTCCGGGGCGGACGCCCTGCTCCTCATGCCATCCCCCGGCGGGCCGGACGGGGCGATGCGCCTGGCGCAGGACCGGGAGGCGCCCGGGACGCGGCCCTCGGACCCGCCACCGCGGGTCAGCCTTCCGGCCAACGCCGGCCTCGGCACGCCCGGTGATGACGTCATCGACGCCGGCGCCGTGCATCCCCGCGCCGTGATGACGGGCGGCGATGGCGCCGACACCTATCGCGTGCCGGCCGGCCTGTCGGCCGTGATCGACAACAGCGCGAGCGACTCGGCGCACGACGTGCTCCACCTGGCGATCGCGCCCGCGGACCTGCGCCTGCGGCGTGATGGCGACGACCTCGTCATCGAGGGCGGCGGCTCGACCGTCCGGATCCGCGAACACGCCGTCAATCCGCTGGCCCGGCGCCTGACGCTGACCCTCGTGGGCTATCCGGGCATGGTCTACGCGCTGCCGGTCATCCACGAGAGCGGACTGATGGTGTACAGCCCCGATGGCGCCAATGGCGCCAATTGCACCGAAAGCGAGGTGCCGGGCTTCATCCCGGGCCGCCATCTGGTGCTGGCCGCGCCCGACGCGCCATGGACGCCCCGGCCCGCGCGCCGCCGGGCCGTGCTGCTGCGCCATCACGCCAGCGCCCGCATCGAGGGCCGATCGCTGCTGCTCACGTCGCATGCGGGGCCCGCTCCGGGGCCGGCGTCCTCCACGGTGTTCCTGCAGGACTACTACCTCGCTCCCGAGCATCACCGGCCGGATCCGATGACCCGGGACAAGGCGCGGGTCATGGAGGACTTCACCGGCGACCCGCTCTCACCGCTGCTGCCGGAGGAGCTCGAGACGGACTGGCGGCGCTACCAGACCCAGGGCGCCGACGCCTCGATCGTCGCCCTGCTGCGGGCGCAGGGCATCGTGGACGAGCGGCGAGTGAAGGCGATCTCGCGCATCGCGCGGGATGTCCGCAGCGCGCAAGCCTCCGATCCAGGGCCTTACGAACTCGCGGCCGTGCGGACCTATTTCCGGCTCAAGGGCCTGCCGCCGGACATCGCCACGCGGCTGCGGTCCATGACCCCGGCGCAGGTGCGGCGCGGCCATCACGTGCTGGCCGCGGCTTCGGCAGCGGGGACCATGCCGCCGGCCAGCTACATCGACGGCTACGCCGCCAGTCCGGCGGTCGCCGCCTTGTCGGCCACCGCCCATGGCGAGCTGCTTCGGCACCTGATCGTCAACGAGCGGTCGTGGACCTACGCGGAGCGCGTGCTGTCGCACGGGATTGCGCTGGACATGCTCGAGGCCTTCGAGACCTGGAGCGGTCCGCGGCCCGCCGGTCCCGACGGCCAGGACCGCCCGGACGGCTCGCTGGCCGCCCTTGACGATCTCGTCCGCCTCCTCGGCGCCAAGCCGGGCGATGCACTGGCCGCGACCGCCGACACGCCGGCGCTGCTCGAACTCATCCTGAGGGTCCGCGGCCGGCCGCCCGAGGTGGCCAAGGCGCTCGCGGCGGCGATGACCGCGGTGGACACCCTGGATGAAGACTGGGTCGACGGCATGCAGCGCGCGGGCGTTGACGACCACGCGATGCTCAAGCGGCTCCATGCCGCGCGCGTCCCGGTCGAGGACCTGGTGCGCGGCAATGCGCGCCGCGCCGCGTACGAAGGATCGGGGGATCGGACCGCGCTGATCCAGGTCGGCACGCGGGGCGATCTTGGGGAAGAGCGCTCATGGGGCAGCTCCCGTCTGGTGCTCACGAAGCACCTGCGCCTGGACCGCGACGGCGACTGGTTCGACCGGGCCGACGACCACGGCCAGAGCGGCATCGCGTACGAGCTCACGCCGGGTGAGCTCGTCCTGCCGACGCTGCGCGCGGATCAGGACATCGCCGTCGTGGCGGCGCTTCACGATGACGCCAGACAGCGCGCGGCACGCCGCTTTCCGCAAGGCAGCGGATCGGGCTGGAAGAAGGACAGAAGCGCCTTTCCCCACATCGTGGCGCCGGACCCGAGCGTGCGCTTCCGGGAAGCCGGGCTCGCGAGGATCGTGAAGGTGCCGGCGCGGCCCCCGGCCGCGGGATGGGGCCGCAGTTCGCCGTCGAATCTCGTGGACGGCTCCGCGGCGCCTGGTGAAGCCACCGCATGGCGGCCGCCAGCGCAGCCGGGGGACGTGCCGCTCGCGCTGGTCACGCCGATGCAGGGCCCCCAGCCATCGCTGGACTTCAGCTTCAAGGACGCGCTCGCGCTGACGCGCTTCGAACTCGCCGTCGCGCCGGCGGAGCGCCCCGGCAACGCGCCGCGCCGATCAGGCGCCGGCTCCTGGAGCGTCCACGCGGTCGGTCCGACCGGCCAGGAACTGACCGTTTCGCGGGGCGTCCGCATCGATGGGCGCGAGCCCGTCCGCATCGACATCGACACCCGCGGCGTGCCTTACCGCCGATATCGATTGACGGGATTCGCCGGCCACTTCGCGCCCGACACCTGGTTCACCGAAGTGAGCTTCACCACCGCCGACGCCGGCGCCACGCCGGCCAGCGATCCGGTCCGGCAGGCCGGTCTGCTGGTCCAGGCCGCGGCCACGCAGACCCGTAGCCATGGTGGTCCGGTGACACCCGGGCCGCCGGCGATCGTTCGAACAAGCGCGCCTCTGGCGTTGCTCACGACGCAAGCTGGCTGACTGGTCACTCACGGTGCCTTCTCCAAGCCCCCTGAGTCCGATGGACGACCCCACTCTCCTCCTTTCCCCGCCCTCCCCGCAGTCCGGCGCGCCGCGCGTCTCGCCGTTCGCCGCGCTCTGCCTGATCGCCGCGTTCCACGAGATCGCCGCCGATCCGGCCCAGCTGGCGCATCAACTGGGTCTGGGTCCCAACGACGACGCCGGCCCCGACGAGGTCCTGCGCGCCGCCCGCCTGATCGGCCTGAAGGCGCGCCGCCTGCCGATCCGCTTCGAACGCCTGGCGCGCCTGCCGCTGCCGGCGCTGGCCTGGCTGCGCGACGAGGGCGCGCCGGCGGACAGCCCCGCGCGCCCCGTGGTGCTCGGCCGCGTTGGCGAGCGCGAACTGCTGGTGGCCGACCCCGCCGTCGGCGACGCCCGCCCGATGCTGCTGGCGCACGACGCGTTCCGCGAACGCTGGAACGGCGAGGTCCTGCTGCTCGCCAGCCGCGCCAGCCTCGTCGGCGAGATGGCGCGCTTCGACTTCTCCTGGTTCATCCCCGCGCTGGTCAAGCATCGCCGCCTGCTCGGCGAGGTGCTGCTGATCTCGTTCGTGCTGCAGGGCTTCGGACTTGCGCACCCGCTGTTCTTCCAGGTCGTGATGGACAAGGTGCTGGTCCACCAGGGCCTGTCCACGCTGCACGTGGTCGTCACCGGGCTGGTGGTGGTGATGCTGTTCGAGAGCCTGCTCAGCGGGCTGCGCCATTACATCCTCAGCCATACCACCAGCCGCATCGACGTGGAGCTGGGCGCGCGGCTGTTCCGCCACCTGGCCGCGCTGCCGCTGGCCTACTTCCAGGCCCGGCGCGTCGGCGATTCGGTGGCGCGCGTGCGCGAGCTGGAGCACATCCGCGCCTTCCTCACCGGGCAGGCGCTGACCGTGGTGCTGGACCTGTTCTTTTCGGTCGTGTTCATCGCGGTGATGTTCGCCTACAGCGTGCCGCTGACGCTGATCGTGCTGGCCAGCCTGCCGTGCTATGTCCTGCTCAGCGTGCTCATCGTGCCGGTGCTGCGCCGCCGGCTGGACGAGAAGTTCGCCCGCGGCGCCGAGAACCAGGCCATGCTGGTCGAGTCCGTCACCGCGATCCAGACGGTCAAGGCGGGCGCGCTGGAGCCCACCTTCTCGCGGCGCTGGGACCGCCAGCTCGCGGCCTATGTGTCGGCGAGCTTCCGCACGCAGAACCTGGCCGCCTGGGGCCACGAGGGCGTGGGCCTGGTCGGCAAGCTGACGCAGGCCGCGACGCTGTGGTGGGGAGCGCAGGAGGTGATGGCCGGCGCACTGACGGTGGGCGAGTTCGTCGCCTTCAACATGTTCGCGCAGCACGTGGCGCAACCGGTGATGCGCATGGCCAACCTGTGGACCGACTTCCAGCAGACCGGCCTGTCGATGGCGCGCCTGGGCGACATCCTGAACACGCGCACCGAGGCGCCGCCAGCCAGCGCCGCGCAACTGCCCGCGCTGCGCGGCGCGCTCGAGCTGCGCGACGTCAGCTTCCGCTACCGGCCCGAGGCCGCCCCGGCGCTGCGCGGCGTCGACCTGTCGGTGCGCGCCGGCGAGGTGATCGGCATCGTCGGCCGCTCCGGCAGCGGCAAGAGCACGCTGACGACGCTGGTGCAACGGCTGCACCTGCCGCAGGAAGGCCGCGTGCTGATCGACGGCATCGACAGCGGCCTGATCGATGCGGCGCAGCTGCGGCGGCAGATCGGCGTGGTGCTGCAGGACAACGTGCTGTTCAACCGCACGCTGCGCGAGAACATCGCCATCACCGATCCGGCCGCGCCGATCGAGGCCGTCGTCCGCGCGGCCCGGCTGGCCGGCGCGCACGACTTCATCAGCGAGCTGCCCCAGGGCTACGACACCATCGTCGGCGAACAGGGCGGGTCGCTCTCGGGCGGCCAGCGGCAGCGGGTGGCGATCGCGCGGGCGCTGTTCAGCGATCCGCGCATCCTGATCCTGGACGAAGCCACCAGCGCCCTGGACTACGAAAGCGAGGCGGTGCTGCACCGGAACATGGCCCAGATCTGCGAGGGACGCACCGTCCTGATCATTGCCCACCGGCTCAGCGCGGTGCGCGGTGCTGATCGCATCGTCGTGATGGAACGCGGGCGGGTCGCCGAACAGGGATCGCACGAGCAGCTGCTGCGCCTGCCGCACGGCATTTACCGCCACCTGTGGTCGATGCAGGACGGCGTGGGAGGCCGGCCATGATGCGGCGCCTGCAGGCGGGCAGCGCGGCGCGCGCGCTGCTGGGCCGCTACCGCGACATCGCGGCCGCCGCGTGGGCGATGCGCAAGGAGCTGACCGGCCCCTCGCGGCTCGCCGACGAGGCGGCCTTCCTCCCCGCGGCGCTGGCGGTGCGCGACACGCCGATGCATCCGGCACCCCGGCGGACCGCGTTCGTGCTGATGGGCGTCGCGGCGATCGCGCTGGTCTGGTCCATCGTCGGCCAGGTGGACATCGTCGCGGTGGCGCCCGGCAAGCTGGTCGTCAGCGACCGCGCCAAACTCATCCAGCCGCTGGAGCGGTCGGTCGTGAGCCGCGTGCTGGTGCGGGACGGCGACCGCGTGACGGCGGGCCAGACGCTGCTGGAGCTCGATCCCACCGCGCCGCAGGCGGACCGGGAGAGCCTGGGCGACCAGCGCCAGCGCGCCGCCTCGGAGCGCTGGCGCGCCCAGACGCTGATCGCGGCGCTGGAGGCGGACGCGGATCCGGCGGCCTCGCCCCCGGCCGACTGGCCGCAGGAGCACCGGCGCGCGGCGGCGCAACTGCTGCGGGCCGACTGGTCGGACCTGCGCGCGCGGCGTGACCGCCTGGACGCGGAGGCGGCGCGGCGGCTCGCCGAACGCGAGACCGCGCTGACCACGATCGCGCGCGTCGAGACGGCGCTGCCGATCGCGCTGCGGCGCGAGAACGACCTGCGCGCGCTGGTGGACGAAGGCTTCGCCTCGGCCCACGCCTGGGAGGACCGGCGCCGCGAACGCCTGGACCTGGCGGGCGAACTCGCCACGCAGCGCGCCCGGCTGCGCGAGAGCGAGGCCGCGTTGGCGGAGGCGCGGGCCACGCGCTCGGCGCTGCTGGCCGAGACCCTCAAGCGCTGGCACGACCTGCGCGACGAGGCCGGCACGCGGCTGGCGCAGTTGCGCGCCGAGCATCGCAAGGCCGGCCGGCGCGAGGCGCTCACGCGGCTGACCGCGCCGGTGGCGGGCACGGTGCAGCAGCTCGCGGTCCACACGCCTGGCGGCGTGGTCACCGAGGCGCAGACGCTGATGGTGGTCGTGCCCGACGATGCGCCCGTCACCGCGGAAGTGATGCTCGAGAACAAGGACATCGGCTTCGTGCGCGTGGGCGACACGGCGGCGATCAAGCTCGACACCTTCCCGTTCACGCGGCATGGCACGCTGCCGGCCACGGTGACGCGCGTGAGCCCCGATGCCATCGAGCATGAACAGCGCGGCCCGCTCTATGCCGTGACGCTGACGCTGGACGCGCGCACCATCGAGGTCGACGGACAGCCGCAGCCGCTGCGCCCCGGCATGGCGCTGAGCGCGGAGGTGCGCACCGGCAGCCGCCGCGTGATCGGCTTCCTGCTGAGCCCAATCGAGCGCACGGGCAGCGAGAGCCTGCGCGAGCGCTGACGGCGCTGACGGCGCGGCGGCGCGAGCGCGGATGCCCGGTGCCATCGGGCATCCGCGCCATCCGCGCCAGACGCGTGGCCCGCGCAGGGCGGTGAGGCGGGCGACACCGCAATCGGAGTCACCCGACGCTGCCGGGGGAACCGATCGGGGCCGCGCCGAGGGCGGTCCACTGAGGCGGACCCCTTCACTCCTCGCCCGTCCCGCCATGGCTCAATCCCCTGCTGCCGCCGCTTCCTCCACGCCCGCCGGCGCCGCCCGCGCGCCGCGGACCCCGCTCGAACAGCGCGCTTTGGCCATCGCCGGCGAGCTGCAATCACGCCTGCAGGGCTGGCGGCTGGCCGTCCCGGGCGCCGCGGACCTGATCAGGCAATGGGCGCCGGGTCTCCAGGCCGAGCTCAGGTCGCGCCACTCACCGAACCTGGTCAACGGCCGGTCCATGGACCTGGCGGTGGAGCGGCTGCTGAGCGGCATGCTCGACACCTCCTTCGCCGACCTGCAGACGGCCCACCAGGAACTGCTCAAGGCCTTCGGCCACCCGGACGTGCCGCGCGCCCAGGACATGGCGCTGGATGAGCTCGAGCGGCTCAAGCGCCAGGTGGCCGCCACGGACGGGCTCGGGCCGGCGGAGCGCGAGACCGCCGATGCCCTGGCCAGCGCGTTCATCGACGCCCTGCGCCAATCGGCGCAGAGGCCGGAGATGCCATTGGGCGGCCTTGCCCCCGAGCTGGCGGCCACGCTGTCGCGCCTGCACGGGGCGGTCTCCGCGAAGCCCCAGGACCGCGCCGGCGCGATTGCCGCCATGCTCGACGAGGCAGTCCGCCATTGGCCCCGCAACGCGCCGGTGGACGGCGCGCTCGCCGGCTCGCTGCAGGAGGCGCTCGGCCAGCACCTGGACGAACTCGCGATCACGCTGCCCAGCGATGAGCTGAGAGCGCTCGCCTCGCGATTCCTGCAGGCCGTGCTCGACGCCTCGCCCATGGAGCTGGCCCAGATCCATGGCGCGCTGGTCGAGGCCGAGCGCGGGAACATCGCGCCCGCGCGGCTCGAGGACCACGTGGCGCGGGCCTTCGACCGCCTGCTCGACGCGACGGAGAAGGTGCTGCTCGACGCGGTCGACGCCCAGGCCGAAACGCGCACCGCCACCGGCCGCGCCATGGCGAACCTCTTCGCCGACGCGCTGCGCTCGCGGGCGCCGGACCGGCCGTTCACCATCCGGCTCGACGAGGTTTTCATGGCGCGCGAGGGCGCTGCCGACGCGGATCTTCGGATCCGCTCCGGCCTGCTGCTGACGGCACGCCAGCGGCTCGCGCGCCTGTCGTCGAGCGGCGTGATCGGTCCCCTGCGATTCGTCGCGGCGAAGGTCCCCGGCGAGACCCCGGCGGCCCTGTGGTCCCCCTTGCCGGGCGGCGGCTTCTCCATCGCTCAGGACGCCGCCTTCCAGGCGCTGCGCCACTACGGGTTCGATCCGGAGTCCGACCGGGTGCGCCACGTCGCGGACGAGCTGGACGAGGCCTGGGATGTCTTCGCCGGCGAGGTCGCCACCTACCCGATGGAGGATCCGGCGGACGCGGCGCTCTTCGAGAGCCTGGTGGATCTGGCGGCCTCCGTCATCGATGACATCGCGGGGATCGACGCGCTGGAGCGGCCGGAACTCAGCCCCCTGCTCGACCGCGCCGCCTGGCAGGAGCGGACGAGGACGGCCGCGCCGCTGATCGCGGCCCTGCGCAACGCCCCGGGCGCCGATGCCGCGCGGCTGAGGATCGCGCAGGAGCTGGAACGCCTGCTCTCCGGCTCCGCCGGCCTGCTGGAGCAGGCGCTGGCGGCGCAAGCGGCGCTGGCGGGACAGGTGCCGCGGGCCTCGCCGGAGGCAGCGGCGACGCTGCCCGGCTCGACGCACGCGCCTGCGTCGCCCGTCGGCAGTGGCATTTCGGGAAGCGCCTCCCCGGCCTCCAGCGAGAGCTCGGACGGCTTCGACGACTCGCCGTGGAGCCCGCGGCCCTCCGAGGACCCCGGGCCCAGCGGCCCGCCCCGGCCGCCGGCGCGCTGGACCGCGGACGAGACCGGCGCGCTGACGATCGAGCAACGCGCGAGCGTCATCGCTGCCGCGCTGCAGGCGGACACCGCCCACTGGCCCGTCACGATGGCCGGCGCGGACGAGCGGCGCGAGCAACTGCTGCCCGAACTCCGGCGTGCAGCGGCGGCAGTGCTCGGCAAGTTGCCCGAGTCGGCGCGCGACGCGGTGATCCGCCCCATGCTGGAGGCGTTGCTGCACAGATCCCCGCTGCGAAGCCGTGACGCCTATCTGGCGCTGCTCGACGCGATCGACCCGGCGCGCCGCCGGACCCTGGTCGAGCTGGCGGACACCTCGATCACCTTCAGGGCGCTGAAGCAAGTGGTCTGGGACCGCGTGATCCAGTCCGCCGGGCGGGCCTCGCCGCACCTGGGCGTCGCCACCGCGCAGGCCCTGATCGATGTCTACATCGCCGCGCTCGATGCCAGCCCCGGTCAACGGCTCCAGCTGGACATCGACGCCCTTCAGCTGCACTCGCAGACGGCGCAGGCCTCGGCGGGCGTGCGCTTCGCGCTCTACGACACCTTGAATGCGCTCAGCCGCGCCGGCGTGATCGGCTCGGTGGCGACGGCCGGCTTCGACACGGCGGCGACGAGCCGAAGCTTTGGACCCGCCCCGATCGACCCGGCCCGGCCGCTTCGCGCATTGGCGCAGTTGGCGCCGGGCCTGACGCAGACGTGGGATGCCAGCGCGCGGACCGTGGCGCTGGCCTGGGTCCGCGGCGGCGTCCACCGCCATGCGCTGGTGCAGCTCGGCGCGGCGGACGCCGACGCGGCGCTGCTCAGGCAATTGCAGACGCTTGACACCTTGATCACGGCCTACGTCGCCGCGCCCGGCGGCGCGGACCTGGACGCCCTGCCGCTGGTGCTGACGCTGTCGCCGGATCGCCTGACTGACGGCCACGGGGAGATCGCCCGCCTGGGGCCGGAGGGCTGGACCTTCGCAGCGGCGGCGGAAACAGCGGCGAGATCCGCGGCGGCGACGGCAGCGGGAACGGCAGCGGGAACGGTGCGCGCCGGCATGTCCTCGCACATCCCAGTCGCCCTTCAGGGACCCGACCGGGCGGGGAGCGTCGACGTGATGACCTCGCTCCTGCGCGAGGCGGTGGACCGCTGGTCCCCGGCGGGCGCGGCGGGCACGGCCACGGGCACGGCCACGGATACGGCCTCGCACGACGCGCTCATCGAGCGCTACAGCCGGCAGTGGCTCCAGAAATCCGGAGGTCCGGCGTCGGCCACGCTCCATCCGTTCGCCCGGACCCTGCTCGCCGGCATCCTGGAAGGCTCGGTGCCGACGCTGCACCGGGCCTACGAGCTGTGCATCGACAGCGTCAGATCCGATCCCCGCCAGGCGGGCCGGCCGGCGCAGGTGGCGGCGGCCGTGCTGCTGCGGCGCAGGGTCGCCGACCTCGAGGCCCTGATTGCCGCGGAGCCGGACGCGCCCGGCTTCAGGATCCGCGAACGCGTGCTGGCGGCCTTCTACGCCAACCTGTTGGTCTCGTCCGCAGATCCCGCCACCCCGCTGACGCTGAACGCGGACCTGCTGGAAGAGGCGCTGCACCCCGCCGCGGCCCCGAGCGCCCTGGCCACGGCGTACGCGCGCCTGGTGACGGCCATGCGCGACCAGCTCGCGCTGATGACCCGCACCGGCGTGCTGGGCACCGTCCAGTTCCGCGCCCGGGACGAACGGACCGTCGCCTCGGGCGGCGCCTGGATGCGCGACGAGGCGGGGGGGCGATGGCTGACGCCCGAGGGTCTGTTGCTTGAGCGCTGGCCGACCGCCGCCTTCGATCCATCCACGGGCCGGGTCAAGGTGCTGCTGCGCAGCGACCTGCTCGGCCCCTGGACGCGCTACCGGGACAAATTGACGAGCCTGGCCTTCGGCCACGACGAGGACGAGGAGGCCGCCGGCCGGCTCGATGACTGCGCCGAGGAGATCGAGGCCGAACTCGATGCGCTCGTCGACAGGCCGCGACGCGATCGCGCCGCAGGCATGGACGCCACCGCGTGGAAACGCCGGGTCGACAAGACGCTCGCGTTGCGCGCGGAGATCGCCAAGGGCGGCGCCAGTGGCGAGGTCATCGCGCTCGCGGGCGAGCTGGTGGACGTGGCGCGCCGGGCCGCCGACCAGGCCATGACGCCGGCCTTCCAGTCCGCGTTCGGCCGCGGCACGCTGCCAGCGTTCGAAGACTGGGCCGCGCTGCCGGAGCCGCCGCTCAGGCTCCCTTCGGGCGACGACGATCCGGACTCGTACTCCGACATCAGCGTGGAGGACGATTCGCCGCAGCCGGGCACCAGCGGTGAGCCGCCGCGGGACCAGACGGACGGCGGCCCAGCGCAGGGCGTCGACGCAGCGGAAGCGGCCTCCGGCGCCGAGCCGCCTGCCGAAGCAGCGGCTGAAACGGCGCCCGAGACGGCGACCGAAATGGCGACCGAGACGGCGACCGAAATGGCGGCTGAAACGGCGGCCGAGGCGCCGGCCGGCCTGCCCTCGGAGGCCGCGCAGGCTGGCGGCCGGCAGGCGCGGGTGGACCGCGGCTCCCTCGCCGCGAAGGCCTTGGTGGCCGCGCGGCTGGATCTGCAGAGCCCCGTCGAAGAGGCGAAGACACGCATCCGCGATGGCGTGATTGATCGCATCCTGGCGCACATGGGCGTCGAACTGGAGGGCGAAGCGCGGCGGACGGTCGAAGATTTCATCGTCCTGCGCCGGGGAAAAGGGAAGCTCGCCGCCCTGAGCTACGACAGGCCGCAGTTCATCCGCCCCCTCGACCTGCTTCTGCTGGACGAGACGCTGGTGCGGGTGCGGGAACTGATCCATCAGCAGTCCGGCGCGGCCGGGTCGCCCAAGCCCTGGACGCCGCTGCACACGCTGCGCTTCATCGAGGCCGACGACCCCACGAGCTGGTCCGGCATGGAGGGCGGCGCGCCGTCTGCGAAGCGGCTGAGCGCCGAACTCGTGCTCATGGCGCTCGAATCCGCGCGGACGAAGCGGCCCATGCCCTTCGACATCGACTTCATCCGCGAATGGCTGCACGACGTCACGCCGGCCGCCCTGAGCCTGGCACGGCCCTTCAAGCGCCTCTTCCCGGCGCTGGAGGCGCTGTCGGACCTTGGCCTGATCGGCAAGCTCGTCCCGGTCTGGCCGCCCGGGGCCGGCCCGGCCGCCACGCCTGCCAACCGCGCGGACAGCGTCCAGACGGTGCGCCAGCTCCTGCAAGCGCCGCCGGATCCGAAGCCCTCCGGCTGGATGCCGGTGGAATGGCCCGAACCGGTGTTCGCCAGGCCGGACATGCCAATGCCCGCCTGGTCCACGCGCAAGCATCTGCCGGACGGGGCACGCGGCAAGCCCTTGTTCAAGCTCGACAAGCAGGAGATCCATGTCTACCGGTACGAGCCGGACGGCAGCCACCAGGATCGCTTCTTCACCGCGAAGCTGGTGGCTCCGCGGGGCGAGTTCGCGGCCGCGTTCGCCGCCGAAGTCGACGAATGGACGCAGCGCTGGAGCGAAGGTCCGGGCGGCGTCGCCATCCCTCGCAGCCGCCAGCCCCGATACCTGCGCGTGGACGACCAGGGCATGCACGTCCTCAATTCGGCTCAGGACCGCTTCTCCATCCGGGTGGCCGAGCGATTGCCGAGCGGCCGGCTGCGGTTCGACCCGGCGGCGATGCGCGTCGTCCAGGCCTTCCTGGACCGCGTCGTGCTCGAGGAACCGCCCCGTCCACCGGTCACGCAGTGGCGCAACGAGATGACGCCCGCCCACGCGGCGGACCCGCGATGGATCAAGGCGTGGCATGCCGTCCGCGACGCCGAGGGCGAGGGCGAGGGCGAGGGCGAGCCTGCGGCCAAGCGCGCGCGCATTGCCGCAGACCACGAGGCGCGCGGAAAGCTGCGGATCGTGCTGCAGCTGGACGACTCGCCGGCAGCCTTCGAGGCCGGCCTGCGCTACGCGACCAAGTACAAGGACAAGGGCGGGGTCGCCTGGGTGCAGCGCGATGCCCGGGGTGGACGCCGGGTGGTCGCCGGCGCGGACCTCCTGTCGCAGGTGGCCGACCGGTTCGTCAAGCTGGTGATCGTCGGGAAGTCCTCCCTCAATGCGCTTCAGAAGACACGCTTGAGCGGCCACGACCCCGCCCGGCTCGCGGAACTGGCCCGCGACGAGGTCGAGCTGCACACCGGTCTCGATCGCGTCGAGAGCGTCACCCTGCTGTCCTGCGCGCTGGAAAGTCCGCTCGCGGACACCTCCTTTGGCAAGACCTTCCGCAGGAATTTCGTCAAGTCCAGGCTGGATCCGTCCTCTTCCACGATCAGTCCCAAGCTCAAGGTGACGACGTACAGCCGGCCAGTCCTCTTCCCGGATCACGATCCGTCGTCCACCACGCGCTACACGCGTCAATGGCCCGGCGGCCCGCTGCGGCACCACGCCAGCGAAACCACCTTCTCGATCTGGTCCGAAGTGAAGCGGGAGGACAAATACCTGGGGGGCGAGCGCCACACCCTCGATGAACCCGCGGACGATCCGGACACCCAGTACGACGGCTCAGCGCTGGACGTCGAGCAGCAGCGCGCCGCCCAGCCGCAACCGGCCCGCAGCGCCGCGTCGGAGTCCGGCTTGATGAAGGTCATTCAGCAGACGCTCGCGCAGGCGGTGCCCGACACCCCGGCGCGCTCGTTCACGCCAGAGCAGTTCCGCGCCTGGGAGCAGATGCGCGACGACCTGGTGCGGATCATCGGCGAGCGCTTTCCGGAGGTCTCGGATGCGTTCATCCGCAGAAGCGTCGTTGCCACGGCGCATGAGCTGCTGCTCAGCGGCACGTCGTCGCTGCACCGCATGCTCGACACGCTCGGCAGGCAGCTCGATCTCACGAGCGACGCCAGCCTGCAGGAAGCGGCGCTGACGGACGGCCCCTTTGGCGACATCGATCGCCTGCGCATCGACGAGCCGCTTCGCCAGACGCTGGCCTCGGGCGCGAAGATCCGGCGGCGGACGGCGTTGATGCTGGACCTGCTCGACGTGATGCCGGCGCTGATCGAGGCCCGGCCGGACATCGTGGAGCAGCCGCACCGGCTGGCGGCCGAGATCCGCTTGTGGCGCGCCGCGCTGGCCAGCGGCCTGGATGGGTCCCCGTTCTTCATCGACGCCGACCTGCAGCACAGCCGTGCCGGGACCCCGGCGCCCGCGTCGACGCAGCGCGGCGACGCCCTGCACGCGCTCTACCCCGCGCTGAAGCGGCTGGCCGCCACGGGAGAGATCGGCCCGATCCGGTTCATCAGCAGCGAAGCGGCCCGGCGCTCCGGGCCGGGCTGGTCGGCGCTGAACGCGCGCTGGAGCGTCACGTCCGTCGATCAGGTGCCGTCGCCATCGCCCGCCGCGGCAGGACGGACGGACGCTGGCCAGCCGTCCTTCCTCGAGGGCCTGCGGCATGCGCCCGACCACATCGAGTGGGACCTCGACCGTGGCGAGGTCCGATTGACGCCGATGCCGGGATCGGACGCGACCGTCAGGCTGCTGTTCCCGGCCTCGCCTGAGGACCGCGGTGCAGCGCGCGCGAACCTCGACACGCTGGGACGGCTGATGACGCGGCTCGGACTGATCGATCTGCCGGCGCGGGAGCTGCCGTCGCGGATCAGCCTCGGCGCGGACCAGTTCAGCGCCAACGGCCTGGTGCTCGCGCGCCGCGATGACACGGGCCGCTGGCTCATCGACGAGGAGGCGGTGCGGCGTTTGCGCACGGTGATGCCCCAGGGCGAGTCGGCCGCCGCGCTCCCCGACCTCACGGTGCCCGCCAATCAGTGGGAGAACCACGTGCAACTGCCGCGCGAGCCCAGGGTTCGCGCCCATCTCGACGAGGCACGGGAGGCGTTGCGCCTCTACATCGCTGCGCAGGACGACAAGGCGATGGAAGTGGCCGGACTCGCGCTGCTGGAGAAGTACGGGGATCGGCTGGTCTGGGTGAGGATGGCCAAGGACGGGTCCTGGCAGGTCCGCGCAGGCCGGGACCTGGTCAACGCCTCCGCGCCGGAAACCCGCCTGCGCCTGATCGTGGCCGCGCACGGCTTCACCGACCCGCAGACCAAGGCCCGTCTGCTGGGCGGGTTCACGCCCGAGGAACTGGCCCGCGCCATCGGGCGCCTGCTCGGAGCCCTGCGCCCCGGCATGACGTCCCAGGTGGACAGCGTGCGCCTGCTCGGATGCGTGCTGCAGAGCCCGGCGGCGGAGCGCAACTTCGGCGCGGCCTTCGTCGGTGCCGCGCATGACGAGCAATGGTCGCGCCCCGGCATGCGCGCCACGGTGTATGCGGACCGTGTGGGCCCCGACGCCGGCCCCTCCGGTCTGCGCTTCGTCACCATGGCGGACAGGCGCTCGCCCCGGTATCACCGCGCGTCCGGGCGGACCTGGCAGTACTGGGTCGAGGACGGCACGGTGCATCACGCCGACAAATACGCCGATGCCGGCGCCGGCACGCTCGTCCCAGCCATCGACGAGGACCCGCTCACCTTCGGCGGCCCGGACGATCAGATCGCCGCCGCCTCGCCCACCCCGACGGAGACACCACTGTCCGCGGAGACCCTGCGGGTCTACCGGACCCTGGACGCGCTGGAACAGCTCCCGGCCTGGCAGGGCGACGACCAGGCAGCCACGGCGACTCTCAGAAGGGAGCTCGCCGACCAGGTCTTGCGCGTGCTGGTGGACTTCAATCCGCAGGCCGGCGAGATCCCGGCACTTGAAGCGGGCGTGCTGAAGGAAGTATCCGGGCACGTCGCCGCGGGGCTGCTCGGGAAGCCCGGCCGGCTCCGCCAGGCCTACCTGACCCTCCTGCAGGCCGGGCTCGCCGCTGACGCCGTCATCCTCAGCGACTCCCTCTGGTTTCCCCGCGCCGGCACCTTGCCCCGCACCGAGCAGACACTGCGCGCCGAGCTGGGCGAGACACGCCGCATCGGAGCGGCTTCCGGCTACTTCGTGGAGGCGCTGCGCGCCGCCCGCGAGCATCTGACTCGGACCGCGGCGGACCTGGGGGCCGGCGTCTGGGAACGCTTCCTCGGCAAGGCGGCGCTGATGCATGCCGCCGTCGGGGCCGCGGCGACGCAGGGCGCGCTGGTGCTCGACCTGTCGCCGGGCGCCCCGGCCACGGACGCGGACATCGAACTGGTCCGCGCCCGCGACCTGCTGCCGCATCTGACAACACTGGGCGCGAATGGCGGCGCCTGGGAGGCGGCGACCGATTCGCCCTATCTGCGAGGCAAGAAGGTCTTCAAGCGCCTGGACGGCAACGTGGAGCACGAGATCGCGGTCGCCCAGCTTCACCGGTTCGACCTCGGCCCGCCCTTCCGGCATGTGGTCGCGCATGAGCGGGACGGCCGGGTCAGTTGGTCCACGTCGACGCCCGAGGAGGTCCAGCGGCATCTGCAAGGCATCCGCGATCTGTTCGACCAGGGCATCGCCAGACTGCGCGCACAGCGGGCCGATCCGGCGCTGCCATCCGAGGAGACGCGGTTCATCAACCGCGCCATCGAGCACCTGCTCTTTCAGCAAGAGCAGATCTTCAGGGCCACGCCGACCTCCGAGGAGGACGAGGACATTCATCAGGCCCAGCGGGATGGCAGCCTCGAGCACGAGGAGCTTCGCGGCCGGGTGATCGCCCGGGCCAGGCAGACCTTCGCGGAACTCAAGTGGTTCACCCTGGCGTCTTCCGACGACCGTCTGCTGGGCCTGCCGCCCGAGCTCCCGCGGCAGGCCAGCGATGCCGTGCGCGTCGCCCACGGAAAGATGACGGCGGTGCGCAGCGGCGTGGCGCGCGAACTGGAGCGGTTGCGCAAGGAACTCGCCACGCGGCTGGCCGCGGTGCACGAAAGCGCGGTCGAGCCGCTGCCCAGGCGCCGGCCGCTCGCGGCCCTGGCCAGCAGCGCGCCGCAGGTCGAGCAGACCCTGGACCGGATCTCGGGCGAGATCACGCTGTCGCACCCGCTGCTGGAGCGGCGGACCCGGATCCGGGTCCGCCCGCTGCGCGAGTTCCAGAACGCCGGAGAGCCCGAGCGTCTGGCGATCCTGCGCCAGGACGCCGACATCCGGCAGGTCGAATCGATGCTGCTCCGCTACTTCGAGCCGGCGCGCCGGCCGGGCGGCTCCTCGCCCTTCCTGCTCCCGGACCTCCCGCCGGAGGTGCTGCTGGAGAAAGACACCTTGGAGATCGGCGATCGGATCGTCGCGAACCGGGACACGCAGGCCAACCTCCTGTTACCGCCGGTATGGATGCCCGATGAGCCGAACCTCGAAGCAGCCAGACGGACGGTGTGGGGAGCCGGCTACGCCCGAGCGCAGGAGCCGCCTGCGTTCGAGCCGCCGGAGCCGCTGCCGGAACCGCCCGCGACGGCTCGTCCCGGCCGGAAGAAGGGCCCCGGCCGGGTGAAGGTCATCCTCCAGATGGCCGATGACCGCGAAAGCGCCACGGCCGCCTGGCTGCTGGCCAAGCGCCATGGGGACGCAGCCGTGTGGATCTCGGTGGCGCATGAGCCGATCACCGGTGGCTCGAGCTGGACTTACCGGCGCGGACGCTCCTTGGTGAGGCCGCTGGCGCCGTCGACGGAAGTCGATGTGCAGGTGGTGGGCCACGGCCGCGTGTCGGCCTCGTTTGAGCGCACCTTGAGCGGCTGGACGCCGGACCAGCTCGCCACGGTGATCAACGGGCTGTTCCCGCATTTCCGCACGGCGCCCAAGAGCCAGCGGCCTCAGTTGAAGCAGGTCAGCCTGGTCGCCTGCGACCTGGCCCGGGAGTTGCCCGGCGAGTCCTTCGCGCTGGCCTTCGCCGAAGCGCTCGACAGCCATCCGTCCACACGCGGCGCCCCCGTGACGGCGCGGACCGGACATCTGCACGTCGTGCAGGAGCGCCGCGCGGGCGGATCGGCGCGGATCATCAAGGTCACCGGCCGGCCGGACGCGCGCGGCGGCGGCTTGCGCCACCACATGCCCGGCGACACGCTGCGCATCACGCGCGACCCGGTCAGCGGCGAGCGCATCGTCACCGACAAGTACCCGGGCCCGGCATCGAAGCGGGAGCAGGAGGGGCGATGGACCGCCCCGCCCGAGGACCTCGATCTCGCGGTCGACGTGACCTTGGGAAGCGATCCGGTCCTGGAGGGCGACACGCCCGAGGAACGCGCGCTCAGGGACATCGTGGAAGGTGCGAAGGATCCGCTCGATCTGAACCGGCTTTCGCGTGTCACGGCCGCGCAGGCGCTGCGCGAACTGCAGGCCAGCGGCGCTCTGGAGATCAACGCTGGCGGCGCGATCCGGCTCGACGACGCGCACATGGCATCGCTCATCGCGGGCACCGATGACGCCGCGCGGATGCGTGTCGGCACGGCGCTCCTGCACCTGCCCGAGCCGCTGCTGGATGAACTGCACGCCAACTCGTCGGCACGAGGACAAAGCCTGCTGGAGCAGGTTCGCAAGGCCCGCGCGGGGGGCGCCGACCGCGCCTCGGGCATCGACCTCGAAGCCGTCGGCGGCCACGTCTTCGGCTGGGCCAACACCATCCTGGGCGCCCTGCAGATCGCCCAGGGCTGGCGCCACATGGACGCGGCGCAGAAGGGGCTGGCCGTCGCCCAGACCAGCGGCATCGTGACCACGCCGCTCACGGTCAAGGTCGGCGAGTGGCTCAAGACCTGGGCCGATGACCTCCAGGCGGTGGCCGCCGAGTCCCGCGCCGGCGCGCTGGCCGGCTCGGCGCTGTCGCGCCTGGGCACGGCGCTGATGGCCGGCAGCGCGGATGTCGGCCTGGCCGGCCTGGGCCTGGTGCTGTGCGGCCTGCAATGGCGAGACTTCTGGAAGTCCGGGCAGCCGGTGGGCGGCTTCGCCTACAAGAGTCTGGTGGCGGGCACCACCGTGGCCACGATCTTCGCCATGCATGCGCTGGTGAGCACGGGCATCAACCTGGCGGTCCTGGCCGCCGGCGGCGCCGAGGCCGTCGCTGGCACGCTGCTGGGCGCCGCGGCCGGCGTGATGAGTGCCACGGCCCTGCCCTTCGCCATCGCGGCCATCGCCCTGGCCGGCGCGGTCAACGCCTTCATGTGGGCCGACGAGTACGCCGACTACGTCGACCCCGCCACCCCGGTGGGCGAGGTGATCCTGGGGACGCTGGCCAAGATGCTGGGCTTCGAGACCGACGCGTTCAAGCGCGCCGAAGTCGAGAAGAACGCCCACGACGCGGCGGTCGCGCGCTCGGCGATGCTGGACCAGCAGCGCAAGGACTTCATGGTCTTCAGGCGCCAGCAGGTCATGAAGTCCGGCACCTACAACACGGTCCGGTATGGGCACCTGCATCACCCGGTCAGCCACACCACATTCCCTGTCCCGGGCCAGGATCCCCCCTACGCCTTCGTCCTTCAGGACCGCAGCCCGTTTCAAGCCGTGCACAGCGGGCAGGAGATCTGGCGCGCGCCGCGCACTGCCGGCGCGGTTCCCCGGATCGCCTGGCTGGGTCTGCGCGGCACGGTCTGGCCGAGCCTGCCGGGGGAACTCGGCGAGCAGCTGTTCGAGGTCCAGGGGACCCGCAGCGAGTATTACGGCGGGCCCAAGCGCGACATCTTCCTGCTGGATGGCGACTCCAGCTCTCACGTCCACGGCCTGGGCGGCGCCGATGAGCTGGTCCTGGACGCCGGCCGGCGCCACGTGAGGATCCGTCCCAACGGCGAGGACCGGTTGCGGTACGCCATCGCCCTCCAGGCGTCCGGCCTGGACGAAGCCCGGCAGAACAGGCTGGAGACCATCGAGTCCATCACCGTGCGCGACGCCGCCTCGGCGCACGTGACCGGCAGCGCCGCCGACGAACGATTCGATGTCTCGGGCCAGCAGACGGACATCGCCGGCGGCGGCGGCCGCAACACCTACGTGCTGCGCCCGGGCAACCGCATCGTCAGCAGCGCCAGCGACGCTGCCATCTGGGGACGCGGCATCAGCGCCACCATCGACTTCGACGGCAAGCCCGCCGACACCCCGCTGCTGCTGCGGGCCGATGTCCTGCACGAGTCCCTCAGCTTCCGCCGCGATGGCACGACGCTGTTCATCGGCAACGGCGCGGACACGCTGACGCTGCTGGACTTCTTCGCCGCCACCGACGCCGCGCCCGCCGCGCCACGAGGGCTCTTCATCGTCGACGCCGTCGGCACGCACCTGACGCTCATCGATCCGCGGAGGCTGGATGGCACGGCGCGCAGCGCCACGGCACTGGACAAGCACCTGTCCTTCGATGCCTGGGCGCCGGAGTCGCGCCGCGCCCTCACCGGCGACCACGCGCACACGCGGCATCACCTGAGCTCGGGCAGCGGCGCCTTCCGCGTCCAGCCGCGCACCGCGATGCCGATGGACATCACGCTGGACATCGACATCGCGCGGCTGCGCTACGCGCGCACGGGCGACGACCTGATCCTCATCGAGACGCCGCCAGTGAATGCGCCCGCGGACTTCAAGCCGCTGCGCCTGACCCTGCCCGGCTACGCGAAGCGGGACTGGGCCGCCTCGCACGGACAGCTGGCGCTATGGGCCCGCGGCGCCTCCGACCAGGCGGCCGTGGTCAAGCTGCTGCATCCCGCGCCAGGCGATCCCGATGAAGGCGCGATGCGGCGCGCTGAACCCGACTCCCAGGCAGCCGGCTCACCGGCGAACGAGCCCGCCGCGGTCCCGGGTCTTGACGGCGCCACCCAGGCCCCCGCCATTGCGGAGCAGGCATCGGACGTCGCCATCCCGGCCGTCAGCAAGAAGAACGGCGCGAAGGTTTACGCCGCGGACGGGAGGCTCCCCGTGCAAGCCACCGCACCGGGCATCCACATCATCGAGTCCGGACCGGCCGCGCCGTGGTCGGCAGCCAGACCGCGCGTGATCCACGTGCGGCCGGACGCGACGGCGCGCATGACGGGCCGCTCGCTGGAGATCACCGCCGGCGAAGGCGCCGGCCGGACCACGGTCCACGTGCTCGACTACTTCCGCGCTCCCGAACACTTCACGTTCGAACGGCTGAACGGTGAGACCGCCTGGGCGATGAAGCAGCTCACCGGCCAGCAGTCGCCACCGCTGCTGCCGCAGAACTTCCGCGGCCTCTGGCTGGGTATCTACGCCGGCCTCGATGCCGATCCCTGGATCGCGCCGCTGCTGTACGCCGCCGGCATCAAGGATCACGCCGCGGTCCGGGCGGTGTCGAGGATCTCCGCCGATCTGCGGCAGGAGCCATCGGCCCAGGACGCGCCCTCGCAGGACACCGCGCATGACCTCGCCGCCGTGCGGACCTATCTGCGCCTGAAGGGCCTGAGCGCGGAGGTCGCGAACGCCATCCAGTCCACCACCACGCGCCAGCTGCGGCGCGTGCGGCAGTTGCTCGCAGTGGCCTCGGACGGGCGCACGGCGCTGCCCGCCGCCTTCATCGACGCCTACGCCGCCAGCAGCGTGGACACGCCGCTCAACGCCTCGCATCACGGCGCGCTGATCAGGTCGCTCGCCGCGCGCGCCCTGCCCTGGGACTATGTCGAGGCGGTCCTGAAGCACGACCTGTCGAGCCAGGCGCTCCTGGCCTTCGAGGCCTGGGCCAGCCAGCATGCCGAAGGCGGCCTGGCCGGCGCGCATGCGATCCGCGCCATGGAGGAGTTCGATCGCCTGCTGGACGGCAGCCACGGCGCGGACGCCGCGATCACGCCGGACACCCGCGCCCTGCTGACGATCGCGCTGCGGCTTGACGGCCGGCCCGACGATGTGATCGAAGCCCTGGCCGAGGCGATGGTGGCCGTCACGCTGGACAGGGACTGGGTCGACGGCATGCTGCGCGCCGGCGTCGACAGCCACGAGGTGCTGAAGCAACTGCGCAGCGCCAAGGTCCCGGTCCAGGACCTGGTGATCGGCAACGCCAACCGCCATCTCTACGAAGGCAATGGCGACCGCTCCTCAGTGATCGAGGTCAGCACCTCCTCCGGACTCCGGGCTCCGCCGGCCTCGGTCACCCGCTATGTCGCCAAGGGTTACCTCGACCTGGGCGACAACGGCAGGCCGACGATGAAGGACGCTGGCGGCCGCTACCACCTGCGTCCCGGCGACGTCCTGGACCAAGGCGGAAACGCCCCGGAACTCGCCGCCTACCGGCGCGAGCTGGAACAGACGAAGGCCCGCCTGCGGCGCAATTTCGAGTCGGGCTACACCGGCGGCGAGACCTCGCTCTTCCGGCAGAACTCCTACGACGGCTTGACGTCCTACCAGCGCAAGGAGGACGCCTGGCAGAACTACCTCAAGGAGCACCTGTCCGTTTCATCGGTGATCCGCCTGCTGGAAGCCGGCAGCGTCGACGCGGTCAGCACGACGGTGACCGACACCGCCTGGGGCGGCCGCAGCCTCCCCGGCAATCTCGTCGACGGGCACACGGCCGCTGGCGAAGTCACCGCCTGGCGGCCCGCCCCAAGCCCTCTCCCGCTGGAGACGGGCCAGTTCATCCGCTTCGATTTCCAGCACGCCATCGCCGTGGCCCAGCTCAGGCTGCTGATCGCCGCCGACCCGTCGGGACCGGTACCCGACGGGCGGACCCAGGGGAGCTGGAAGGTCCAGGCGCTGGCAGCTGACGGCCAGTGGCTCGACGTGGCGCCCGGCACCGTGATCCGCAATGAAGCCGACGTGATCTTCTGGAGCATCGAAACCCAGGGCCGCCCGCATCGCTCCTACCGGCTCGTGAGCGAGCAAGGCGCCATGCCGGCGGACGTCTGGTTCAGCGAAGTCGCATTCAGCACCGTCGAAGCCGGCGCGGACCCGCTGGTCGCGCAGCTGGGGTACATCGGTTACGCCCCGGACGACGCCAAGGCGCTGGTCAAGGCGGGGCCGTCCGTCCGCGCGCGCGCCATCGAATTCCGCCGCAGCTTCCCGGTGGACGACTTCAGGTGGCTCGTCGGCCAGGGCATCCGGACCGAGGAGACCATGCGCCGTGCCATCGAGCTTCGCCGCGGGTCCCGCGAGATGACCAGGGAGAGCATCGCGCGGGAAGTCCTCGAGCGGCCGCAGTCGCCCGCCCAGGCTTCGCGGCAATCGGCCGCGGCGCTGCTGACGCAGGCCATGGCATCGGGGAGCGGCATCGGAACGGCGGGGGCGCCCGCCAGCACGGCTGGCACGCCCGCAGGCCGCGAACCGTTCCCGGCGCTGGTGCCCGCGATGCCCGTCTGACCCCCGCGATCCCCGATGGCGACGGACAACGGCGGCGTCCGGCGATTCAGGCGACACCGCATCCGGGGGCGATGCAGGATGTCGAGGGAAGCGATCTCGCCCGAGGGGTGGCAGGCGCACTGAGGCCGCTCCATCCACCTCTCCCGCTTCGCCATGGCCATCCCTCAATCCGCCGTCCCGCCCCTCCCGCCATCCGGCGCAGCCCTGGCCGCCGGCCCGGGCAGCCCCACGCGCGGCGCCGCCATCGCCACCCTGCTGGAGGAGGTGACCCGCGCCTGGCCCGCGGGCGCCTCGATGGACGCCGCGCTCCGGTCCTCGCTGCTGGCGGAGTTCAGCCGGGAGCCGCTCGGCGACATCGACGCGACGCTCGACGGCGGCGCGCTCCGAAGCCTCGCGGCGCACTACTTCAACGCCGTGCTCGACGGGTCCCCCGCCGAACTGTTGAAGGTGCATGAGACCCTGGTCGCGGCCGAGCAGGGCCAACACGCGCCAGAGGTGGTCGGTGATCGCGCGCTCGAGGCGTTCGAGCAACTGCGCGACATCGCGGATCGGGTGCTCCTGCGCCAGGACAACGCCGCGGGGGCCGTTCACGCCGCCCTGGGCCGCGCGATGGCGCGCGTCTTCGCCGACGCGCTGCGCTCGCTTGGGCCGGGCCGTCCCTTCACCATCCAGCTGGATGAGATCGTCGATGCGATGCGTCCCGACGTCGATCCGGCATCGCGGATGCATGCCGGCCTGCTGCTCGCGGCCACCGACCGGCTGGCGCTGCTGTCGTCGGCCGGCGTGATCGGACCGCTGCGATTCGCCGCGCAGGCGCCTGCGGACGAGTTCGACGCCGATTGGATCCGGGAGACGGACGGCAGTTATCTGGCTCCCCAGGACGATGCGCTCCTGGCCCTGACGGAGCTCCAGTTCGATCCGGCCTCCGGCCGCGTCCGCGACGTGCTGGAAGAGCTGCGCGGTCCCTGGGATTCTCTGGCCGGCAGCGCCGGCGCGTTCGCGCCGGCGGATGAAGCGGCGGGCTCGACATTCAATCGCGTGGAGGCATTCGCGGACGCCGTCCTCGATGACATTGCCCAGTGCAATGGAAGGCCGGCCGCGGCATGGGAACGGTACTTCGGCGCGCCGTCATGGCAGAACCGGATGCAGGAAGCCCAACTGCTGATCGACGCGCTGAATCAGGGCCCGGACAGCGGACATCCGATCGCCGCGGCCCTGAAAAGCCTCATGGCCACGTTCCCCGGGCGCCTGAGCGAGAACCTGGCGCTCCTGCCCACTGTGGAACGCCCTCCCTCGTTGACGAGTCCCATGACGCCGGAGCAGCGGGCCACGGCGATCGCGGCCGCGCTGCTGGCGGACACCGCCGGCTGGCCGCTCGTCACCCCCGACGCGGACCGCATCCGCGAGCGCGTGCTTCCCGGGCTCCGAAACGCCGCGGCGACGGAGCTCCGAATCGTGCCCGCGGCGCCGCGCGAGGCGGCGCTTGGCCACATGCTCGATGCCCTGCTGAACGGCTCCCTGATGAGCAACCGCGACGCCTATCTGACGCTGCTCGACGCGGTGGACCCCGAGCGGCTCCGCACCCCGGCCCGACTGACCGGCACCGCGCTCGTGTTCAGGCGGCTCCGGGGGCTCGTCTGGGACGGGATCGCCGCGGCCGTGCCGGAGTACCCCGCCAACACCGCCCACGCGCTGGCCGGACTCTTCGAGGCTGCCGTCGTCGCAGCGCCGGGCCAGATGCTCAAGCTGGACTTCGACGGGCTCGAGTTCTCCGGGCAGGACAGCCACCTGCCATCGACGCAGGCCTCCCTGGGCGTGCGCTTCGAGCTCTACGACACCCTGACGTCGCTCAGCCGCGACGGGGTGATCGGGCCGGTGAGATGGGTCACCCGGAAGCAGCGCCCCGGCACGGACTGGATCCCGTCCGGCGATGAATTCCAAAGCGCTTCGGACATGAGAGTCCTGCGCGCGCACTGGCGCTTCGAGCCGCACGCCGGCTTCCTGGAGCTGACAAGCGCCCGCAGCTTCGATCGCGCGCCGGTCGCTCCCGCCGCTCCGCGGCGATCCGGCGCCTCCCCGGAGCACCTGGCGCAGCATGCCGGCAACGTCGACGTGGTGTGCGCGATGCTGCAGCGGGTCCTCGACGGGTGGCGCGATCCCGCCGCAACCGGCGCCGCGGCGGCGGGACCGGATCCTCTCCCCCCCGCCGCGGTCCGGCGACAGCCAGGGCACCGTGAAGGACAGGTCCCGCGCCATCGGGCGCAGCGTCGCGCAGGCGATCCGGGAGGCCTCGGTGGCCGCCCTGCGCCGGACCTATGACATGACCATGGATCTGATCCGCGCCACCCGCGATGGCGCGATGGATCCGGCTGTGGCGCGGGCGATGGCCGCCGAAGAGTTCCGTCGCATCGTGCGCCGGGCGGAGACGCTCATCGCCGCCCGCGCTGACGGCGACAGCCGCCACGTCCGCGGACGCGTGCTCGCCTCGTTCTTCGCGGACCTGTTGATCTCGGCCACGCATCGCGACACCCCGCTGACGCTGGACGTCGAACAGATGAGGGACGCCATCGAGCGCCACTATGCCCGCAGCGCCCGGGCGACGGCCTATGCAGGGCTGGTGGTGTCCATGCGCGACCAGCTCGCGCTGATGACGCGCGCCGGGGTGATCGGCCCGGTCGCGTACGCCGCCCGGCGGGTGCCGCACAACGACGGGGCACACGGCTGGACCTTCGACGCGCCCAGCTCGACATGGCGCACATCGCGCGATCTGCTGGCGGAGCGCTGGCGCAACGTCGGCTTCGATCCGTCCAGCAGCGAGATCCTCGTGCTTCGCCGCGACGATCTGAGCGGGCCCTGGCGGGACTACATCGCGGATCTTGACAGCCAGGCCTTCGACGGCGCCGACGATGAAGCCGTCCAGAGCCTGGAGGACTGGGCCACCGAGACGGAGGAAGCGCTGAACGCGCTGCTCGACAAGCCGCTCGCCGAGCGCGCGGCCGGCATGAGCGATGAGGCGTGGCGCGGCCGGATCGACGCGGCGGAGAAGCTGCGTGACAGGATCAAGGCCAGTGGCGTCAGCGAGAAGGTGGCCGACCTCGCCGACGCTCTGGTGACGATGGTGACGGCAGCGGGCAGGAACGCCCGGACGCCGGCCTTCCAGTCGGTCTTTGGACGCGGCACCGTGCCGGAAGGCATGCCGCCTGTGGACGCCGACACGGTGGTCGATCCCTCCCCCGACGCCGTACAGCCGGATGCGCCTGAGGAGCGCGCGCGGCCCCGTCCCGCGCTGGCGCCTCGCGACAGCGATGCGCTCGTCGCGCGCGCCCTGGTGGCGGGACGCTTGGAGCTCAACGCCCGCAGGTTTCAGCAACATGCGCGCAGGCGCCTGTCGCCGGACTACGCCGATCAACTCCTCAAGCGGATGCAGCCGCAACTGGACGAGACGGGGCGGCGAGCGGCCCTGGAGTACCTCAAGGAGAACAGGGAATCCCTGATCGCGCTGCGCCATGTCCGGACGCAGTTCATCCGTCCGTTCGACCTGTTGACGCTCCATGAAACCCTGCTCGGCCTGCGCAGGCTGCTGGATTGTCAGCCGGGCGCGGCGGCCTCGCCCGGCACCTGGACGCCGGGCGACACCTTGCGTTTCATGCAGGACGAGGACCCGACGAGCTGGTCCGGGCTCCGCGACAGCCCGGGCTCCCCCAAGCGCGAAAGCGCCGAACTGCTGCTGATGGCACTCGACTCGGCCGACCGCAAGACGCCGATCACCTTCGACGTCGAGCGCATCCGCGGCTGGTTCAAGGGCACCTCGCCCGAGGCGCAGGCGCTCACCGCGCACTTCCTGCAGCTCTTCCCCGTCCTGGAATCCTTGTCGGGCGAGGGGCTGATCGGCCCGCTCCGGTCCCACGCTCCCGACCCCCAGTCCGTGCGTGAGCAACTGGACCCCGACCGGCCGCCAAACCTGGCCTGGGCGACCCCGCTGCGGGCCACGCCGGACATGCCGCTGCCGGGGTGGGAGGCGCGTCAGCTGATGCTGGATCCGCCCGGCGGACGCACCTCGTTCAATCCCTCCAATGGCGAGATTCTGCTGAAGCGGACCATCCGGCAGAACATTCGCAACCCCCGCTACCTTGCCGCGCAAGTGTCGGATGCCTCGGGCCAGTTCTCCCAGGCCTACGCGGTCGAGGTCGATGAGTGGCTGCTGCGCTGGAGCGAGAAGCCCGATGGCACGCAGGTCCCGGTCACGGGCTTCCCGCGGCGCTTGCGCGTGGATGCCACTGGCATCCACGTGCGCGACTCGGACGAACCCACCCAGGAGATCCAGGTGGCCGAGCGACAGGCCGACGGCCGGCTGCGAGACATCCCGGCGGCCAGGCATCTGGTCCGGACATTCCTGGACCGGGTCGTCGTCGACAAGCCTGCCGAGCGTCCGGTGCACGAGTGGCGCAACGCGCTCACACCCGCCCATGAGCATCATGAGGCGTGGCTGAAGGCGCGCCAGGCGATCCTGACGCCCGGCGAACCTCCCGCCAAGCGGCCGCGCATGGAAGCGCAGTACTGGGAAAACAAGCTGCTGCGGATCGTGCTGCAGCTGGACGACTCACCGGCCGCCTTCGAGGCCAGCCTGCGATTCGCGACCAAGTACCAGGGTCGTGTCGCCTGGATCCAGCACGATGCTGACGGCGGGCGCAGGGTCCTGGCCGGCGCGGATCTGCTGGAGAAGGAGCCGGCCGCACCGCTCAAGCTCGTGATCATCGGGAAGTCCTCCCTGGACGCGATGCATCGGCCCTTGCTGAGCGGCCGCACGAGCACGGAACTGGGGCGGCTGGCCGGCGCCGAGCCCAGCCTGGCCGGGCACTTCAGCCGCTTGCGGTTCGTCACGCTGCTGTCCTGCGCGCTGGAGAGCCCGTTCGCCGCCGGGCACTACGGCGACAGCTTCATCAGGAGCCTTTATCTGAATCGATCGACCGGATCGACCGGATCCAACGAGCGCCCGGCCAGGCTGCCGTCGATCCGTGTCACCAGCTACGCCAGACCGGTCCTGTTCCCTGATGACGAGCCGGCCTCCACCAAGCGCTTCACGCGGGAATGGCCGGGCGGCCCGCGGCTGCACCGGGCCAGCGAGACGACCTTCATCACGAAGGGCTCGCACCAGACCGAGAACAGGATCAAGGACAAGTACCCCGGGGGACCCAGGCACGTCCTGGATGGCACCACGGACCCGGACACGCAGTACGACGCCTCCGCGCTGGACGTCCGGGAGGACGGCACCGCCGACCACGTCGACACCGTCCTCGAGGACCTGTTCGACGCCTACGAGCCCGCGCTCGACGGCGAGCCCTCCGAGGCGCTCAAGGAGCTGTTCACCGACGCGGCCGGCCGCATCGACGACGCGCGGCTGCAACGCGTCGCCGGGGATCTGACCGAGGAACTGCAACTGCGGTCCGACATCGGGCAGGCACTGCGCGATCAGGCGCAGCAGCCGGCATCGACGGCGATTGCCGCGCATGAGTTGATCGACGACTCGCTGGCGGGGCTCGCGCTGACGCTGGACGGGGTGGCACTGCCGGCCGAGTTCCTCGCGTCGCTGGGCGCGCGCCTGGACGGTCAGCCGCTCACCGCCGATTCGCTGCGTCTGGCCACTACCAACGGGCACACCGATCTGAGCGGCCGCGTCCAGCTCGACCCCGCGCGCTTCGAGCAACTGCTGCCGCTGCTGCCGGAAGGCGAGGACAGCGCCGCGCGGCTGGTCGCGCTCCAGGCCTGGCTCAGGGCCCGGCAGGCGAAGACCGGCGAGCACAAGCCCCTGTTCCACGGCACCGCCTCCAGCCGCGCCGGCGACCTGGTCGCATGGCTGACAGCCGTCGCGGACGGAGGGCCGGATGCAGCGCCGGGCGACACCACGCCATTGGCCGCGGTCAGCGAGCCCGGCGCTGTCGAGCCGCAGGCCCCGGAGGCCGGGGGCACCGACACGGGCGAGACGGGCGACACGGGCGAGACGGACGAAACGGGCGAGACGGACGAAACGGGCGACACTCCGCAGGAGCGCGAGCTCAAGGACATCGTGCGCGACGCGAAGGATCCGCTCGAGCTCGGCAGGCTCTCGCGCATGACGTCCGCGCAGGCCCTGAGCGAATTGCACGCCAGCGGCGCGCTGGAGATCAACGCCAACGGCACGATCCGGCTCGACGAATCGCATCTGGCGACGCTCATCGCCGGCGCGGACGACGCCGCGCTGATGCGCGTGAGCACGGCGCTTCTGCAGCTCCCCGAGCCGCTGCTGGACGATCTGCACGCGGACTCGTCCGCGCGCGGCAGGAGCCTGCTCGACAAGGTCCGCCAGGTCCGCGCCGAAGGCGTCTCGCGGTCCTCGGGCACCGATTGGCAGGCCGCCGGCGGCCACGCCTTCGGCTGGGCCAACACCGTCGTCGGCGCCTTCCAGATCGCCCAGGGCTGGCGCCATATGGACGCGGCGCAGAAGTGGCTCTCCGTCGCCCAGATCAGCGGCATCGTCACCACGCCGCTCACGGTCAAGGTCGGAGAGTGGCTCCAGAGCTGGGCCGACGACCTCAAGGCGGTGGCCGCCGAGTCCCGCGCCAGCGCGCTGGCCGGCGCGGCCTTCTCGCGCCTGGGGACGGTGCTGATGGCCGGCTCGCTCGACGTGGGTCTGGCCAGCCTGGGCGTATTGATGTGCGGCCTGCAATGGCGGGACTTCTGGAAGTCCGGCCAGCCGGTGGGCGGCTACGCCTACAAAATCCTGGTGGCCAATACCACCGTGGCGGCCGTGTTCCTGCTGCACTCGCTGGTGAGCACGGGCATCAACCTGGCGGTCCTGGCCGCCGGCGGCGCCGAGGCCGTCGCGGGCACGCTGCTGGGCGCCGCGGCCGGCGTGATGAGTGCCGCGGCCATTCCCTTCGCCGTCGCGGCCATCGCCGTCGCCGGTGCGGTCAACTGCTTCCTGTGGGCCGAGGAGTACGCCGGCTACATCGATCCGTCCACGCCCTGGGGCGAGGTGGTCAAGGGGACGCTGGCCAAGATGTTCGGTTTCGAGACCGACACGTTCAGGCATGCCGAGGTGGCCAAGACCGCCCACGACGCGGCGAAGGCGCGCGCTGATTTCCTGGTGAGGCAGCGGCAGGAGTACCTGGCGTTCCGGGGGAAGCAGCTCGCCAAGACCGGCCGTTACGGCACCATCCTGTATCCCAAGGTGGACCAGAAGGTCTGGCCCGCCACCTTCCGCGTCCCCGATGGGGATCCCCCGTTCGCCTTTGTCCTTCAGGACGATCCCGCGCGTGTCCTGCAGGACTGGGAGCGCCGGCGCGTGCCATCGAGCCCGGCGGCCGCCTCCGGCACCGCCTGGCTCGCCCTGCGCGGCCTGTCCTGGCCCACCCTGCCCGCGGCCACCGGCGCGCAGCTGTTCGAGCTCCAGGGCGTGGAGGGCGATTTCGCGGGCGGCGAGGAAGCCGACGTCTTCCTGCTCGATGGGCAGTCTTTCGTTCACGTCGACGGACGGAGCGGCACCGATGAACTGGTGCTCGATGCGAGCTCGCGTCACCTGAAGATGATTCCCGCAAAGGAACAGGCCGGACTGCTGTACACGATGTCCCGCACGGGGGCGGGATTCACCGGGGCGCACTATGCCGCGCTGACGGACGTCGAGTCCATCACCGTGCGCGATGCCGAGTCGGCGCACGTCACGGGCGGCGCCGGCGACGAGCGCTTCGATGTCTCGGGCCTGCAGACCGACATCGCCGGCGGCGGCGGCCGCAATACCTACGTGCTGCGCCCGGGCAACCGCATCGTCAGCAGCTCCAGCGATGCCGCCATCTGGTCGCGCGGCGTCAGCGCCACGATCGACTTCGATGGCAAGCCCGCCGACACCCCGCTGATGCTGCGGACCGATGTCCTGCACGAGTCGCTCAGCTTCCGCCGCGAAGGCACGACGCTGTTCATCGGCAACGGCACGGATACGCTGACGCTGCTGGACTTCTTCGTCTCATCCAACGCCACGTCCAAGGGGCCGCGAAGGCTCTTCATCGTCGACGCCGTCGGCACGCATCTGGCGCTCGCCGACCCACGCCGGCTCGAGGGCGCAATGCGCGGCAGCGACTCGGTCGACAAGCATCTGTCCTTCGATGCCTCGACGCCCGAGCCGCGCCGCGCCCTTACCGGCGACCATGCCTTCACGCGCCACCATCTGCTGTCGGGGAGCGGCGATTTCCGCCTCGCGCCGCGGACCCTGATGCCGATGGACGTCACGCTGGACATCGAGATCGCGCGGCTGCGCTACGAGCGCAAGGGCGACGACCTCATCCTCATCGAGTCGCCGCCAGCGGATGCGCCCGCGGACTTCAAGCCGCTGCGACTGACACTGCCTGGCTACGCGAAACGGGACTGGACCGCCTCGCACGGGCAGTTGTCCCTCTGGGCCCGCGGCGCCACGAACGAGACGGCCGCGGTCAAGCTGGCGCATCCCGCGCCCGCAGATCCCGACGAAGGCGCGATGCGGCGCGCGGCGCCTGCCGCCGGGGCCCCTGTTCAAGCGCCTGCTCAAGCGCCCGCTCGAGCGTCTGTTCATGCACCTGCGCAGGTCCCCGTCCACGATGCCGGCGATGTCCTCGAGGCATCGGCCGCCACGCCGGTCTTGAGCCGCAAGAGCGCCGCGAAGGTCTACACCGCCGATGACGATCGCCCGGTGCAAGCCACCGCGCCAGGCGTCCATATCGTCGAGTCCGGACCGGGCGCGCCGTGGTCGCCGGCCACACCGCGCGTGATCCACGTGCGGCCAGGCGCAACGGCGCACATGAGGGGCCGGTCCCTGGAGGTCACCGCCGGCGAAGGCGCCGACCGGACCACGGTCCACGTGCTCGACTACTTCCGCGCGCCGGGGCATTTCAGGTTCGAGCCGCTGAGCGACGAGACCGCCTGGACCATGAAGCAGCTCACTCACGAGCACTCACCCCCGCTGCTGCCGGAGAACTTCCGCGACTTCTGGCTGCACATCTACCGCGATCTCGACGCCGACCCCTGGATCGCGCCGCTGCTGCATGGCGCCGGCATCAAGGACCCCGCGATGGTGAAGGCGGTGTCGGGGATCTCCACCGATCTGCGGCGGGACACGACGCTCAGGTTCGAGCCTTCCAAGGGCACCGCGGCCGAGTACACCGCCAAGGGGAGCCCGCTGCGCTGGACCCGCCCGGTGAGCACGGCGGTGTCACGGATGTCCATCGATCCGCAGGAGCGTTCGCCGGCCCAGGGCGCGCCCTCGGAGGACATCGCGCATGACCTCGCCGCCGTGCGGACCTATCTGCGCCTGAAGGGCCTGAGCGCGGAGGTCGCGAACGCCGTGCAATCGACCACCACGCACCAGTTGCGCCGTGTGCATCGTCTGCTCGCGGCCGCCTCGGATGGACGCACGGCGCTGCCCGCCGCCTTCATCGACGCCTACGCCGCCAGCAGCGTGGACACGCCGCTCAACGCCTCGCATCACGGCGCGTTGATCAGGTCGCTCGCCGCGCGCGCCC
>Ga0102591_1000806_pt1 | contig 51766 bp, 43 predicted proteins | sample AraplaCol_mCL_r2_2_FD_76860 | JGI IMG/M metagenome (GOLD analysis project Ga0102591, IMG submission 76860) | Arabidopsis root microbial communities from North Carolina, USA - plate scrape MF_Col_mCL_r2 (SPADES assembly) (version 2) | ecosystem: Host-associated > Plants > Roots > Endosphere... | reverse complement strand
ACACCGTAGGACAGGAAGATGCCGGCGAAGGTGCCGACCAGCGCCGCGCCGATGAAGCCGCCCAGCAGCTTCGGGGACTGGTCGAGCGCGCCCATCGCCTTGATGACGCCGAGCACGGCAGCGACGATGCCCAGCGCCGGCAGCGCCTCGGACACCGTCACCAGTGCATGATAGGGCGCCAGCTTGCCCTTCACGATGGTGTGGATCTCCTCGTCCATCAGCGCTTCGATCTCGTGCGTGCGCGCGTTGCCCATGATGATGAGGCGGACGTAGTCGCAGATGAACTGGAGCAGCGAGGGATCTCCGAGCACGCTCGGGAACGCCTTGAAGATCTCGGAGGACGCGGGATCGTCGATATGCGCCTCGACCTCGTTGCGGCCCTTGCCCCTGAGCTCGCGCATCAGGGCATGGAGCGCCCCGAGCAGGTCGAGATAATAGCGCTCACTCGGCACCGCGCCGGTGATGGCCTGCATGCAGGCAACCCCGGTGTCGACGACCGTCTTCCACGGATTGGCCACGATGAAGGTGCCGATCGCGGTCCCCATGATGATCACGAATTCCCAAGGCTGCATGAGCACGCCCAGGTGCCCGCCCATGGCGGCAAATCCACCGAGCAGCGCCGCTACCGTGATGAAAACCCCCACGAAACTGCCCAACGCGCCGCTCCATCGCCGATCCCATCGGGAATATCTAGTCGGCGAGCCTTGCGCGAAGCTGGTTTCCCCATCGCCAGCCCCACGCAAGCAATTGGCGGCAGCTTGGGACGGCGTCGCAACAGCGGCCAGAGGGGCGCGTGTCATGCTATCCACCATCGCGGACTACACCAGACTGACCAAGGACATGGGCAAGTCGCTGACCCAGGTCGCGACACAGCCGGATGTCAGCCGCGAGACCGATTACTTCCTGAGCCATATCGGCAACGTGAAGACGATCGACGACTTCCTGAAGGACTATCGCCTCTATTCCTACGCGATGAAGGCCTATGGCCTCAGCGACATGACCTACGCCAAGGCGTTCATGCGCAAGGTGTTGACCGAGGGCGTCGGGAACAAGAACACCTTCGCCAACAAGCTGACCGACACCCGCTACCGGGAATTCGCCACCGCCTTCAATTTCGCCGCTCTCGGCAGCAACGCGACCAAGACCGCCCAGGCCACGACCGGCACGGCGACCCACTACGTCACGCAGACGATGGAGCAGAAGGCCGGCGACCAGAACGAGGGTCTGCGGCTGGCGCTCTATTTCACCCGCAAGGCGTCCACGATCACGACCGCCTACCAGGTCCTCGCGGACAAGGCGCTGACGCAGGTGGTTCAGACCGCGCTCGGCCTGCCCTCGACGATCAGCGCGGCCAACATCGACGCCCAGGCCAAGATGATCACGAGCAGGATCAACCTCACCGATTTCAAGGACCCGGCCAAGGTCACCAAGTTCGTGCAGCGCTTTGCGGCGATGTGGGACGCGACCCAGGCCCAGAGCGACGGCTCGACCAATTCCGCGCTGGTCCTGATCGGCGGCGCATCCTCGGCCAGCATGGATACCAACATGCTCGCGACTCTTCAGAACATCAGGTTCAACAGGTAAGTCATGCAATCGGCCCTCTATGTGGGTTTGTCGGCCCAGGTCGCCCTCGAAAAGCGCCTCCAGACGATCGCCAACAACGTCGCCAACGTCAACACGGCGGCGTTCCGCACCGACGTGGTGAAGTTCGAGACCGTGCTGTCCAAGGCGGGCCCGAACCCGGTCGCCTTTTCCTCACCCGGCGACAACATCATCTCGCGCGAGCAAGGCAACATCACCGAGAGCGGCAACCCGCTCGATGTCGCCGTGGTCGGCCAGGGCTGGATCGCCTTCGCCGGCCCGAACGGCACGGTCTATACCCGTGACGGCCGGCTCCAGATCGCTGCCAACGGCGATCTTCAGACCGTGAGCGGCTTTCCGGTCGTCGATTCCGGGGGCGCGCAGATCACGTTGGACCCCAACGGCGGACCGATCTCGATCGCGCGCAGCGGCGCGATCACCCAGGACAACAACGAGATCGGCACCCTCGGCCTGTTCAACATCCCGGCCGATGCCAGTCTCGAGCGCTACGGCAATTCCGGCGTGACGCCGGACCGGCCCGCGACCGCCATCGCCGATTTCTCCCGCGACGGCTTCAAGCAGGGCTATGTCGAGGGCTCCGGCGCCAACCCGATGATGGAATTGACCAAGCTGATCGCGGCCTCACGCGCCTTCGACGGCACCAATTCGATGATCGAGGGCACCGAGAGCTCACTGCAGAATGCCATCCGGACGCTGGGCGAGCCTGGCAAATAGTCTGCGCCCCGCGCGCATTGAGATTGAGGTTGGACTGATACCTTGAACGCTCTTCGGCAACTCGAGTGGGCGCTGCTGGAGCTTCAGCAGAGCACTCCCCTGGCAAGCGTCAGCGGCGCGATCTCCGAGATCGCGCCGACGCATTTCCGTGTCTCCGGCCTGTCGCGCTTCGTCAGGCTCGGCGAGCTCATCGGCGTCAATTCGGCCGGCAAGCCCCAGATCGGCGAGGTGGTGCGGATCGACAGCGAGGGCATCGTGGCGAAGCCCTTCGACCGGCAATTTGCCGGCGGCCTCGGCTCGGTCGCCTACCGGATGCCGCCTCTGTCATTTGCGCCCGATCCGAGCTGGAAGGGCCGTGTCATCAACGCCCTCGGCGCGCCGCTGGATGGCCTCGGCCCCCTCACCCCGGGCCCCCAGGCGGTCTCGGCTGAGGCCGAGGCGCCGTCGGCCATGAAGCGCGCACGCGTGCACAAGCCGCTGCGCACCGGCGTGCGCGTCATCGATCTGTTCGCGCCGATCTGCGCCGGCCAGCGCGTCGGCATCTTTGCCGGCTCGGGCGTCGGCAAATCGACGCTGCTCGCGATGCTCGCGCGCAGCCAGGGTTTCGACACCGTCGTGCTGGCCCTGGTCGGCGAGCGCGGCCGCGAGGTGCGCGAGTTCATCGAGGATGTGCTGGGCAACGATCGCCAGCGCGCCGTCACCATCGTGTCGACGGGAGACGAAAGCCCGATGATGCGGCGGCTGGCGCCGAAGACGGCCATGGCGGTCGCCGAATATTTCCGCGACCGGGGCGAATCGGTGCTGCTGATGGTCGATTCGATCACCCGTTTCGCCCACGCCGCCCGCGAGGTCGCGCTCGCCGCCGGCGAGCCCGCGGTGGCGCGCGGCTACGCACCGACGGTGTTCACCGATCTGCCGCGCCTGTTGGAACGTGCCGGCCCCGGCGAGGAAGGTTCCGGCACCATCACCGGCATCTTCTCCGTGCTGGTCGACGGTGACGATCACAACGAGCCGATCGCCGACACCATCCGCAGTACGCTCGACGGGCATATCGTGCTGTCCAGGCACATCGCCGACCAGGCGCGCTATCCGGCCGTCGACGTTCTGGCCTCGGTTTCCCGCCTCGCTCACAACGTCTGGGACCCCGAAGAGCGCGAATTGGTGAGCAAGCTGCGCTCCATGATCGCAAAATACGAGGATACGCGCGACCTTCGCCTGATGGGCGGATATCAATCGGGACGCGATTCGGGTCTCGACCAGGCGATCGACATGGTTCCGAGAATCTACGGCGCGATGCGGCAAGATGCTTCCGCGCCCCCGAGCGCCGATCCGTTTCGCGAGCTCAGGGACATGCTCCGGGGCGACTAAGGCGCGATACGGCCACGACGAATCGCCATCGGGCCGGCTCTTTGAGCACGATCCCCGCGCCAATGCGTTCCGCGTTTGTCGCAAGGCAAAGCCGCTTTGCACTGGTCCGGATAATGCTCGACCAGATCGAAAGGCCGGACCGCACGTGGCATGGGCCCGCCTTCCCGGTCCGCACCGGAAGCGGCTGAGCGGCTGATTCCGCGGCTGCGACGTCAACAACCGGCGCGTGTAATTCCTGCGAGTTCCCTTATCGATTCTCCGATACCACGCACAAGTTGTGGATGACGTGTCGAGCCTCATCGTCGCGATGCACAAGCTTCGATCAGTTTGCGCCGAACACAGACAACAAGATGTCGCGCAATCAAAGCGTCGCAGAGTTGAGTGCATGATGCTTGCCGCACAACGTATTGCGTTCACTATCATGTGTCCCGAAGAGCAAGATTGTCTTGAACGTTACATTCGCTTGCAACGACATCTGGGGCTCGCGCGGGTCTGTACTTGATTTTGTTGAGAAGCTCATTCATCGTTTCGGCGGAAGATAAGAAACGTCTGCGTGTGACTTGAACTCAGGGGCTTCGGTTGAGCTATTCCGATCCATCGTCTGCTGGCGAGGGCAACTCGGGCACCCGCGCGACGACGACGCTGTTGGCATGCCAACGACGCAGTTTCTCACTCCGGAGCACGCGACGCCGAGCGATCGAGATCGGGCGCACTGCAATTCGTTCCTTCGAACGAGAGTTCGACGCGACGTGCTCGCCGGGCAGCTGCAACCGTTCGATGTCGTTCGAAGGATTCGCGGGACAGGGCGGACAGCGGCTTCAGGACGCCGCAGACGAAGTTCCGGGGACGGGGTAGATTCATGCCATTGGCACGGGAAGCCGTCGAGCTGCTGGTTCAGGCGGCGAGGGCCTGGTATTTCGAAGGCAATCAGCACGGGTTGCGCGATCGGGAATGGATGGCGTTGCGCTTTCTCGGCCGCGCGAACAGGTTTTCGCGCACGCCGTCCGCGCTCGCCGGCTTCATCGGCGCGACCAGAGCCACTGCATCGCAGATCGTGAAGACGCTGGAGAGCAAATCGTTTCTGGTGCGCAAGCCGTCGCATGAAGACAAGCGTTCTGTCGTCCTGCACGTCACCGCGCAGGGCGAGAAGTGTCTCAATCAGCACGACCCGATCAATCACGTGGTGAATGCGGTCGCGGCGCTCGGCAACGACGAATGCGTCAGGTTGCGCGACTCGCTCCGCGAGGTGCTCAATCATCTCGACGCGGCCCATCAGCGGCTCGACGCCAGCATCTGCCGCGACTGCATGTTTCTCGCCGAGCGCAGCCCGGCCACCTCAAAGGGACGCGCGAGCGCCGAGTTCATGTGCCGGTTGTATCGCGCTCCGATCTCGCTCGAGGAGACGGAACTGTTGTGCACGAGCTTCGAGCGCACCCGCGACCGCCCGAAGATCGAAGAGCATCTCGACCGCGCGCGGATCGCAAGCCAGGGCTGACGCGGCCCGCGATGCGCGTGAATTCGCTTATGGCGTTGCGGGGCTGAGCCGGGATCGCGAAGGCGACGCGGTCATGCGCGATGAGATGGGCCCCGGCTCTGCCGGCGTACCGCGGAGTGTTTGGCGCGCGCTCTCTCAACGTCATTGCCAGGAGCTCTTGCGACGAAGCAATCCGGAATCCCTTCGCGGAGAGATTCCGGATTGCTTCGCTGCGCTCGCAATGACGGAGCAAGTTGCGGCTGCTTGCTTTTCCAACCACGCATAAGATCGCCCATCTCGGATGAACCGGGATGGACGAGACTTACGACAAAACCGAATTCCGCTAAAATGGAATCTTTTGCGCGGAAGGAGCGTCCAGCATGACCTAACGCGCACAAAAAAACACCCGGCGGTTTCCCGCCGGGTGCTCGTCGAAATGCTTCGACTGATCTTACCAGTTGCGCTGGGCGCGGAGCAGCAGGGTGATGCTGTCCTGATCCTTCAGCTCGTACAGGGCGGCCGGCTTGGCCGTCGTGCCGGCACCGGCATAGCCAACCGTGCCCGAGTACTTCTGGTCGAGGCGGGTCCAGTTCAGGTCGCCCGAGAACGTCAGGTTCTTGACGGGGGTCCAGCGGGTGATCACGCCGATCTGGCCGACGGCGAAGTCAGGGTTACAACCCGTGACACCGGCGAGACCGCCGAACACGCCGCCTGCACCGCCAGCACCGCAGAGAGCGGTCTTGGCAGTCGAGCCGTACTGCGCCTGAGCGTAGGCACCATACAGCGCGGTGTTCCAGTAGGCATCCCAGTTGTGGGTGTAAGCACCGCGGAAGCCCCAGGTCTTGACGGTTTCCTGCTGGCCGCCCGTGACGAACACGGTGTCCGGAGCATAGGCAAAGCCGACGCTCTGGTAGGCATTGCTCGAGTTGCCGAACATCGAGTAGGAGCTGCCCGCCAGGTTCTGGAAGTTGTAGCGGGTCGCACCGTCGGTGTAGACGCCCTGGATGTTGATCACGTCACCCGCACCGGTCGGGATGTTCTTGATCGACAGAGCGAGCTGGACAGCCCAGCCCCACTTGTCGTCGGGGTGGCCGGTGGCTTCGGTGGCGCCGTAGTAGGCGACGTGGTTGTCGTGAGCGGCAACCGACGCCTGGAACATGCCCCAGGCCTGGTCGACGCGGACCATACCGACGAGGTTCGGCGAACGCGAGCCGCCGATGGCGTTGGAGCCGTAGGAGCCGCCGATCATGCCGCCGGCGGTCGCGCCGGTCAGGTTCACGTTGCCGGCCTGGTAATAGGCCGTCGCGTCTTCAGCCGAGAACGACGCCGTCACGCCCTGACCGAAGTCAGCGGTGTAGGTGAACTGGTTGACGCCGGTGACGGTGCCCGAACCACCGACGAGGCTGTCGATGTTGTTGCCGGGATAGTTGGTCCAGGGTGCGTCGAACTGCGACACGGCCTTACCCATGGTGAAGCCGGCGAACTGGATGAAGGCGTAGTACACGCCGAGCGAACCGCCCGAGGTGTTGCCGTCGGTGCCGTTGATCGACGAACCAACGAGCGCCGGGGTGGCGCCGGAGGTGTTGAGGCCGAGGTTGCCGGTATACACCGTGCTGCCCGTGCCCGAGCCGGAGCCCTGGTAGCCGCCGGTGGTCCAGGTGAACACGCCGTCGAAGAAGGTACGGACGACGCCGTATTCGGTGGCGGTGCGCGTGTCGATGTTGAGATCCTGACGAGCGCGCATCTGATAGTAGTTGCTCAGACGGTTGTGCGCGCCGGCCGGGGAGCCGTTCGAGATACCGTAGTTGCTGTTGGTGTTGAACGCGACTTCAGCGCGCAGATAACCACCCAGCTTGATGCAGGTGTCGGTGCCCGGGATATAGTAGAAACCGGCGCCGTACAGCGAGCAGATCTTCACGTATTCGACCGCCTTGGCCTTCACGGGAAGATCGGCAGCAAACGCCCCGGAGGCGGCCATCAGGCCGGCAGCCGAGCCGAGCAAAAGCGTCTTCGTCAACTTCATTAGGTAAACCTCCAGGTCGATTCAGGGGGCTCGGCTTCCTCGGCGGACACCGCTTCACCCTCATAATTTCCGTTCAATTCAGATCCGCACCGAAGGTCCGGATTGAAACGACAGTGAGGTGCCCCCCCTCCGTCGTGCCTCACGTATAGTTTATAAAAACAACAGCCTCAATTTATTGATTTGGTGAATTGTAAGTTCGGCGGGAGATGTTGCCGCAAAGCAACATAGGCACCGGTGAGGCCAACTAACGTACTGAATAAAAAGTAAAAAGCCCTCAGGGGGCATCCCGAGGGCTTTCTTGGAGGTCTCACATCGCTGTCCGTCGACAGGGTCAAGAGCAGCAAAGATTGAGTGGGCCGAGACGTAATTGAGTTAATTGATTTTTGCAAGCATCAAATCTTTAGACCATTTCCACCATGACGCATACGAGGCCCCTGCACGGGCACGACATAGGAGACGTCCTCGCGATATCCCGATAGAACACTGATCCAAGAACAATAAAAAAAGGATCAACGCCAAACGGGAGGGGCAACGTGGCATGATCGAGAAAAAACTCGACAGGGCGATTACGGACTTCATCTGGAACGTCGTCGAAATTCACTCGCAGCTGGAGAACATCCACACCAGCTGGGCCGGACTGCTCGGCATCACCGAGCCGCAATGGCTGATCCTGATGGCGATCACCGAACTCGACGACGGGCGCGGCGTCGCCGGGATCGACATCGCAAACAAGCTGCGCGTTCACCCGGCCTTCGTGACCAACCAGACCAAGAGCCTCGAAAAGAGCGGCTTTCTATCGCGCCGGCCGGCAGCGGACGACGCACGCTTCGTCCTGATGTCACTGACGGCAAAGGCCACGACGGAAATCGAGAAGCTGTCGAAGAGGAAGCTCGCCTTGAACTCGACCATGTTCAACGAACTCGACGAGAAGTCTCTGGCTGAGTTGAACGCCGCGCTTGCGACGATTGCCAAGAACGCGCGGCTGGCTGCGCGGTTGCTGGCGATCGACGCATCGTGACCAGCCGTTGCGCGGCTGACGCGTCTAGAGACGGGTGACAGAATCCAGCTGGCCGCCGGCTCCCAGCTTGTTGTCGAGCCATTCGAGAATGAAATTGTCGACAGCGATGAAATTCTCGACCTCGCCTAGTGGATGGGGAATGCAGGTCGGCACAACAGTCGAGCAGTCAGCTCCGGCCTGCCGATAGCCGGCTTGCAGCGCGAGCGCGTCCTCTTCCCACACCATCGAGCGACTTCCGACGACCACGAGAAGCGGGCAAGGTATGCGGCGCGACGGCTGCAGCCAATCCGGCGGGGTCGCGGCCTGCGCGACGCCACGCCTCGCGCGCAGCCATGCCCGGCGCATGATCGGTGCCGCAATGCCGCCGTCGCACACGGCGGCAGCAATCCTGCGATCCGACATGGCAAGACGGGACGCATGACTGGCGCCCGCTCCTTCGCCATAGACCGCAATCCGCCGCGTATCGACGTCCGGGCGAGCCGCGAGATAGTCGAGCCAGCACGCAAGCATATGCTCGGCCTTGAATGGGCGACGGATGGACGCATTGCCCGCATGAACCAGCAGAAGCGACATGTTGCGGTGGCAGATGGCCGGCGACAATCTGCTCATCATCGCGCCCAGGGTGACCCCCTCGTCGGCGATGCAGATCACGGCGGGAGAACGCTCCTGACGGAATGCCGGCCGAAAGAGCCCCGTCAACGGCCCTTGATCAAGGCCGTCGATCTTCACATGCTGGATCGCCGGGCCGACCTCATTCTCCAAGCCCTTCAGGCCGATATCGAGCCTGTCTGAGAGGTCAGCATCCGCGAGATCTCCCGGAGAAGACAAACTTCGGGCGACTTCGAGCGCCGTCAGCGAACACAGCCACGCGTCCAGGGCAATCGGGGCGGACTCGTCCCTGTGCGCAGATTCGGCGGAGATCCGGTAATCGTCTGCAACCCTCAACCAGTCCGAAACCCACAGATGCCTGGACCTCTCTCGCACCAGATCCGCGACGGACAGGCTATCGAAAAATTCGGACGCGCGGTGGCGCAAGCGTGCCAGATTTGCACCCGCGCCGTCGCACGAGCCATGAGGCCAATGATTACCTTCCATGTCAGTCCCCCGACGGCGCAGTCAGCGAATACCAAGACTTGAATTATCAGGGCTTGGATCCCCCAGACTTGCCGGCTGCACTTTCAGCAGAGCGCTAGACGAAACTGCGATCGTCAACGAGCCGGTCCGGATACGAAATCCAATCCGGCTCACCTCATTCGTCACGCTGCAGCTCCGTTGCTGATCGTTGGTTAGGGCCCCACGCCATTCTGCCATTTTTGCGGCTCCGGGTTGTAGATTTTGTTGCAGCCGACAGAGGAAAACTTGGACCGCGTTAGATGACCAAGGAGGCACAAACGTTTCAGCATCCTCATGAATTTTCATGACGGCTGTATCCTTGCGGTCAATCACGATCTCGCGAGAATCCGGCCGTTGTCCCCTCATCGGTGACGACTGTCGTCGGTCACACCAGTTGAGCTGGGGCGCCGCGCAACAAATGCGATCTTTTAGAATTTCTGCCGAAACGAATCGTCTCGCAGAGCATGCGCCGCTCATCCCACTATGGATGACGGTATTTCCTGCACCGGCGGTGCTCGTTCCCACGCGAAGCGGGGAGATCGGCACCCCCTTGTATGCATTATCCCAGTTGCCATCCCCGCGAACTTCGCTTTACATGCCGGCAACTCGCCCGCGGATGACGGCCGGGGCTCAAAATCACAAACATTGTCAAAGGGACGGAGCATGGCGCGCAACATATTGATTCTCGGGGCTTCTTACGGCTCGTTGCTGGGCACGAAGCTGCTGATGGCCGGGCATAATGTGACCCTGGTCTGCCGCGCCAAGACCGCGGAGCTGATCAACCGCGAAGGTACCGAGGTGCGCATCAAGCTGCGCGACGAGGCGGTGCACCGGGCGATCTTCTCGCGCGACCTGCCCGGCAAGCTCGACGCCGTGACGCCGCAGAATGTCGACCTTTCCCGCTACGATCTGGTCGGGCTGGCGATGCAGGAGCCGCAATACACCAACCACACCGTCCGCATGCTCATGGTCAAGATCGCCGCGGCGAAGCTGCCGTGCCTGTCGATCATGAACATGCCGCCGCTGCCCTATCTGAAGCGGATCCCGGCGCTCGCCGATATGGACCTCGAAGAGGCCTACACCAATGCGCAGGTGTGGGAGCGGTTCGAGCCGGGCCTCGTGACGCTGTGCTCGCCCGACCCGCAGGCGTTTCGTCCGCCGGAAGAAGCCGCGAACGTGCTGCATGTCGGCCTGCCCACCAATTTCAAGGCCTCGGTGTTCGCCGATGACAAGCACAACAAGGTGCTGCGCGAGCTGGAGGCCGACATCGACGCGGTGACGCTCGACGCCCATGACGTGCCGGTGAAGCTGAAAGTATTCGACTCGCTGTTCGTGCCGCTGGCGAAATGGTCGATGCTGCTGACCGGCAATTACCGCTGCATCACGCCGAACGAGCCGCAGTCGATCCGCGACGCCGTGCACGGCGACCTCAAGCGCTCGCAGACGATCTACGACCATGTCGATGCGATCGCCCGCAAGCTTGGCGCCGATCCGCAGGACCAGGTGCCGTTCGCGAAATACGCCAAGGCCGCCGAAAGCCTGCTCAAGCCGTCATCGGCTGCACGCGCGGTCGCAAGCGGCGCGCCCTTCATCGAGCGCGTCGACCTCTTGGTGAAGCTGATCTCGCATCAGCTCGGCGCGCCCAATCCCGAGATCGACCGCACGGTCGACACCGTGGATCAGAAGCTGAACGAGAAGATCGTGCAGGGCGGATCCGGCGCGCAATAGCGCGCCGCATTCAGCGACGTCGGCGACGTTGCGGCCGAGCGTCGAGCGGGGTGATTGACGCGGCGCCAGCCGTGCCTCGATTTGCGAAAACATTGCATCCGTGCGAGGTCTGGCCTTAAGTAACGGAAGTTGCCGAACTGCCTCGAGCAGCTATTTTCGGATGCCGGTTCCGGGCAGCAGGTTCCAGTCTGCTCGCGCCAGCCGGATGACGGGCGAAAGAACAAGTCAGCGAAGATGGATCAGTTGACGTTGCAGGTCGCTCGCGCGGTGGAGGCCGGCGCGACAACCATGAAGGGCGTCATCGACGCAACCGGATTGTCCCGGCTCAAGGTCGAGCGCGCGCTGAACACGCTGGAGAAGCAGAAGCTGCTCGCCCGCGACGGCCAGGGCTTTCGTGCCATCGGCCTGCCGAAAGCAGCGCCGCTGCCTCGGGAATGCGGATCGTGCAACGCCTGCTGCGACGTTCTCGAGGTGGCCGCCGTCGACAAGCCGGTGAACCAGCTCTGCAAGCACTGGCAGACCGGCACCGGCTGCACCATCTACGATCGCCGCCCCCAGATGTGCCGCGCCTTCGTCTGCGCCTGGCTGCAGGGACATCTCGACGACGACTGGTTCCCGGCGAAGTCCGGCATCATCGTGCATTTCAGCCAGGATGCCGTGAACGTCACGGTCGACGACCATTGCCCCGATCGCTGGCGCGAGGAGCCTTACTTCAGCAAGCTCGCCGAATGGTCGCTGAACGGGATCAGGCGGATCGGCAATCGTGGCTATGCCACGCTCGTCGTCTCCGGTGCCGATCGCTTCCTGCTGCTCGGACGCACCGTCGTTCCCGAGCCGACGCTGTTCGGCACGGCCTTCGTGCCGCTGACGGCCGACACGTTCCGATTCTGGCGGGCGACGTCGCCGGAGCATTTGCAGCGCTTGCACGAGCGGATCGCGGAGATGGAGCGGATCAGGCAGGAATTCGGCTCCTGCGTCATCCCCGAGAACGAGGACGACGATCCGCAGGCCCCCTATCGTCCCGCACTTCTACGGCAATCGAACCACGCCTGAACACCGCCGTGGGCAACGCGGTACGATTCGCACCGTGCCGCTCGACGCGCCGCGACGGGATTGATAAGCCCCTGTCCGCGAATGACGGGGACTTGAGTCGGGCATGACGGTTGCGATCGAGATGGGGCAGACCACGGCGGGCGCCCCGGCCGCCATGGACCTCGAGGAACTGCTGGCAACGCGCCTCCTGGTGCAGGGCAATTCGGGCTCCGGCAAGTCGCATCTGCTCAGGCGTCTCCTGGAACAGAGCGCGCCCTGGGTGCAGCAGGCCATCATCGACCCCGAGGGCGATTTCGTCACCCTGGCCGAGCACTTCGGCCATCTCGTGATCGAGGCCGAGGATCACACCGAGCGCGGCCTTCAGGTCGCCGGCGAGCGCGCGCGGCTGCATCGTGTCTCCACCGTGCTCAATCTCGAAGGCTTAGATGCCGAGAACCAGATGCGCCGTGCCGCCGCGTTTCTCGGCGGCATGTTCGACGTCGACCGCGACCATTGGTACCCGATGCTGGTGGTCGTCGACGAGGCGCAGCTGTTCGCGCCGGCGGTGGCTGGCGAAGTCTCGGACGAAGCGCGAAAGCTCTCGCTCGGCGCGATGACCAATTTGATGTGCCGCGGCCGCAAGCGCGGGCTCGCCGGCATCATCGCGACGCAACGTTTGGCCAAGCTCGCCAAGAACGTCGCGGCGGAAGCTTCCAACTTCCTGATGGGCCGCACCTTCCTCGATATCGACATGGCGCGCGCCGCCGATCTGCTCGGCATGGAGCGGCGGCAGGCCGAAGCCTTTCGCGACCTCGAGCGCGGCCAATTCATGGCGCTGGGCCCTGCGCTGTCGCGCCGTCCGCTGCGCCTCAACATCGGCCCGACCGCGACCAGCCCACGCAATTCCACGCCGCGGCTGATGCCGCTGCCGGAAGCGGCGACGGAAGATATGCGCGCCATGATCCTGGCCGCGCCGCCGCCCGATGCCAGCCGGCCGCAGCGACGGCCCGCGCCGGATCTGCTCGAGCAGCTCCGCGCCGCGAAGGCGGCCGCGCCGGTGATCCAGCCGGAGGTGGACGAGGTGCCGGTCAGCGCCGAGGAGCTCGCCGAGCGGCGCGAACGCGTCGATCGCACGCTGCGGGCCGTGCTCGCCGAGCCCGACGCCGGCTTCCGCGCCGTCGGCGTGCTCTATCAGGAGTTCGTGGTCCGCTGCCGCATCGAGGGACTGGGCTCGGCCGTGCCTGACCTCACCGAATTCCGCCGCATGCTGACGCGCGCACGCGCGGGGCTCGGCGCCGAGCATGCCGAAGACGACGCCTGGCAGGACGTGTCGCTGCGCGCCTCCATATTGCCCGACGACATGCAGGGCGTGTTCATGATGATCGCGCGCGCTGCAAAGGAAGGCTGGCCGTGTCCTGGCGATGCTGCGATCGCGCGGGCCTACGGCTCGCACTCGCTGCGCCGGGCGCAGCGGCTACTCGGCTACATGGAGGAGCAGGGGCTGATCGTGGTCCAGCTCGACGGCGCCGGCCGCCGGATCGTGACGCTGGTGGAGCTGGCCTGGGCCACGGCCCCCGGCGACCCCAATGGCGATGACCTGCCGGCGGAGCAGGTCGCGCGCGCGGCGTCGGCCTGAATCGTCAGGCCGCCTCGGAGCCGCCGAGATAGGCGTCGCGGATGCGGGGGTCGTCCTTCAGCGCGCGCGCCGGGCCCGACAGCACGATCTTGCCGGTCTGGAGCACATAGGCTTCATGCGCGATCTCCAGCGCGAGGCTGGCATTCTGCTCGACCATGAACACGGAAACCCCCTCCTGGTTGATGGTGCGGATCAGCTCGAGCACGCGGTCGACATAGAGCGGCGACAGCCCCATGGTCGGCTCGTCCATCACGATCATCCGCGGACGGCTCATCAGTGCGCGCGCCATCGCGACCATCTGCTGCTCGCCGCCGGAGAGCGAGCCGGCACGCTGCGACAGGCGCTGGCCGAGCTTCGGGAACAGCGTCAGCATCTTGTCGAGATCCTGCGCCACAGCATCGCGATCGTTGCGCACGAAGGCGCCCATCAGGATGTTCTCGCGCACGCTCATGTCCGCGAACAGCCGTCGCGCCTCGGGCACCGAAGCGATGCCGCGGCGGACGATCTGCGGCGTGGTCAGGCCGATGAGCGAGGCACCATCGAAGGTCACTTCGCCCGAGCGCGGCTTCACGAGTCCCAAAATGATCTTCATCGTCGTGGACTTGCCGCTGGCATTGCCGCCGAGCAGGCAGACGATGTGGCCGCGTGCGACCGTGATCGACAGGTCGAAATGCACCTGGGCCTGGCCGTAGAACGTATTGACGTTCGACAGTGCCAGCAGCGGTTCGGGAGCGCCCGTCGTCATGCCGCGCTCTCCTGCTCCGGCGATCCAGACAGCCCATGGCCGAGATAGGCCTCGATCACCTTGGGATCGCTGCGCACCTGTTCCCCCGAACCTTCCGCGATCTTCTTGCCCTCGTCCATGACAATGACGCGATCGGAGAGGCGCATCACCATCTCCAGCTTGTGCTCGATAAGCAGGATGGTCAGGCCTTCCGCTTTCAATTCAGCGACGAGCGCCTGCATCTCCGCCGTCTCGGTCGGGTTCATGCCCGCGGTCGGCTCGTCGAGCAACAGCAGGCGCGGCTTCAGTGCCAGCGCACGTGCGATCTCGACGCGGCGGCGGTTGGCATAGGACAGGCTATAGGCGGGCTGGTCGATGCGCGGCAGCAGCCGCTCGCCGAAACGCGCGAGGATGGCCTTCACCTCTTCCCGCAGCCGCTCTTCCTCCGCCTTGACGCTCGCCGGACGCAGCAGCGCGAGGGTCAGCTCCAGCAGCGGGCCGATCACCGGCACGGCCGGCTTCACCGCGCGCAGCCGCGTGTGCGCGCCGATCAGGACGTTGTCCATGACGCTGAGATTGCCGAAGACGCGGCCGAGCTGGAACGTACGCGCGATACCTTCGGCCGCGAGTCGCTCCGGCGACAAGCCCGTGATGTCCTGTCCTTCGAAATGGACAGCGCCGGCATCGGGCCGGTCGAGGCCGGTCACGAGATTGAACAGCGTCGTCTTGCCGGCGCCGTTGGGGCCGATGATGCTGACCAGTTCGCCTTTGGCGAGATCGAGATCGATGGCGTCGACGGCGGTGAGGCCGCCGAAGAGGCGCGTCAGCCCGCGCAGGGACAGCATGGAATTGAGCTGCTCCGCCATCACATCGTCCCCAACAGGCCCTGCGGCCTGAACCGCACCAGCAGCAGGAGTACGATGCCGTAGATCAGGATGCGATACTCCGCCGCGATCCGGAACACCTCCGGCAGGCCGACCAGCGCCACCGCGCCCAAAATCGCGCCGACGACATTGCCGAGGCCACCGAGGATGACGACCGTCAATGCCAGGATCGATTGCTGCGTGTTGAAGGTCTCGTGGTTGATGTAGGAGTAGAGATGCGCGGCGATGCCGCCGCTGATTCCGGCGGCAAACCCGCCGAAGATGAAGGCCAGCGACTTGTAGCGGTTCAGGCTGAGGCCATAGGCCCGCGCGGCGACGTCGTCGTCGCGGATGGCGCGGAAGCTGCGGCCGAGATGCGAGGTCAGTAAGCGGCCCTGCAGCAGTGCCAGCACCATCATCACCGCAAAGCTGAACCAGTAGATCGAGGTCGGGCTGATCAAATCGGTGCCGAACAGCGAGAGCGGCGGGATGCCGGAGATTCCGATCGGCCCGCGCGTCACGCTCTCCCAGTTCAGGATCACCAGCGACACGATCTCGCCGATCGCGAGCGTCGCGATCGAGACATAATGCCCGCGCAGCCGGAACGAGGGCGAGATCAGCAGCGTGCCGAGCGCAGCACACATCAGGCCGCCGCCGATGATGGCGAGGCCGACCGGGACGTTGAAGGTCAATGACAACAGCGCGGATGTATAGGCGCCGATCGCGAGCAGCGCGGCATGCCCGAGCGAGACCTGGCCGATCGTGCCCGCGACCAGCGTCAGGCTGAGCGCGAGCATGCCGAGCAGCCAGGCATTGATCAGGGTCTGCAGCACGTAGAACGACACCGGGAATAACGGCAGGATCGCGAAGATCGCCGCCGCAACAGCCAAAGCCCAGCGCGGAATGCGCACCGGCCGGCTCGGCGCAATGAAGGTGCCGGTGAGCGGCTCGGGCGGCGCCTGCCGCGCGCTGGCGAACAGGCCGTTCGGCCGCAGCACGAGCACGACGACCAGCAGCAGGAAGGCGAACAGGTTGCGATAGCTGGTGCCGAACACGGCGACGCCGTAGCTCTCGACGAGGCCGAGCAGCAGGCTGCCGATCACCGCGCCCGGTACATTGCCGGCACCGCCGACCACTTCGGCGACGACGCCCTTGAGCGTCGCCTGCAGGCTCATCGCGGTATCGATCTGATTGTAGTACATGCCGACCAGCATGCCGGAGACGCCGCCGAGCGCGGCGGCAATGCCGAACACGGCCTGATTGACGCGATTGACGTCGACGCCCATCTGCATCGCGGCGTCGCGGTCCTGCGCGGTGGCGCGCACCGCCCAGCCGAGCTTGGAGTAGCGCAGGAACACGAACAGCAGAATCGCGCTGGTAAGGCCGACCCCGGCGATGAGCAGGTCAAGAGGTCCGATGGTGCCGCCGCCGACCTGGAAGCGCACATCCGGCAACTGGCTCGGCAGCGCGCGCGGATTGGGCGAGAAGGTCAGCATCACCAGCTGGTCGAGCACGAAGCTGATGCCGATGGTCGCGAGCAGCGGCGCGATCCGCACCGAGTTCTGCAGCGGTCGCAGGCCGAACCGTTCGATGATGAGCCCGACGATCGCCGCCACTACGGCGACCACGATGATGGTGAGCGGCAGCGGCGTATGCAGCTGCACCACCGCGACCCAGCCGATATAGGCGCCGACGAGATAGATCGATCCCTGCGCGAAGTTGATCAGCCGGCTGACGCCGAAGATCAACGCAAGCCCGACCGCAACGAGCGCGTAGACATTGCCGACGATCAGCCCGTTGATGGTGTAGTCGAGCCAGGAAGACACGCAGGGTTCCTACTGAAGGGAGAACGGGCTGGAGCGATCGCTCGGACCATCCGGTCAGGTCGGCTTGCCGTCCCAGAGCGCGAACTGGCCCTTGCGCACGACGAGCTCGGCGTTCATGGCGCCCTTGACCCGGCGGCTCTCGACGTCGAACGTCGCCTGGCCGAAGATGACGCTGGAGACGTCCTTCACCTTCGCGAAGGCATCGCGGATGGCGCGGCGGTCCGTGCCGCCGATCTTGACCACGGCGGCGGCCATGTTCATCGCATCGTAGGAATAAGCGTTGAAGGCGTCGGGCTCCTGCCCGCCATACTTGGCCTTGAAGCCGTCGATGAATTTCTTCACTTCGGGCCTGGGATCCTGGGGGAAGTAGCGCGTGCCGAGATGGACGTCCTCGACCGCCTCGCCACCGAGCTCGATGAATTTCGGCGAATAGACCGAGCTCGCGGCGCACATCACCTGCTTCAGGCCGACCTGACGCGCCTGACGGGCGATCAGCGCACCGTCGGAATAATAGGAGATCAGGATCAGCCCGTCCGGATTGGCGTCGCGCACGCGCACCAGTGTCGAGCGGAAGTCGCGTTCCTCAGCGATATAGCCCTCGGTCACCGCGATCTCGGCGCCGTATTCCTTCGCCGCCTTGACGAAATAGTCGCGGCTGGTGCGGCCCCAGTCGGTGTTGAGGTGCAGCACCGCGAGTTTCTTGAGGCCGAGGCGCTTCACCGCATAGGCCGCCAGCAGCGGCTGCTCGTCGGCCTGGCTGACCGAGGTGCTCCACATGAAGTCGCCGCCCTTGGTGAAGTCAGGATGCGAATTGGTGAAGCCGAACTGCACCAGGCCGCCGCGCTGGTAGATCGGGGACGCCGCCATCGAGGCCGGGCTCGAGAAGTCGCCGAGCTCCATGACGATACGGGGATCGGACACGAATTTCTGCGCGATCGCCACCGACTGGCGCGGATCGCTCTGGCTGTCCTCGAACTGGTAGGCGAGCTTGCGCCCGTTGATGCCGCCGGCCGCCATGATCTCGTCGAGTGCGAGATCAAAACCCTGCTTCCACTGCGTGCCGTATTGCGCGTTCGGTCCCGTGAGGGGGCCGCTGACGCCTAGCAGGATCGGTTCGGACGTTTGCGCCGAGGCGGCACGCGAGAAAGCGGCGCCCGCCATCATGGCGGCGAGCGAGCCCTTGACCAGGGTACGACGATCGATGTTGCTCATGTACGGCTCCATCCACTCAGGTGTTGAAACGCCAGTTCAATAAGGCAGCAATTCTTGTGCCGGTGATATTGCCTATTTCGAGGGCTCGCCGAGCGACAGCATCAGCCGGTTGGCCCAGTTGAAGAACGAAGCGCCGTTGATGACGTCGACGATCTCGGCGTCGTCAAGGCCGGCGCGGCGCAGCTCTGCGACATTGTCGGGACCGAACGCGATCGGTGTCGCCGCCAGCGCCACCGATGCTTTCACGATCGCATTCCAGCGCTCGCCGAGATCGGCCTTGACGCCCTCGTCGAGCAGCTTCTGCACGTCGTCGCGGCGCTTGGAATAGGTGCTGGCGAAGCGCGCATGCACGGAAGCGCAATAGATGCAGCCGTTGTAGCGCGAGGTCGCCGCCGCGGCGAGCTCACGCTCGGCGCGGGGCAGGCCGTCGGCGACGTTGTAGAAGATGTCCTTGTCGGTCTTGGTACGAGCTTCCAGCACCTCGGGGTCGCGCACCAGCAGGCGAAAATATTCCGACTTGGCGCGGGCGCGATCGACCAGGCCATTGAAATGCCGCTCGGTCAGCTCCGGCTCAGGCAGCGGCTCGATCCAGGACACCCAGCCGAGTTCGTCCTGAGTGAAAGCGACGGGGGGATTGACCGTGGCGCTCATGATTGCGGCCTCCTCTTATGCGTTCGCGGCGGCAAGCGTGCGCAGGCCGCTGACGACCCGGACCTGGAACGACAGGAATGCGACGAGCTGGGAGAAGGTGACGATGCCGGTGCTCGACCAGCCGGCGTCCAGCAGCGCCTTCATGTCGTCGGATGCCGCATCGCGCGGCCGGAACACCAGGAGGTGTGCATGCTCGAGCGCTGCGACCAGCCTGATGCCGAGAGCGGACTTGCTCGCCGCGCTCACGCGATAGATCAGGCCGGCGGTGTTCTCGACCGACAGCGGGCCGGCCGGATACGAGCCATACGGACCCGAGGTCCTGCCCCGCGCGATCTCGGCGTCGATCGCCTCGAGCAAGCGCGCGCCGTCCGCGTCCGCGGCCAGTTTGTCGCGATAGAAGGCGGCGACGGGGGATTCGCCATGAAGTCCGGTGACGAAGGCCGCGACGGCGGCGCGTTCGGCCAGCGAAAAATCGCGCGCGTCGATCGGCTCGAACAGGGAGAGATAGCTCTTCTGCGCATTCTCGCGCGCCTGCAGGCGGCGGGCGCGGATGGCGTCCAGCGCCGAGCCCGGCGCGATCCCGGCGAGCGTGTCGATGATATCCGGTGTTGCCATCATTCAGCCTCGTGCAACGCGATCGCGTTCATTGCGGTTAACCTGCGAGCGCCACGTCGGGTGCCGTCCGGGTCCAGCCCAGCGCCGGCGCGACCTTCTCGGCGACCAGATCGATCGAGCGCAGGACATGCGGATGCGGCGCATCGACCGAATGCACCTGGAAGACAAGATCGGTGATCCGTTCCAGCGTCGCATCGGCCCGCAGCGAGGCGATGACGTGGTCGGCGTCGCCGACATGGGTGTCGAACGCGGTGATCATCTCCTCCAGTGTCTCGCCCGGCGGAAGGTGACCGCCCTTCATGAATTGCGGCAGCGCGCGGCGCAGGCCGATATCGGCAAAGCGCAGGGCTTCGGCATGGTCGTCGGCGACGAACACGCTGCGCGAGGCCATGATGCGCGGCTCGGCTCCCTTGGGAAGCGCTTCCAGATAGGCATCGATCACCGGGTTCTGGATGTCGGCGAGCGTCGCCTTCGGCGCCTCCTTCGGCCGCGGCTGGGTGCGCGACAGCAACAGGCCGTCGCCCGCCTTGCCGGCCCGTGCGCCGCCGGCGACCGAGAACGTCGCCTGCCAGATCCGCTTGTCCAATTGCGGCCGCTGCGGATAGATCGTGTCGCCGCCATCGAGCGGCTTGCCGACCAAAGCGGTGCGGACGACCTCCAGATTGCGGGCAAAGATCTCGTTGCGCTGGGCGCTGTCGAGGCCGAAGGCGGCAAAGGCCGACGGGTTGCCGCCGGTGCCGACGCCGAGCTCGAAACGGCCGTTGCAGATGAGATCGAGCACCGCGGCGTCCTCCGCCACCCGCACCGCATTCTCAAGCGGCAGCGTCACGATGCCGGTGCCAAGGCGGATGCGGGAGGTTTGGGCTGCGACGTAGCCGAGAAAGGTGAAGGGCGACGGCAGGCCGCCTTCGCGCTCGTGGAAATGATGCTGCGCGATCCACGCGGAATCGAGGCCGGCCTTTTCGGCGCGCACGATCTGCTCGGCCGCGAAGCGGTAGCGCTCCGCCGGCGGGGCCTCGTCGAGCAGCCGCGTGAAGAAGCCCAGGCGTTTCAGATTGGCAAAGCGTTTCATGCGACCCCTGTCGGACCGGGATGACCAGGCTGCCGATGATGTCGGTTACTGCTGCTCCAGACAAGCGGGCATTGCGCAAGGCTCATACGCAAGGCGCGTGCGAAATGCCGCCCGCCGGATCGCCCCTGCGCTGGAGCTGGGCAGATTGCCTACCAGCTCGGCAGCACCGCGCCCTTGAACTTGGTCAGGACGAACTCCTTGACCTCGCTCGTGTGGTAGCTGTCGACCAGGGTCTTGACCCAGGGTTTGTCCTTGTCGGCGGTGCGCACCGCGATCAGGTTGACATAGGGGCCCTTGGGGTCCTCGCGCAGGATCGGATCCTTGACCGGATCGAGGCCGGCCTGGGTTGCATAATTGGTGTTGATCGCGGCGGCATCGACATCGTCGAGCGCGCGCGGCGCCTGCGCCGCGTCGACCTCGATGAATTTCAGCTTCCTGGGGTTCTCGGTGATGTCGAGCACCGTCGGCTTGAAGCCGGTGCCGTCCTTCAGCTTGATCACGCCCTTGTCGCGCAGCAGCAGCAGCACGCGGCCGCCATTGGTCGGGTCGTTCGGGATCGAGACCTTGCCGCCCTCGGGGATGTCGGCGATGGCCTTATGCTTCTTCGAATAGACGCCGATCGGGAAGTTCACGGTGAGGCCGACGGCCTCGATCTTGTAGCCGCGGTCGGCCTTCTGGTTGTCGAGGTAAGGCTGGTTCTGGAACGAGTTCGCCTGGATCTCGCCGGCGTCGAGCGCGGCGTTCGGCACGACATAGTCCGAGAACTCGATGAGCTGGATGTCGAGCCCCTGCTTGGCGGCGATCGGCTTCACCGCCTCCAGGATCTGCGCATGCGGGCCCGGCGTCACGCCGATCTTGATGGTCTCGGCCGTAGCGCTCGCAGACCATGCGGCCAGGATGGTGGCAAGGATCAATGGAAGGCGAAACGACATCTTGGTCTCCGAAGGTCTGCAGCAACGCGTGGAACCGTATTCGCTTGTCCCTGGGCCGAAATCAATGAAATGGAAATCCATATTGCATGCCTGGGGCGGGGGCCGCGTTCTCCATTCGGCGGCAAACGCGGAACGAATTCACGGGCCGCTGCGAGGCCTCCATCAAGCGTGAGCCGCATCACGGCAATGCGGCACACGGCGGGCGAGATTGGCGGCACCACCACCGGACCTCAGCGAGGAATCGACCATGTCCGCACTTGCCGCACCGAAGCTCACCAGCCGCCAACAACTCGAATGTCTTGCGCTCTATGGCGTGCTCCAGGGCGTGCCGATCTATTCCGGCGTCGCGCTGGCGATCAAGCTGATCAACGCTGCCGAATTCGTCGGCGAGCCGTTCGGCGCCGTCACCTTCGTCGCCATGATGTCGATTTTCCACGCCTTGCTGACCTCGGGGCTCGGCGCCAAGTTCCCGCATTTCTTCAGGCACAGCTACGAGCCGCTGTTCGCCGATACGACCTTGTCCTTCTCCGAGAGGGTCACGCGCTGGCTGGCGCAGCCGAATACGGCGCTGCAGCTGCTCAGCCAGGCCCTGCTGCTGTCGGCCCTGGCGATCGGCGTCGCCAGCATCGGGTAGATGCCGGCTCGCCGAGGGGGCATGTGTGGCGATGTCGTGGCGGCTGCAATGAATCTCCGGACGCGGCAACATCACGAAACTTGATGCGCCGGCAGCGGCCGCGCTAGCCTTCCAGCGCGGCCTTAGAACTTCCCCAAGTTCAGACAAGTTCGCACTGGATCGCCGCCCGGGTCTCTCGGGCGGCGATCCGACCAGCGGCCCGCAAGGGCCCTTCCCATCGTCATTTCGTCGCATGGCCCGACAGTCACGCCGGCATTGCCGCCTCGTGTTTGATGCCACATGATGCCGGCGAGCGATGTCTTCGAGGTGGAGGGTCTTCCGATGAACGAGAATGAAATCCGGGGTCTGGTCGGACAGGTGAAGCAAGGCACGCTGTCGCGACGCTCGTTCATCCGCAAGGTGGCCGCGGCCGGAATCGCGGCGCCCATCGCGAGCCAGATCCTGGTCTGGAACGGCGTGGCGATGGCGGATGCCACCCTGCCCTACAAGCCGACCAAGGCCGGCGGCGGCGGCACGCTCAAGATGCTGCTGTGGCAGGCGCCGACCTTGCTCAATCCGCATTTCGCGCTCGGCACCAAGGATCAGATCGCCTCGCGCGTGTTCTTCGAGCCGCTCGCCGGCTGGGACAAGGACGGCAATCTGATCCCCTGCCTTGCCGCCGAGGCTCCGACCAAGGCCAATGGCGGCCTTGCGGCCGACGGCCTCAGCGTGACCTGGAAGCTGAAGCAGGGCGTCAAATGGCATGACGGCAAGCCGTTCACCGCCGACGACGTCGTCTTCACCTGGCAATACGCCGCCGACCTCGCCACGGCGGCCTACACCACCGGCTCCTACAAGGACATCAAGGTCGAGAAGATCGACGACTACGCCGTCAAGGTGATCTTCAAGGCGCCGACGCCATTCTGGGCCGATCCGTTCGTCGGCTCGGTCGGGATGATCCTGCCAAAGCATCTTTTCGGAGATTATGTCGGCGCCAAGTCGCGCGAGGCGCCGGGCAATCTGAAGCCGGTCGGCACCGGTCCGTACAAATTCGTCGAGTTCAAGCCGGGCGACATGATCCGTGCCGAGCGCAATCCCGACTATCACATCAAGAACCAGCCGCATTTCGACACGCTCGAGATCAAGGGCGGCGGCGACGCGGTGTCCGCCGCGCGCGCCGTGCTGCAGACCGGCGAATACGACTTCGCCTGGAACATGCAGGTGGAGGAAGAGGTGCTCAAGCGCATGGAGGCGGGCGGCAAGGGCAAGCTCGACATCACCCCTTCGGGCAATGTCGAGTTCATCATCCTCAACACGACCGACCCCTGGACCGAGGTCGATGGCGAGCGATCGAGCGTCAAGACCAAGCACCCGACGCTGTCCGACCCCGCCGTGCGCCGCGCGATCAACCTTTTGATCGACCGCGATTCGATCCAGAAGTTCATCTACGGCCGCGGCGCCATCGCCACCGCGAGCTTCGTCAACGCGCCCAAGCAGTTCAAATCGCCCAAGCTCAAATACGAATTCAGCATCGACAAGGCCAACAAGATCCTCGACGAGGCCGGCTGGAAGAAGGGCGCCGACGGCATCCGCGAAAAGGACGGCAAGAGGCTCAAATACGTATTCCAAACCTCGACCAACGCACCGCGCCAGAAGACCCAGGCCATCATCAAGCAGGCTTGCGAGAAGGCCGGCATCGACATCGAGATCAAGGCGGTCACCGCCTCGGTGTTCTTCTCCTCCGATGTCGGCAACCCCGACACCTATTCGAAATTCTACGCCGACATGGAGATGTACAACACGACGCAGCCGCAGCCCGATCCGGAACGCCTCCTGAACCAGTGCGTGTCCTGGGAGATCGCCACCAAGGACAACAAATGGCTCGGCCGCAACAATTCGCGCTACTCCGATCCCGAAGCCGACAAGGCCTACAAGGCGGCGCAGAACGAGCTCGACCCGGCCAAGCGCGCCGCGCTGCTGATGAAGGTGGACGAGCTCTTCTGCGGTGCCAACGTATTCCTGCCGCTGCTCTCGCGCCATATCGTCAACGCCGGCGCCAACAATCTGATGATCGACATCTCCGGCTGGGACACCATCACGTGGAATGTCGCGGCGTGGTATCGGGCCTGAGCGAGGCTCGTGTCCCGGCCAAGCCGCAACGCGCATCGCGCGTTGCAGCGCAGAGCCGGGACCCAGGGCGACACGGGAAGACGCAGAGGGATGGGCCCCGGCTCTGCAGCGCACCGCTGTTCCGCACCACCTCGCTCGCAGACGCGCCTTTTCGGCCTCGCGGCTGAAATCACCCGAGCTTTGCTTCATCTTCGCACCCTCAAATCCAAGAGGGCGCAGGGAAGGCCGGGTGCCGACAGGCACCCGCGGTCCGCTGCGCGAAATGCACACGCAGGAAGAACCGCACAGCAGCATACAGGTGACGCCGATCACTCGGCCTTCCCTGCGCGATGGTCGGACGGCTTATGCCGTGCTCTCCCGGGAGCCGAACTTTCCTTTGGCCTCCCTCGCCGTTCGAATTGGATGATGCCGTCCACCCGGTTGGGCTCGCGCACATCTTCGATCCGGCTTGACCGTAGCAACGACGGCCAGGACCACACGGTTTTGCCGTACGCACGGCCCGCCATTTCGCCGCAGTATTCCCGGCCCCGTCGACAGAGCCGGAAACTTGCAGGCGAGACGAAGCCTAGCAGCGCCGTTCGTCACACGCGGGGTTCGGGCTCACAGGGACTACCCGCCCTGCCCGCACCCTTCGTGCCGACGCTGCCGCGTCCACCGCAAGCCCGGCTCGCGATCAAGACGACGACGAGATCGCCCCTCTTGGTGAGCCGGGATGAACGACACATACGCCGAAACCGAATTTCGGTAAAGTGGAATATTTTTGGCGGAATGGATTGACAGAGGCCGACACAGGCAAGGTCCCGTAGCCCGGATGGCGCGCAGCGCAATCCGGGACGGTGCCAGATGCCGGGCGAGCGGCCCCGGATTACGCTTTCGCTCCATCCGGGCTACGGGCACCGATCCTACCCCGCGCGGCGGGCGCGGGCCCTCGTCTCCCAGCGGGTCAGCATCTGGCCGAGCTCGCCGTTGGCCACGGGGACCGCCGTGATGGCGCTCGCGATCTCGTTGGTGTTGGCCGGCGCGTTCGCGTTGAGCCAGTCCGGCTCGGCGTATTCGCGCCAGCGGCGGGCTTCCGCGCGGCGTTTGCTGGAGATGTAGTCGCGCGTGTAATAGCCGGCCGCGAACGCGGCCGCCAGCAACACGATCAATACGATGACGCCACCCACGTTCAACTCCGTTCATTGCCCTCGGACGGCTTCTGCGGTGCAATGCGCGCGAAATCATGGCTCGAACCGGGCCGAATGCGGTGACTGCCGTACTTTGCCGCAAACAAGTTCTCCCCCATCCGGCGGAACGTTTTCGAATCCCGCAAATGGCGCAAGTCGGACGCACTCCGTCACCCCTTCCATCAAGGCGCAAGCGCGTACCCAACCGATGCGCGCAAATTGGGTTTGCACAATTGGTGGGAGCGTGGATATCCTTGTTGCTTTCTGGTGCAGTACAGAGTTCAGGGCATTGCCAGGATCGCTCGGCGAACCGCACGAAGGCTCCACAGAAGCTCTCGGTCTTCCGCTGCGGGGCGCGGGCAAGCGCGGATCACCTGGAAACACCCTCTGCTCGGAACCAGTCGGCAGGGCCGAGGGGAATGGGCAATATCTTCATCAGTCACTCGAGCCGAGATGTTGATCGGGCCAAGGAGGTCTTGACCTGGCTGACGGCGAATGGCTGGGACGACGTCTTTCTCGATCTCGATCCTGAACGCGGAATTGCGGCCGGCCAGCGCTGGAAAGATGCGCTTCAGAAAGCCGCGCAGAGATGCGAGGTCGTGCTTGCGCTCGTCTCCAGCGAATGGCTTGCGTCACACTGGTGCCGGGCGGAATTGGACACCGCCCGCCTGATGGGCAAAAAGATCATCGTCGCTCTGATTGGGGCCGACAAGGCTGACGTGCCGGTCGACCTGAGCGACGAGCAATGGGTCGACCTCAATGCCGGTGCTGGCGAATACAAGCGCCTGGCGGCCGGGTTGAGGATTGCCGGGCTCGATCCGTCGACTTTCGACCTGCCGCCCGGACGTCCCCCTTATCCCGGCTTTGCGCATTTCGATGAGCAGGATGCGGCGATCTTCTTCGGGAGGGATGGACAGATCGTGCGCGCGCTCGATCGGATCCGCGTCCTCGCGCGGGTTGGGGTCGACCGCATGCTTGTCATTCTCGGCGCATCGGGATCGGGCAAGTCGTCGTTTCTGCGTGCCGGATTGCTGCCGCGCCTCAACCGCGACGACCGGACCTGGTTGCCGCTGGCAACGATCCGGCCGGAACGCGCCGCCATTTCCGGCGACTTTGGACTTGCTCAGGCCCTCCTGAGCAAGATCAGCGAGGACCGCTTTGCCGGAGAGTTCCGCAAGCGCGGCCTGCCGCGCAGCCGCGCCGCGATCCAGGAATTCATCGAGGCGGACGACGCCGGTCTCCTCAAGCTTTTCGACGCGTTGCGGGACATCGCCCATCAACCCGATCTGTATGGTCCGAATTCATCGCCACCGACCATCATTCTCGCCATCGACCAGGGAGAAGAGCTGTTTGGCGAGGATGGCCGCGCGGAAGGCAGGCGCTTCATCGATATCCTGACCCGGACGCTGAACTCCGATTCCGCTCACGCCTTGGCGCTGGTCGCCATGCGCTCGGATGCGCTTCCCCGTCTGCAGGCAGAAACGAAGTTCGCCGGCTTCCCCAAGGACACTTTTCCTCTGGAAGCCATGTTGGAGAGCTCGTACCGCGCGGTGATCGAAGGGCCGGCAAGGCTGCTCAAGCCAAAGCCGCTCAAGCTCGATCCGAGGCTGACCGATGAATTGCTGAAGGACGTTTCCGGCCAGGATGCGCTGCCGCTCCTCGCCTTCACGCTTGCGCACCTCTACCAGAACTACAGCGCCGACAACGAACTCAATCTGGTCGATTACGAAAAGCTCGGCCACCTCAAGGGCGTCATCGAAACGGTCGCGAAGGAGGCCTTTGCCGACGGCGTCGCAAGGGGAGAACTGCCGAAGGACGAGAATGACCAATTGGTGCTGTGGCGGGAGGCCTTCATCCCGCATCTGGTGCAGGTCAACGACGCAGGGCAGTTCGTCCGGCGCGTGGCCAGGCGCGACGATCTTCCGCCGAGGGCGCTGCCGCTGATCGACCGGTTTGCCGAACGCCGCCTGTTGATCAGGGATCGACGGACCGATGCAGGAGCCGAGGTCGAAGTGATCGAGGTCGCACATGAAGCGCTGCTGCGACAGCCGCCGCTAAGTAGACTGCTGGCGGACGACCGCGAGTTCATGATCTGGCGGCAGCGGCTCAGCCGCATGTTCGAGCTCTTCACGGCCAATGAGAGGGGCCTGCTGGTCGGCCGCGAACTGCAGCGGGCCCGGGAGTGGCTGCAAACGCGCCCGGACGCAAATCTGCCGGCCTCCGAGCGAGCATTCATTGCCGACAGTATCGCCGAGTCCGATAAGCAACTGGCGGCGCAGGCCGAGCGCGAACGGAGAGACCGGGAAGACCAGCTCGAAAAGGCGGAGTCGCGCGCGCGGCTGCGCCGGCAAGGGATCGCCTTGGCGGTGGCAGCGCTTCTTGTCCTCGTCGTCGGCGCAGGCTGGAGCTATGCCTATATTCAGCAGCGCGAAGCCACTGCTCAGCGAGCTCTCGCAGACAAGGCCAGGACCGAGGCGGAGACGCAGAAAGCACTTGCAGATCAGCAAAGGATCATCGCGGAGCGCCTCGCGGCGCAAAATGCCGTGCTGCTCGAAATGCTTCAGCTGTTCGTGACCAGTTCAATTCCAGCCAATATGGAGGCGCAGGTCGACAGCGCAACGGCAAAACTGTTGGCTGGGCGCAAGAGATATGAAGATCTCGGCAAGCAGCTGAACATACCGTGGTATTTCATCGGTATCCTGCATGGCGCCGAGGCCAATTTCGATTTCGGACGACATCTGCACAACGGCGATCGGTTGACTGCGAGAACCGTCAACGTTCCGAAAGGCCGCCCGCTCAACGGCAACCCGCCGTTTTCCTGGGAGGAAAGCGCGGCCGACGCTCTCGAGCTCTACGGACTGACGAAGTCGAGAACCTGGAGTTTGGGCGAAGTGCTGTACCAGCTGGAAAAGACCAACGGCCTTGGTTACCGCAGATACAAGATCAATTCACCTTACGTCTGGGCGTGCACGAACCACTACACCAAAGGAAGATTCATCGGCGGCTCTTTCAATCCCGAGGCGACCGTCAGGTATTGCGGCGCCGCCGCGATCCTCAAGAAACTGGTCGAACAAGGCCAGGTGACGTTCAACTGATCCATCCTTTCGCGATCGAGGCAGAGGCGGCTTGGGCCTGCCTCTGCCTTCCGCCGTTGGGCCCCGCGGACGGCAACAATTGCATCAAAAGTGTGGCACTGCGACATGCATCGCGCCCCGCGAAGATTTTGCGCGCCGCTCTCGCAACTCGCCGCGGAGCGGACTAGCCTTGAGGTTGCCGAGCCGGGATCAACCGGTCGGCAGCACATTGGGAGGCTACGACGATGACCGAGGAACATCGCGGCTCTGACGCGACGCTTTCACGACGAACGCTTGTCCGGGGGCTTGCGCTTGGCGCCGCAGCCACCGTCGCCGGCCCCGCGCTGGCTCAGACCGGCCCCGCCGCACCGCCGACCACCATCACCACACCGCCGCGCGATTTCAGCCCCCGCGGCGCGCCGACCACTTATTTCTGGGACCCCGACATCATCGCGGTCGATCCCTCCTTCAACGATCTCGCGCAGCCCAACACCGCGATCACGCGCCTGTACACCGGCGTGCTGTGGGCCGAGGGCCCGGCCTGGAGCGCGCAGGGACGCTATCTGTTGTGGAGCGACATTCCCAACAACCGGCAGATGCGCTGGAGCGAGGACGACGGCCGCGTCAGCGTGTTCCGCACGCCTTCCAACAATTCCAACGGCAACTCCTTCGACTTCCAGGGTCGCCAGCTCTCCTGCGAGCACCTGACGCGGCGGGTGACACGTTATGAGCATGACGGCACCGCCACCGTGCTCGCCGATTCCTATCAGGGCAAGCGGCTGAACTCGCCGAACGACGTGGTCGCGCATCCCGACGGCAGCTACTGGTTCACCGATCCGCCCTATGGCGGCCAGCTCTACGAAGGCGAGCCTGACGTCGCGGGCGGCCCGAGCAATGCGGGCGGCAAGCTCAATCCGCGGATCGGACAGCCGGCCGGCTTCACACCGGGCAAGCGCGAGCTGCCGACCAATTGCTATCGCATCGACCCCTCCGGCCGCATCGACCTCGTCGTCACCGAGGACCAGGTGCCCGATCCCAACGGCCTCTGCTTCTCGCCGGACTACAAGAAGCTCTACGTTGCCTCCACCGGCAAGGGGCCGGGCGACACCGGCCCCGGCGGCAAGGGCGAGATCTTCGTGTTCGACGTCGGCAGCGACAACAAGCTGTCGAACGTGAAGAAGTTCAGCGATTGCGTGGTCGACGGCGTGAAGTGCGGGCCCGATGGCCTGCGCTGCGACGTCAACGGCAATGTCTGGGCCTCCAGCAATGCCGGCCGCGCCGTCGGCTATAGCGGCGTGACGGTGTGGTCGCCGGAGGGCAAGCTGCTCGGCCGCATCCGCCTGCCGGAGGTGTGCGGCAACATCACCTTCGGCGGCCCCAAGCGCAACCGCCTGTTCATGGCCGCCAGCCAGTCGCTCTACGCGGTGTTCACGGCAACGCAGGGCGCGGGGCCGGGCTGAGACGAAGAAAGCACCGCTATTGCGGTGTGCACTGCTATCGTAGGGTGGGCAAAGCGAAGCGTGCCCACGATTCTTTCGATTGGGAAATGAGATGGTGGGCACGGCGCTTTGCGCCTTTGCCCACCCTACGGCACCGTTGATCGAACTCACCGTTCGAACGTTCCCGCCGGCAAATCCGCATTGCATGACAGATTCACGACGCGCGCGCGCCGATGCCGTTCCCCGGCCGCAATCAAGCTGCACCGCGGGCCAATCTCCGCCATCAAACCGACGATGATGCGTGATGCGGCACAGCCGCAGCGCGTACGAGCATGATGCTTTGCCTCGTTCAACGCCGGACACGAACTGGGGGAGTTGCACGATGCGCCGCATGCCAAACGACACGATCATCACCCACGTCGGAAGCGGGGAACTCGTGATCATATTCGGAGACCCGGGTCTCCCGGTCGACGGCCATGGCGGCAACGACACCATGATCGCAACCGTCGACGGCGGGCCCACCACCCTGCTGCTGGTCGGCGACGATGAGAGCTTGCAGGGCCGCTCGCATGGCGGCAACGACCATTTCGTCGCCGATGTCGCGGCCTTCGGCGCTTATGTCACCGTCGATGGCGACGCCCGGACGATGTCAGGCGATGCTCATGGCGGCAATGACGTCATGAACGTCGACGCCAAAGGCTCGATCTATACGACTACCTCGCTGTTCGGCGACGCCGAGATGGCGATGACGGAGGCATCGCGCGGAGGCAATGATTTCATCACGGGCACGATGGGAAACAGGGCGTATGGGACGTTTGTCGGCGATGCCGGCACGACCATGAGCGACGATACGCGCGGCGGCAACGACATCATCAACGTCACCCAGGTCGGAAGCTATGGCGCCGCATCGATCTCCGGCGATGCCTTGCTGTCCCTGAGCGGCGATGCGCGCGGCGGCAACGACATCCTCATCTATACCGTCGGCACCGAGGCGCGGTCGGGCGGCGCGGCACTCTGGGGAGATAGCAATTACATGACCGGCAACGCCCATGGCGGCGACGACATCCTGATCGCAACCGTTGCCGGCAACCCCGACTCGACGTCGATCACCATGTACGGCGATGCCTCGACCATGTCGGGCAGCACGCATGGCGGCAACGACATGCTCATCGGCAGCGCGCGCGGCGACTGGCTGTACGGAGACGCCAACACCTACGCGCCCTCCTCGGCCGGATCGATCACCGGCGGCCGCGACCTGCTGAACGGCGGGGGCGGCAACGACCAACTGTGGGGCGGACCGAACAACGATCTGTTCGTGTTCAAGGCCGGCTCGGGCCAGGACGTGATCAACGATTTCGATCAGGGCAACAAAGCCGCGGGCAGCGCGGCCCCCGAGCACGACGTCATCGACCTGCGCGCCTACGGGTTTGCGGACTGGGCCGCGCTGAAAAGCCTGATCAGCGACGACGACGCCGGCAATGCGGTGATCCAGCTGGCCGCCAACGACACGATCACGCTGGACGGCGTTCATGCCGCCGATCTCGGCGCGAGGGATTTTTTCGTCTGAGGCTCGGGTTTCTGCCGCCCCAGGCCCCCGGCAAGACCCTTCGCTGTCACCGCGAGGGGGGGGTGCTTTGTGCAGAACGCAACCAAGCCGTCTGGCATCAAAGGACCCATCCTGCGATCTTGCCGTTGATCCCGACCCGGCCGGAGCAGTGAGATGGACGACCGATCAAGACGACCCGACAGTCTGATGCAGGACGACGGCTTCGTCCGCGTCCGGGGCGCGCGCGAGCACAACCTGAAAAACGTCGACGTCCGCATTCCCCGCAACGCCCTCGTGGTGTTCACGGGCGTGTCGGGCTCCGGTAAATCCTCGCTCGCGTTTGGAACGATCTACGCCGAGGCGCAGCGGCGGTATCTCGAATCCGTATCGCCTTACGCGCGGCGGCTGTTTCATCAGATGCAGATCCCCGAGGTCGACGACATCGAGGGCCTGCCGCCCGCGGTGGCGCTGCAGCAGCAGCGCGGAGCGCCGACGACGCGGTCATCCGTCGGCAGCGTCACCACCATCTCGAACCTGCTCAGAATGCTCTATTCCCGCGCCGGCGATTATCCGCGGGGGCAAGCGATGCTCTATGCGGAGGCGTTCTCGCCGAACACGCCGGAGGGCGCCTGCCCGACCTGCCACGGCATCGGCCGGATGCTCGACGTCACCGAGAAATCCATGGTGCCCGACGACACCAAGACCATCCGCGAGCGCGCCGTCGCGGCCTGGCCGAGCGCCTGGCAGGGCCAAAACCTGCGCGACATCCTGACGACGCTCGGCTACGACGTCGACAAGCCCTGGCGCGAGCTGCCCAAGAAGGACCGCGACTGGATCCTGTTCACGGAGGAGCAACCGACCGTTCCCGTCTATGCCGGCTACGATGCCGCCGAGGTCAGGCGGGCGCTACGCCGCAAGGAGGAGCCGAGCTATCAGGGCACCTTCACCGGCGCCAAGCGCTACGTGATGCAGACCTACGCCAAGTCCGAGAGCGCGATGATGAAGCGCCGCGTCGCGCAATTCATGATCACGCGGGACTGCCCGACCTGCCACGGCACGCGGCTGAAGCCCGAGGCGCTCAAGGTGAAGTTTGCCGGATTCAATATCGCCGAGATGTCGCATCTGCCGCTCAAGCAATTGCACGAGCTGATCAGGCCGTTCGCAAGGGCCTCAGTGGACAAGTCAGAGAAGGCTGTCGTCGCACGCCGGATCTGCGAGGATCTGTCGGCGCGGCTGGCCGTGCTGCTCGACCTCGGCCTCGGCTATCTCGCCTGCGAGCGCTCTACGCCGACGCTGTCGCCGGGCGAGCTGCAGCGCTTGCGCCTTGCGACGCAGGTGCGCTCCAATTTGTTCGGCGTCGTCTATGTGCTCGACGAGCCCTCCGCCGGCCTGCATCCCGCCGACACCGAGGCGCTGCTGCGGGCGCTGGACCGGCTGAAGCGCGCCGGCAATTCGATCTTCGTGGTCGAGCACGAGATCGAGGTGATCAGGCATGCCGACTGGCTGGTGGATGTCGGTCCCGACGCCGGCGACGGCGGCGGGCTCATCCTCTACAGCGGACCGCCGGAAGGGCTTGGCGAGGTCGAGCAATCGCGCACCGCCCAATACCTCGCACGCCCGCGGAAGTCGTTGCCGACGGTGCGGCGCGAGCCGAAGGGACATCTGAAGCTCAGGGGCGTGACGCGCAACAATCTGCGCAAGCTCGACATCGACATTCCGCTCGGCGTCATCGCCGGTATCACCGGCGTGTCGGGCTCCGGCAAGTCGAGCCTGATCAGCCAGTTCCTCGTCGACAATGTCGCCGCGCATCTCGGCCATGCGCTCGCCCCTGACGACGACGACAGCCTGGCGCCGGCGGTCGAGACCCTCGGCGGCAAGATCGTCGCCGGCCTCGACGAGGTCAGCCGCCTCGTGGTCGTCGACCAGAAGCCGATCGGCCGCACGCCGCGCTCGAACCTTGCGACCTATACCGGCCTGTTCGACCATGTGCGGAAACTGTTCGCGGCAACGCCGCAGGCCAAGGCACGCCGCTACGATGCCGGGCGCTTCTCGTTCAACGTCGCCAAGGGTCGCTGCGCGACCTGCGAGGGCGAGGGCTTCGTCTGCGTCGAGCTGTTGTTCCTGCCGAGCGTCTACGCACCCTGCCCGACCTGCAAGGGGGCGCGCTACAACGACAAGACGCTGGAGGTGAAGATCGGCGGCAAATCCATCGCGGACGTGCTGGCGATGCGTGTCGACGAGGCCTTCGACTTCTTCGCGGACGACGCAGCGCTGAACCGCTCGCTGTCGGTCGTGCGCGAGGTCGGCCTCGGCTATATCCGCCTCGGCCAGTCCGCGACCGAATTGTCCGGCGGCGAGGCCCAGCGCATCAAGCTCGCGACCGAGCTGATGCGTCCGCAGCGCGGCCACACGCTCTATGTGCTGGACGAGCCGACCACCGGGCTGCACCCGCGCGATGTCGAGCGCCTGATCGCGCAGCTCGACCGGATCGTCGATGCCGGCAACAGCGTGATCGTGGTCGAGCACGACATGGACGTCGTGGCGCACAGCGACTGGATCATCGATCTCGGCCCCGGCGCCGGTGACGAGGGCGGCCGCATCGTCGCGGCGGGAACGCCGGAGCAGGTCGCCAAGTCCGGCGGCAAGACGGCGCCTTACCTGGCGCGGCGATTGAAGCAATAGCGCGCGATCGGGCCGGCCTCTCGCGGTCATTTCGCAATTGCGATCGGCTGCCCCCGACTTTCGCCATGTTGACTTTCCGCGATCGGCCTCCCCATACTTCGCAAAAAGATAACAACCAAACATAAGACGGTTTTGAGGGAGGATAGGATGCCGACTTCACGCAGGCAGCTGCTGAAGGGTACGGCGGCTGCCGCCGCCACGCTCAGCCTCGATTGGACCAGGGCCCAGGCGCAGGCCGAGAATTTGCGCATCGGCCTGATCTACGACCTCACCGGCCCGTTCGCCGCCGGCGGCTCGGTCGCCTCCTCGGTCGGCGCGCAGATCGCCATCGACCTCGTCAACGAGAAGGGCGGCATCGGCGGCAAGACCAAGATCGTGCCCGTTGCGGCGGACTCCCAGAGCAAGGCCGACGTCGCCATCAACGAGGCCGAGCGGCTGATCAGCCAGGAAAAGATCGACATCATCAACGGCGTCTATTCCAGCGCGCATGCGGTGCCGATGGCAGCCAAGGTCGAGCAGCAGAAGAAGATCCTCTGGATCACGACCGCGGTCTCGACCGCCGTGTTCAAGGACAAGAACCTGCAATATGTGTTTCGCGCGCAGATCCATTCCGACCAATACGGTCAGGCCTTTGCCGGCTTCCTCGCCGAGCATGCGCAAGCCAGGCTCGGCATGGATCCCAAGGAGGTCAAGGTCGCGCTGATCCACGAGGATGGGCCCTACGGCGTCGGCGTCGCCGCGGCCGACGAAGCCTACGCCAAGCAGGCCGGCATCCAGGTGGTGCTGCGCGAAGGCTATTCGGCCTCCGCGCCCGATCTCTCGGTGCTCGTCACCAAGCTCAAGCGCGCCAAGGCCGACGTGATCTCGCATGCCGGCTACAACCCCGACATCACCCTGTTCCTGCGCCAGGCCCGCGAGAGCGGATTGCGCTTCAAGATGCTGTTCGGGGCAGGCGCCGGCTACAGCCAGCTCGACAAGCTGCGCGCCACGTTCGGCGCCGACATCGACAATTTCTGCAACATCGATCCCGTGCCGGCGCAGCTGCTCGATCCCGCCAAGCTGGCACCGGGCATGGGCGAGCTGATCAAGACCATGGTCTCGCGCTACCAGACCAAGACCGGCGCCACCGACGTGCCGCCGCATTGCTCGATGGGTTTCAACCAGACCTGGGTGCTGCTCAACAACGTGCTGCCGGTCGCCAAGGAGAAGTACGGCAGCTTCGAGCCCGAGGCGATCCGCAAAGCCGCGCTCGACGTCGACATTCCCGCCGGCGGCACCATTCAGGGCTACGGCGTGAAATTCTTTCCGCCGGGCACGCCGCTGTCCGGCCAGAACGAACGCTCGACGCCTGTCGTGATGCAGAACGCCGGCGAGCACATCTCGGTGGTGTGGCCGACCAACATCAAAACGCGGGACCCGGTGTTTCCGCTGCCGAAGGGCTCGACCTACGGGGCGTAGGGGCGGCGACGGCGCCGGTGCTGTGCTCCCTCGCCCCTCTTGCGGGGAGAGGGTTGGGGTGAGGGGGAGTCTCCGCGGGGGCGGTGACAGTCGGACTCGCGGAGAGTCCCCCTCACCCGGAATCCGCGCTACGCGCGCATTCCGACCTCTCCCCGCAAGCGGGGCGAGGTGACATTGCCGCTCCGCCGTTGCCCTACAACACCACCCGCCGTCCCTCTTCCGCCGCCCAATAGCCGGCGTAGTTCACCTTGATCGTCTCATACGCCAGCGCGAGATCCGACAGCGGCTGCCGGCCGGTAGCGACGCATTCCATGAAATCCTGGATCTCCTGCAGATAGCCGCGCGTCCATTCCTCCTCGAGGCAGACATATTGCCAGCCGGTTTTGCGGTCGACCTTCTCGGTGATGTAGACCGAGGCGAGCTTTTCCTCGCTGGTCTGGTAGCTCATCAGATGGTTGTTCGGCGTGATGTTGGCGAACAGCGAGCCGCCGGACGTGTAGGTCTCGATCAGATTGCGCACGCCGCCCATGATCATGTCGCCGGAGAACACGGTCGCCTTGGTGCCGTCGGAGAAGGTCGCGGTGAGCGTGCCCCAGTCCTCGACGTCGACGGGATTGGCCTTTATGTAGGTGCGCTCTTCGGGCTTGAGGGAAGCGGTGACGTTGCCGACATCGCAGGTGACGCTGGCGACCTGGATTTTTTCCCCTCGCGCGCGCGCCTCGACCTGCTTCAGATACAGCACGGCCGAGAGCGGGTGACAGCCCATCCGGATCAGCGAGCCGCCGCCGGTCATCGCCCATTGCGCGGCGTGCGCCGCATGCGAGCCGGAATGGCTCTCCTCGCCCTTCATGAACAGGATCTTGTCCTTCGTCGCCCTGATGATCTCGGCGGTCTTGGTCACCGCGGGCGCGTAGACCCAGTCCTCGGCATACATGAAGAGCTTTCCGGTGCGCTCGATCGCGGCGCGCGTCCTGTCCATCTCCTCGATCACGCGCTGATACATCAGAGCCTTCGGCACGTGCTTGCCGATCGGCTGCGCATCGCCGTCACGGCCGAAATAGCCGGCGAACGGCTTTTCGCAGATCACGTGCTTGCCGGCCTGCATGGCACTGAGGATCATCTCGGCATGAAGATTGGGCGGTGTGCAGATGTCGACGACGTCGATCTCGCCGTCCGCGATCAGCTCTGCAAAGCTGCGGTAGACGCGCGGGATATTGTGGTGCTGCGCGAACGCGACCACCTTGTCGCCGCGCGCGGCCACCGCCGCGACCTCGACGTTCACGCCATAGACGCGCCGGAACGCAACCATGTGCAGCTCCGACACGAAGCCGCAGCCGACGAGTCCCACCCTGATCTTTGCCATCGTGCTCCCCAATGCTTTGGGCGGCACTATAGCGTGCGAGCCGGCCTATTCCACGGAGACTCGTACCACGCCGGCGCTCATCATGCCGAGCGCCCGGGCGGCGGGCACCGAGAGATCGACGATGCGGCCGCGGATGAAGGGGCCGCGATCGTTGACGCGGCACTGGATGGACCGGCTGCCATAGGACACCCTGAGCATGCTGCCGAACGGGCGCGTCCGGTGCGCGCAGGTCAGGTCACCGCCTTTGCCAGCTTTGCCGTAGCCGTAGTATGAGGCAAGCCCGCTTTCGGCGTGGGCGACGGACAAGGCTGAAACTGAAAACACGGCTGAGCAAAAGAATAGCGTCGGCTGCACTCGCACGGCACCGCTCCCGGTTGGCCCTGCCCGCCGCTGCAAACGTCGCGTTGTTCCCTCGGGTTCCCTCGGCACTGCCGCCGGGCGGGCGGCAGGGCCATCACACTTTGTTACTGTTTGTGAAACACCAGCGTGCGGACCTCGATGCTCTCGCGCGGCGCCGCATCCGCGGGCGTGGTCGGATCGACGAAGGCCGTATGCGGCCCGAAGCGGGTGCGGCCGTCGGTTGCGGAATCATAGCACTTCAGCAGGACCGCCTCGTCCGGCGTCATCTCCGGGAAATAGAACCAGCGATGAGCAGGATTGTACTTGACCGAATAGGTCTCGCCGCGACGGTTGGGATAGATCAGATCGGAGGCGACGAGATCCTCTGGAGCGACCGTGGTGCCGTCGGCCATCGCCAGCGGTGAGTCGCGCAAGGGGCCGCGGATCGGCCGCCAGAGATTGATCACCTGCACGCGTCCCCTCAGCAGTTGCTCCGCCTCGTCAGGCAGATGCTCGCGCACGCGGTTGGCGCCGGAGATTTCGGTCTGGTCCACATGCACGCGCGTCGCCGGCTGTCGCGGCCCGCTATCGCGGATGTCGGGTGCGCCCTCGACACGCCTGCGCACGGTGTGGTCGAAGATGACGACGCGGTCGGCCTTCAGCGTGGCGCGCAGGAAAGCCTCGACGGCGGGATAGTAGACCGCCCTCACCTCGGCGTCGTTGTAAAAATCCTTGACCCGGGTCGGATGGCGCACCAGCGCAAAACCCTCGCGATCGAGCGAAAAGTTCTCCGCGATCAAGCGCGCATCGAAGATCGGGACCTGATGCGGCTCCGGCAGCGACGTGCTCTTCGGCTCTCCCGGCGGCGGTTCGAAGGCGTAGGTGCGCGGCTTGCCCGTAACAGGGGCGAGATAGTTGAGTTCGGCGGTGACGAAGGGAAGCGATTCGATTTTTGTTTCTTGCAGGCCCATGGCCGGTCTCCCGATGTTGTCGTTTGATTGATTTTTGCGGGGATGGAGTGGAGCGCAAGGGAGGTGGTGCAAATAGCAATGCGGGTGTTGTCGGTAGCGAGGAACGTAGAAGGATCGCTTCGAGGATGGCGTTTGCGCTGGAAACCTCGTCCTTACGGGCGCTTGATGGGTTTGTGAGGTCTCGTGCCCCGGACGCAGCGCAGCGCTTCTTCAGCGATGCGCTGCCGAGCCGGGGCCCATCTCACCGAGCGCAGTCTGCGCGGCATGGGTGCCGGCTCTGCGGAGCAGCGCTACGCGCTACACCGCGTCCGGGACACGAGAGCGTCGCTATAGCCCCGCCTTCGCGATCGCATCGGCAAACGAACGGTCCACGATCTCGGCTGCATCGAGCTTCTGCTTGATCAGGCCCCAGCGGAAATAGAGGTCGATCGTGGCCTGCTCGTCCGCGGTCACGCCGTCGTCGATCGCGGCGATCCGGATCTTCGCGCGCGACAGCCAGTTCTGCGGCACGGACGTCGGGATGTTCATCAGCCTGCCCCAGGTCGCGGCATAGCTGTCGATATTATTCAGCGACCATGCCCGCGCCGCGGTGAGACGACGGATGAAGTCGGTGAGCTCGACGCGCTTGTCCCTGATGGCATCAGGCCGCGCGACCTGGAAGCTGAGGCCAGGTGTCAGGCCTTCGGAGGTGATGATGCGGCGCGACTTGAACAGCACCTCCTCCTGGCTGACATAGGGCTCCCAGGTGGACCACGCGTCGACGGAGCCTTGGGTGTAGGCGATCTTGGCGTCCGACGGCGCGAGGAATGCAATCTGCACGTCGCCTGCACTCCAGCCGTTTTTCTCGAGCGCAGCGAGGATCAACTGATGACCGATCGAGCCGCGGCCGGTTGCGATCTTCTTGCCGCGCAGATCGGCAAAACTCTTGATCGGCGAAGTCTCCGGCACGAGGATCGCTAGCCCCTCGCGGGTCTGTCGGATCGCGGCGATCGCCTTCACCGGCGCGCCTGAGGCGGCGGCGAAGGTAAAGGGCGCGTCGCCGACGAGCCCGGTCTCGATCGCGCCGGCGCTTAACGCCTCGAGCAGCGGGGCTGCCGCCGGGAACTCCTTCCACTCGATCTTGTACGGAACGTCCTTCAACACACCGGCGGCTTCCATCACCGCCTGCGCATTGCCCTTCTGGTCGCCGACACGCAGGGTTGTCTGCGCCGCCGCCAGCTCGAACGAGCCGAACAGCAGCGCGCCGGCCAGCATGAGGCGGATCATTCCGCGGCCTCGCCGCGAACCGCCTGACGCCTGGCGATCAGCTCGCGCGTCAGCGGGATCAGCTCGCGGCCATATTCGATGGCGTCGATCAGGGGATCGAAGCCGCGGATCAGGAAATGGCTGATGCCGAGATCGTAATAGTCGCCGAAGACTTCCGCGACCTGCTCGGGCGTGCCGACCAGCGCCGTGGTATTGCTGTTGGCGCCGGTGAGTTTTGCGATCTCGGTCCACAGCCGTTTGTCGATGCGGCTGCCCTGGTCGGCGAGCGCGAGCAGGCGCCGCGCACCGGCCGTGGCGTGGCCGTCGGCGGGCTTGCGATAGCCGGTCTTGTCCTGCAGCGCGGTGGCGCGCGCCAAAATCTCCTCGGCCTTCTCCCAGGCCTGCTTCTCGGTCGGCGCAATGATCGGCCGCACCGAGAGGCTGAAGCGCGGGGTCGGCCGGCCCTGCCTGACGGCGGCGTTGTGGACGCGGGAGGTGACGTCGCGAACCTGCGCGTAGGATTCGCCCCACAGCGCAAACGTGTCGGCGTGCCTGCCGGCGACGTCGATCGCCGCGTCCGAGGCGCCGCCGAAATAGATGCGGATGCCTTCGGGACGATACGGTTTCACCTGCGAGAACGCGTTCTCGAGCTGGTAATACCTGCCCTTGTAGGAAAACGGCTTGTCGCTGGTCCATTCCAGCTTGAGGACATCGAGGAATTCGGAAGTCCGGGCGTAGCGCTCGTCCTTGTCGTCGAGCGTGTTGCCGTCCTGGCGGAGCTCGGTGGCGTTGCCACCGGTGATGACGTGCAGAGCGGCCCTGCCGCGCGAAAACTGGTCGAGCACGGCGAACTGCCGCGCCAGCAGTGTCGGAGCGGTGAAGCCCGGCCGCTGCGCGATCAGCACGCTGAGGCGCTTCGTGTGATTGAGCACGTGCTGCGCGACCTGGAGCGCATCCGGCGACATCGAATGAAACGCCAGCAGCGCGCGATCGAAGCCGGCGTTCTCGTGCGCCTTCGCCACCGTCTCGATGTGGGTTGGATTGAGGACCGGCCCCTCGCGGACGATGGTCTCGGACGAATTGTTGTTGCTGATGAAGCCGATGAACTCGATCGACATGATCGTCTCCCTGTTGATGTCCTAGAAGCCTAGTGCGGCACGGCTGAGACCGATGCGCGTGGAATCGTCCTGCGGCGTGTGCACACGCCCGCACAGCACGTCGCGATAGTGCCGCTCCAGCGGATTGGTGCGGGAGAGGCCGTGATTGCCGGTCAGCGACAGCGCGTCCTCCACGACGGCGACGGCGTTGTTGGTTGCCGTCAGCTTGATGACGTTGGATTCGCCGGCGGAGAGCTGGACGCCATCATCGAAGTCGCGAGCGAACGTCTCGATCAGTCGCGCATTGACCGCGAGCCGCGCCTCGATCGCGCCCAGGATCTCCTGCGCGCGGGCCAGGGTCGCGAGCGGCGCGCCGAGGCTGGCGGGGACGCGCTGCTTCAGGAACATGATCAGCCAGTCGCGCGCGGCGCGGGCGACGCCGTCATAGATCGCAGCGACGAACACCGTGTGGATCGTCGCCTGCGTGACGTCGGGTCCGCGCCAGTCGGCGGGCTTGCGCACGTCGACCTCGGCATCGAGCGGGATCACCACGTCCTCGAAGATGACGTCGTGACTGCCGCTGGCGCGCAGGCCGTGATGATCCCAAGTCTCGACGATACGCGTGCCCGGCAGGCCCGCCGGCACCAGGAACTGGCCGACCCGCGGCTCGGCTTCGTCGGTCCGCGCCCAGACCAGGTACCATTTCAGGATCGGCGAGCCCGTCGAATAAATCTTGTGGCCGGAGAGACGCCAGCCGGTCTCGGTGCGGCGCGCGATCGTCGCCGGCAGGCCGCCGCGCGCGGGCGAACCTAATTCCGGCTCGACGCGAAGCGCATTGACGAGCGCAAGGCTCTCCACGCTCTCGCGCGCCAACTTGCGCGACAGCCGTGCCGGCCAAGTCGGACTGCGCGCCATGACGAGGTGATTGATGTAGTGCATCGACAGCACCAATGCCGTCGACGGATCGGCCTTGCTGAGGATGCCGATGACGCGCGCGGCGTATTGTACGCCCGCGCCGGCTCCGCCGTGAACCGCCGGCACGGTCAACGACAACAAGCCTGCCTCGGACAGTTCGTGAAAGTTCGCGAAGGGAAAGCTGCCGCTGCGATCATGCTCGGCCGCACGCAAGGCGAAGACCTCCGCCACCGCCTCCGCGCGCGCGATGTAATCGGGCTCGCTATGGGGCGTCCGCCCTTTGGCTACCGATGTCACCATGTGGCGTCCAGTCCGAGCAGGCCGAGGATCTGGCGACGCAGATCGGCCAGATATGGATCGCCGCGATGCCGCGGATAGGGCCGATCGACGCGGATGTCGGCCTTCACGCGCGCCGGGCGGTCGCTGAACACGATGACGCGGTTGGCGAGCACCAACGCTTCCTCGGCGTCATGCGTCACCAGCAGCGTGGTAAAGCCCTTGCGCTGCCAGAGCGCGACGAGCTCCGCCTGCATGGTGATGCGGGTGAGCGAGTCCAGCTTGCCCAAGGGCTCATCGAGGATCAGGATCTTGGGATCGTTGACCAGCGCCCGCGCCAGCGCGACACGCTGCGCCATGCCGCCGGAAAGCTGGTGCGGATAGGCGTTGCGGAAGGACGACAGGCCGACCAGATCGAGCGCGGCATCGACGCGATGACGCTGGCTCTTCAAAATGCCCTGGGCCTCGAGGCCCAGGGCGACGTTGTCCCAGACCGACCGCCAAGGAAACAGGGTCGGATCCTGGAACACGACGACGCGCGAAGGATGCGGGCTTCTGATGCGCTCCTCGTCCTCCCGCAGCCTTCCGGCCTTGGGCTTGTCGAGACCGGCGACCAGCCGCAGCAGGGTCGACTTGCCGCAGCCGGACGGGCCGAGCAGCGCGACGAACTCGCCCGGCTCGACGGAGATGCTGACGTCGCTGAGCACCGGAAGTGTGGTGCCGTCGATGTCGAAGGCGTGGCTGACCTGCTCGATGTCGAGCGCGGCGCCGGCCGCAGGATGCGTGATCGCCTCGGCCAGAGCTACCATTTCACAGTCCCCTTCTGCCAGACCAGCAAGCGGTCGCGGATCGCAAACAGCAGCGTGATCGCCCCGGAGCAGAGCAGCGACATCACGATCAGCGCCGCATACATGTTGGCGTAGGCGGCCCAGCCCTGCGCCCATTGCAAATACCAACCCAGCCCGGCCTTGACGCCGATCATCTCGGCGACGACCAGCACGGCGAAGGATGAGCCGAGCCCCATGAACAGGCCGACGAAGACGTGCGGCAATGCCGCGGGGATCGCGACCTTCAGCACCAGGAAGGACGGCTTGGCCCCTAACGTGCGCGCGACGTCGTAGTAGGCGTTGCTGACGCTAGCGACGCCGGACCATGTGAGCACGGTGACGGGGAAGCCGGTCGCCAATGCGATCAGGAAGGTCGAGGCGCTCCAGCTCGACGGGAAGGTGAAGAAGGCGATCGGCAGCCAAGCGGTCGCCGGAAGCGGGCCGATGAAGCGCAGCACCGGATGCACCCAATAGCCGACCGCGCGCGACCAGCCGATCGACACACCGGTGAGGAACCCGACCGTTGCGCCGATCAAATAGCCGCCGAGTTGCAGCTTGACCGAGGCAAAGACGCTGTCGAGCAGCTTTGGCAGGTCGTCGGTATAGACCTCGATGATCGCCTGCGGCGGCGGGAAGAACGGCAGCGGCAGCCAGGCGAATTTTGCGGTCGCGACCTCCCACACGGTCAGGGAGGCGCCGAACACGACCAGCCAGGGCGCCCGCTTGTGCAAGGCCTTGCCGGCCGACCCCAGATAGTCGGCGCCGACGGTTCCGAACAGCGCAATCGCCGCAATGACGAAAGCGGCAATGCCGAGCGAATGCGTGCGCGACCAGTCGCCGACATCCGCCCACCACAGGCAGGACAGGCCGAACGCGATCCAGGCGACGCTGGCGAGAACGCCGACGCCGGATTCCCGGATCCAGGTTGCAAGCAGCGGCGCGCGGGAGAGACGCGGCGCGCCGGAGGCGAGGCCGTCAGACAGCGAATACGTCGACATAAATGCGCTCCGCGAATTTGGCCGTGTCGGTGCTCGGCTTGAACACCTGCACGCTCTTGAGATCGTCGGCATAGGCTTTCAGCTCGCGCTTCAGCACGTCGCCGACGGGATGATGGTGGTGGGTGTGGTAGCGCACCATGCCCTCGATGTCGGCGAGCGTCGCCGCCTTCGGCGCGTAGGACTGGAACGATTTCGCCGCAACCGTCGCATTCTGCGCCGTGAACATCGCGGCATCGAGCAGCGCCTGGGTGATGGCGCGGGCGACTTGCGGTTCTTCACGCACGAGCGAGCCGCGCAGGCCGAGGATGCAGCAGCTCTTCTCGCGGAATTCGCCGTCGAGATTGGAGGCGACCTCCTTGTATTGGTTGTCCTTGAGCCAGAGATAGGCGAGCGGGTCGGAGGACAAGAACGCCTGCACCTCGCCCTTCTCCACCGCGACGTTGAGGAGATTGCCGGGATAAGCGCGCCAGTCGACGTCCTTGTTCGGGTCGATGCCGAGCTTGGCGAGCTGGATCGAGAAGAAGTTCTTGTCGGGGCCGGCGAGATCGCCGACCGCGACGATCTTGCCCTTGAGATCGGCGAGCTTGCCGACGCCGGAATCGGTGCGGGACAGCACGCGCATGCAGCCGCCATGGGTGCCGGCGGCGATCTTGACGTCAAAGCCCTGCTCCAGCGGCTTGAGCCAGCGCAGCGCCATGCCGAGACCCGCGTCGCTCTTGCCCGTCGCGATGGCCTCGAGCAGCTGGTCGGTCGATCCGGAATAGTTGACGAGCTCGACGTCGAGATTGTGCTTCTGGAAGAAGCCGTGCTCGATGGCGACCGGCACCGGCGCAAGGCAGACCGCGCCGGCGTTCCACGACAGCTTCAGCTTGCGCGGCGCGCCGGTGAGAGCAGGCGCATTCGATGCCGTCCGACACAGCGGAAACTCGGAGAAGTCGACGCCGGTCGCAATCCCGCCCGGCGCGAAGGCCTGCGCCGCACCCAGGACGCCGAGCGGCGCGGCGAAGGCAGCCGCCAATCCTGCCTGAAGCAGATGGCGGCGGTCGAGCCTCGAACCGCCGCGCTTGTTGTTGTTCATCAGTCCCCGCTCCTGCGCTGGCACGGCTCCGCCGTGTGCGCAACGTGTCGCGTTGCGCATGTTCCGTGCGGAGCTGCGTTGAGAGAATGTCGTTCTGCGGCGGTACACACCGCATTGATGCGATGCGCAAATCATGCGGTGCACGCGTCGCATCGTCAATGAAATGGAATTTCGAATGTTGCGCAAAGCGAGGTCATTCTCTCCATCGCCGCACGCGGCAACGATGAAAGGATTTTTGTCGCGCGATCCAATCGCATTCTCTGTTGCGACCGCGGCATCAGCGTCATTGCGGATTCGTGTGCCACGCGCGCGCGTCGCCTTCTGTGAAGCCGCCTCTTGTTGAAACGTCTTTGCTCATAGCATGCGCTATAAGGTTAGCCATTTCATTGACTGCATATCGCGCACTTATAGACTTGATCGTCTTCGCTGCATCGTTCGCTCACCCATCGTGGGCCACGCAAAAAGACGGATCACATGAGCATCAACTCTTCTTTCAATCTTTCCATCCCCCGCCGGCTCGCCGCCTCACTCGTCGCCGTCGCCATCACGTTATCGACCGTCGCCGCATCGCTCGCCTCCGACACCGTGGTGCTGCGCGTGGGCGATCAAAAGGGCGGCAACCGCTCGCTGCTCGAAATCTCCGGCTACGCAAAGGACCTGCCTTACAAGATCGAGTGGTCGGAATTTCCGGCGGCGGCACCGATCCTAGAAGCGCTCAACGCCGGCGCGCTCGATGTCGGCTACACCGGCGACCTTTCCTTCCTCTCGGTCTACGCGGCGGGCGCACCGATCAAGGCGATCGGCGGCACGCGTTCGGATGCAAGGACGCAGGCAATCCTGGTGCGTCAGGATTCGCCGATCAAATCGGCCGCCGACCTCAAGGGAAAACGCCTCGCCGGTACGCGCGGCGGCTGGGGCCAGTTCCTGATCAACGCGACGCTGGAGAAGGCGCAGATCAAGCTCGAGGATGCAACCTTCGCGCCGCTCGGCCCAGTCGATGCCAAGATCGCGTTGGTCGCCGGCTCGATCGATGCCTGGGCGGTGTGGGAACCTTACGTGTCGTTCGCCACGCTGAAGGACAAAGCGCGCGTGATTGCCAATGGCGAAGGTCTGACGCCGACCATCACCTTTATCGTGGCCTCCGACGCCGCCATCGCCACCAAACGCGCGGCGGTGCAGGACTTGGTGCAACGTTTGAACAAGGCGCGGCTATGGTCGCTGGACCATGTCGCCGAATACGCCAGGAACACGGCCGAACTGACCAAGCTACCGGAGGACGTGCTGCTCTCGGCTTACACCGCGCAGCGCACCAGCCCAATCTTGATCGACGAGAACGTAGTGAAAGAGGTGCAGGCAGCCTCCGACCGCTCGACGCGTTACGGCATCCTGCCGAAGACGCTCGACGTGAACAAAGCCCTCGACCGCAGCTTCACCGCCGCGGCCGCCGGATCGAACTAGCGCGGGGGCGCGGCGGAATGCGCGGGATCAGCCTCAAGGCCGGCCCGCTGCGTCTCGTGGCGATCGTGCTCATGCATTTCGCATGCATGAGCCTGATCGTCTGGCTCTCGCTCTAACCGCGCGCCGCGCTCACCAATAGCGGCGATGATAGTGCCGGTGATAGACCCGGTATGGCCGGTAATAGCCGTAGCTGTAATACGGCCGATAGGGTCGATAGTATCGCGGATAGACTGGCGCGTAGCCGTAGCCGCCGTAATAGGCGGGGGCATAACCATAGCCGTAGCCCGGATATCCGTAGCCGTAGCCGCCGTAGTAAGGCCTGCCATAATAACCATACGGCGCGCCGCTGGCGATGGCGCCGCCGATGATCATGCCGGCCGCAAGACCGCCGAAGCCCCAGCCGCCGCCGCGCCAATGCACCTGCGTGACGTCGTCGCCGACCGCGGCCTTCATGGTCGCGACGTTGGTCGGCAGCGGGGCCGCTGCCGCCTGCTGGATTTGGCCGGCGATGACCACCCCAGCCAGTGAACAGGCTATTACCGTTTTCCAGACCCTCATCATCTCACTCCTGTCTGACGTTTCGCTTGGAAAAGGATCGCAGTGTCATGATCGGGTATCCTTGCGCCAAGTCAAAGTCCGGATTTTGCGTGCGGCGCACAAGTCCCGCCCACGGTGCGCTGCTGGATGGCCAGGCGAAAGCATTAAGCTTGCCGCGTTCGCAACCAACAACCCACTTCCTGATTTACTATGCGTACCGTTACTATCGGTTCCAGTGGGCGCGGGACCGCGGGGCCTTCTCGCGACAAAAAGCCCCGAAATGCCAGAGTTTGGGAGGATGACATGAGTGCCGTCGGTAGTGAACCGCTCGCCCGTCAGGCGCTGGCGTTCGTCCTGGCGGGCGGACGCGGCAGCCGGCTCCTGGAGCTCACTGACCGGCGCGCCAAGCCCGCCGTCTATTTCGGCGGCAAATCCCGCATCATCGATTTCGCGTTGTCGAACGCCGTCAATTCAGGCATCCGCCGCATCGCGGTCGCGACCCAGTACAAGGCGCACAGCCTGATCCGGCACCTTCAGATGGGCTGGAACTTCTTCCGCCCCGAGCGCAACGAGAGTTTCGACATCCTGCCCGCAAGCCAGCGCGTGTCGGAGAACATGTGGTATGTCGGCACAGCGGATGCGGTCTACCAGAACATTGATATCATCGAATCCCACGCCTGCCGCTTCATCGTCGTGCTGGCCGGCGACCATATCTATAAAATGGACTACGAAGTGATGCTGCGTCAGCACGTCGAGAGCGGCGCCGACGTCACGGTCGGCTGTCTGGAGATGCCGCGCGCGGAGTCTTCCGGCTTCGGCATCATGCATATCGACGAGAACGGCTGGATCCAGGAGTTCCTGGAGAAGCCGAAAGATCCGCCGCCGATGCCCGGCAAGCCGGACGTCTCGCTCGCCAGCATGGGCATCTACGTGTTCAACGCCAAATTCCTGTTCGACGAGCTCAAGCGCGACGCCGAGGACCCGAACTCCAACCACGATTTCGGCAAGGACATCATTCCATACCTCGTCAAGAACGGCCGCGCGATCGCGCACCAGTTCTCGACCTCCTGCGTGCGCACCAACGGCCACAACGGCGCCTATTGGCGTGACGTCGGCACGGTCGACGCCTACTGGTCCGCCAATATCGATCTCACCGACGTCGTGCCGGAGCTCGATCTGTTCGACCGCGCCTGGCCGATCTGGTCCTATGCGGAGATCACGCCGCCCGCCAAATTCGTCCATGACGAGGAGAGCCGGCGCGGCCAGGCCGTCAGCTCGCTGGTCTCGGGCGGCTGCATCATCTCCGGCGCCTCGCTGCGCCGCTCGCTGCTGTTCACCGGCGTGCGCATCAACTCCTATGCCAATGTCGAGAACGCCGTGATCATGCCTTACGTGAATGTCGGCCGCGGCGCGCGGTTGAAGAACGTGGTGATCGACCGCGGCGTCGAGATTCCGGAAGGCCTCGTCGTCGGCGAGGATCCGGAGCTCGACGCAAAACGTTTCCGCACCACCGAGCAGGGCATCTCGCTGATCACCCAGCCGATGATCGACGGGCTCAATAAATGACGCCTGTTCGCGTCCTCGCGGTCGCCTCTGAAGTCTATCCCATCGTCAAGACCGGCGGCCTCGCGGATGTCGCCGGTGCGCTGCCGATTGCCCTGAAGGCGCATGCCGTCGAGATGCGCACCCTGATGCCGGGCTATCCCGACGTGATGCGGCTGGTTTCCGGCGCAGAGGAAATCCGGCGCTGGCCGGACTATTTCGGCGGGCCGGGCCGGCTGCTCGCCGGCGCGCATGACGGGCTCGACCTGTTCGTGCTCGACGTGCCGCATCTCTATGCGCGGCCGGGCAACCCTTATGTCACGGCCGAAGGTGTCGACTGGCCGGACAATGGCGTGCGCTTTGCGGCGCTGTCGCGCGTGGCGGCCGACATCGGCCACGGCCTCGTGCCGGCCTTCGTGCCCGACATCGTGCACGCCCATGACTGGCAGGCCGGGCTCGCGCCGGCCTATCTGCACTACGACAATCGGCCGCGGCCCGGCACCGTGATGACGATCCACAACATGGCCTATCAGGGCAAGTTCGCTCCCGAGCTGATCAGTGCGATCGGCCTGCCGTGGAGCTCCCTCGACGTCAACGGCCTCGAATATTTCGGCGGCATCAGCTTCCTGAAGGCCGGCCTGCAATTCGCCGATCGCATCACGACGGTGTCGCCGACCTATGCGCGGGAGATCCAGAGTGACGAGGGCGGCATGGGGCTCGGCGGCCTCTTGCGCGCACGCGCGGGCGCATTGAGCGGGATCCTCAACGGCATCGACATCGCGGTGTGGAATCCGCAGGCCGATTCGCACATCGCCTATCGCTTCAGTGCGGAAGACCTCGCATTCCGGGCTGCGAACAAGGCGGTGCTTCAGCAACAATTCAATCTCGATTCCGCGGACGAAGCCCCCCTGCTCGGCGTCATCAGCCGGCTGTCCTGGCAGAAGGGGCTCGATCTCCTGCTCGAGGCCATTCCGACCATTTTGGGCGAAGGCATGCAGCTCGCACTGCTCGGCAGCGGCGACCGCGATCTTCAGGACCGCTACCAGGCGGCGGCGCGCGCCAATCCCGGCCGGATCGGGGTCGTGATCGGCTACGACGAGATCCTCGCTCATCTGATTCAGGCGGGCTCGGACGCGCTCATCGTGCCGTCGCGATTCGAGCCGTGCGGCCTGACCCAGCTCTGCGCGCTGCGCTATGGCGCCGTGCCGATCGTCTCCCGCGTCGGCGGTCTCGAGGATACCATCGTCGACATCGGCGAAGCCGATGCGTCCGGCCGCGATGCCACCGGCTTCAAGTTCGCACCCGTCACGGCGGATGCCCTCGCCGGCACGCTACGCAAGGCCAACACGGCCTTCCACGACAAGCTGACCTGGCGGCGCCTGCAACGAAACGGCCTTGCGACCGACGTCTCCTGGCGCAACCGCGCCGGGGACTATGCTGCGCTGTATCGGAGCCTGATCGAATCACGCCGCGCCTAGCACGTACCGGCTGAGACCACGCCGAATCCATGTTATAGAATCGGCATGGACCCGTTCTTGATCAAGCTGCTCGGCTTTGCCGCAGCCACCTGCACCACCGTCGCCTACGCGCCGCAATTCATCAAGGTCTGGAAGACCCGCTCGACCGAGGATATCTCGCTCGGCATGTTCCTGGTCATGGTGCTGGGCCTGGCGCTCTGGCTCGCCTACGGCCTGCTCAGCGGCGACGGTCCACTGATCGCCTCGAACGCCGTCACCATGCTGCTCGCCGGCGGCATTCTGGTGATGAAGCTGAGATACGAGTGAGCTTGCTCGCTCCGCGGATCGTTCTTCAGTCGGAAAAACGAAGCCGCTTGTATTGCAACTTCACCGCACGGTAGCATTCGCAGGTGGCCTTGTTGAGCTCGGCGGCGTTGACGATCTCGATGTGACCGCGGCTGAATCGAATGACGTTCGCTTCCTGGAGAGCATGGGCGACGAACGAGACGCTGTTCCGGCGAACCCCGATCATCTCGGCCATCAATTCCTGCGTGAGCTTGAAGCGGTCGCTGCCGGATAGATCCCGAACACGCAAGAGCCATCGCGCCAATCTCGCCTCGACGGTGTGGGATGCATTGCAGCCCACGGATTGCTGGGCCTGAACGAACAGGGCCTGACTGTGACGCGTCAGGCCATCCCGGAACTCGACACTCCGCTGTGCGAGAGCGCGAAGGCGAGCAGCTTCGATCTGCAAAGCCAGACCCGGCACCAATACGACAGCGTGCACCAGTGCGACGGGTTCTCCCAATACGCCAAAAGTACCCAAAATGCCGTCGGGGCCGACCAACGCCACTTCGATCCGTTCTCCCGCTTCAAGTTCGACAACGAGAGACACGACGGCTGTCAGCGGAAAATGAGCCCACGCAACGGTTTGGCCAAGCTCGATCACCGAAGCCCCCTCCAGAAGCTCGACGGCCTTGAGATGCGGGCGAATGGCCGCGAAGTCGGCTGGCCTCAGCGACCTGAGAAAAGCGTTCCGGAATGGATCCGCAGACACCATCTCATTCTTCGGGAAAATCGCAGATCAATAGACACAACCATAGCGCGAAAATGAATCGAGCGAAACGGACAGAAATGCCCGCATGAGCACTTCGGCGTGTGCATGAGCCGTTTTCTGCCGACGGCGCGATGCCCCCTACTCAACTATCTCGAGGGACAATCTGGAACTTTCCGCCGATTTCACTTGCAGACGCGCGATTCAAGGCTGGCCGCCGAACATGTACGACGCCATCGCGACGTTTGCGACCTCGTCGACGAATACGCGGTGGCCGACGTCGCTGCCGGCCGCGCCGGCCGCAACCATCAGCGGCAGCAGATGGTCCTCGCGCGGATGCGCCAGGCGCGCGCTCGGCGCGTTCTCCCAATCGACCAGCATCGCGTTGCGGCGCGCCGCATCAGGCGCGCTGATCGCCTCGTTCAGATAGGCCTCGAAATCGTAGGAGACCGGCTTGGACTCCGGCCGGTTGAAGCCGCGCATGTTGTGATAGGTGAGCCCGCTGCCGACGATCAGAATGCCTTCGTCCCGGAGCGAGGCGATCGCCTGCCCGACCTTGATGTGCTCGGCCGCATCGTAGGTCGATTTCAGCGACAAGAGCACGATCGGCATGTCGGCGTTCGGATACATCAGGCCGAGCGGCACGAAGGTGCCGTGATCAAAACCCTGATTGGCATCTTCGCGGCAATCGAGGCCGGCACGCGCGAGCAGCGCCTTCACCTCTGCGGCAAGCTCGGGCTTGCCCGGCGCCGGATATTTGAGGTGATAGGTATGCTCGGGGAAACCGTAATAGTCGTACACCATCGGCGGATGCGCCGAGGTCGACACGGTGAAGGCGTCGGCCTCCCAATGTCCGGTGATGACGAGCACGGCCTTTGGTCTTTCGGGGAGAAGCTGC
>Ga0102591_1000798_pt1 | contig 52141 bp, 49 predicted proteins | sample AraplaCol_mCL_r2_2_FD_76860 | JGI IMG/M metagenome (GOLD analysis project Ga0102591, IMG submission 76860) | Arabidopsis root microbial communities from North Carolina, USA - plate scrape MF_Col_mCL_r2 (SPADES assembly) (version 2) | ecosystem: Host-associated > Plants > Roots > Endosphere... | reverse complement strand
TGCGGAGGAACTCCGCCAATCCGTGCAGTTGCTGCGCCTGGACCTTGTCCACCACCGGCGCGAATTTCGACAGATCGTCCGGCGTGTAACCGCCGGCGCGATAGAACATCGTAATGCGCGTGCCGCCACCGTCGGCGGGCGCGAGGCGGAATTCCAGCGCCCCGCTCAACCCCATGCCCTGCAGCGGACCCAGTCCGCCGCTCATGCGCAGCGTCTTGCCGGGATCGACGAACACCACCGCCATGTGCTGCGCCTGTCGCGCGCCGGCCATCTCGCAGAAGCAGCCGCCGGCGCGCGCATCGATCGACAGCTTCGATTCGGTGCCCCACCAGCTGTGGTCCTTCGGCCACCAGCGGTCGATGTCGTGCACCAGCGCCTTCCATGCCGCGTCGGCATCGACGGGCACGACTTCGGTGTTCTCGACGGTGAAGCCGCCTGCGGTCGCGTCCTTCACCGCTGCAGCGGTCGTGTGGCACGACAACGCCAGCGCGAGCGCGCCGGCCATCGGAATCCAACGCATCGCACGCTCCCTGATGATGATCGCCAGCGCGATTAGGCGCGCGCGCAACGCCGTGCGCAAGGGTGCGAAGGACGCGCGGTGCGGGCAATAATCCGGTTCCCCCGAACCGAGGAAACGCATGTCCCGCAACGCATGGCTGGTGCTGGCTGTGGCAATCACCGGTGCGGCGCTCGCCGCGACGTACGTGTTCGAGGTCTTCGAAACGCGACCGCCGATGGCGCAGGCCGTGCTCGGCCCCACGCCCACCGCGATCGGCTGGGCCGGTCACATCGATCTCGTTGCGGGCGATGGCGTGCCCGGCCGGCGCGATGGCGTCGCGGCGCAGGCGCGGTTCGCCGATCCCTATGGCGTGGCGGTGGCGAAGGATGGCGCGGTGTTCGTCAGCGACGCGGGCGATAACAACCGCATCCGCCGCATCGCGCCGGATGGCACGGTGTCGACGTTCGCCGGCTCCGTCGAAGGCTTCGTCGATGGCGTCGGCGCGACGGCTTCGTTCAACACGCCGTCGGGGCTGGCGTTCGACAAGGCCGGCAATCTGTATGTCGCCGACACCGGCAACCACGCGATCCGCCGGATCACGCCACAGGGCGCGGTGACCACGCTGGCCGGGAATGGCTCGCCGGGTTTCGCCGATGGCCCCGGCGCGCAGGCGCGTTTCGACGGGCCGACCAGCGTGGCCGTCGGGTCCGATGGCCGCGTGTACGTCGCCGATACCTACAACGACCGCGTGCGCGCGATCGCGCCCGACGGCACCGTGTCCACGCTGGCCGGTGGCGATCGCCCGGGCGATGCCGATGGCCCCGGTGCGCTCGCGCGCTTCGATACGCCCACCGCGGTTGCGGTCGATGCGGTGAACCGGGTCTACGTCGCCGACCTTCGCAACAACGCGATCCGCCGCATCACGCCGACCGGCGAGGTGAGCACGCTCGCGCGCGCGATGGACGGCGACGGGCATCCGCCGGTGCATCGTCCGCTCAGCCTGGCGATCGCGCATGACGGCGTGCTCTACGTGGGCGAGATGTATCGCGGCCTGGTGCAGATCGCGCGCGACGACAGCGCGCACCAGATCACCGGGCAGACGCAGGCGCAGCGGTTGTCGCGCGCCTCGGGCATGGCCGTGGCGAAGGATGGAGCGCTACTGGTCGCCGATGCCGGCGCGTATCGCGTGCATCGCGTTCGCCCCGCGCGCGACAACGACGATGCGCCGCAGGTCGTCGGCCCATCGCCCGAGACACCGCTACCCGACACCGCCGGACGCTGGCCATTGCAGCCGCAGGACGGCTGGCATGAAGTGGTCGGCACGCTCGGCGAAGTGCGCGGCAACTATCAGCGCGAAAATCGCGACCATCTGCATGGCGGGCTGGATATCCGTGGCGACGTCGGCCAGGAAGTGCTGGCCATCGCCGACGGCAGGATCAGCAGCCCGGATGCCGCGTGGGGATTCGGCGAACTGGGCGAAGGCATGGCGATCGACACGCTCGGTTACATCCACATGCGCGTGGGGCGCACGCCGGGCGGCGACGAGATCGACGCTTCGCGCTTCATGATCGTGCGCGGCGAGGACGGCAAGCCCGAGCGCGTCCGCGTGCGCCGCGGCACGCGGTTCAAGGCGGGCGACGTGCTGGGCACCATCAACGGCATGGCGCACGTGCACCTGAGCGTCGGCGTCTACGGCTACGAGCGCAACGCCGTGGCGCTGAACTTCGTGAACTACGCCGATCACTACGCGCCGCACATCGACCGGATCGAACTGCTCGACGCGCAGTCGCAGCCGCTATCGACGCGTCGCGACGGAAGGCTGGTCCTGTCGCGCGCGACGCCGGGCGTGCAGATCGCGGTCGATGCCTGGGACCAGGTGGACCGTAACCTGCCGCGACGCAGGCTCGGGCTGCATGCGCTGGGGTACCAGTGGCTCGATGCCGTCGGCACGCCCCTGCCCGGCTACGAGCAGCCACGCATGAACATCGAGTTCAACCGCATGCCGGCCGATCCGGATGCGGTGAAGGTCGCCTATGGGCCGGCCAGCGGCATCACGGTCCACGGCAGCGCAATCACCAGGTTCCAGTACCTGGTGACCAACACCGTGCGCGACGGCGTGCTGGAGACGGGGTTGTGGCAGCCGGCCGACCTGCCCGCGGGCGACTACGTCCTGCGCATCACCGCGCGCGATTACAGCGGCAACGTGGCCGGCGCGCGGCGCGATCTGCCGGTGCGGCTGGAGTGACGCTCAGCCGCGCGCACTGCGCGGCGGACGCACGCGGTACGCGAGGCTGATGCGCGGGCCGACGGGCTCGCGCGTCTTCGGGATGCCGTGTTCGTGCGTGAGCTGGCTGGCGTGGCTCATCACCATCAGGCTGCCGGGTTCCAGGTCGATGTGCAGAGCCTTGCGCGAGGCGTTGTCGCGGATCGTCATGCGGCGCGGCGAACCCAGCGAAACCAGCGCGATGGGGTGGCCTTCGACCAGCATGTGCATCTTGTCGCCGTGCGGGGCGACGCTGTCGTTGCCGTCGCGGTAGTAGTTCAGGCCGACGGCGTTGAACGGTTCGTGCAGACGTTCGCGCAGGCGCCGTGCGGCATCGATCAGTGGCGCGGGAACATCGGCATCCTCGAAGCGGTAGGAGGCGATCAGGCGCGGGACATCGACGATGCGGTCGTACATCGGCCGACGCTGGGCTTCCCAGGCGGCGGTGTTCTTCAGTTCCTCGAACCAGCTGGCTGCGAGGTCCGATTCAAGGAACCCGGGCCAGTAACGGATGCCGCCCTGCGCGTCTTCGACCAGCGTGCGCGGGCCGTCGACAGGCGCGGACGAGAACAGGTCGTCGGTGAGGGCTTGGGCGCGAGGCATCGCGCGAGTCTGCCGGGGTGCCGTCTCGCGGCATGAGACTGAGGCCGGTCAGAACCTGGAGCGCCATCCGGCACATTCACCTGGTGGACGAAGGCCCGCTTGTCCGCCTCTTGTGCAGCGAATTGAAGTACCACGCGAGCCAGCCGCAGATCACGATCAGGATCAGGGCGCTGATCCAGACAGCTGGCCGCTGGTAGCTGAGGCCGAGGTGCTCGCAGAAATAGGAGCCATGTTCCGCGTGAAACGCCGGACATCGACCCGGCAAGACTTCAAGCGCAGCAGCCGGCGCTTCGGCGATGGGCACTGCATCGGACCACCGGAGCAGCCGGAAGAAGATCGCGGCGGCGCAGATGCCCAAAGCACTCGACGCCAGCTGCAAAATGCCAGCGACGAGGGGGTCCAGTACCTCAGCCTTCCAGCTCATTCCACCGCTCATACGCATGGTCCAGCTCCGCCTGCGTCTTCGCCATCAGGTCGGTGTGGGCTGCCATCGCGGCGGCGTCGCGTTGGTAGAACGCGGATTCGTTCATCTGCGCGGTGAGTTCGGCGATGCGCGTTTCCAGTTGTTCGATCCGTGCCGGCAACTGCTCCAGTTCGCGCGAGTCCTTGTAGCTGAGCTTCTTCTTCGGCGCGGCCGGCGCCGGTGTCGCGGCGGTGGCCGCGGCCGCGGGTTTCGCCGCAGCCGGAGCCGCCACCGACTTCACCGGCCGCTGCCGCAGCCAGTCGGTGTAACCGCCGACGTACTCGCCGACGCGGCCGTCGCCTTCCATCACCAATGTGGAGGTCACCACGTTGTCGAGGAAGTCGCGGTCGTGGCTGACCAGCAGCAGCGTGCCGGGGTAATCGCCCAGCAGCTCTTCCAGCAGTTCCAGCGTTTCGACGTCGAGGTCGTTGGTCGGTTCGTCCATCACCAGAAGGTTGGACGGCTGCGCGAACAGCTTGGCCAGCAGCAGGCGGTTGCGCTCGCCGCCGGACAGGCGGGTGATCGGCGCGCGGGCGCGCTCGGGGGTGAACAGGAAGTCCTGCAGGTAACCGATGACGTGCTTGGACTTTCCGCCCACTTCGACGAACTCGCGACCTTCCGACACGTTCTCCAGTGCGTTCCAGTCCTCGCGCAGCGTCGCGCGGTACTGGTCGAAGTACGCGACCTGCAGGTTGCTGCCGAGCTTCACCTCGCCCGACTGCGGCTTGAGTTCGCCCAGCAGCAGTTTCAGCAGCGTGGTCTTGCCGCTGCCGTTGGGGCCGATCAGGCCGATGCGGTCGCCGCGGAAGATCGTGGTGGACAGATCGCGGATCAGTTCGCGCTCACCGAAGGAGAAATTCACGTCCTTCGCTTCGACGACCTTCTTGCCCGACGACTCGGACTGCGCGAAATCCATCTTCACGTTGCCCTGCAGATCGCGTCGCTGCGAGCGCTCCACGCGCATCTGCTTCAGGCGCGTGACGCGGCCTTCGTCGCGCGTGCGGCGGGCCTTGATGCCCTGCCGGATCCACACTTCCTCCTGCGCCAGCATCTTGTCGAAGCGGGCGTTTTCCTGCGCTTCGGCATTGAGGCGTTCCTCGCGGCGGCGCAGGTAGTTGTCCCAGTCGCCGGGCCAGCTGGTGACCTGGCCGCGGTCGATCTCGACGATGCGCGTGGCGAGCGAACGCAGGAAACGGCGGTCGTGGGTGACGAAGACCAGCGCGCCCTGCCACGCCTTCAGGAAACCTTCGAGCCAGTCGATGGCCTCGATGTCCAGGTGGTTGGTCGGTTCGTCCAGCAGCAGCACGTCGGGCGAGGACACCAGCGCGCGGGCGAGCAGCACGCGGCGCTTCATGCCGCCGGACAGGCGCGCGAACACGGCGTCGCCGTCGAGTTCCAGGCGCTGAAGCGTCTCGGTGACGCGCTGGTCGAGCGACCAGCCGTTGGCGTCCTCGATCTTCTGCTGCACCTTCGCCAGCGCGTCGGTATCGACGTGCTCGGCGTGGCTGAGGTGGTGGAACTGCGCGAGCCACGTGCCGAGCTCGCCGAGGCCGCCGGCGACCACGTCCCAGACGTCGCCGTCGGCGCCGGGCGGGACTTCCTGTTCGAGGCGCGCGATGCGGACGCCGCCTTCGCGGCGGACCTCGCCGTCGTCGGCGTGCAGGTCGCCGGCGATGAGCTTCATGAGCGTGGATTTGCCGGCGCCGTTGCGGCCGATCAGCGCGACGCGCTCGCCGGGTTCGATGGAGAGGACGACGTCGGAAAGCAGCAAGGGGCCGCCGACGCCGTAGTCGACGTTATTCAGGGTGATCAAGGGCATGGCGGCATTCTACCGGCTCACGTGCGCCGCCTTTCCCTTTTGGAGCCGTCGTCCCGTTTGGAGCGGTCATCCCCGCCAAGGCCGGAACCCAGGCCTAGAGCGCGCGAAGTCGTAGTGCGTCACTGCACGGGCAGTTGGAGGCAGCACCTCCGTTGCCCCTCACCCCAACCCCTCTCCCGGTGCGAGAGGGACTTGAACCCTCGGGTTCCTGATCCGCATGGGATCATCGAATCCATGCCCTCCGCCCCCGCTTCGCTCGCTGCCGCCCGCATCCGCCATTGGGTGCTTTCCGCCTTTCCGCGTGGCCAGAGCGGCATCGATTACGACAACCCGCCCGGCGATCCCGGCCTGTTCGGGCCGGACAGCGTCACCTGGCGGGTGCATTCGGACTTCCCGGGGATGCTCGCCGGCGGGCTGTGCGCGCTGATGCTGCAGACGCTGCATCCGCTGGCGCTGGCGGGCGTGTGGGACCACTCGAACTTCCGCACCGACCTCGTTGGCCGCCTGCGTCGTACCACCAATTTCGTCGCCGGGACGACCTACGCCTCGCGCCCGGAAGCGCAAAAACTCATCGACCGCGTCGCCGGCATCCACGAACAGGTGCACGGCACGACGCCCGACGGTCGCACGTATCGCGCCGACGACCCGGCGCTGCTCACCTGGGTGCACGTGACCGAAAGCTACGGCTTCCTCGAAGGCTTCCGGCGCTATTCGCCGCTCGCGCTGCCCGACGGCGCGGCGGACGCGTACTACGCCGAGGTGCGCCGCGTCGCCGAAATGCTGGGCGCGCGGGACGTCCCCGGGTCGGAAGCCGAAGTCGCCACCTTCTTCGCACGCGTGCAGGGCGAACTGCGCCTGGACGAACGTTCGCGCGAAGTGCTGCGCGTGCTCTCGCGCATCCGCCTGCCGGTGCCCGTGGCGGGGCTTTCGCGCGATCTGTTCCTCGGCGCCGGTACGGCGCTGCTGCCCGAATGGGCGACGCGGACGTTGGAACTGGGACGCTACGAGCGCACGCGTGCGGTTGTGGCATCGCGCGCCTTGCACACCATCGCGCCGCTGTTCCGGGTCGCGCTCAACGACGGTGTCGGACCGCGCGCGTGCAGGCGCGTGGGGCTCGATGCGGCGAAGCTCGAGCGCTGGTCCTGAGGCTCGTCGCACCGCGGCATTCCCGGGTGCGCTTCGCTTACCCGGGCTACAAGAACTCTGGTTCCGGCTGCGCGTTGGTCAGTGCGACCCGGCCGGCGGCAGCAGCACGATCTTCGACGCCGTGCGCACCTGCCCCACGAGGCGGAACGACATGTCGATCTCATCGCCCGGCTTGAGCTGGTCCAGGCGCATCGGCGTTCCGTCCAGCGCGAACACCTGCGTCTGCGCGTCGATCGCGATGCGGTTGCGGATGCGCGTATCCGCCTGGTCGACCATCAGCACCTTTGTGCGCGGGACGAACTCGCCGACCGTGCCGTGCAGATACCGGCCCCAACTTTGTCCCGGCGTCGTGTCGGGCAGGCGGACGACCGACGTCGCTTCGACGCGGTTGCCAGTCTTCACCGTATCCAGCATCACGCGATCGCCCGGCTGCAGCTTCGGCCGCGTTGCGCGACTCTGCTCGGCCTTCGCCTCGTCGTAGTAAAGATTGATCGGCGCGCCCTGCCCCAGTTCGCTGCCGGTTCGCGCGTCGAGGCTGAGCACGATGCGGTGCTGCGCCGGATCGTGCCGCTGCAGCGTGCCGACCGTACGGCCCTGCACCTGCGCCTGCACGGCCGCAGCCATGCCCAATGCGACGCACGCCAACAACGCGCGATGGATCCAGATGCCCGTTACCTTGCCCATGGCCGCCTCCGAGGATGCCCCGCGGCGGCATCATGCGCGGCCGGTGTGTAGGCCGCGTCAGGAGCTGCAGGACAGCATCGAACAGCCCGCCCGTTCGCGCGCCCAGTCGGGGCGGCGACGCGCATGGGCCTCGCGGCCGGGCTGGTCGTCGTACGGGCGGCGCATGACGTCGAGCAGCTCGGTCACGCCGTCGATGTCGCCCTCCGTGGCGCGGTCGATCGCCTCCTGCGCAAGGTAATTGCGCAGCACGTAACGCGGGTTCGCGGCGTTCATGCGCACGCGCCTGGCGTCGGCCGGCAGCGACTGCGTGGACAGCCGGGCGACATAACGCCCCAGCCATTCGCGCAATGCCGGCTCCACCGCTTCGCGGCGCATGGGGTCGTAGAAGGCGTCGTCCATCGGCGCCAGGTCCGGCGCCTGCACGTCGATGTCCGCCAGGCCCCGGAAGAACAGCGTCATGTCGATCTCGCCTTCGGTCAGCAGGTCCTGCAACTGCTGCATCAGGGCGGTGTCTTCCTCGCGGTATTCCTCGAAGCCGAGCTTGCGCGCGGTGTTCTCGCGATCGGCGTCGAGGTAGGTCGAGACGAAGCGGCGCAGGCCGGCTTGCAGCGGTGCGGTGTCGTCGAACAGCAGCGACAGCGAACCGGCGAGGCGCCCGAGGTTCCAGTACGCCACCTGCGGCTGCTGTCCGAAGCGGTATCGGCGCTGGTAGCGGTCGGTCGTGTTCGGCGTCCAGCCCGGATCGAAATTGTCGACCCACCCGTACGGGCCATAGTCGATGGTGAGGCCCAGCACGGACATGTTGTCGGTGTTCATCACCCCGTGCACGAATCCGACGCGGATCCAGTGCGCCATCAGCACGGCGGTGCGTTCGCAGATCTGCGCGAACCATTCGGCATACGCCGTTTGGCCGCGCCCGAGTCCACGCAGTTCGGGAAAATCGCGACGTACGCAGAAATCCGCCAGCTGGCGCAGCAGTTCGGTGTCGTTGCGCGAGGCAGGCAGTTCGAAATTGCCGAAGCGGATGAACGACGGCGCGACGCGGCACACCACCGCGCCAGGTTCCATCTGCGGATGGCCGTCGTAGAACATGTCCCGCTCGATCCGCTCGCCCGTCCCGACGAGGCTGAGCGCGCGCGTGGTCGGCACGCCGAGGTGGTGCATGGCCTCGCTGCACAGGAATTCGCGGATCGACGAACGCAACACCGCGCGGCCATCGGCGCTGCGCGAGTACGGCGTCGGGCCGGCGCCCTTGAGCTGCAGTTCCCAGCGTTCGCCTTCGGCGTTGATCATTTCGCCGAGCGTGATTGCGCGGCCGTCGCCCAGTTGCCCGGCCCACTGCCCGAACTGGTGCCCGCCGTAGTTCGCCGCGAACGGCTGCATGCCCGGCAACAGCGCGTTGCCGCCGAAGACGCGGGCGAAATCGTCCGAGGCCACATCGGCCGGGCTGAAGCCGAGCCGGTACGCCATGTCCGCTGAATGCGCGAGCAGGCGCGGCTGCGGCACCGGCGTCGGTTCCACGCGCGAATACGCGGCACCGTGCACCTGGCGTACGCCGGGCGACGTGTCGGGATCGCCGGGGAGATCGCGGACGAACAGGTTGTCGAAATGCGGGTTCAGCATGGAGCCTTCGGGAAAACGCGCGTGCGGCGGGACCGCTAGTCCAGATGGTGCCGTGTCCGACGGGTACAAGCGGTGAACCTGCGGCGCGACGCGATGCGGACAGGCGCGGCACATCGGCGCGGGATGTTGACGACGGGACATTTCGACGGAAGCCGCAGTTGGCGTCGCGCGAGGCCGCGTATGCTGGCCGTCCACCGTCGCATTGGGGAATCGACCGGATGATCTCGCGTCAACGCACGAACGCTCTTCTCGCCGCCGCGGTGCTGCTCGCGCTCGCCCTGCCCGCCACCGCGCAGGCGCCGGTATCCACGCCCTCGTGCAGCGTCGTCCAGGCGGGGCACCTGCTCGATCGACCCGGCCATCCGGCGCGCGGCGCGAGCACGCTGCTGGTCTGCAATGGCCGGATCGAAGCGGTGCGCGATGGTTTCGTCGAGGCGTCCGCCTTCTCCGGGCAAGCACTCCCGAACGCGACTGGCGCCAGCGTGATCGACTTGCGCGACCGCTTCGTGCTGCCGGGCCTGATCGACAGCCATGTGCACCTCACGTCCGACAAGGCCGGCGTCGAAGGCCAGCTGGAAGGCATTTCGAAAGGCGTCGCCGACCACGCATACGAAGCCGCGGTGAATGCACGCAAGACGTTGCAGGCCGGCTTCACCACCGTGCGCAATCTCGGCGACGAAGACGGCGTGACGCTCGCGCTGCGCGATGCGGTCGCGGCCGGCAAGCTGCCGGGGCCGCGCATCATCGATGCCGGCATGGCGATCTCGACCACCGCCGGCCACATGGACACTACGCTCGGTTTCCGCGACGAACTGCATGCCGCGCTCGACGTACACGGCAACACGTGCGACGGCGCAGAGGAATGCCGCAAGGCCGTGCGTCGCCAGATCGCGCGCGGTGCCGACGTGATCAAGATCGCCACCACCGGCGGCGTGAACAGCCGCATCGGCGCGGGGCTGGGCCAGCAGATGTTCGACGACGAAGCGCGCGCAATCGTCGAAACCGCGCACCTGTACCACAAGAAGGTCGCCGTCCATGCGCACGGCGCCGACGGCATCGCGCTTGCTCTGCGCGCCGGCGCGGATTCGATCGAACACGGCACGCTGATGGACGACGCCGACATCAAGCTGCTGCGCCAGACCGGCGCGTACTACGTGCCGACGCTGTCGACGGTCAATGGTTACAAGGAGCGCCTGGCGAAGAATCCCGAGGCCTACACGGGTGAAGTGCTGGCGAAGATCCAGTGGCGCATCGGCATCACCGGCAAGGCGCTGGAACGCGCGGTGCCGGCGGGCGTGAAGATCGCCTTCGGCACGGATGCGGGCGTGAGCCTGCACGGGCGCAACGCGGACGAGTTCGAACTGATGGTCGCGCACGGCATGACGCCGGCCACCGCCATCCAGGCGGCGACTGCGAATGCCGCCGATCTGCTGGGCCTGGCCGATCAGGTGGGGTCGCTGGAAGCGGGCAAGCGCGCGGACCTGATCGCGGTCAGCGGCGATCCGTTGTTGGATGTCACGGTGCTCAAGCGCGTCGAATTCGTCATGAAGGATGGGCGCGTGGAGAAGGACGTGCGCGTGGAAAGCACCGCGCGCAACTGACCGCCGCGGCTTTTTTCGCGAGGCGTCATGCCCGCGCAGGCGGGAATCCATGGACTTTTCAGGCCCTGCCGGAGCGCGTGAGCGGCGAGAACGTTTCGCCCGGCGCCGTCCCGGTCGGCCGGAAAGCGCGGAAAGTCCCTGGATTCCCGCCTTCGCGGGAACGACGGCATGGCTACACGGCAGCCACACGCCCGTACGCTAGAATGTTCGGTCTTCCCGACCGGCGTTCGCCGGCGCTGCCGAGTCCTCCCCCATGAGCGCCGAGTCGCCCAGCTCGAACGATGCCCCGTCCCTGAAGTTCACCGATCTGGCCCTGCCGGAGCCCCTGCTGAAGGCGCTTTCCGACGTGGGCTACGAGTCGCCCTCGCCCATCCAGGCCGCCACGATCCCGCCGCTGCTCGAAGGCCGCGACGTGCTCGGCCAGGCGCAGACCGGTACTGGCAAGACCGCCGCGTTCGCGCTGCCGATCCTGGCGCAGGTCCAGCCCGGCCGGGTGAAGCCGCAGGCGCTGGTGCTGGCGCCGACGCGCGAACTGGCCATCCAGGTCGCCGAGGCCTTCCAGAAGTACGCCCACCACCTGCCCGGCTTCCACGTGCTGCCGATCTATGGCGGCCAGAGCTACTACCCGCAGTTGCAGGCGCTCAAGCGCGGCGTGCAGGTCGTGGTCGGTACGCCCGGCCGCGTGATCGACCACCTCGAACGCGGTTCGCTCGACCTGTCCGAACTGCGCTGCCTGGTGCTCGACGAAGCCGACGAAATGCTGCGCATGGGCTTCATCGACGACGTCGAGGCCGTGCTGAAGAAGACGCCGGAAACGCGCCAGGTCGCGCTGTTCTCGGCGACCATGCCGCCGCCGATCAAGCGCATCGCCCAGACCTACCTGAAGGATCCGGTCGAGATCTCGATCAAGGCCAAGACGACCACCGCCGCCAACATCCGCCAGCGCTACTGGGCGGTGAGCGGCGTGCACAAGCTCGACGCCATCACCCGCATCCTGGAAGCCGAACCGTTCGACGCGATGATCGTGTTCGCGCGCACCAAGCAGGCGACCGAGGAGCTGGCCGACAAGCTCGCCGCGCGCGGCATCGCGGCGGCGGCGATCAACGGCGACGTGCAGCAGGCGCAGCGCGAGAAGACCATCCAGAACCTGAAGGAAGGGAAGATCGACGTGCTCGTCGCCACCGACGTGGCCGCACGCGGGCTGGACGTGGAGCGCATCAGCCACGTGCTGAACTTCGACATTCCCTACGACACCGAAAGCTACGTGCACCGCATCGGCCGCACCGGCCGCGCGGGACGCAAGGGCGAGGCGATCCTGTTCGTCACGCCACGCGAGCGCGGCATGCTGCGCGCGATCGAGCGCGCGACGCGCCAGCCGATCGAGCCCATGGCGCTGCCTACCGTCGAAACGGTGAACGAGCAGCGCGTGAACCGCTTCCTCGGTCGCATCACCGGCGCGCTGGACGGCGGCGATCTGGCGCAGTTCCGCGACCTGGTGGAACGCTACGAGCGCGAACAGAACGTGCCGGCGGTGGAAATCGCCGCGGCGCTGGCGAAGCTGCTGCAGGGCGACATGCCGCTGCTGCTGGACGTCACCGCGGAGAAGCTGCGGCCGCATGCGCAGGTCGGTTTCGATCAGCGCGGACCGCGCGAACAGGGCCGGGATTCGAAGTTCGGCCGCGACCGCGATTCGCGTTTCGAACGCGACAGCGGTCCGCGTACGCCGCGCCACGAATCGCGTCACGAGCCGCGCCAGGATCGCAGCGAACGCTTCGAGCGCCCGCAGCGCACCGAAACGCCGTATGCGCCGACCGAACGCTATGAGCGCCCGGCAATCGAACGTCCGCAGTTCGACCGCCCCGCTTCCGACCGCCTGCAGAACGATCGCTCGTTCAACGCGGCCGAGTCGATGTTCGACGAAGCGCCGCGCCATGAACACCGCGAGCCGCGCGAACAGCGCGAGCCCCGCGAATCGCGCGCGCCGGAAGTCGGCATGGAGACCTTCCGCATCGAAGTGGGCCACCAGCACGGCGTGAAGCCGGGCAACATCGTCGGCGCGATCGCCAACGAGGCCGAGCTGGAAAGCCGCTTCATCGGCCGCATCGACATCCGCGACGACCATAGCCTGATCGACCTGCCCGAAGGCATGCCGCGCGAGGTCATGGACCACCTCAAGCGCGTGCGCGTGGCGGGCCAGCAGTTGCGCATCAGCCGTCCCGGCGAAGGCGACCACGGCGGCCAGCGACCGCACGGTCGCCACGAGCGCGGCGGCTTCGATGACGACCGCCGTCCGCCGCGCGGGCCGCGCCCGCAGGGTGCGGGGCCGCGGAAGCCGGGCGGGTTCCGGCGCTGAGGGAAGGCGGCCGCGCCTCTCGCTTCTGGCCGCGGCTCTACATCCTCGTCGTCCAGCCCTGACGTCATCCCGCCCTTCCCGTCATCCCGGCGAAGGCCGGGATCCAGGCTGATGACGTCTCCGCAGGTGTTGTCGTCATCCCAGCGAACGCTGGGATCCACGTGGCTTTTGGTCTCTTGCGGACGACAGCACCATCAAGATGGATTCCAGCTTTCGCTGGAATGACGACATCGGGCGTCTGCGATGTTGCGATCCTGGATCCCGGCCTCCGCCGGGATGACGACAAGCCGTGCGGACACGTCACATCGGCTTGACCGGACTTTGCCGGCATGACCGCATCGAATGGCATGATCCGGCGCTGCGGCCGAACAAGAGCACGAACTTTCGATGCACCTGATCCTCCTCAGCGCCCTGTGCAGCGTCCTCGTGTCGGTGCTGCTCAAGCTCGCGCCGCGCGCGCGACTCGACGTCGGCCAGCTGGTCACCTGGAATTACCTCGCCGCCGGCGCCCTCTGCGCGTGGCTGCTGCGTCCACCGATGGACAGCCTCGCGCATCCCGACACGCCCTGGGTCGCGCTGCTCGGGCTCGCGGTCGTGCTGCCCTCGCTGTTCCTCGTGCTCGGCGCGTCGGTGCGCGCTGCCGGCATCGTGCGGACCGACGTGGCGCAGCGCCTGTCGTTGCTGCTGTCGCTGCTGGCGGCGTTCACCCTGTTCGGCGAGCGCGCCGATGGCGTGCGGCTGCTCGGCCTCTCGCTGGGGCTGGTCGCGGTGGCGGGGATCGTCATGCGGCCGGAAGCGGAAGCGACTCATGCCGAACGTCGCAGCTGGTTACTCCTGCTCGTCGTCTGGGTTGGTTTCGCGCTCGTCGATGTGATGCTCAAGCGCATCGCGCTGGCCGGCACGCCGTCGATGGCCGCGTTGCAGACCGCCTTCGCCATCGCGTTCGTGCTGATGCTCGGCGCGCAGCTCGTACGCCAGCTGCGCGGCCGCGCGCGGCTGGCGTGGCGGAATCTCGGCGGCGGGCTGCTGCTGGGCGTGCTCAATTTCGGGAACATCGTCTTCTACGTGCGCGCGCACCAGGCGTTACCCGATAGCCCGTCCGTCGTCTTCGCGGCGATGAACATCGGCGTCGTCGTGCTGGGAACGCTGGTCGGCGTGGTGGCGTTCGGCGAAAAGACGAGCCGCTGGAACCGGTTGGCGATCGTGCTGGCGCTGGCCGCCATCGCGCTCATTGCACTCGCACCGCGCGCGTAGTGCGCGCGGATTTGGCATAGTCGCCCGACCTCCCCGCGGTTCGCTCCGCCATGTCCCGCCTGCTCGTTTTCCAGCACGTTGCCGCCGAACCGCTGGGCACGCTCGACCGCCTGATCCGGCGCCGCGGCCATCGCATCCGTTTCGCCAATTTCGAACGGCAGCCGGATTTCGAACCGAACGTCGACCGCTACCGCGGACTCGTCGTGCTCGGCGGGCCGATGAACGTCGAGGACCAGGCGCGGCGCCCGCACCTGAAAACCGAACTTCGCGCGATCGAACACATGCTCGAACAGGGCAAGCCCGTGCTCGGCATATGCCTGGGCGCGCAGCTGCTCGCGCACGTGCTCGGCGCGCCGGTGCGGCGACACGAGGCGCCGGAAATCGGCTGGTATCCGCTGGACACCACGCAGGCCGGTCGCGAGGATCCCGTACTGTCGCCGCTGGGCGCGTCGTCGCCTGTATTCCAGTGGCATCGCTACAGTTTCGAAGTGCCGCGCGAGGCGACGCATCTGGCGAGTACCGCCGGCTGCGAACAGCAGGCCTTCCGCTATGGCGAGAACGCGTACGGCTTCCAGTTCCACCTGGAGATGGACGAGGCGCTGATCGAACGCTGGCTGCGCAATCCGGCGTATCGCGAGGAACTGGCGGAGCTGGGCGGGCTCGATCCCGCACGCGCCAACGTGGAGGCGATCCGCCGCCACACGCACGAGCACATCGCCGGCATGCAGTCGCGCGCGGACGACGTGTTCAACCGTTTTCTCGATCTCGTCGGACGGCCTCAGCGGCGGATCACGCTGCCTTCGCGCGAGTGGGTCTGAACTGCCGCGCGAGCTTGGTGTGAAAGCTCTAGAGCCCGGCGCGAAGGTGACCGGACCCCAGACTCCCATCGAGGGAACCCGCATGGCGAAGTTCAAGAAGGCGGCCGGCAAGACCACGGCGTCCGGCGCGCGACCCCGCAAGAAGGCGGGTACCCAGGATGCGCAGCAGCAGGCCGAGCAGCTCTCGCACAAGCTGAGCGAATCGGCGCAGCAGATCTGGCTCGCCGGCGTGGGCGCGTTCTCGCGCGCGCAGGCCGAAGGCACCAAGCTGTTCGACGCGCTGATCAAGGAAGGCATGACGCTTGAACAGACCGCACGCCGCTTCGCCGGCGGCCAGGCCGACACGGTGCGCGACGCCGTGGGTTCGCGCGTGGGCCAGGCGAAGGAACGCGCGGCGGATACCTGGGATCGCCTGGAGAAGGTTTTCGAGGACCGCGTGCAGCGTTCGCTGGTGAAGCTGGGCGTGCCCGGCCGCGACGACCTCAACGAACTCAGCCGCCGCGTGGATGCGCTCACCAACGAGCTGCGCCGCCAGGGCGGTGCTGCCGCGCCGCGGAAGACGACCGCGCGGAAGACGGCCGCCACGAAGAAGGCGCCGGCCGCACGCAAGTCGACCCGCGCGCGTTCGTCCACCTGATATCGCACCACCGCATTACCGCCCGGCCCCGCCGGGCGCCCCAAAAGCCCGCCAGTCCGCTCGTTCCGTATGCTCCCCTCCCCTTACGGTTTCGGACTGGCGGGCTTTCTTTTGCCTGCATCCGGCCGCGCAAGGTGATCGACGCCACGCGGGGCGCCATGTCGCTGTCGTATAGTCGCCAGCCTCCGACATCTCCGGGTCGTACATGCTGGCTGGTTTTTCCCTGACGATCGCGCTCCTCATCACCGTGCTGCTGGGTGCCGCCGCGACGGTATGGTTGTGGCTGGTAAGGCGGCGGCAGGGCGAAACGTTGTCCGGCATCGAGGCGTTGGCCGCCATGCGCTGGCGCGAGTTCTCGCGCCTGGTGGTCGAAGCGCTGCAGAAGCAGGGCTTCGAGGCCGAGTCGGTCGAACAGACCCTTGAACGCGGCCCGCAGGCCGAACTGCGCCTGCGACACAACGGCCAGGTCTGGCTGCTCGCCTGCAAGCTCGCCAGTGCCCGCTCGCACCTCGGCGCGGCGAGCGTGCGCGAACTGGCCGACGCGGTGCGCTTCAACGCGGCGGCCGGGGGCATCCTCGCCACGCCCGCGCGCATCGACGCAGATGCACGAAAGGTGGCAGGCGGCCTCGACCTGTACGACGGCGATGCATTGTGGGCCCTGGTCGGCCCGATGCTGCCAGACTCGCTGCGGGACGATCTCACCGCCCATGCGCGCCGTCGCAGCGTTCGCGAAACCGCGCTTGCGTGGGTCGGAGCTGTCGTGATCGGCGCGCTGGCGGGCATTGCCGCGGGCAGGACGCACGACGAACCCGTGGCTCCCGCGCCGAATGCAGGCACGACTGCACCCATCGTGGCGCCTGCGCCGACGACGCCGCAATCGCGCGCGCCGAACGCACCCGCTACCGATCCCGCCCTCGCCGCGCCGGCCGATCCCAACCGCGAGCAGTTCGAGCGCGGCGAAGTGATCCATGCGGTCGCGGGATTGCCGTGGGTCGAACGCGTGATGTGGTCGACCAGTTCGACGCTGGTGATCCAGCAGCGCGAGGACGTCGACCAGCAGCAGGTGCAGGAAATCTGCGGCGTGCTGGCGCGTTACGACGCGTTGCGCGCATCACGCCTGCAACTGCAGCCGCCGGCTGGCAGCGACCGGAAGATCCGGTTCCTGCAGTGCCGGGCGTACTGACGCCCCGAAGCAGGATGCGACGCTAGCGCGCGCCCCCGGGCAACGCGGCGCGCGGTGTCCTGAAAACCTTCTCGACGCTTCCGCCTCGCGCCTTCGCCATATCGCGGGGCGTTTGTCCGAACTCGGAGACGAGTCCGGCATCGGCGCCCGCAACCAGCAGCGCTTCGACGACCGTCGGCAACGCATTGCGAACCGCAACGTGCAATGGGGTTTCGCCCATGTCGCCAATCGCGTTCGGATCAGCGCCGGCTTCGATCAATACCTTCGCGCCGCCAGCATTCCTGCGCCAAATGAGCACATGAAGCGGCGTGTCGCCATCGCAGTCGCGACTGTCTATTGCGACCTGCCGTCTCCCCATGTCCGCAGGGAACAGTGTGTCGGACGTCGACTGGAGCAGCGCATCGATGGAAGTGGACGCAGGCATCCGGCTACCAGTGCACGCCCCGCATCAACGACGCGAATGCGATCTGCTCGCTGCTCGGCGCGACTTCGCCCCTCAGGGCCTGCTTGTCGCCGCGCGCGGCGGCTGAGTCCGGGAAGAGCTCGAACGCCGTGCTCATGATCACCTCGTACGCCTTCGGCGCGAGCGCGTTGATGACCGAGGCGAATATGCCCAGTCGCGTGGCGATGCGGCTCGGGCGTTCGATGATGCCCTTGATCACCAGGTCCGCCGCTTCGTCCGGCGTCAGCGTCGGCACGCTGTCGTACATCTTGGTTGGCGCGATCATCGGCGTCTTCACCAGCGGCATGTTGATCGTGGTGAAGCTGATGCCCTTGCCCGACAGCTCGCCCTGCGCGCAGCGGCTCCATGCGTCCAGCGCGGCCTTCGAGGCGACGTAGGCGGAGAAACGCGGCGAGTTCGCCAGTACGCCAATCGAACTGATGTTGATGATGTGTCCCTTCCGGCGCTGCGTCATGCCGGGCAGGAAACCCATGATCAGGCGCAGGCTGCCGAAGTAGTTCAGCTGCATCGTGCGTTCGAAGTCGTGGAAGCGGTCGTAGCTCAGTTCGATCGAACGACGGATCGAGCGGCCCGCATTGTTGACCAGCACGTCGCAGCGACCGTGTTCTTGCAGGACGGTCTGCACCAGGCGATCGCAATCGGCCATGTCGGCCAGGTCCGCGGTGTAGGCGAAGACCTTGCCGCCGGCGGCCTTCATCGCATCGCGCGCCTTGAACAGTTCTTCTTCGCCGCGCGCGACGATGATCGTGATCGCGCCCGCTTCGGCCACGCGCTGCGCCGTAGCAAGGCCAATGCCCGACGAACCGCCGGTGATCAGCACGACCTTGTTGCGCACCTTGCCCTTCAGGCTGCGGTCGACGAACAGGTCCGGATCGAGGTGGCGCTCCCAGTAGTCCCACAACCGCCACGCATAGGTTTCCAGCGGCGGCACTTGAATGCCGCTGCCCTTGAGCGCGCGTTCGGCTTCGCGATTGTCGAAACGCGTGGGATAGGTGAGGAACTTCATCACCTGCTTGGGAATCTTGAAGTCGCGCAGCAACATGCCGATGAAACGCCGCACCGGCGGCAGGTTCGCGACGGCGCCGCGTACGCTGCCCGGGATGAAGGCGAACATGCGCGCATCCAGGCGCATGGTCATCTCCGGCGAATGTCCGGCACGCGCGAAGGTATTGAGCACTTCGCCGACGCGCAGCGGATCGGGATCGGTCAGGTGGAAGCAGTGCCCGTCCAGGCGCGGCTTGTGCGCGATGTGGTCCATCGCGTCGACCACGTAATCCACCGGCACGATGTTGATGCGGCCACCTTCCAGGCCGAGCATCGGCATCCACGGCGGCAACATCTGCCGCAGCTTCTTGAGGAAGGTGAAGAAGAAGTAAGGGCCGTCGATCTTGTCCATTTCGCCGGTCTGCGAATGGCCTACGACCATGCCGGGGCGGTAGACGCGCCACTTCACACGGGTTTCCTGCCGCACCAGGCCTTCGGAATCGTGCTTGGTGCGAAGGTAGGGATCGTCCAGCCCCTCGGCTTCGTGGAACATGTCCTCGCGGAACACGCCCTGGTACAGGCCTGCGGCGGCGATCGAACTGGTGTGGTGGAACACGCCCGCCTTCAGCGCCGCTGCGAGGTCAAGGGCGTGACGCGTGCCGTCGACGTTGGCGGCGTACTGCGCCTCGGGCTTGGCGGTGAGGTCGTAGATCGCGGCCAGGTGGAAGAAGTGCTTCACCTTTCCCGCCAATGCGCGTGCCTGCGCGGCGGAGATTCCGCACTTTTCCTGCGTCATGTCGCCTTCGACCGGGACCACGCGCTTCATGTCCCAGGCCATCTTCTTCGCGATTGCGTCGAGCTTCTTCCGCGAGTCCTTGCGCACCAGCACGTAGATCGTGCCCTTGCGCTGGCGGAGCAGCCGATCGACCAGGAAACGCCCGATGAAACCCGTGGCACCGGTGACGAAGTAGCTCATTGCCTTTCCCCGACCTTGGAGTGGACGCCGCGCGGCGCTTCCCGCCTACGTTGCCAGAGGGCCCGCCTCGTCACAATTCCCTTGCGTATTGACCACCGGCGACGGTGCGTGAGGTAATCCGGGCCTCGATACCGGGATCGCCGGAGGGGCGCCGCCATGACCGACCTGCAGTCCGCTTTCGAACAAGCCGCCAAGGACGTCCAGTCCCTGCCCGACCGCCCCGACAACGAGACGCTGCTGCGCCTGTACGCCCTTTACAAACAGGGGTCCGAAGGCGACGTCAGCGGCGCGAAGCCGGGCTTCTTCGATTTCGTCGGCACCGCCAAGTACGAGGCGTGGGCGAAGCTCAAGGGCACGTGCAGCGACGATGCCAAGCAGAAGTACGTCGACCTCGTGAAGAAACTGCGCGCCTGACGCGCGCCGCGCCCGCCCACGACGACCGATGGCGAAACAGACGCGCCAGCGCATCCTCGACAGCGCATTGACGATGTTCAATGCCCTGGGCGAGCCGAATGTCACCACCAACCACATCGCCGACGAGCTGGAGATCAGCCCCGGCAACCTGTACTACCACTTCCGCAACAAGGACGACATCATCGAGCAGCTGTTCGCGCGCTTCGAGGAGCGCATGGACGCCGCGCTCGCCGCGCCGCAGGGTCGCCTGCCGGGGCTAGAGGACATCTGGCTGCAGCTGCACATGGTGTTCGAGTGCATCTGGGACTACCGCTTCCTGCATCGCGACCTGGTGGAGATCCTCAGCCGCAACCGCCGCCTGCGATTGCGCTTCGCACGCATCCTGCGCCGCGCCAACGAACAGGCACACACGGTGATGCGCGGGCTGGTGCAGGCCGGGATCATGCGCGCGTCCAAGGACGAGCTGGCCGCAACGGCGACGAACGTGCTGGTGATCGCCACGTTCTGGTTGAACTATGCCGCCGCGCGCGGCGACAAGGACGAACACGCGGCGATCCGCGACGGGATCGTGCAGGTGATGATGCTGCTGGCGCCGTTCCTGCGCGATGCGGAGCGCGTGCATCTGAATACGCTGACGCGGGCGTACCTGGACTGACGCGGCTCCCGCTGCGGGACTCAGTGCCGCAGGCGAGTCCGGACCCGACGGGCGAGCACCGCCGCGAGCCCCAGTCCCGCCAGCCACATATGGCGCAGGGTGGTCGTCCGGGTCTTTCTCGGGTGGGTCCGGTAGGTCATCCAGATCTCCGGGCGGCCCGTCGGCCGCCGTCCCGTCGACTTTCCGCGGTCGAAACCGAGCAAACACCCTAGCCCAGCCCCCTTGCCAGCGCTGGGCCGCAGGCGGGATGCTGCGCCATCGACCGCACGAGAGACCGCCGATGGCCGCGAAGTCCAGTTGGGCCGCCTTTCCACACGACGCCAAAGGCTTCGCCTTCGCGGGCGATGCACTGAAGAAGGCCTGGCCGAAGCTGCATGCCGGCGACGCCGAACCCTACCCCGACACCAAGCGCGCCGCCGCCCTGCTGGCTGCCGCAGGAAAAGCGGCGCCGAAAGGCGTGGACGCCGATTCGCTGGCCGAGCAGCTCCAGGACGCCTGGCGCGCGTTCCACCGTGGCGATTTCCAGGCCGCGCATGATGCCGGCGTCGCGCTGGGGCCAATCGGCGTCTCGGTGGCGGTGAAGGCGCTGGGAATCCATGCGACGTACCTGGTCGGCGACGACGCGGAGCGACTCAAGCGGTTCGAACAGGCGGCGAAGCTGGCCGAATCGGCGACGAAGGCGCTCCCGGACGAAGCCAACAGCCATTACCGCCATGCCTTCGCGCTCGGCCGCTACAGCCAGGGATTGAGCATCGCGAAGGCGTTGAAGGCCGGTATCGCCGGGAAGGTCCGCCACGCGCTGGAGGCCACGCTGGAGCTGGCGCCGAAGCATGCCGAAGCGCACACCGCAATGGCGCTGTACCACGCCGAGATCATCGGCAAGGTCGGCGCGATGATCGGCGGCCTCACCTATGGCGCCAAGGCCGCGGAAGCGGAGAACCACATCGCCTCGGCGCTCAAGCTCACACCCGATTCGCCCATCGCGCACATCGAACACGGGAACGTGCTGATGCTGCTGCATGGCGACAAGAAGGAAGACGCCGCTGCTGCGGAATACGAGAAGGCGGCCAAGCTCAAGCCGCTCGATGCGATGGAAGCACTGGACGCCGCTTATGCGGCATCCGAGTTGGAATAGCCGAGCAACCGGAGGTCAGAGCTCCGGGTGCAGCATCCTGAGATAGCCACGCTCGCGCGCGACGCGAGCCAGCGACGGCAACGTGCGGGCACCGAGTTTCACCATCAGGCTGGTGCGATGGCGGTAGAGCGTCTTCACGCTGATGCCGAGGTCTGCAGCGATCGCCTTGGGCGGTAGTTCCGACAGCAGGCCACGCAACGTTTCCAGTTCGCGCGGGGTCAGGCCGAAATCGCGCGGGCGCTCCACGGCCTGCCCGATGTCGCTACTGAGCGCCACTTCGCCCTTCATCACCCGATCGAGGACCGAAACGAGTTCGGCGATGGCCGCCGTCTTCGTGACGTAACCGTGGGCGCCCTCGTCGAGCGCGCGCAGGACCACACCCGGATCGCTGTGCATGCTGACGACGACGCGCCGCACGTTGGGCAGCTTGCCGCCGAGCGTGCGTAGCAGGACGAGTCCCCCGTCCGCCGTCGCAAGGCCGAGATCGATAACCGCGACGTCGATGGGACGGACACGGACGATCTCAAGGGCCTGCGCGGTGTCGGCGGCTTCTGCAACCACTTCGTAACGGCCGGTGTTATGGAAAAGGCGTTTGAAGCCTTCTCGGACGATCGCGTGGTCGTCTACTAGGAGTGTGCGAATCATCGAGCGAGTGTCGTTGACGACAAGTTCGCGTGTAAGCGGAATATTCTGATTATGAGGAAGCAAGAATCTCTCCCTCTGCTCCAGCAGCACGCGAGCCGGGGGGGGGGGGGGTTGCCAACCCCCCTCCCCTTTGCGCTATACTTCGCAGCCCTTACGGGCGGTTAGCTCAGCGGTAGAGCACTGCTTTCACACGGCAGGGGTCACAAGTTCGAAACTTGTACCGCCCACCAGTTACAGGCAAAGGCCGGCGAAAGCCGGCCTTTTGCTTTTCCTTCCCGGCATGCTCCGGAGACGAGATGAACGGAACGCGGCTCTACCACAACCCGCGCTGCTCCAAGTCGCGCGGCGCGCTTGAGTTGCTACGCGAGCGCGGCATCGAGCCCGAGATCGTGCCCTATCTCGAAACCCCACCGTCCCCGGCCGAACTGCGCGCCCTGCTCGACACGCTTGGCCTGTCGGCCCGCGAATTGCTGCGTACTGGCGAGGATGAATACGAAGCACTCGGACTCGCGGACGAATCCTTGGCCGAGTCGGCGCTGATCGAAGCGATGAGCACTCACCCGCGCCTGATCGAACGCCCCATCTTCGTGCACGGCGGGCGCGCGATTGTCGGCCGGCCGCCGGAACGCGTGCTGGAACTGCTCGGCTGAACCAACCCGGCGATCACGCTGCTACAGCCGGGCGTCAACCTGGTCGCGCGGATACAGGCTTTTGATGTCGTAAAGCAGCGCGTGCGGCTTCCCGAACGCGCGTGCGCCGGCCGCGCCCAGCGCCCGGAACTGGTCGTGCGAAACGGCCAACACCACCGCGTCGTACGCATCCCGCTGGGGCTCGGCCACCAGTTCGAGTCCGTACGCCGCGCGTGCCTCGTCGGCATCGGCCCAGGGATCGTGGATGTCGACCTTCGCGCGGTACTCGCTGAACTTCTGTGCGAGTTCCGCCACGCGCGTGTTGCGCAGGTCCGCGCAGTTTTCCTTGAAGGTGAGGCCGAGGATCAGGATGCGCGAACCGGCCACGGCGATATCGCGCTGGATCATCAGCTTCACCACGTCGGTGGCGACGTGCTCGCCCATCGCATCATTGATGCGCCGGCATGCCAGCAGGATGTCCGGGTAATAGCCCGCGGCCTGCGCCTTCTGTATCAGGTAATACGGATCGACCCCGATGCAGTGCCCGCCCACCAGGCCCGGGCGGAACGGCAGAAAGTTCCACTTCGTCCCCGCAGCCTCAAGCACCTCGGTCGTATCGATGCCCAGGCGCTGGAAGATCAACGCGAACTCATTGACCAGCGCAATGTTCGCGTCGCGCTGGGTGTTCTCGATAACCTTCGACGCCTCAGCCACCCGGATGCTCGACGCCTTGTGCGTGCCGGCCTTGATGATGCTGCGATAAAGCGCGTCGACAAACTCCGCCGTCTCGGGCGTCGAGCCGGACGTCACCTTGGGGATGTCGACCAGCCTGCGCTGCTTGTCGCCTGGATTGATGCGCTCGGGGCTGTAGCCGACGAAGAAATCGCGGTTGAACGTGAGGCCCGAAGCGCGCTCGAGCTCGGGAACGCAAATCTCTTCGGTTGCTCCCGGGTACACAGTAGATTCGTAAACAACCGTGTCGCCGGGCTTGAGCACCGCGCCAATGGTGCGGCTGGCTTCGATCAACGGGTGAAAATCCGGGCGCTTGTGTTCGTCCACCGGAGTCGGAACCGTGACGATAAAGATATTGCAAGTAGCCAAGTCCGCCGGCGTACTGGTGAAAGTGAGCCCATCTGCGAACGAAAGGTCACTGGAATCTGCTTCACCATTGCTATCCAAGCCAGCGCGTAAACCAAATATGCGTGACTCATCGATATCGAAACCCGTCGTCGTGTGATGCTTCGCGAACTCAATCGCCAATGGCAAGCCCACGTATCCCAGCCCAATAACCGCTATCCGGCATGATTCGAAGTGCATCCACCCTCCCTAAACCAACGTCGACACTACGAGCATAGCCGCATCATATTCGCAAGGAAGGACCGACTGAACTTAGTTGCACCAACTCAGCCAGACCCATGACCCAGTGTGGCGGGATAGCGATAGCTATCAGTCTCGAAGTCGGTCGTAACAGGCAAGCTTTCGTTGCCTGACGAGCTTCGCCGGATTCCCGACGTATACGCCGCCTGGCTCCGCATCCTTGAACAGCACCCCCCTCGCACCAATCACGGCGCGTTCACCGATGCTAACGCCCGGGCCGATGAAGGCCTGGGCTGCCACCCAGGCGTCGGCACCGATGGCGATCGGTTTACTGACCAGCTGGAAACTGCCGTCGTCTATGTCATGCGACCCTGCACACAGATGTGCGCCTTGACTCACTATTGCTCGGGCCCCCACCGTGATTGGCGCCATGCAATAGCAAATCACCTGCGGGCCGAGGCATGCATGCGACTCAAGCCGCAGGTTTGGCGGATACCAGATCCGGCAGGAACCATATACGCGCGCGGTCCTGTCGATGGTCGCGCCGAAGCAACGCAATACGAAGGCACGCCAGCGATGAAAGGGCGCGGGCGTCCAGGCCGCAAAAAGCAACCAGGCTGCGCCCCACACTGCTCGAAACGCGCGGTTTGCCATTGGAAAGCTCGGACCACCGTAAAGGGACCTGGCTTCCCGGGCGCAAAGTATCTCCACTGACCCGCCTCGTTCGATCGAACCGGAATTCGGTTCGCGATTACGCACGCTCATCAGGTCCACACCTTGCCGCGGGCTCTACCTTAGACGGCGGCTGATTCTCTCGAGAAAGAAGTCGCAAGCCAATCGTGTCAAGAAGCTCAGTTACCACGCGATCGATGGAGAATCTTGCTTCAAAGCACCTACGCGAGTTTAGACCCATGCGCTGCCGTGCGGCATCACCAAGGCCCAACCAGGCTTGCAGGGACCGGGCTGTGCCTTCCACGGTATCCGAATCGACAATCCCAGCGCTATCGCTTTCGACCTCACGCCAGATGTTCACCTTGCTGCTGATCAAGACAGGTTTTCCGCATGCCATGGCTTCGGCTACAACGATGCCAAAATTCTCTTGATGGGACGGCAGACAAAAGACGCTGGCCGAGTGAAACGCGCCCCACTATTCATCCCCCTGCAGCATGCCGCTCCACGTAATGAGTTCGCCCACTCCCAAAGCGTGTGCTTTCCGCTTCAGTTCCTTCACCCACCCCTCCTGATCGGGCCCTGCCATCACCAAACGCAGATCTCCGTGCTGCCCCGCGACTTGCGCGAATGCCTCGACGAGGAGATCACATCCCTTCTTCTGGTGAACCCGGCTTAGGAACAGCACGAGCCGCTTACCCGCAAGATGCGGGTTAGCGGAGAGGAACTGTTCGCTCAACTCGCCCGTTTCATCGAGAGGAGGCCGGGTAGTACCGTACGCCGTGACGATCTCTTCGCATTGGTAAAGCCAAAAAGACGTCTTGGCCAGACTGCGTTCCTCTTCGCTCGTGAACATCACCGCTTTGGCGTCGCGCAGGACGCGGTAATCTGCCCACGGCCAATACAGCCATTTCTTGAGATGCTTGAAGGGATACTCACGCTTGAACCAGGGATCAAGCATTCCGTGCGTGAACACGAAGTAGGGGGTGTCTGTTCCCGCCAACGCCCGCCAAGCGCCGAAACTATGGTATTGCCAGAGTCCGTTGACGATCACAGCATCGAAACGGTGGCGGTTTTCTTTCAGCCACGGTACCAATCTTGGATTATAGCGATAACTAAGCCAGCCGCTGCCAAGGGCATGCACCCGGGCGGGATAGGCAAGGAGGAAGTCTTCTTCGTGCGCATCAAGGCAGACCACCTCCACCTGATGGCCCCGCCGCGACAGCTCTAAGTCGATCTTGTGCGCCCCCTCGATAGGCCCGCCCGCAACCGGGTTCAGCGTTGGGATTATGCGAAGGATGTTCATTTCATTCCCGCGACATCTATGTAGATGGACTCATAGGCCAGACACTTTGTCGTCATTGAGAACCCATCTGCGTGCGCCAGACCCGCTGCGCGAACGCGCCGCCGTTCATCTGCAGGCAGTGCCAGAACCTGATCAAGTCTGCGGGCACATTCCTGCGCCCAGTCCGCACTCTGGCAATCGCTCATCGTCGGCAGGTAACGCGCAATGGACGAACCAATCTCAGTCATCGGTTCATCGTCCGTCGTGAGAACCAGGCAACCGCATGCCATCGCTTCTATGATGGGCCACCCAAAGCCTTCGGCAATACTTGGGTAGAGCAAGACGGAGGCACGGGAGTAAGCCGCCTCAAGGAACTCCACCGGCGGCTTCTCGACGAAGTGCACATGACCAGCAAGCGCTTTAGCTCGCCGAGCCTGTTCTCGCATGCTCTCTGTTGCGGCAGCGCCGATCATCAGCAAGGGCAGCGGAGAAGCGTTCGATCGGCAGTACGCCTCGTAGATCTGCAGCACCCCGGGGCGATTCTTGTACCACTGATTACCACCAACGTGGAGAATGAATCCGCGTCCAAGCCCGTACTTCACGACTTCCGCGAGGCGCTGGGTCGCTTCTCGCTCGTCCAAGGGTCGATAGGGATAGTTGAGAGCGTTGTTTACCACCTCTGACCGTACGGGAACTTTCGAAAGGAATCGAGCAAGCTCCGACCTCGTTCTTCGCGAGATCGAGATGAAGTTCAATCCCTGGCAGAAACCCCACCTGATCCAACGCTGATAAACCTGTCCCGTAAGAGATGTCGGATTCTGTGGAATCTCACCGAGTGCGGACCGCAATGCCAGGAAGTCGTGGCAGTGAATCACATGCGGGAGGCCCCGAACCAGCGGAACCCATAGCCCCAACGCCTGGTCCGTGAAGACGTACACATCCGCCTGCCTACGCCTGCCACCCAGCAAGAACACGACCGGAAACAGAAGGAACTGGTCAATGTACCTGAGCCACTTCTTCAGTAGCGTCGAAGATGTCGCGAATCGCTGAAGCACTGACCTCGCCGTTTCAACAGTTACCGAATGTCCGCGCGATCTCATGGCTTCTGCAATCATGTTGGCAAACAGCGGCATGCTTTGCGAATCGAGAGACGGGGGATGGCATAGCACCATGATCCTCATGCGGACAGCCGCTCGCTTCGTCCGATAATGAAGTCTTGCATCTGATATGCGAGAGCGCCCGACGGCTCGACACGCCGGGCGATGTCATGCGGACTGACCTATCACGGACTCGACGGCTTCGAAACACGTTTGACGTGATGACCACCGTCGCCGCCCGCCGCTGCACCGATGGCGATCGCACCGACACCCGCCGCTATGCCTACGCCGGCCGCCATACCCCTGCCCGCAGCATGACCCGCACGGGCCGCTTTACCTGCCTTCGCGGTCTTTCCCGTCTTGCCCGCCTTGGAGGCGTTGCCGGTATTGGTGGCGTCTGCGCCCTTGGCGCCCTTCACATCATTCGCAGAACTCCCACCGCGCGTGTCCTTCGAGCCCTCTGCGCGCTTCACGTCCTTGCCGTTCCCCGAACCATTCTGACCAGCGCGGCAATCGTGCTGCCCTTCGCACTTAGGGTGACTCTTGTCGTCGGAATTGCCGCGGTTCGTCGACTGCGCCGCCGCGCTGCCGACAGCGCAAACCATCATCAGGCAGGCCATCCACTTCTTCATCTCGTCACTCCATTGGTTGGAATGGCGATTATCCAGACACGAGTGCACTCCATACGCGCAATCACTGAAGAGAATTTCTTATCCCAACATCATCAAGATGCAGAGTGCCAGTGACCTGTGCGCCGGCCATGGACCGCGAGCGCAGGACGAGCCAGATGCGCTGCTGCGTGCATTCCGAAGGAACCTCGAATGATGCGCTCACCTGAGTCCACGAACTGCGAGCTTGTCGTGTGAGCTCGAGCCGCGCCAGGTCTCCACCCGACGCACAGCCCACAATGAGAGCGAATGGCTGTGACGCATCAGTGCGGTCGTCGAAAGCGCTGCTCAGTACGTAACGACCCGGCGCGAGAGCCAGTCGTTGCGATGGCGCACGCAACGTCACAGCACGACCATTGAAATCGATACGAAGCGCCTGCTGTCCTGACGCTGCATTCCCCTGCTCCAGCGAAACGTCGGTCCCGGGACCTGCGTCCCAAGACCATGCGAACTCTCCCGTGATCGGAGTGCGCTCTTCGAAGCCCCCGTCGAAAACATTCCCGGCGAGCGCGCGTTCGCGAGGCCCAAGTGTCGCGAGCCATGCGAGACGCGCATCGCCAGCCCGACCCGCTCGCGACAGCACATCGATCAGTATCGAATGCTCCAGGGGCGCCAGTGTCCTGCGCGTCGAAAGGTCTTCGATGAAGGCAACCGCAACTGTCGGATCCACCGACGAATCTCGGAGAGCCTCCATCAAGCGGCTCGCCCACGGCGGATCCGCAGCAACAATGTCGACGACGCTGCGCCTCAAACGACTATCGCCCAGCTCCGCGGCGAGTGCGTGCAGAAGCGGCTCGGCCAGATCGGGCGCAACCCGCAGGATCGCGTCAAGGTGCGTGACTCCCTCGTCCACCCCGCCTCGCCTGAAGGCTTCGTCCATCAGGAATGCACGCGCCTTCCAGTCACGTGGATCGCGTCGAACCGCGATCCGATACAGCTGGATCGCCCGTTCCCCATCGCCGCGCGCAGCAGCACTCAACCCGAGCACGCGATAGGCTGGACCGTCCACGGGTCGATCGCGTAGCGCCGCGCGTCCATGCGCTTCCATCACGGCGGGCGCTTCGATCTTGCCTTCGTCCGCAAGCAGGCGATCTGGCCCCAGTGGCGCTCCATGCATCGTATCGACGCGGAACAGCCACCATCCGCAAGAGGCAAGCAGTACGGCTGCAACGGAACCTGCGAGCATCCGGCTGCGCGACAGCCTCAGTGATGCCCCATCATCGCGCGTTCGCTGGCGCATCACGGCCGTACCCGTAGCCATAATGCTCATCGCCCGCCTCGATCTCGAAATGCGTCAGCACTGCGCCAATCAGGCGTGCATGGGCGAACTGCAGACGCCGGATGGCTGCCTGCAACGCATCGATGCGCGTGGACTTCGCCGCGACAACGATCATCGTCGCCGTAGCGTGATTGGCCAGCAGCGGCGCGTCTGCCAGTCCGAGGATCGGCGGACCATCCAGGACGATCACGTCGAAGCGCTGTCGCAAGTCGCCGAGCAACTTCGGCAATGCATCGCCGCCGAGCAGCTCGGGCGGGTTCGGCGGAAGCGGGCCCGATGTGATGACGCTGAGGGCGCCATCACGCCAGGATTGCAGCGCTTCATCGAGCGCGCACGCGCCCGAAAGCAGAGTGGACAAACCCTTGGCGGACGACAGTCCCGTGCTCTTGTGAACCGATGCGCCACGCAGGTCCGCATCAATCAGAAGCACCCGCTTGCCCAGCTGCGCAATATTCCGAGCCAGCTCAAGCGCGCTCGTGCTCTTGCCTTCCGACGGTCCGGCCGACGTGATCAGAAGCGTGTCCGGCAAACCGCGCGCGGTCGCGAACTGCAATGCCGTACGCACCGAACGGTAGGCTTCCGAGAACGCAGACCTCAGATCCGAAGCCGCCTGCAAGGGCGTTTCGCCGTCGCCAAGGCGCGGGATAGCCCCCAGTACTGCCAAGCCTGCCGCGGATTCCAGCGACATCGGATCACGCACCGTGTTATCGAGGTGATGCACGACAAACACGACCAGCACGCCCAGCAGCATGCCGAGCACCAGACCGATCGCCAGGTTCAACAGCTTGCGCGGTGAACTCGCCTTGCTGGGCGGGACCGCCACGTCGATCACCGAAATATTGTTCGCGCCGATGCTCCCTGCAACGCCGATCTCCTTGTACCGCTGCAGCAGGGCGTCGTAGAGCTGGCGGTTCTTCTCCGCCTCGCGCTTGAGAATGTTGTACTGGATCGACCGTCCCTGCAGGTCCAGGACATCGCCCTTCAACGTCGCAATTCGCGACCTGAGGAGATTCTCTTGAGCTAGCGCGGCCTCGTAGTCGATGCGGACGGCCTGGCGGATGTTCGACACTTCAACGCCAATCTGCCGGTTCGCCTCTGCGATCTGCTGCTGAAGCTGCAGCATGTTCGGATAATCAGGCTTGAACGTCGCCAGCGAATTCTGGTAGTTCGCCTCCATGCCGGCCCTCTGCTCGCGCAGCTTCTGGATCAGCGGATTGGCGACCACCTGAGGCAGCGCCATGCCGTCGCCCTGACTCACCCCGCGCCACAACGCTTCGGCCTTCATGCGCGCACCTTCCGCCGTAGCGAGTGCAGAGTTGAGGTCGCCCAGGCTCTGCGCGTCGAGCGACGGCTTGTCGTCGCTGATGGAGACGATCTGCTCCTGCTCCGAGAAGGCAACCACCTTTCGTTCGGAATCCTCCAAGCGATCCTTCAGTTGGGCGAGTCGTTCCTCCAGATACTTCTTGGCGTACGACGATGCCTGGAAGCGGCGCTCCAGGTTGCTTGCGATGAAGCCCGTGGCGTACGCGTTGGCGATTCTTGCCGCCACCTTCGGGTCCGGCGAATCGAAGTTGACGCGGACCAGGCGCGAGTTACGCACGGGCTCGATGGCCAGCGAGTCCAGCACCGGCTCGACCAGCGCCTCGACGCGAAGTTGGCGGCGCGCGCCCTCGGGCACGGCATTTCCGTTGCTTCCGACCTCTGCCTGCTCGTCTGCCGCCTCCACATACTTTTCGTACGTCGGATCGTCCACGAGCTTGAGGTCCTCGATGACGCGACGCGCAAGCGAGCGACTCTTCAGCAGTTCGTACTGGGTCTGGTAGAAGTCGCGATCAAGTGGTGATTCGCTGGGCTCAATGCCCTCGAACGCGACGACCTTGATGGTGTCGCGCTCGATCTGCAGCGTCGTTCCTGCACGATAGATCGGCGTCGTGAGCAGGGTGAACACGAGCGCGACGAATAAGGTCGCCAACGCGGTACCGGCAAACAGGCGCCAGCGGCGGCGCAGGGTGCGCCAGTACTCGGCCAGATTAATCTGGTCATCGTCCTGCGATTGCATGACGGCTTCAGACATGGAGTTCATCGGTAGGCCCTCCACACCGCCACGAACGGCGACAGCTGGACCAGTGTTTTCAACGCCACCTTGCCGGTCGAGGTATCCACGACGATCAGATCGTCGCCGTATATTTCCGGATCGGGATCCTCGCCGCGATCAATGGCCGCAACGTCGTACCGCGCGTACTTGCGTTCACCGCCGATGGTGCGGAACACGAGTACGTTTCGCATGCCTCCCACATCGTTGAAGCCTTCAGCCAGAGCGATCGACTGCAACAGCGTGAGGCGCGAACTCATCGGATAGATGCCCGGCTTCTTCACCGCACCGCTCACGGTCACGCGCTGACTGGAGAATTCCTTGACGAATACGGTGACCTGCGGATTCTGCAGATATCGCCCTTGATAACGAGCGGCTATTGCACGCTCGGCATCGCCCACGGTGCGTCCGGCGACTTCGACTCCGCCAATGAGCGGCAACGACACCTGCCCCGCATTGTTCACCCGCACTTCGCGATTGAGGTCCTGCACCTGGAACACCGTCACGGCGAGCAGGTCGCTGGGGCCTATCAGGTACTCGCTACGGCCGAGGGCTTCGGTGACGGGATCGGCCTCTGGCAGGGAAGCTGCCTCCTGGGCGGCACCGCGAGCGACGCACGCAGACAGCAGAAGCAGGCACGACACCACGCCTGCACGAAACAAGGAAATCAGCACCCGACACCCGAACTGGCCAAAGCAGCCGAGCATTATCGGGTCCGATCTCAATGCATCGCGCCCTCAATACGCGAGACTTTTTCTAGGCGAGTGACCAGCGGTCGCGCAATCGCGACATCAGGCCAACTTTCGATGGGCCCGCCTTGGGTGTCGCGGGCTCGGAGCCGAATCCTCGCGCCGCAGGCAAATCGCAGGGCGGTACGTCGCACACGATACCCATCGGGCGTGTCACCACCATGTGCGTCGCTTCTTCACGCCCTACGAGTCGCTCGGCCGCTTCGCGACCTTCCGAAAGGAGCGGAGGGCGTCGACATGGGTGATGAGCATCTGTCGCGATGATCATGCACAGACCTTCGCCCACGAATCGCTCCGCCACTGCGCGCGGTCGCGAACCGAAGCGCCCCGTCAGCGCGCCTGCCGTGATCTGCATCCAGGCCCCGCGCGCAGCCAAGCGCGCGAACACGTCGAAATGATCTTCGACCCAACTCAATCGTTCGGGATGCGTGATCACGGGCACGATGCCTTGTGCCATCAGTTCGAACACGACCTCTTCGAAACGGGGCGGCGCGACGTGGTGCGGCGGTTCCAGCAGGAGGTAGCGCGAGCCGGCAAGCGTCGGAATGCGACCGCTGCGGATACTTTCGCCAAGGTGCGGCGCGATGTGAACATCCGCACCTTCCACCAGTGTCAATTCGATGCCGTTGCTCGACAGCTCGCGACGGAGGCGTTCAATCGCTTCACGAATCCCGGCCCCCGTGTTCTCGTACACGCCTGGATAGATGTGCGGCGTGCAGGCCACGGTCGTGATTCCGTCGGCGACTGCCATGCGCGCCATTTCGAGCGCGGTATCCAGGTCGGCTGGCCCGTCGTCGATGGCGGGCAGAAGGTGACAGTGCAGATCGTACATTGCGCGCCCCGGAGAATGGGCACGAGTCTAGCGAGGCATCCGTAGCGCGATTCGCTGTGGGCGAGAAAGTATCAGCGACGTGCCGGCGCCACACGCATCATTCGCGGTACCAGATCGTCAGATCGTCACCTGCCGCAATCACCAGGCATTGTCCGGAGAACGAGAAACCGCAAGCGAGTACCTCTGGGTGACTTTCGACACGCGTGAAGCGGGCATCGTCATCATCGTGGCACACGAAGAGCGCACTCCCAGGCGGCACCAGCAATACTTCCTGCGTGGGCCATTCGAGCGTCACCAGCTCAAGCGACCAGCCGTCCAGCGTCGCGCGCGGCAGGCCACCGCCCTTTCGTCCCGCGATCGCTACATCGGTATGTTCGAGCGGCCCAATGCCCTTCGCCTGGAGCAAATGAGCCGGTCTCGCGTGGTGGCGCGTGCCGCTCTTGCGCGCAATCTTTTCGCCGCTGGCGCAATCGATCACACCCAGGCTGTCGCGAGAGACGACGAGCAGGAGTTCGCTGTCGCGATCAAAGCCGATCGCCTCCAGTTGCGGCACCGCGAACACGCCCGATACGCGCCAGGGTGAAGGCGGAGACGTCAGTGGTGCCGTGCGGATCTGCCGGCGAATAGGACCGAGATAGCGTGCGGCCGCTTCGAGTTCTGCGCGATGACGTCGGGTACGAAGGAGTGAGAGCATCGGCCACGCATCCACGGCACCCCTGGTCAGGAGCGCCGTATCGGTCAAGGGGACCAACCGGAAATCCCGGCGGCACGGACACACAAAGCGGCCAGTCCGTTTGCGCAGGGAAATGGTAGGGAGCGAGGCCCGACAGGGCCATGGGAATTGTCCGATTCCGTTTCGATAAACCCGCGAATCGGCGCTGGTGCCCGGACCCGGGATCACAAACCCTTGTTTTGCGCGGAATTGCGTGGGCCATTACCCCTTTGACCCCCAGCTTGACCCCCAGCGGTCGCCGCCACACAGACCCGCAGTGTAGCGTCCCGCCCATGCGAGCGCCCTGCTACGCCCTACGTCGCGCCGGGCACTCCCTCGACGGGCCGGGTATCCGACCGCCACCACGGCGACTGACGCGCCGCATGGATAGCCCCAACCTCGGCGAGCAGTCGGCCGGCGTGCCGGGTCGCCCACAGTTCGATCCCACGCCGGCCGCTGGCGTAGGACGTGCAGGAACGCACCTGGCGGCGCTCCCACGGCCGGTGCTGGTCTAACGTCGCCTGCCAGTCGCCACGGCCGCCCGACTGCGACAGGCGCGCAATCTCGGTGCCGTGCAGCACGTAGCAGACCAACGGGCCGCGAAGGTTGCCGGCGATGGGGAGCGGTTGCCATTCGAACATGTCCGGCACGGTAGGCTTGTACCGTCGCAAGGGACGCAACAGGGGATCGACATGGAACAGCAACGCGCGCGAAGGCTCGCACTACGCCTTGCCGCATGGGGACTGTGGGCACTGACTGCAATTGCGTGTAGCCCATCAAGTGGGCCGGCGCGTCAGGGGTTATCGGAAACGCCGCAGACGGCTACCGGGGACACTCCCATCAGGTACGTCATTTGCGCAGGCGTGAATTCGGACTGCTTTGTGGCGGCGCGCTTCACCGACTTGTCGGGATGCGAAAGCCACAAGCGCTGGGCGGAAATGTTGTGCACTACGCGACCGGGCGGGCTGGACTGCGTGGAACCGCCTAACCACGTCGCCAGCAGCTATTGCACACAGTAAGAAATCAACACCACAACAGGGGGCACCATGGAGCGGGCAATCGCATGTCCAATTTGCAGCACACAAGGGGCAGTTACCAGCGCGGTTGGCTCTGGCAATGTGATTCGCTGCCCGATCTGTCGGGAGTACGGAATCACCGGCACGGCCGAAGCCATGCTGGCCACTTGGAGCCAGCAAAAGAAGTGGCAGCTTGCAGGCGTCGTGCGTCGGGCGTTCACCGGCAGTCGCCAAATGATGCGCGTCACCAGCGACTTGCTTGATTCGTTCAACGGAACGCATTCGCCACTGGCAAGCGTCTTCGACAAGCAAGATGCTTTGCTTTTCGACATTGCATTCCAGTCCGGATTTCCCGGGCAGGTCGTAAAGCTAAGCTACGCCGATCACATCGTGGTCGATGCACAACCCGGCGATGAACTTGTCTATCACGTCCAGTCATTGATTGGCCGGAAATTGCTGGAACAGCGGGCAACGGTATTTGACTGCGTGTTGACGCCAGAAGGCTGGGATCATATCTATCGCCTCCGCAATCCACCCGGCGGGAACCGCGCCGATATCTTTGTCGCAATGGCGTTTGACCCATCGCTTGCCGATGCGTGGACCGAAGGGCTAATGCCAGGAATCCGTGATGCCGGGTATCGGCCGAAGCGCGTGGACAGCGACGAACATATCGACAAGATCGATGACCGGATCATGGCGGGCATTCGGTCCTGCTTCGCCATTGTTGTGGACGTAACGACGCAGAATCGTGGTGCGTACTTTGAAGCGGGGTTCGCCCTCGGCCTCGGGCGGCCAGTCGTGTGGACCGTTCGGGATGACGACATCAAGAACGTGCATTTCGATACGCGACAGTTCAACCACGTGGTCTGGAGCGATCCACCGGACCTGCACGAAAAGCTTAAGAATAGATTGGTGGGCGTTTTCGGAAACGGCCCAGAAGCATGACCACGCGCGGTCATAACGAACCAGCAGACGAGCTACGCCAACCATTGCAGGAGCTTGAGCTGGCGTGGGAGTGTGCGGACGCCATGCGTAGCGCTGCCAACTTCACGGACGTTGAAATCAACTGGCGAAGACTGCTAAGCCACCTTGAAAAGGTTTGGATCAAGGCCGAGCGCGTTTGCCAGCCGTTCCGCAATAGATTCGAACCATGGCAGAAGCCGTTTCGTGACCTGCGAAAGAACGACCCGCTGTTGGTGTATCTCACGCAGTCGAGGAACGCGGACCTTCACAGCGTGCAGGACGTGCCATACCTGTCGCATGGAACGATAGCTTTCAAGCTTGGCGCGGCTGTTCGAATGCAGCTTGACCTTACCGACCCGGCGCCCGTAGTTGGGCCAATTGTGAATCTGGGGGTTACTTACGACGTGCCCTTAACGCACCTCGGCGAGGTTCTTAGGACACGGGACCCAAGGGTGCTGGGCGTGCACGGATGCAATTTCTACGCCGACTATCTGCGCCAAGTGTCCGACACGTTCTTTCCTCGCGCACCGTGACTCCTGTAGTTGGCAAGATCAAGGGCAAGGGGCGCGCGAGCCGTTGAACAAGACAGCGCGCCGCATCGTGCGCCGCTTCAATATCAGAGATTAGTCCAAGTGAAGGTAACTGTCGCCGGGGGCTGCCCAAGATCTAAGCGCGGCCAGTCCAGCCGCGCAGCTTTGCTGGCCTTAACTTCGATAGGCGCGACGTTGAATAGTTTTCTTTGGCTCGGAAAGCGCCGCCGTAATCTTTCCGCAAGCGCGTTAGCTATACGGTTAATACGTTCGATCTCGCTATCTACGATGTCGATCATGTGGGTGGTGCGAACCCGGAGCGTCTCCCTTAATGCTGGGGGCATCGGGAAGCCCGGCGCGTTCGGATGTTCATTTCGATAGGCAGCCGCCATCGGCGCAAGCTGGTCTTCCATGATCTTTGTTCGGTCGCCGATGGTTGCTATTGCCGCCGCATAGCCCCATGACGCAGCGACGACTTCACCAATAAAGTCGATGTCATCATCGATCAGGAACTTTAGTCCGTTTACATCGACGGCTAAGCCCGCGTCATCGATTCTGACCGGAACCACCTCGCACTCCCGCTGGGGATGATTGCGGAAAGGATCAATGGCCTGATGCTTGATATTCAGCAGCCGATTCAGCATGAAAACCAAAGCAAGGAACGTTTGTGTTCCGGCCTTGAAATCAGCGTCTTCGGTCTTGGAGTCCTGATGCTTCGTGTTTAGTTGGAACGCATACTTCGCGCCGTAGTAGGCAGCGGCGAGCGTTGCCGCAGCGGTCAATATCGGTTCAACAAGGGCGCTTCCAGCCATGTTGAACAACACTGGCACCACTGCGGCAGGATTCAGCAGCCAGGCAGTGGCTACCGAACAGCACACAGCGACAACCACATTCGCCGCGACCGCTGTCCATTCAATCGGCCGTCCTATGACCTTCGCAACAGTGTCCAAACGCACCCCTCCCAATCGGTTGCCGGGAGCCTACCAAACTCGCGCCCGGCCGCCACATCGGCGGCTCATCGTGCCTAATGCCTAAACTGTTCGCACAGCTTCCGTGCCGTAGCCGCATCAATGCCCGGCGCGGCGTCAATCAAACGCTGCGGCATAACGCGACACATCGGAATCCCCCGCGCCCGCAACGCCTTGACGACCGCGAACTGATCTGGAATCGAGGCAACCATCTTCAACGCTTCACGGTACGCGCCCGTGGCCCTATACACGGGCACGCTGTCGAACATGGCAGCGGCTTGCCCCACGCCGAAGGCGCAGGCCATCCCTTCCTCCAGCCATGTCTGTTCACCGGTAAGGCCGTCGAGGGCGTGCACCAGTTCGTGGCCCAATACGGCCACGCAAGATTCCCAATCCGTCGCGGCGGCGCAGTCCAGATCAATCGTAATCACGCTTCCCATGCGACGCGCGCGCCCGGTCATGCCCACGACAAACCGCGCGGGCTCGATGGTGTAGTCGTGCACGCACGGCCCCAGCACCTTTTGGGCATCGCGGAACAATTGCCTTTGCAGTCGGTGCACGTCGTCCAGATTGAACGCCGGTACGTCGCATGAAGGGGTTACGCGCGGCGGCTCGCCCCGCCAGTACGGCGCAAACTCCGGCTCAAGATGGGTCATGGTGACTGTCTCCAAAAATAGCCCCTCGCCGCACCGGAATGGAGACGACGAGGGGAAATCCGCTACGCACACCTTCGTATCAGTTCGGTTTCGTCGGCGTCGCCTCGCGCATGATCCGGCGCCATGCCGGTTCGTCGCCTTCGCGCGGCGCCTGCTGCGCCAGGTCGTGGGCAATGCGGCCCATCGTCGCCGGATGCGCGCGGGATATCGGGAACATGCGCAGCGCCCGTTGCAGCACGATCAATTGCCGGCGAATGGCACGCACTTCCGCGCGTTCCTCGCGGCGCGCCGCCGCGTCCTTCGCCTTCGCCGCGCGACGCAAGGCGGCTTCGTAGTCGGCAACGGTTTGCACGTACAGCACCATTGCCGACACGTCGGCCGGCACGTAGTAGCCCGTAGGGAAGCGGTCGAACTCGCGATGCCACAGCCGCCGCATACCGGCGTCGAGCGTCGCCGGGCACGCAAGCTGCGGATGGACAATCTGCAATGGATCGGTTCGAGGGCGTGCCATGTCGTAGCTTCCTGGCAGCGTTCGTTACACTTCGCGGCGATTCGTTCCGCGCCCGGCGATGCTGCGGGCCGGGTGAATTCCGTACATGTTTATTGCTCGGAAAGGGAGCGCCCGGCGGGCGGGGTACCCCCTTCGCGCCGGAAACGCCCCCCCCGTGGGGTGGGCCTCCTGCTGGCCTTCACGTCGTTCTTGCCTTCACACCGTTCTTGTACGTTAGGCACTCATCCCGCACAGGTCGCTACTGTGAAGACCGATGAATTCGAGTTCGTCGAGACGGTCAACGCCTTGTCGAAAGCAATCGGCCTGTTGGCTGCATCGACCTCGCCCGAAGCAAGCGGCGCGTTCATCGGCAGCATGCGTGAGCTAATCACGTCAAGCGAACCGAACACAATTCGATGGCGTGTCTACCGACAGATCCTCCGCGAAGTAACTGGATCAATTGAAGATGACTCGAACACCCTGTTATAGCTGCCTCGGAAGCGCTCGTCGTTTATAAAGATCGCCTGTCCTCCTTGCCTCCTGATTTGTCGCGCTGGGACATGTCGCGCGATGTCATCGCCGCTTCGAAGCGAGCGCGCAGGCGTTCGACGTATGCGGGCATGAACCCCGCATCTTGGGTGAGCCAGTCGCACACGGCGTTCAGCAGCGCACGGGCTTCCGTGTCGGGTTTCGTCGCCATCGTCGTAGCCCTCACCACGCAATGCCAGACACGCCGGACACCATGCCGGGACGGCGCATCGTCCAGTTCATTTGCTGCACCATCCGAAGCGCCAAGGCGTCCTGCTGGAACAGGCTAATGACGGGGACGGCCATCGTGCCGTCGCTAATCGGATCGGGTACGTCGTCCATGTGCAGCACGCCTTCATTGCTCGTGTAGAACGTGGGCGCCACGTCGGCGGCCGTCGCGAACTCGGCTGCATCGACCAGCAGCAGCGTGCCGGCCGGTACGTTCGGCGACACGATCACGTCGGCAATCCCCAGTCGGCGCGCTGCATCGGGCCAGACCACGGCGCCGGCTGCGTCGGTTTGCAGGGACAGCGACATCGCCTGTAGCGGGTTCATCAACCAGACGAGGCGACGGCCACCGCCCGCTTCAAGCACGGGGGTAAGCGCGGCCTTCAAGTCCGTGATGATGTCGGGCAACGTCGTGCCCGCTGACGGAGTCAGCGTTACACCGTTCAGCAGGCCAGCCGGGCGCACGTCGGTCCCGGCGTTGCTGTCGAGCAACCGCGCGTCAAGCACAGGGCCAGTGTCTTCAAGGATGGCCGTGCGCAAGTACGCTTCCATGCTGCCGCCACTGCCCTGTGCCATCTCGCGCGAATAGGCCGTGATAACGGCGACCTTTTTCGGCGGGAGTGACGGAGCCAGCACCGACCCTTTCTTTACCGGGATCGGCTGGCGCTCGCCGACGAAATCGCCCGCCAGGTTCGGCGTCGCGTTGCGGGCGGGGAAACGCACCTTGCCACCGCTAAACGTGGCGGACGATCCGCGCGCGGACAATTGCGCATACACCGATTCGGGGCCGAGCAAGGCGACGAACTCGGCCCACGTTTCGCGTGCGAGGTTGCCCGCCCATTCGGACACCGTCGTTTGCGCAGGATCAACGGCGGCCTTTTGCGCGCCGATGAACCCGCGCAATGATACGTCGCGATTGAACAGGCGGTCGGCCGCCATTTCCGGCGTCGTTTCGTTCGCCAGGGCGTAGACGTGAGCGGCGGCGCTGCGGAACAACAGTTGCGCCAGCGGGCGGCGATGGGCGCGGCGCGATGGGCGCGGCGAAAGAACAGCATTCATGGCTGGAACTCCTGTACGTGCTGGCGCAATGCGCCTTCGTCGGTCGATGACGACCGGGCTAAGCCGTCGCGAATGCCGGCGGCTTCAATCAGCTTGGTGACGCGAACCTTTAGTGCGCCCCCACTTTCGCTTTCCGTTCCAGCTCGCGCATCGTGATTAGCGCTTGCGCCGCTGGCTTGTAGCCGTTCTTCGCGAAGATCAGTAGCACGTCCTTGAAGGCGTCGCGCTGGTCTTCGATGACGTCCAACAGACGATCACATCGTTCCAGCAGTTCGACGCTGATATCGGCGAGAACGCCGGCTTCGTGGACTGCGCGAGTTGCAACGTCAAGGTCATCAGCACTTGCGGGCGGATCGGTGGTCGTGCGCTTCGTGGTCATGTCGGCCTCACGTCAACGGCGACGCCGTCGTGGTCGATGGTTTTCAGGCAGCCGTCCGGGGTCACGGCCACGATGTCCGGCCGGCAGATACAGGGGCCGCGGTACGCGCGGCAACGTTCGTCGTGGTGGACGGTGACCTGCGTAACTCCGCCCGCACGTACAAGCCACCAGACACCACAGCAGCCGCTACACGGGCGCCGTAGCCGTGGCCGGCGTCGAGGTGACGCTGCGAAGCGGCGGCGCGCTGGGTGCGCGCCTGGCGCCGCAGGTTGTGGGGTCGGCTGGACTTGCGATTACGGTTGGGTTTCTTCATGGGCGTCGTCATCGAATCGCGCGTGCGTGAAAGGCGTCCACTCCGTACACGACGGCGTCGGGCCATCGCTCCAACAAGCTGGACGTGACGGATTCGCGAGATTGGCCGGGCCGGCCCAAATAGGTCGCGACGGTATTCATTGCGTTGTCCGGAAGCCGGAAGTGCACAACCGGTCTGGCGTCCACGTCCGGCAGCGCCGCCAGTAGTGCCGGCTTGTTGGCGCTAACCCGGTCCAGCAGGTCGTCCGGTGGCGCTTGCGGGGCACGCATGCGCAGTCGGTCGCCGTGCCGTTCGACCTCCACCGCGTGGTTCTTCAACTCGGCCAGCAGAACGGCGGCGACCTCGTTCACCGTTCCGTCTCCCATTCCCCCGGTGCGTTATCCGCAACACCGCCACAAGCCTGCTGTGGCAAGCCTTCCAGCATTTCTCCATCCGCAACATCACGGCCGGACGTTGCGGATAGAAATTCGCTGCGGGCCTTGGCATTGCAACGTTGTGGCGGTGTTGCGGATTCCACGGGGGGCAGGTAGCACGCGAATGCTTCCGTGAACTGTTCGAAGTGGTAACCCTTCGGCGTGCGGTCGCCGACGCGGATGGTTCCGGGCCGGATGCCGAAGTCGGCAAGGCGGCTGGAAAGCTGGCGCGCCGTCATCGGACGCCCACGATTCCACCCCGACCACGGGGCTTCATCGTCCGCCGCCAAGGCTTCCAGCAACGTCTGCGTCGTCAAGCGATCAACCGCCCGGGACCGGAACACTTCGCGGATATCGCCCAGCAGTTCCATGTTGATGCTGGCGGCGCTTTGTTCCACGCCCGCCAGTTGGCGTGCGGCATCGCGCGCGCGTTCGGGCCAGTCACCCCCGGCGAGTTCGGCAAGGGCAAGGATGGGTTCCCAGTTATCGGCATCGCGGTTGCTCAGTTCCGGCAAGGTCGGATGAAGGCGCGCAAATGCATCGCCCGCGTCCACGGCCCAGCGCGCCAACTTCGCTTGTAGCGTTACGAACGGGGCGCGGTCGGCGTGGCGTAAGCGTTCGACAACTTCGCCAGGAAGCGCCCGGCGCATGCGAAGGATGATGGATCGGGATTCGATGGTCGCCGGAAGGTGTCCGATTCCGGCCAGTGCCTTCGGCGCCCAAGTCGAGTAGACGCGGGGTTCAAAGTCGCCGTTGACTTCAACGGCGCGAATAACCTGCGCGGTGTCGCGCGTGTGGCCGGAATTCAAAATCCCGCGTAGTTCGTCGTTGTCTTTCGCGAACGTATCGACTTCATCGATCATCAGGCTTGGACACCACGCTTCGATGCATCGAAACAGGGCGGCAGGGGAAATGTTGGAAACAAGCAACGCGCGGCGCACGAAGGACCGCATCATTTCCAGAAGCGTGGTCTTTCCACAGTTCTTTTCGGGCGCGGTGATAAGCGCATTCGGCAGGACGGTCGCTACAAGCTGAAACCATGTAAGCGCGCACCACAGGACGGCCGCACAGAGCGTTGCAGCATCGGCGACGACATACCGCCGCATGCAAGCCAACATTTCGTCCAGCACCTTCGCCGCATCGATGGGGTGCGGCCACGGGTCTACATCACGGAATGGCAGGCGCCGGCCGGATGACCCGTCGGATGACGGGTTGTTCCTGGCGCGTTCGGCAGCCACGGACCTGTCCAATGTTGCCGGGCGGACGTTCAAGCGTTCCGCGACCGCCTTGCGCTGGGCGTCGTATTCGAGCGGCGGGAGTGCGGCCAACCGCAGCACTTCGGGGTGTTCCGAACGGGCAGGCTTCGCCGACATCGTCACACCCCTTCATGCGGTCGCGTATCGATGCGCTTCACCGATGGGCCACGCGCGGGGCGTCCGCTACGCCTACGCGGCTCGTCCATACGTGCCGCTTTCCGCTCCGCCTTCCACGCGTTGTATTCGTCGCCGTCGAAAGCGACTGCATGAGCACTGATCGGGAAGCGCTTCGGAAATTCGCCTGCGGCTTCGAGTCGATTGATCGTCCACTTAGACAATCCCGAGTCGCGGCACACTTCGCTCATTCGAATGAGACGAGCCATCACTGCTCCCTCCTGCTATCTGTTGCGCAGCTTCTAACGACTTCGGAGGCGCAATCAAGGCATACTCGAAATACCCCCATAACCACTCAACAACGTGGCTCGCGCAGCGTACGTATCAGGCAAAAAAAACCCCGCAGAGCTATGCGGGGTGCGGGTTGCGCAGTTTTTTCTAAGCCCGCCTCAGCTTCATCGCCGTGACGTTGCCACCCCTCCGAAGTTGGTCGCAGTAGTCGGCCCACGCCTGCATCATCTTGCGGCGTTCGGCCATGTAGCTGGCACGGTTGTATGCGGCGCGCACCTTGTTGCGCTCCGCATGCGCCAACTGTCGTTCGATCACGTCAGGCGACCAACCCAATTCGTTCAACAGCGTGGACGCCATCGCACGGAATCCGTGCGCGGTCATCACATCGTGCGCGAAGCCCATGCGACGCAGCGCGGTGTTCAACGTGTTGTCGCTCATCGGGCGTTCCGCCGACAGCAACGAAGGGAAGCAATAGCGGCCGTGGCCAGTAAGGCGATGCAGTTCGCGCAAGATGGTCACGGCCTGATCCGGCAGCGGCACGACATGCGGTTCCTTCATCTTCATTTTTCCGCCCGGGACACGCCATTCCTTCGCGTCCAAATCAACTTCGCGCCATTCCATCGCGCGCAGGTTGCCGGGACGCGCAAACAACAGCGGCGCCAGCTTAAGCGCGGACATGGTCGTCGGCTGGCCTTCGTACGCATGCAGCGCGCGCAGCAACGCGCCCACTTCCTTGGGTTCGATAATGGCCGCATGAGACTCGGTCACCACGGACTTCAACGCGCCACGCAAGGCGCTGGTCGGATCGTGCGTGGCGTAGCCGGCCGCGATGGCGTACCTAAACACTTCGCCGATTCTTCCTTTGACGCGGTGCGCGGTTTCCACGATGCCGGCATGTTCCAGCTTGCGCAGGCATGCCAGCACCAGCGGCGGCGTGATGGCGTCCATGGTCAGGCTGTCCAGTTCCGACGCATACGCCAAGTGCCACTGCGCTTTGTTGTACGTCGCGAGCGACCATGCGGCACGCTGCCGGTCGAGCCATTCGCCGGACACAGCCTTGAACGTATTGGCCGGCTCGCGTGCGTCAGCGCTTTCGCGCTGGGCGCGACGTTCGGCGCCCGGGTCCACCCCGCTGCGCAGCACGGCGCGCGCCTTGTCGCGTTGCTCGCGCGCGTCGGCCAAGCCCACCTCCGGGTACGCGCCGAACGTAATGCGCGTTTCCTTGCCGTCGTTCGGGCGGCGGTACTTCCATCGCCAAGCCCGCCGGTCGCCCGCCTCGTTCACGTCGAGATACAGGCCGCCGCCATCGAAGTGCTTACCCGGCGGCAATGTTCCCAGCAACTTGACCTTTAACTTCCCAGCCATTTGACCCCCACCTTTCGAAAACTGCCAATCTGACCCCCAATCTGACCCCCACAGGGAACAGGAAGCAAGTAAGTGCAGTTAGGTGCAGGTGTTGCGAAACCCTGTATTTCCAACGGTTTCAGCGACTTGGCGCAATCTACGCACCCCGCTGAAACCGACTAATGGTGCCCGGACCCGGGATCGAACCGGGACACCCTCGCGGGTGGCGGATTTTAAGTCCGCTGCGTCTACCTGTTCCGCCATCCGGGCTGGACACGCGGGCGTAGCTTACGCGACGAGGGCACGAGCGCCGAAACCAGGCTTCAGATGCGCAAAAGAAAAAGCCCGACCTTCCGGTCGGGCTTTTCTGTTTGGAGGCCTGGGTCGGAATTGAACCGGCGTACGCGGATTTGCAGTCCGCTGCATAACCACTCTGCCACCAGGCCGGTGACTCAAAGAATCCGGCGACCGGATTCTTTCATATTCCAGCCCCGTTCACGCAATGGGGCCTGAAACGACAAGGCCCCGAAAACGGGGCCTGGTCTGAAACTGGAGCGGGAAACGAGACTCGAACTCGCGACCCCGACCTTGGCAAGGTCGTGCTCTACCAACTGAGCTATTCCCGCAGAGGAACCGACATTTTAGGCATGGAATGAAAAGTGTCAACACTTTTTCATTCCGTGGAAAGTCCCGTCAGCGAACTTTCCGAACCGGCCGACCTGGCTGCCATCTCCCGGTCGGATCGTCGAACGCGTCTGCGTTCGCGATGCGCATATTCTCTATGAACGCGCGTCTTCGCGCAATACCGGCCACGCGGCTCGAAGGTACGCAAGACCGGACCACAGCGTCAGCAATGCAGCAGCAGCCAGCATCCATTCACCGATCAGGAAGATGTTCACGCCCATGAAGGGCTCCTGATAAAGCAGGCACACCAGCGCCACCATCTGCACGATCGTCTTGATCTTGCCGATCGTCGCGACTTTAACCGTGGCGCGCTGGCCGAGTTCGGCCATCCACTCGCGCAGCGCGGAAACCGCGATTTCGCGGCCGATGATCACTGCAGCCCACAGCGCCATCCACACCGTCGGGTGCTTCTGCACGGTGAGCAGCAGCGCGATGGCGACCATCAGCTTGTCGGCCACCGGATCGAGGAACGCTCCGAACGTGGAGAACTGGTTGTAGCGACGTGCGATCCAGCCATCGAGCCAGTCGGTGATCGACGCGAACGCGAAGATGAAAGCGGCCGCGAAGTTCGTCCACTTGTAGGGCAGGTAGAAGACCAGCACCAGCACCGGGATCAACATGATCCGCAGCAGGGTCAGCATGGTGGGTACGGTCAACTTCATCCTTCGCTCCGCGCATTGCCGGTCGGTTCGGGGGTGTCCGACGGGGTGGATCGCTCGACGGCCTTTTCGGGCGCCTCGGGCTTTTCAGGCACGTCCAGTCCGTGAAGGGTCGCATAGATGCGCTCGGCCAGCGCGTCATTGATGCCGTCCACGCGTGCGATCTCCTCGATTCCCGCGGCCTTGAGCCCGCCGAGCCCGCCGAAATGCCGCAACAGATTAGCGCGACGACGCGGACCGATGCCGGCGATGTCCTCCAATCGGCTAGTGTTGCGCGCCTTCTGGCGGCGCCCGCGGTGGCCGGTGATCGCAAAACGGTGCGCTTCGTCGCGAACCTGCTGGACCAACTGAAGGGCCGGCGACTCGGCGCCCGGACGGACAGTCCGTCCGTCGGGAAGCAGCAGCTCTTCTTCGCCTGGGCGGCGCTCAGGCCCTTTCGCCACGCCGACCAGCGCGACGCCCTCGACACCGAGGTCGTCCAGCACCGCCTTCGCCTGCGCCACCTGACCCGCGCCGCCGTCGATCAGCAGGATGTCGGGCGTGACACCGCCCTCCTCCACCGCACGGCGGAATCGCCGTTCAATCGCCTGGTGCATCGCGGCGTAATCGTCGCCGGGCTCGATGCCGGAGATGTTGAAACGGCGGTACTGGCCGCGTACCGGGCCCTCCGCGTCGAACACCACGCACGAGGCCACGGTCGCCTCGCCCATCGTGTGGCTGATGTCGAAGCACTCGATGCGCGACGGCAATGCCTGCAACGCGAGCAGCTCGCGCAATCCTTCGGCGCGTGCATGCTGCGCGGCGTGGCTGGTGCGTTCCGTAGCGAGCGAAAGCTCCGCATTCCGACGTGCCATGTCGACGTAACCGGCGCGCTCGGCCCGCACGTTGCACTTGATCTGCACGCGACGATCCGACGTGCTCGACAACGCGTGCTCGATCAGGTCGCGATCGGGAATGTCGCGATCGAGCACGATCTCGGGCGGCGGCGTCTGTTCGCCGTAGTACTGCGAAACGAATGCAGCCAGAACCTCCTCTGCATTCTCGCTGCCGTTGGTCTTCGGGAAGAACGCGCGCGTGCCGAGATTGCGGCCGTCGCGGAACGCGAGCAGCAACACGCACGCGGCCGCACCGTGCATCGCGATCGCCAGCACGTCCAGGTCCGCCGCGCGCCCATCGACGTACTGCCGCGCCTGAAGGCTGCGGATCGACTGCACGAGATCGCGCAGGCGCGCGGCTTCCTCGAAATCGAGGCGCACGCTGGCAGCTTCCATGGACTTCGCGAGTTCTTCGCTGAGCTCGTCGCTTCGGCCTTCGAGGAACAGGCCGGAGCGGCGTACGCTTTCGGCGTAATCGCGCGCGCCAACGAGGCCGACGCACGGTGCGCTGCAGCGTCCGATCTGGTGCTGCAGACACGGCCGCGAACGGTTGCGGAAGACGCTGTCTTCGCAACTGCGCAGCTTGAACAGCTTGTGCATCAGGTTGAGCGTGTCGCGCACGGCGCCGACACTCGCATACGGGCCGAAATAGCGGCCTGGAATCGCACGCGGCCCACGATGCATCGCGATGCGCGGCCACGCTTCCTGCGTCATCAGGACGTACGGATAGCTCTTGTCGTCGCGCAGCAACACGTTGTAACGCGGCTTGAGCGACTTGATCAGCTGGTTTTCCAGGATCAGCGCTTCGGCCTCGGTGCGCGTCACCGTGACTTCCATGCGCGCGGTCTGCGCCAACATCGCCATGATGCGGGCCGATTTCGGCGTCGCATTGAAATAACTCGAAACGCGGTTCTTCAGCGCGCCGGCCTTGCCGACGTAGAGCACGGCGTCGTCTGCCGCGATCATCCGGTAGACGCCGGGTGCGGTGCTCAGTTGCTTGACGAAGGCCTTTCCGTCGAAGGCCGGTGCGGCGGCCAGGCTCATGAATGCGCCGGCCCGATGCAGGCATGTCCGGCGCAGGCGGCGTATTCGCAGGCGCGTTCGGCACGGCGCTGGGCCGCGGCGCGGGACGGGACGGTGGCGGGAAATGCGGTCATGAACATCGGCTCAGGGATGGGGCCGATTATGCGTCAGGGCAAGGCGACGGGCCGTTCGCTTCGTGTCCCGTCGGCCGCTTCGACCCGCGATTCAGCCCAGCCGTTCGGGGTACTCGTGGCGCAGGCGCGCGATCGTGCCGTCGGCCGCGCGATCGAGCAGCTGGTAGACGTGCTCGAACTGCGACGCACCGCCCGTGTACGGGTCCGGGATCTCGCCTCCATCCTCGACCCCCGCCCAATCCAGCAGCAGCGCGATGCGCGCATGCGCCTCCGCCGGGGCACGGGCGCGGACGTCGCGCAGGTTGGCTCGGTCGGCGCAGAGCAGCCAGTCGAAGCGACGGAAGTCGGCGGTCGAAAGCTGCCGCGCACGCAGGCCGCCGATGTCGATGCCATGGCCGGCGGCGTTGGCGATCGCCCTTTTGTCAGGCGGCTCGCCGACATGCCAGTCACCGGTGCCCGCCGAATCCAGTTCCACGCGGCCGGCCAGTGTCGAGGTCGCGATTCGCGCCCGCAGCACGCCTTCGGCCACCGGCGATCGGCAGATGTTGCCCAGACACACGACGAGCAGCCGTACGGGCTCAGCCATGGCCGGCGGCGATCCAGGCTTCGGCGCGCTCCAGGTCTTCAGGCGTGTCGACGCCGGGCGGGAACGGCTCGGGCGTGATCCCCACCGCGATGCGGTATCCGGCCTCGAGCACGCGCAACTGCTCCAGCGATTCGATCCGCTCCAGCTGCCCGGGCGGCAGCGTCGTGAAACGCTGCAGGAAGCCCGCGCGGTAGCCGTAGATGCCGATGTGGCGAAGCCAGGGCCCGCCTTCGGGCATGCGGCTGCGGTCGCGGGCGAACGCATCGCGCGGCCACGGAATCGGCGCCCGGCTGAAGTACAGCGCGTGACCGTCTTCGGCCCGCACGAGCTTGACCGCGTTCGGATCGAACAGCGTTTCGACGTCGGTGACCGGCGCGGCAAGCGTCGCCATTTCGGTATCGCCCGCGCGCATGAGCGCGGCCACGGCGCGGATGCCGGATGCGGGCGCGAACGGCTCGTCGCCCTGCAGGTTCACGACGATCGTCTGGTCGCTCCAGCCCGCGATGCGCGCGCATTCGGCCAGGCGGTCGGTGCCCGAGGCGTGGTCTGGCGAGGTCATCGCCACGTGCACGTCGGTGCCGTCCAATGCGCTGGCGATGCGGTCGTCGTCGGTGGCGATCCACACCTCGCGCGCGCCGGCGGCGAGCGCTCGGCGCGCGACGTGCAGCACCATCGGCTCTCCGGCGAGCAGGCGCAGCGGCTTGCCCGGCAGGCGGCTCGCGGCATAACGCGCGGGGATGGCGACGACGAAATCGGGCGCGGTGGCGTTCATGCGGTCTTCGTTCCTGGCGTGCGGCCGTCACGGTACTGCCGCGCCTTTGCGGTCACGCGATCAAGCAGGCTCACCCAGAACGCCTCGGGCAATTCCGCGCGAATGGGCACGGAGAAAAAGCGCTCGTCGGCGAAGGCGGCGCACTTCACCGCATCCTTTTCCGTCATCAGCACGGGCAGTTCGCGGCTGCCGAATTCGAAATCTTCGGCCTGGTACTGGTGGTGATCGGAAAACGCATGCGGCACGACGGCGATACCGAAATCGCGCAGCGTGGCGAAGAAGCGTTCCGGATCGCCGATGCCGGCCACCGCATGGACGCGCTGGCCGGAGAACGAACCGACCTTGCGCGGACGCCCACCGAGCATGGGATCGGCGGCGTCGGCGACAAGCCGCATCGCCCACTCGCCGAAGCCGGTGTCGGCGCCGCCCGTGCCGACGTTCACCACGCGGAAATCGCAGGTCTGCGCGCGGTCGGGCAATTCGCGCAGCGGGCCTGCGGGCAGCAGTCGCCCATTGCCGTAACGACGACGACCGTCGACCACTTCGATCTCGATATCGCGCGCGAGGCGGTAATGCTGCAGGCCGTCGTCGCAGATGACGATGTCGCAGCCCGCCTGCGCGAGCGCCTTCGCCGCGGTCGCGCGATCCTTGTCCACACGTACCGGCACGCCAGTACGCTGGGCGATCAGCACGGGTTCGTCGCCGCCCTGGGCGGCATCGCTCTTCGCATCGACCCAGCGCGCGGTGCCGGCGTCATCGCGCCCGTAGCCGCGACTGGCGACGCCGGGATTCCAGCCTTCCTGTCGAAGCCGTTCGACCAGCGCGATCGTCAGCGGCGTCTTGCCCGCGCCGCCCGCGGTGAGATTGCCGACCACCAGCACCGGCACCCCCGGATGGCTGCGCTTGAGCCAACCCTTGCCGTAAGCGCTGCGACGCAGGCCGCTGAGCGCGCCGTACACGCCCGAGAGCAGGCGCGAGCCGAAAGGAATCGGCAGGTCGCCGTACCAGTACGCCGGAGGATTCACCGGGCCCTTGCTCACCGTGCGTCCTTCATCGAGACCTGCTTCATCAAGCCAGCTTCAGACCACAAACCCCTTCTCATTCGACCTCGCGGAACTGCATGCGATGCAGGTGCGCGTACAAGCCGTCCTGCGCGAGCAGCTGCGAGTGCGTGCCGCGCTCGACGATGCGACCCTGGTCGAGCACCAGCACCTGGTCGGCGTGTTCGATCGTCGACAGCCGGTGCGCAATGACCAGCGTCGTGCGATTGGGCATCAGCGTATCGAGCGCGCCCTGCACGAGGCGTTCGGATTCGGTATCCAGCGCGGCGGTGGCCTCGTCGAGGATCAGGATCGGCGCGTCCTTCAGCATCGCGCGCGCGATCGCCAGCCGCTGGCGCTGGCCGCCCGACAACTTGCCGCCCTTGGCGCCGATGTCGGTCTGGAGGCCTTCGGGAAGGCGTTCGACGAACTCCATCGCGTTGGCGCCACGCACGGCACGCTCGAGCGCTTCGGGATCGGCCGACTGCATTTCGCCGAACGCGACATTCGCCGCAACGGTGCCGTCGAACAGCATCACCTGCTGGCCGACGAGCGCGACCTGGCGGCGCAGGTCGGCGAGGCGGTAATCCTGCAGCGGATGACCATCGAGCAGGATCTGGCCGGACTCGATGTCGTAGAAGCGCGGGATCAGCTTGATCAGCGTGGACTTGCCGCTGCCGGAACGACCGACGATCGCCGTGACGGTGCCCGGCCGCGCCTCGAAGGTGATGTCGGACAGCGCCGGTTCGGCCTGACCGGGATAACGCGCGGAGACATGGCGGAATTCGAGCAGGCCCTGCGCGCGATCGAGCGGTTGCGTGCCGGTGTCGACTTCGTCCGGCGTGTCGATCACGTCGAACAGGCGCTCGGCCGACGCGACGCCACGCTGCAGCATGCCCTGCACGTTGGTGAGCTGTTTCAGCGCGGGGATCACGGCCAGCATCGCGACCATGAGGCTGACGAAATCGCCGGCGGTGAGGCGGCCCTGCATCGCTTCGCGCCCTGCGAAGAACAGCAGCATCGCCAAACCAATGGCGCCCATCAGCTGGACCATCGCCGAGGAGATGCTGCGCGTGGATTCGACCTTGAGGCTCAGGCGCAGGTGGTGGTTGGCCTGGCCCCTGTAGCGCGAAAGCTCGGTCGACTGTGCGCCGTAGACCTTCACTTCCTGATGGTTGGAGAGCGCCTGGTCGGCCGATTGCAGCAGCTGCGCCCCGCTCTCCTGGATGCGGTGGCCGATGCGGCGATAACGACGGCCGACCTTGTCCATCGTCCAGGCCAGCATCGGACCCAGCAACAACACGGCGAGCGTGACGCGCCAGCTGGTGTAGAGCATGACGCCCAGCATCACCAGCACCTGCAGCGACTGCTGCAACATGACCTTCGCCGCGTCGATGGCGGCCTGTGCGACCTGGTCGCTGTCCGAGCCCAGGCGCGTGAGCATCGACGACACAGGTTCGGTATCGAAGCGCAGGCCCGGCAGGCGCAGGTACTTGCCCAGCACCTGCACGCGCAGGTCGCGCGCGATGCTGCGGCCGGCGCGCGCCATGAACGTGTCGGTGAGATAACCGGCAATGCCGCGCGCGATGAAGATGCCGATGATCGCCAGTGGCAGGATCACGCCCACGTTCGGATTTCGGCTGACGAAGGTCAGGTCGACCATCGGCTTCATCAGCTTGGTGAACGCACCGGCCGCCGCCGCTTCGATCAGCATGCCGAACAGCGCCACGATCAGGACGCCACGGTACGGCCCGACGAACTGAAGCAGCCGGCGGTAGATTTTCCCGGCCGGGACTTCGCTGCTCACTTGTTGGCCCCCGCGGCCGCTTCGCGCGTCTGCGGTGCAGTCGCGTTCATCACCTTGCGGAAACCGAGTTGTCCAAGCGCGTCGTACACGGTGACGACGGCCTGGTACGGCGTGCGCGCGTCGGCGCGCAGCATCACCGGGCGGTCGCGGTCGTTGCCGGCGACTTCGGCGATCGTGCTCTTGAGCGATTCGACATCGCTGCGCAGCACTTCGCGGTCGTCGACGAAATAGCGGCCGTCGGCGTTCACCAGCACGATCAGCGCCTTGGCCGGATCGGTGTTGGCCTCGCCCGTGGCGCGCGGCAACTCGAGCTTGAGCACCGAGCGCGCGTCGAACGTGGCGGTGACGACGAAGAAGATGATCAGCACCAGGATCACGTCGATGAGCGGCACCAGGTCGATGTGCGGCTCATCGTCTGCGCGGTGGTCGCGAATACGCATCGTGCGGTGCGCCTCAGGCGGCCTGC